>OBLU010000938.1_pt1 | contig 27126 bp, 23 predicted proteins | sample 1518681 | NCBI WGS metagenome assembly OBLU01 (sample SAMEA3539304, study PRJEB22396) | soil metagenome | biome: tundra; feature: field; material: soil | place: USA | collected 2010-05 | depth 0.15 m
TCTGGCTTGGTTTCTTTGCGATGGCCCTCTTGGCGGGTATGGGTCAGATGGCGGTCGCGCTGCCCCCGGCCCCCGAGTGGCATGGGCAGGATGCCTATGCCACTGTCTTCGGCCTGGTGCCGCGTTTCGCCGTCGCCAGCCTCGTCGCTTATTGGGCAGGGGAGTTCACGAACAGCTACACCTTGGCTAAGCTTAAACTGCTTACCGGCGGCCGCTGGTTGTGGACGCGTACGGTGGGATCGACCGTAACGGGGCAGGCTGTGGATACGATCGTGGTGATCGTAGTCGCTTTCGCTGGGACGCAACCAACAGGCATGATTTTGCGTATGGTTCTATCGTCCTACCTGATTAAGGTAGGCGTGGAGGTGGTTGCCACCCCGCTGACCTACCTGGTGGTCAGCCGACTCAAGCGCGCCGAGGGAGTGGATGCGTTCGATAACCGAACCAACTTCAATCCCTTTGCGCTACAACGGGAAAGCGCGTGAGCGTCGATTAGACCGGCCGGTAACATCGCTAGTCGATTAGGCGAAATATTTGCGACAATGGTTCGGGCTCGATCGTCGAATAAAGAGGAATCCATCAGAAAATTCCTCTCTCTCGCCGGGCTGGACCTGGGTTCTGGCTCACAGGCGGAGACCCGGGCTGCGCTGTAAGATGAGTGTCTCGATCTAACAGCAGGACGAACCTGGCGCGAACGGAACGAATAGCCCGAGCCGCCCAGGGCTGATAACAAGCAAGTGAGGATAACCCCCTTGAAACGCATGGTTGGGATGAGTTGTTGTGTTGTGTTGGCGCTGGCAGTTACGGGCTGTGAGAAAAAAGCTGCGCCGCCTGCCGCTGGCGCCGGAATGCAGGCAATGCCCGTACAAACGGTGGCTGTCAGTCTTGCCCCCGTGCCTCAGAGCAGCGAATACGTGGCGACCATCAAGTCAAGGCGTTCAGCTACCCTGCAACCGCAGGTGGATGGCCGGCTGACCCAAATCACCGTCCGATCCGGCGATCATGTGAAAGCTGGCCAGTTGATGATGGCGATTGATCCACTTCATCAGCAGGCTTCAGTCGACGCCCAACAAGCCACGGAGCGGCAGAAGAAAGCTGTTTTCGACTACAACTCGCTCCAGATCGAGCGGCAGAAAAAGCTCTTCGAAGCAGGGATCATCAGCCGCGATGTCTTTGAACAGGCGCAACAGGCTTACGACAATTCCAAAGCAGACTATGAGTCGGCTTTGGCTTCACGCAAGAGTCAGGAAGAACAACTGGCCTATTACACGATCCGCGCGCCATTTGACGGCATCGTGGGCGACATCCCTGTGCACGTCGGCGATTATGTGTCCTCGACGACCATGCTCACGACGGTGGATGAAAACAAGGATCTTGAGGCTTACATTTACATACCCACTGAACGCGCAGGTGAGGTCAAGCAGGGTCTTGAAGTCGACTTGATGGACACCAGCGGCAAGCTGCTGGAAAAAACGAAAATCGACTTTCTGTCGGCGCAGGTGGACAGCTCGCTACAGGGGATTCTGGCTAAAGCTCCGGTTCATCTCAGTCCGGAGATGTTGCGGAACGCGCAGTTAGTGAAAGCGAGAGTCGTCTGGAGCACCAAGCCCATGGCGGTCATACCTGTCTTGGCAGTCACGCGACAGGGTGGCCAAAGTTTCGTGTTCGTGGCGAAGCAGGAGGGCGGACATTTTGTTGCTGCCCAGACACCCGTCACGCTAGGCGATACGGTGGGTAACACCTACTCCATCACGTCCGGATTGAATTCCGGGGATAAGGTGATCGTGTCCAGCACGCAGTTCCTGGTCAACAACATGCCCGTGATGCCACTCGGCGCCTGACCGCGGCTCAAACGTTACAGGCGCGTGGGCAGACCGGCTCACTCGGGCGCCCGCTGAGTAGCGATCGATGCGGGCGACAGGGAAGGAAGGCATACTTTGTTTGTTAATTTCTTTATTCACCGGCCGGTGTTTGCCACGGTCTGCGCACTTCTGATCATTCTGGGTGGCGCCGTATGCATCCCCAATCTCCCCATCGCGATGTATCCGACGCTGGCCCCTCCGCAAGTGATGGTTAGCAGCAACTACGTGGGCGCTAACGCCGATACGGTTGAAAAGGCAGTCACTATTCCCCTGGAAGAATCAATAAACGGTGTCGAGGGCATGCGTTACATCAGTTCCTCGAGCACCAACAGTGGAACCAGTTCCATCACAGCGACCTTCAAGACCGGTTACGATCTCTCTATCGCCGCTGTTGATGTACAGAATCGCGTGGCGAGTGTGCAGGGACGTCTGCCAGCGGCTGTGAATTCAACCGGCATCAGCATTACCAAGTCAAACAGCAACTTCGTCTTCGGCGCGGGATTTTATACGCTCGACGGACGCTATTCTTCTGAGTTCATTTCGAATTATCTCGATGTCTACGTAAAGGACGCGCTCAAGCGTGTGCCAGGCGTCGGCGATGTCATGATTTTTGGCGAGCGCAAGTACGCCATGCGCGTGTGGCTCGATCCGGTGCGCCTCGCAGCCCGTGGGCTTACAGCGACCGACGTCGTTTCTGCACTCACGGAGCAGAACGTCGAGATTCCTGCTGGCCAATTGGGTCAGCCCCCATCCAATCAGTCGCAAGCCTTCCAGGTGCCGGTCCGCGTTGTGGGTCGTCTCGCCAGCCCCGCCGAATTTGACAACATCATCGTCAAGAATTCCACCAACGGTCTCGTGCTCTTAAAGGATGTGGGCCACGCCGAAGTGGGCGCCGAGGACTATAGCTCATCTCTCAAGTTCAGCGGCCGGACCGCTATGGGCATCGGCGTCCAGCAGCTTTCAAATGCCAACGCACTTGAGGTTGATCGCCAGGCCAAAGCAGTGCTGCAGGAACTCTCGAAGAGCTTTCCCCCAGGGCTGAAATACGCAGTCGCTTTCGATGGAACCACCGTGGTCGGCGACTCCATTCGTGAAGTGATGGTTACCCTCGCCGAGGCCATCGTCATTGTCATCGTAGTCATCTTCCTCTTTCTGCTGGACTGGCGGGCGACCATTATTCCGGCTGTCACCATTCCCGTTTCTCTCATCGGAACCTTTGCTTTCATCAAGCTCTTTGGCTTCTCAATCAATTCACTAACGCTGTTCGGCATCACGCTGGCCACAGGACTTGTGGTGGATGATGCCATCGTGGTCATCGAAAATGTGCAGCGCCACATTGCGATGGAGCACTCCGACCCTCACGAAGCCACTTCTCGGGCCATGGGCGAGGTCACCAGCGCCGTCATCGCCACTTCGCTGGTGCTTATCGCTGTGTTCGTGCCGGTGTCATTCTTTCCGGGCACGACTGGAATTCTCTACCGCCAATTTTCGCTCACAATTGCGTTCGCCATTGCCATCTCAGCATTTAATGCGCTGACTCTTTCCCCAGCGCTGTCTGCCATGTTTCTGCGCGGCGAAGAACAGCGTCCCCATCAACTTGATTTCCTTCACATCCGTCCTGTGTCTCGCGCATTTGCCGCATTTATCCATGGCGCGGACGCGAGTGTGAGCTGGTTGTCGCGCACCTACGCCAAGACAATTCATGTCGCGCTTCAGCTTCGCTATGTTCTGCTGCTTTTGTTCTTTGTCGGATTAGGCGCCACGCTTTGGATATATCAGCGCGTACCCACGGGGTTTATCCCTCAAGAAGATCAATCCTTCCTGATGGTGATTGTTCAAGCGCCGCCGGGCTCGTCGTTAGCCTACACCACGTCGCTGGCTGATCGCGCCGAAGCCATCATCGGACAGGATTCTGACATCGCGGGCGCCTTTTCTGTCATGGGATTTGGCTTCAACGGCGGCGCATCGAATGCCGGCATGATGTTCGTGTCGACCAAGCCATCCGATCAACGCCGCGACAAAGGACATTCGGCGGCAGACATCGTCGCCCGCCTCTCGCCGAAATTGCAGATGCTGATGTTCGCGCCCAACGGTGGACTCGTCGCCATGATCCAGCCACCAGCTGTGCAGGGCGTAGGCAGCTATGGCGGTTTCCAATTCATGTTGCAGGACCAGGGCAGGAACACACTCGCCGACCTTGATCGCGTCGCTCACCAGATTGTCGGTGCCGCCCGCGCTCGCAAAGACATGACTGGACTGATCACGACTTTTTCGGCGAACGACCCGCAGGAACTGGTGACCATCGATCGCCAAAAGGCCAAGGCCATGAATATTCCACTGTCTCAGATCACGACCACCCTCGGCGTGTTCATGGGATCGCAGTATGTCAACGACTTTGACTACAACAATCGCACCTATCGCGTGTATGTGCAGGCCGACCAGCCCTTCCGCATGACCGCGCGCGATCTGCACAACTACTATGTTCGCTCCGATGCTGGGCAGATGGTTCCGCTCGACAATCTTGTTACCGTGGTAGAGAGCGCCGGACCACCTGTCATCACGCACTACAATCTTTTCCGTGCGGTCGAGATCGATGGCTCCCCCGCTCCCGGCTACAGCTCAGGTCAGGGAATTGCCGGCATGGAGGACTTGGCCAAGCAAGTCATGATGCCCGGCATGACGTATCAATGGACAGGCCTGACCCTCGACGAAATCGAATCCAGCGGCAAGGCTGTAATCATTTTCGGTCTTGGAATTCTCGTCGTCTATCTCACCCTCTCTGCTCAGTATGAAAGTTTTGCACTTCCCTTCATCATCTTGCTTGCAGTACCGATGGCGGTGCTGGGTGCGCTGGGCCTGGTGTGGTGGCGCGGACTTTCCAACGACGTTTACTGTCAGATCGGCCTCGTGATGCTCATTGGTCTTTCCGCCAAAAACTCAATTCTGATTGTCGAGTTCGCTGAACAATTGCGCACAAAAGGTCGATCCATCGCCGAAGCAGCCATCGAGGCCGCGGAACTGCGATTGCGGCCGATTCTTATGACCTCGTTCGCGTTTATTCTCGGCGTTCTGCCACTGGTTTTCGCCACCGGTGCCGGTGCCCTCGGCCGCCGTTCTGTGGGAACCACCGTCGTCGGAGGTATGTTGCTTTCCACAGTGCTCAACCTGTTCTTCATTCCCACGCTCTACGTAATTCTCAGTGCGCTTCTCACCCGCTCGGGCGGACGGAAAAAAGAATCCCTGGCGCACGCCTAGATTCTTACTTCTGAGTCGTGAAAGCGAATGAAGTCAGTCGCGGTGGGCGATGACGTACTCTTTGATTCGTACGTAAACATCGCCCGTCACCACCCCGTGCTCCAGCAATTCGTTCTTACTCCGATAGGGTCTGAAACGCACGATACGGGCGGCCCAGGTCTGCGTCATGCCTGGGATCTTCAGCAGTTGCTCTGTGCTTGCATGGTTGATGTCTACCCGCACTTCCGGCGGTGGCGCTTGATGAGCCGGAGCGCGTTGCGGATTAACGGACAACGTGAAACACAGCGCCGCCATCATCAACGTCGCGATCCGAGCGCTCTTTCGCATAGCGTCATTCTCCGCTTGATCCATCGCAATCGCAAGCAGCCTCGTGCATAGCCGTTTGCTAACGCGCCCTGCGGCGACTTCGCTCTCTTCTGCCTGGAAGCCCAAACGACTTTGGCGAATGCTAGGCGAACTGCAGGAAGAGACGACGGAGAACTTGCGTATCGCCGAACAGGAAGGGAGAAGCGGAACCGCGGCGCGGGCTTGGCAACTTCAAAAACCGCTCTTTCATCGGACGTCCGGCCCTCCGGCGAGGAAGGACTCGTATTCGACGATCGAGGCCGCTTCTGCAACGTAAGGAAATATTTGAATTTGACATTCACAGGTATTTCCGCTTAGGGTTTGAAACAGATGCAGAGCAGCCGCCATCACGGTCACCATCACCACCATTACGGGACCCATGCGCCGGCGGACTGTTATGGCCTGACTTAAAGGCCAGAGAGATCAAGGAAATACCTAAGCCCGCCGGCGAATCCGCCAGCGGGCTTTTTAATTTCTGTTCCAAAGACTTACGCAAAATTCAAATCAGGATCGAGAAAATGAGCAACGTAACTCCGACGATTGATTTTAAAAAAATGGATGGCTTGGCGCCCGGCATTGTGCAGGACGCGCGCACCGGCGAGGTGCTGATGCTGGGTTTTCTCAATGCCATCAGCTATGCCAAAACGCTTGAAACCGGCTTTGTCACCTTCTGGAGCCGTACCCGCCAGAAACTCTGGATGAAAGGCGAGACCAGCGGTAACCGACTGCGCATTGTTTCAGCCTCCACCGACTGCGACAACGATACGCTGCTGTTTCGCGTGGAGGTTGAAGGAGACGGTCTAGTTTGCCATGAAGGCACAGTGAGTTGCTTCACTCGGCTTATCGAGATGGACGCAATGAAGACGGAGGCCCTTCGTGGCAAACAAGCTTAGGCTCGGGATTCCGAAAGGTAGTCTGCAGGATGCGACCATCGCTCTCTTCAAGCGCGCCGGATGGAATATCTACGCCGATGGCCGTTCCTACTTTCCGTCCATCGACGACTCTGAAGTTGAATGCATGCTGATCCGTGCCCAGGAAATGGCTCGCTATGTCGATCACGGCGTACTCGACGCTGGTCTTACCGGCATCGACTGGGTTGTTGAGAGCGGACTTGATGTGGCCAGCGTTACTTCGCTGACCTATGCCAAACAAAGTCGCCGCAAAGTGCGCTGGGTGCTGGCTGTGCCTGAATCCAGTGGATTTGAAAAGGCGGAAGACCTCGAAGGCAAGATCATCGCCACTGAATTAGTCGAGGTCACCAAGCGCTATTTTGCCGAGAAGAACGTAAATGTAAAAGTGGAATTCAGCTGGGGTGCGACTGAAGTTAAACCTCCCATGTTAGCCGACGCCATTGTCGAAGTTACTGAAACGGGAAGTTCTCTCAAGGCTAACCATCTCAAGATTATCGATACTGTCATGGAGAGCGAAACTCGTCTCATCGCAAGCAAGGCAGCTCTGGCAGACGAGTGGAAGCGCGGAAAGATCGAGTCCCTTGCCCTGATGCTTCGCGGCGCAATCGATGCACAATCGCAGGTTGGATTGATGCTCAACGTTCGCAAGGCTGATCTCTCGGCAGTACTTGCAGTGTTGCCCGCGCTCAACTCGCCGACGATATCGCACCTCAGCGACGACGAGTGGGTTGCAGTAAACACCATACTCGAGGAACGTAATGCGCGGGATGTAATTCCGCGACTCAAAGCGGCCAAGGCAACCGGCATCGTGGAATACCCGCTCAACAAGGTCGTACTCTAACTCGGAGGCGCGATGAAGCTGATCCGAACTAAAGGGCGCGGAGGGCAGCAAGCTGCGGAGGTAGTTGCCGCGCTCGAGGCTCGCGGTGGTGCAGCGCTCGACAACGTGCTGCCCGCCGTCAATCGCATCGTACGCGATGTGCGTCGCCAAGGTGACCGAGCGCTGCTGCGTTACGCTGCGCGCTTCGATGGACTATCCGGCGTCGCTGGTCTTCGCATAACGAAAGAAGAAATGTCCGCAGCGTGGGAGGCAACTGCACCCGCGTTGCGCGATGCGCTCACGACGGCGGTCCGCCAAATTCGTGTTTTTGCTCAACAGCAAATGCCCGCATCGTGGAACCAATCCTCGGTACCTGGGCTCACTACCGGCCAACTCGTTCGCCCTCTTGAATCGGTTGGTTGCTACGTGCCTAGCGGCCGTCATCCGTTACCCTCCACGCTACTCATGACCGCAATCCCCGCGCAGGTTGCGGGCGTTCGCCGCATTGTCGTTGTCTCAGCAGCCCCCGCGGTCGAAACTCTCGCTGCCGCTCACCTTTTAGATATCGATGAGTTCTACCGCGTCGGTGGTGCGCAAGCAGTTGCCGCGCTGGCATACGGAACCGCAAACTTGCCGCGCGTCGATAAAATCGTTGGCCCTGGCAATCTCTACGTCACCGCTGCTAAGCGAATGGTGGCCTTCGACTGTGCGATCGATATGCTCGCAGGGCCAACCGAAATCGTGGTAACCAGCGAAAGCGCTAACTCCGTCGACATCGCCTACGATCTAGTTGCGCAGGCTGAACATGATCCTGAAGCTTTGGCCATCTTCATCACCACGCGCGTCGATCTAGCCCGCGAGGTCATCGCTGAAACAAAACTGCGCAGCAAAAATAACTCCGTAGCGCGCGAGTCTCTCAGCCACAACGGTATTGTCCTCGTAGCCGCCAACGTCGATGAAGCGCGTCGGATCACCAATCGCATTGCACCGGAGCACCTTACCGTCGACACTGTGCGCGATCTTGAATGGGTTGAGAATGCAGGCTCTGTCTTCGTTGGACGCTGGTCTGCGCAGCCGATGGGTGACTACATCTCCGGACCGAATCACACGCTGCCCACGGGGGGCATGGCGCGCGTACGCGGAGGCTTGAGCGTCAACGATTTCGTAAAACTGATCACTGTTCAGCAATACACACCCCAGGCGCTGCGAGAGCTTGGTCCCAAAGCCGAACTAATTGCGGAGGCCGAAGGACTGATGGGGCACGCTGAGGCTATTGGCGCACGACTGCAGAAAAGGCCACGCGTCGCTACAGGAGTGAGGAGGCCCAATGCCTGATATAGACACAGCCGTGCGACCTAGGCCCCGCGCTTGCGTGCGTGCGATGAAGGAATATCATCCGCCCCTTGGTAGCCGCGACGCATTGCGCCTCGACTTCAACGAAAACACCCTGGCTTGCTCGCCGGCGGTGCACGAGGTGCTCGCACGAATAACGACTGGACAACTCACTCGCTATCCCGAGCGCGAACCCATGGAAGCCATTGTGGCTGCGCACCAGCGCCTCGACCCGTCGCAGGTCGCGCTGACGAACGGCGTGGACGAAGCAATTCACGTACTTTTCCAAGCGTTCCTCGACGCCGGCGACGAGTTGTTGCTTCCCGTTCCCACTTACACCATGTACGAGGTCTACGCGTCGGCGACTGACGCACGCACCGTAACGGTGCAGGCGGATGACGATCTGCAATTTCCGTTCGAACGTCTTTTAGATGCAATTACGACGAGAACGAAGATCATCGCCATCGCCAATCCCAACAGCCCTTCGGGCAGCGTGGCCACGCGCGAACAGATTGTTGAGATTACGCAGCGTGCTCCCCAGGCGGTTGTCCTGGTTGATGAAGCTTATTACCATTTCTACGGCGAGACCGTTCTCGATTTATTGACGACGTACCCGAATCTTGTTGTTGCGCGCACATTCTCAAAAGCCTATGGCCTTGCCGGAATGCGCATTGGCGTACTTGCAGGCCGTGACGAATTGATATACTGGGTGCGTCGCGTGCTCTCTCCATACAGTGTCAACTCGATCGCGCTAGCGTGTCTCCCCGCGGCTCTCGAAGATTCCATATATCTCGATTGGTATGTCAGCCAGGTGCTTGGCGCTCGCGCAGATTTTGAAGCCGCTCTTGATGCGATCGGCTTACGTCGCTGGCCAAGCCAGGCTAACTTCGTCCTTGTCGACATCGGCACAAAGCATGTTGAGTTTGTGCGCCTGATGCAGGCCGCGGGCGTGTTGGTGCGCGATCGTTCCAACGATCCAGGATGTGCCGGGCGGGTCCGCATCACCATCGGAACCCAGGAACAGATGCGCCAGGCTATTGAAGCTCTCCATCAAACGATGGACACGCTCCGCAGCGAAGGAGAAGTTCGATGACTCCGATGAAGGATACCTCGAAGAAAGATAACTTAGTCGATCGCGCTGTCAAGAGGACCGCGTCGCTTGATCGCAAGACCACTGAGACTCGCATCGCCCTTCAACTTACGATTGAAGGATCCGGGAAATACAAGGTGAGAACCGGCATTCGCTTTTTCGATCACATGCTTGAATTATTTACGCGACACGGCGTGTTCGATCTAGAATTGACGTGCGATGGAGATCTCGATGTCGACCAGCACCACACGGTTGAAGATGTTGGGATCGCTCTGGGAGAGTGTTTCGATCGTGCCCTTGGTGACAAGCGTGGCATTTTGCGTGCCGGATATTTTCTGATGCCAATGGACGAGACTCTTGCTATCGCGGCCGTTGATCTGAGTGGACGCTCCGCCTTCGCAGTCGATACCAAGGTCCGCACGCGCTTGGTGGGGGATCTGCAGTCTGAGTTGGTGACCGACTTTTTTGAAGGATTCGCACGCGGCGCTCGCGCTAATGTCCATGTGAAAACCATGTACGGCCGGTCCAATCATCACAAGATCGAAGCGATCTTCAAAGCTTTCGCACGTGCTCTCCGCGTGGCCTGTTCACGCGACAAGCAGTTGGGTGAGATGTTGCCATCCACCAAGGGGCTGCTCTGATGCGGGTCACCGTCATTGACTACAAAGCCGGCAATCTCACATCGGTGCTCAAGGCGTTGCGTCACCTGGGAGCAGAGACAGAGGTCACAGATGCGGACCTGTCGCTCATCGAATCAGCCGAGCGCCTGGTCCTGCCAGGTGTTGGGCATTTCGCGGCAACACAGCGATTAGATGATGCTCGATTGACGTCCGCGATCCGCACTGCGATATCGCGAGGCGTTCCGTTTCTTGGCATCTGTGTCGGAATGCAATGGCTTTATGGAGGCTCTACCGAAGCACCAGATCAACCCGGCCTTGGACATTTCTCCCAGGGTTGCACGCGATTTCCTGAATGCGAATTTAAAGTCCCGCACGTTGGCTGGAACTCTCTGGAAGTCCGTAGACACTCGCGACTCATGATGGGCGTCGAGCCCGGGCAATACGTTTATTTCACCCATTCCTTCAAGGCTGCAGTTACCGCGGACACCGCTGCAACCTCCACATACATCGAATCATTCGCTGCCGCCGTCGAACGAGACAATGTGATGGGCGTGCAATTTCATCCTGAGAAGTCTGGCGAGACAGGGCTCAAGATTCTGCGCAATTTTCTAAATTGGAAATCAGAGGACACCTCATGCTGACCAAGCGCATCATTGCGTGTCTTGACGTTCACGCCGGGCGCGTCGTCAAAGGAGTCCAGTTTGTGGACATCATCGATGCCGGCGATCCGGCAGAACTGGCCGCACGTCATGCGCACGAAGGAGCCGACGAAATCGTACTCCTCGACATTACCGCCACGCATGAAGGCCGGCAGACTCTGCTCGACACGGTGCGCCGGACCGCTTGTGAACTCTTCGTACCCTTCGCAGTCGGAGGTGGCATTCGTAGTGCACGCGACGCGGAGCAGGTATTTGAGGCAGGAGCCGACAAAATCAGCGTGAACTCGGCTGCCCTTGCGAACCCTGACTTGATCGAAGCGATCGGCCGCAGCTTCGGTGCGCAAGCCGTGGTAGTAGCCATAGACGCACGGCGTGACCCTGAGGCCTCTGATCCGGTGCGCGAGGCGCAGGTCTACGTGCAAGGTGGTCGCAAGCCGACTGGCCGTCGCGTTGTTGAATGGGCGCGTGAAGCGGAATCGCGCGGTGCCGGGGAGATTCTTCTGACCTCGATGGACTGCGACGGTACTCGCGCTGGATTTGATTGCGAGTTGACAGCAGCTGTGAGTCAAGCAGTGAATATTCCCGTCATCGCTTCCGGCGGCGCGGGTACCGTAACCCACTTCCGAGAAGTGTTCGAATCCGGAAGAGCCGATGCGGCACTGGCGGCAAGCATCTTCCATTTCGGTGTTTCGAGCGCACGCTCACTCAAGGAGGAATTGGCCTTGCTCAATGTCCCTGTGAGGTTGCCATGCTGATTCCTTCCATCGATCTGCTGGGCGGCCGCATTGTTCAGCTCGTGCAGGGAGAGAAACTCCGTCTTGCCTTTGACGACTTTGAATACTGGATCGAAAAGTTCGCGCGATTTCCCTTGGTGCAGTTGATCGATCTTGATGCTGCTATGCGCCAGGGAGATAATTCGGAGTTAGTCGCACAGATTGCCAAGCGCTTGCCATGTCAGGCCGGTGGCGGCATCTCCTCGATCGATCGAGCTCAGCGAGTACTTGACGCCGGAGCCAGGCGAGTCATCGTAGGATCCGCGCTCTTCTCTGAGCGGGGAGGCCGCGGGATTGTGAACGCAGAGTTTGCCGCCGATCTTGCCGCGGACGTGGGCGCTGAGCGTATCGTGGCAGGCATCGATACCAAGAACGGTTACGTCGCGGTGAAGGGTTGGAAAGCTACCGTTACTCTCACTCCGGACGAGGCGATCCCGCAACTAGACAAGCACGCTGGCGCCTTCCTCTACACGCACGTCGATGGAGAAGGCCTGCTGCAGGGATTTCCCGTTGACACTGCCGCGCGACTTCGGAAGTTGACCGCAAGGCAGCTCATAGTGGCAGGCGGTATCCGGAATCAGCAGGAAGTAGATGCACTCGATGCCCTGGGCGTTGACGCAGTTGTCGGGATGGCCGTTTACACCAACCTGCTTCCGGTCTAGAACCAATCCTCCCCGCCGAGGTAGCCGATCCCTCACAATCATTGTTTGTCACAACCCCACCTTCGGATATGCTGGAAGAAGATGATCCCGTGTGAAAGGAAATGGAATGACAGCGACAAGGGTGAGAGGCATTCGGCTGGCCAAGCGCCTGGACGAGGTGGGTTTCTCAGACATCGTGCAGATTCGCAATAAAGTTATGGCCATGCGCGCAGAAGGGCTTCAGGTGCATTCGCTGCATGGGGGCGAGCCATTCTTCGAGACGCCTGACGGGATCAAGTTCGCGGCCGTGAAGGCGCTCGTTGACAATCAGACACACTATGCTCCCTCCTCGGGTCTAATGCCTTTGCGTAAGGCGCTGGTCGACAAGCTGGCTGCCAAAAATAGCATTCAAGTCACCGCCGATGAAGTGATCGCTACGGTCGGAGGATCGCAGGGCTTATACGCTGCATTTCTGTCGGTGCTCGATCCGGGAGACGATGCCCTCGTCTTCTCGCCTTACTGGACACCTATCGGAGACCTAGTTCGTGGAGCGCAGGCTCGGCCACTTTTGGTGCCCACGATCACAGCTCGGCGTAACGGAATTCGCAAAACGCTGGAGCAGTTTTCAACTCCGCAAACGCGCACCATCTACTACAACACGCCGCAGAATCCGAGTGGGCTGGTTTTCACGCGAGCCGAGGCCGAGGAAGTCGCGGCTTTCGCCATAGAACGCGACTTAATCGTGATTGCCGATGAGGCTTACGAAGATCTTGTCTACGATGGCGAGCATGTTTCGATCGCTTCGCTGCCCGACATGGCTGAGCGCACCATCACCTGCTACACCTTTTCGAAAACATACGCCATGACTGGTTGGCGCGCGGGTTATGCCGTGGCCAAAGAGCCATTCATGACTGCGCTGCGCAAGATTGTCCTGTATTCCACCAATGGTGTAACTACGCCTGTTCAATACGCAATGATTGAAGCCCTGACAACGCCCGAGTCGGAGATCGCGCTCAAGCGGGAGGAGTATCGCAAGCGTCGCGACCTGTTAGTAGCAGGATTGAACGAAGTGGGACTGGATTGCGAGCCGCCTGCCGGTGCTTTCTATGCCTTCCCGAACATCGAGAAGATCCATAAGAATAGCCGCACCGCTGCTCAAATCCTGCTCGACAAAGCCCACATCGCCACCATTCCGGGTTCAGTTTTCGGGGCTCAGGGTGAAGGACATCTTCGTTTCGGCTACGCAATTACGATCAAGGAGATCGAGGATTGCGTTGAGGCGCTGCGCAAGTTCATTGCGTAGCATCGTTCGTTGCGTCTGGAGACGTAGGAGCCTGACCCACAGCGCGGCTGGTTTCAACCCGCGATGCTCGCAACAGCCGCGCGATCTGCTTGAGATGTAACTGCACAGCATAGGCTCGCAAAATTTCGGCCTGCGAAAAAGCCAGCCCTTTTGGACGCACTGCCGACATGGCTTCTTCCAGTCGGGCAACATCTTCTTCGAGATGTAGTCCTGGTGGCGGCTCGTTGAACCGCCAGCTGTGAATGCACGTGCCCACGTACTGGAAGCCGCTGTAGATGTCCCGCACGAGTCTCCCTAGCGCCGGCTCGAGCTGCTGGGCGTACCCGTCTTCGCGACTATCTTTCACGGCCAGCTCAAGCGCCACCAGCGAGTCGAAAAGACCACGGCCAAACTGGGCCAGCATGCTGAGGCCTTCGCGCCATCCCGGTCCGCCGGAAGGCTCATTGCGCGAAGCTTCCAGCAACTGGTTGTTGGCCCTTAGCATGGCCAGTGCATCTTCTCGCACTCCCTGCAGGTTTTCATGAGGCTCGCCGTTGAATCCCTTGAGGATAGCCTCGAAGAACGCGCTCAGCACCAGGAATTCCTGTGCCAGCCCGTCGCGTAAACGAAGTCGAGCCCGATCCGGAAGCACCAGTGTTGTCACAGCCAGCGCGACTAAAATGCCGAGCATCACCTGCAATACGCGGTCCAGCGCGATCGCCTTGTGGGAACTGGATTGAACCAGCATGACAATGGTGATCGTCACTCCGGCGAGTCGCGAACTGCTGCGAAATCCGAGTAAACCGCAAAGTGCCACTGCGGCGAAAACCGCGAGTATGTAATTCCACGGCAGGCTGCCTACAAGTGAAAAAGAGAAACCAAAAGCCGCACCGATCAGGGTACCCAAAATTCTGTCGCGCGACGCTGTAATGGTGGCCCCGAAATTCGATTGCAGAACAATGATTGCGCTGATCGCTCCCCAATATCCGTCGTGCAGTCCAAAGCGCAGCGCCAGCCACCAGCACAGAGCTGCTGCCAGAGCGGTCTTTGCCGCATGGATCAACAGCCGCTGCCGCTCCCACGTGAGCAGACCGCCGCGAGTCTGCGGCCCTGTGCCTAGTTTCAGCACGCGCTGCTGTTCTGACCAAGTCGGTTTGGCCCTTAGCCGCATCGATTGATTCGCTCGAATGGAATATGCATCACCTTAAGAATGCCCGATCTGAAGTGAGTTCCACGGTGATAAATCTCACCTTCCTTGCTGCTTCGCGTCAATCACATCAGGTATCGGGCCGCATATGTGGCGCTAAGGGTCGCTGGAGCAGGCCAGCCATTTTTTGGATTCCGTCAAGTGAAGATTCCTTCATTTGCTGCGACTATTCGAACCCGACCTAGCATTTAGAGCATCTAACTCCCAGTGTTGCGTCCTCTCATGGACAACTGTGGTTTCCATAATTCTGATTTTTTCCCCGCGCCGATGCAATTTGTGCATCCGTCGCAAAACTTGGAGACGCGAATCTTGATGAGGTATCTTCCCCTGAGTTTCTTGCTGGGCGTCAGCTTGCTTAGTTTGCCTAGCCTGGCGCAATCTGCGTCCACCTCTTCCATTGATACTCAAACTGCCGAAATGGCTACGCTGCCAGATGCTCCAGATCCGGCACAACAGTCACCTTTGCCGCGTCAAGACAGGAAGCCGGAGCCGAAACCCCGGACTCTTGAAGGCAAACAGACCAAGCGCATTCTCGGCATCATTCCGAATTTCCGGTCCGTCAGCGTCGATGAAAAACTGCCGCCTATATCCAAACACGATAAGTTCAAGCTCATGATCGATGACAATTTCGATTACTCGAATTTCGTCTACGTGGGCATCCTGGCCGGCATTGGGCAGATCCAGGGTTCCTATCCGGAATTTCATTCCGGCGCTCCGGCATATGCGCGGTACTACTGGCATAGCCTCGCCGATACGTTTGATGGCAATTTGATGACGGAGTTCCTCGTTGCAGTTCCGACCAGGGAAGATCCTCGCTATTACACTCTTGGTCGGGGCGGCTTCATCAAACGCGCTACATACTCGGTCTCCAGGTTAGCCATCACACGCAGCGACAGCGGCGGACGGACAGTCAACATCGCTGAAATCGTCGGTAATGGTGCTGCTTCTGGTATTTCAGGCCTCTACTACCCTGGCCCCGAACGCACGTGGACGAAGACCGGCCAACGCTGGATCACACAGATCGGCTTGGATGGGTTCGCCAATGTCGTTAAGGAGTTCTGGCCTGATATCAACTCCAAGATTTTCCGCAGTAAGTACTGACGCCGCTTAAAACCTCGATCATGAAAGTGTGATTTAACCGTGTAGCATAGATTCAGGTTTCTCTATGCTGCGTGTGGGTTATCCAACGACCTTGAATGAACGCCTGCTGGATGTTATGCCCGCGGGCATTGAATTAGTTCCATTATCCGACCGGCTCGATCACGAGGTCGAGATCGACGTCTGGATTCCAGATCCGTATCAGACCCGCGCTTTGCGCGTGTGGCCGCACCTGCGCGGAGTCAAGCTGGTACTGGCTCTGCTGGCTGGTACGGAGTGGATTCCAGCGGCCGTTGGGCCTCATGTCACTATCTGCAATGCCCACGGCGCTCATAATATTTCTACCGCCGAATGGACCGTCTCTGCCATTCTCGCCATGCTTAAATATTTTCCGCTGTATCTCGACGTGCAGCGATCGGGTGAATGGCGGCGTCGTTCAGAAGCGACACTTCTCTATGAAGCCATAAACGCGGATCAGCGCCATCTCTATCCGCCTGTGATGCTTGAAGAACTTACCGCTAAAAAAGTTCTGTTAATCGGGTACGGAGCCATTGGTAAGGAGATCGAGCGAATGCTGGCTCCGTTCCGTGTGGACCTGGTGCGCGTAGCCCGCAGCGCACGCACCGATCCAAAAGTCCATGCGGTCACTGAAATAGAGAGCTTGTTGCCAGCAGCCGAGATCGTCGTGTTGATCATGCCGTTGACACCGGAGTCTCGGGGCCTCATCGGGACCAGGCAGTTTCAGTTGATGCGTCAAGGAGCACTCCTCGTAAATGCCGCACGCGGTCCCGTCGTAGTGACGGATGCATTGGTTGACGCACTGAATGCGCGCAGAATCCGCGCTGCCATCGATGTGACCGACCCTGAACCTTTGCCCAACGGGCACCCTCTCTGGTCATGCCCCAATCTCCTGATTACGCCTCACGTTGGCGGTTCAAGTCCCCAATTCGCACCTCGCGCACTGCAGACAGCAGCAGAAGAATTGCGTAGATATATGAATGGGGAGCCGCTTAGAAATGTAGTTCAGGCAGCGATCTGAGTTGCTGCTGCTTGACGCCAGTCGCGTAATCCCAGAATGGCGAGTCCCACTAGCCCAGCGTACAGAACCGCGGTCAGCCACAAGTCTTTGTAGGTATACTCGCCAATATAAATAAGGTCCACCACGATCCAAAGCCACCAGTTAGCTGTATGTTTGCGCGCCTGCCACCAGCTTGCCACCAGGCTATAACTGGCGAGAGTTGCATCCAGATAAGGCAGAGCTGCGTGTAGTCGCTTCGCTAACTCGCCCAATACAAAGCTGCCCGCAGCACCCGCCAACAGTGCCAACAAGAGCCCTCGCATGGTGAGCGGAGCGACGCGGACCTCGCCCTCATCGCGTACGCCGCGCCACCAATGCCACCAGCCATAGAGCGTGAAAGCAACAAAGAAGACTTGAAGCAGGGCGTCGGAGAGTAACTGCGCTCGGTAAAAAACCACAAGATATAAAATGTCTGCCGCCAATGTTACCGGCCAGCACACGAGGAGTCGCCGCGTGGTCAGCCAAATGCCAAGTACAGTCGTTACAGTACCAGCTAGCTCGAGTCCATGGTTCGCGACAAAATCTGCAATCGAGTTCCAGCTCATCGCGTCGCCAATCTGCGTCGCTGTTTGCGAGTTTCCGACCAAAGGCGCAATTCGTCCAAAAGGCTAACGCCAGGACCACGGAACCACTCCGCATGAGCAACGAGATACCCTTCGCATGCCATGCGTGCTTTCTGATCTGAATGCAACACACTCAGAAAATAGTCTGTCTCTGACAGCGCAAATTCTGCGTGACACAACGCCGTCATGGGAGCGAGTGACGCGGCCTCTTCATCGGACAGCACACGAACGGACTCGTATCCATCGAGCAGGGCTCGTAAATGATCGAAATGTACTGGCACTTGGCTTGAATTGACCGAGGCGTCTACCAGGGAGAGCCATTCGACGATATTGCGTTCGATCGCGTGCGCCAAGTCATGAACGGCATTGGTGCGGTCAGCAAGCCCAAAATCGATGACAGCAGTGGCCTGTGCGGTTTCACTAGCATTGGCCCAAAGCAAATTCGAAGCGTGCAAATCATTGTGCGTCCACAGTGGGATCAACGATGGCAGCATTGGTACTAACTCTGCGTGAAACGGCTCAAGGAGAGCCAGTGCCTCCTCGTGACAAGAACGCGTGGCTAGATATTCACGGAGTGCTGGTCGCAGTGACACGTAGTGATCAAACTGTGTTGCTGCATCCGGGGCCGCAAAAATCGAAAATCCTGCGACGAGTGGGCGCCCAGCTCGCGGAGGCGCATAGTAGCCGGATGATGCTATGTGAAGTTTCGCAAGCGCATGTCCCGCAGAATACGCATGCGCTGTGGACCTAAAAGGCGTCCACGAGAGTGCATCCCCATAGAGATCCTCACCCGGAGGCACATCGTGGACTTCGTAGGCCCACTCGCCAATTTCGACAGCAGTGTTGCCGTTTTCTGTCTCGAATACACGCGGCACCCTTGCACCATGAGCGCAAAGGTGCGCCATGAACCGATGTTCTTCCTGCAACCCAGCTTGATTGCAGACTGAGCGATGATGCCGCTTTACGAAAACCTGTCCACCGCGCGTTGCTACTACACTAGCGGCGGAAAATGGTCGCGGACTTATGGTCAGCAATTCCGAGGGTTCGGCAACACCGCGAAAATTGGCCAGCACCGGACGCACTTCATCCAGCGTGAGGTCCGGCCAGTCTGGCTGTACCAGCGTGCCATCCAATCCGTGAGTCTTGGCCGAAGTGTTCATTGCAGTCCTTGCCTTCGCATCACGATGCCCTCGGATCTATCAAAAAATATAATGCGCAGAGAGCCTCACCGTGGTTGGCGCGCCCAGGTGAATGAATGTATCTCCGTAGTTGGCGCCCGTGTCTTTCCAGTAACGTTTGTCGGTGATGTTATCCGCGTATAACCGTATCGTGACATGTCCCTGTTCGCCGCCAGGAGTGTACCGCGCTCCCAGGTTGAACAAGTTGTACGCCGGTACACTCACTTGATCATCGCGCGTAGCTTCCTTACGGCCCGAGTAACTCCAGCCCGGCATTAGGTGCAGGCCACGCATGCGCGGTAGCCTCAAATCTGCAAACAGATTAGTTCGTAGGTGCGGCACGTCGATTACCTGCCTGTTATCAAATGCAGGTGTTCCTGTATCGCTTGAGATGGCGCGAATCGCCGCCGCAGACGCAGTCAATCGCAGCCAACTGGCGGCTTTACCTTCTGCGTTGATTTCGACCCCATCGTGAGTTTCGTGACCTTCGGAAACAAAATTTTGATCTCCCAGATCATCGATAGCCTTGGGATAAAAGAACGGCGCTCGCATGTGGAACAGGGCCGTACTTAAAAGGATGCGACTGCTCACTTCATCCTTCGCGCCCACTTCCGCCTGTCTCGTGAAATAAGGGGCGAGATAGAAGCCTCCAGCCCAGAATGGTGCTTGCGGCCCCAGTGAAAGCAGAACACTGTAGTTGCCGTAGATCATGAGCGATTGCCGCGGATTGTAAGTAGCGGCATATTGTGGCAGCCATTCACTTCGTGTGCCGGAGTAATTGAAATCCCGCACGGAACTGTAGCGGCCGCCGGCTGTCAGTCGGATGTGACCCGGCAGCGTGATCCGGTCCTGCAGAATGGCGGAGGTTTGGTGATCGAAATCCGCTAACTGCACCGGTCCTGCTGACTGTACCGGGCTCTCTATCGGCACAGGCGCAATCGGTACGAAGATATTCTCCGAGCCTACGTAGGTGTACACAGCGCCGTCCTGTACCGTCGAGGGGGCACTTGCAGGTGGCGCACCGGGCAACTCAACATTGCGGTAAAATATCTCGCCTCCGAAGGCGACATCGTGCGTAATTGACCCAGTTTTTAGCGTTCCCATGGCCAGCGCTTCACCGAGTGCATTCACGCGCAACTCGCCGGGGTCGCGATAATCGTAGATGTCGTATGTTCCATCGGGTGCGAAAAACCACGGCGCCGGACCGCCCGGCACATTACACTCCGCTTCGTAATAACAGCCATAGGCATACACCACGTTATCGTCAATCAACGAGCGGCTATAACTGCCTTCCGCATAGGCGCGCCAAGTTGCATGAAGATTTACGTCCAACCGCGCGCCGCTATTCAGCGTGTCAAACGTGTTTGGCTTTTCCCACGATTGTTCACCGAGCATCGTTGAGGGATGAACACTGTGAAGTGAAGGCACTGTTGTTCCACCCAGTAGTTGATATCCACACACCGAGCGCTCGACTTTATGTTGATATTCGAAGTCAGTTTTTAGAATCGCGGTGGGGCTTATCTTCCAATCGGCTGCGCCCGCGCCGATCGCTCGCCACCCATTGGCATCGTCGACGTAGCTCTCAATCTTTTCTCCAGCCAGGTTCACGCGCACGCCTATTTGCTTTCGAGCGCCCAACATGCGTCCCAAGTCGACCGCACCGTAGGTGCTTCCGCGATGGTCGGTGGCCACATCAATCGCATCGATTAATGCTGGCCGCTTTGTTACATAGTCGATCATCCCTCCAGCCGAGGCGATCCCGCTTTCCAGACCCGCGATGCCCTTGAGAAATTCGACACGCTCTTTGTTCTCAAGCGGCACGTCTTGCTCGCCCGCAATCGTCATGCCATTAATTTGCAGGCCGGTTGCCAGGTCAATGGGAAAGCCGCGTATTTCAAAGTCGCCGTAGTAGCCTACCGGCGCATAATCTTCCCCGATCGACGCGTCATTCTTCACCACATCCGAAAGCACTCGAGAAGCCTGGTCGTTGAGTAAGTCGCGCGTCACGACCGTAGCCGAAAGCGGCGTTTCCTTGAGCGGTGCGCCGTCGAACGTGCCCACTGCTACGGAATTGGGAAGATAGTCGTCCTTCACATCTGCATGAACTTCGACGGTCGTGGTTACGCGCGGAACCTGTTGAGCAGGCACCTTCGATCCCTGAGACGCATCCTGCGGTGGAGTATTTGGTGGCGGGGTTTGAGCCCTTGAAACTGAGATGAAACCGACACACACGTAAATGACGAGCATCCATCCCGCGACCAGCGGGCAAGCACGCACGCCAGCAAGTGCGCACCCGCGGTTCGCACGCGCAAGCACTTTTCTAGTACATTCAATTGATCGATGGGGAACATCAACTGCGGGCATACAATCCTCTTCGTTTCAGCTGAAACAAGAGAGCCCACGGTGTGATGCGTTCTGAAGGCTGAATCGCTTCGAAAACTTCCCACGCCGGTATTATCCGGATCGGGTTCGAGGGTATTTCTCAGCCCCGTCTATCGGAGCACCCCTGTTTCAATAAATTGATTGAAACATCAAGGGCACTCGATTTGCAAATGAGCATTTAACCAAAGCTAATTTGAAGGCGTCCTTGAAATCCCGGATCCCTGGTGCAATCAGCCGATCATCATCGCCAAAATTGGGTCACGAGGGAGCGATATTGTTTGAGTTCAGGAACCTTCAGTTCGAATACTTTAGCCGCATCGTCGGCACGGCGCACGGCGACTGCCTCGCGCGCATGAGGCAACGCCAGGAAGGCCTCTGCTTCCTCCGCAGTCAGTGGGCCGCCTTGCAGGATCAAACTCTCTAGCGACGCAGCTGACAATTCAGTTGCATAGGTTGCATCGTCAAAACACAGGAAGCGCTTGGCCGCTACATGCAGGCGAATGGGGTCAAGCACCTCTGCGGGAAGATGGTCTTTCAGAGCCTCCATCCCCAACTCTTCGTGGCGCGTATCAATGCCATGCTGAGCGGCGTCCTCGCCTTCAGAATGAAGCAGATGACCAACATCGTGCAGCAGCGCGGCGACGATGAGCGATTCACTGCCGCCTTCCTGCTGAACGAACCACGCCGCCTGCAAACTATGTTCGAGCACTGTCACCGGCTCGCCGAAATAGGCTTCGCCCCCGCCCTTCGCGAGCAGATCAAACAGCGCATCAACTGAGTTGATCGCCGACATAACCTTCATGCCTCCTCCAGGATTGGCTTGCGAATTCGTTGATGCCACACCAGCACCATGGCCACCAGGGCGGTAAGAAAGGCGGCCGCCGCCAATGCAACGAATGCATTCTTCCAGCCGTACCGAACAGTGATCCGGGCTATGGTGTCGCCTGAAAGCCAACCGGCCATGTAACCCACACCATCAATAATGCCCGCGGCCGTCGCGCTGCCTCGTTTGCCGCCGAAGTCTAGACTCATGGCGCCTGCCAGATAGGAATATGGCCCCAGCAGAAGAAATCCCACCAAGGTCACTAATACCACCGGTGTCCATTGGCTGGCATGTCCTGGAGTGCGCGCGAGAGCGAGCAGGCAGAGCGTGCTCGCCCCCATGCCGCAGACCAGCACCAGGTTGCGCCCGTTGAGCCCCAGTTTGTCGCTCAAGACCCCTGCCAGCAGTACGGATACACCACCGAAAAGAGGAAATAGCGCGCTTCGTCCTGCGGCCTGGCTGCTGGAGAGCCCTACATATTGAACGAAGTAAGTGGGGGTCCAGAAGTTGAATGTTTCTCTGAGCAGGGTCGTCCCTAGCGAGAGCAGGCACACCATCCAGAAAGGGAAGTTTGTCAGCAAAGGCCGCAAAATTGACATCAAGCCCGTGCGTTCATCACCGACCTTTGCTTCCGTCGTCGCATACACGTTTAGTGGATTCGCCGCCGGCGCAGGCAATCCCCGCTCTTCCGGCGACTCGCGTAGAAACATCAGGTTCGCCACCAGCAGCACCGCCAGCGACGCGGCACTGACCAAAAACACGCCGCGCCAGCCCATCCCGTGTGCCATGAACTGGCTCATGATTGCGCGGCACGCCGCATCGCCGAACAAGTAACTCAGGCTGAGCACCGCCATCACAGTCCCGTAGGTTGAATACGAGAACCATCGCGAGGCGACCTTCACCAGTCCCACCCAGCCTGTGGATTGAAACAGCCGGTTCCCTATCCAAGCCAAGGTGAAGAGCGGAAACCCGCCGCCGAGTACAAACAGAATTGTGAAGAAGATAGAGCCCGCCATGCCTCCGAGAAAATTTCGGCGCCCCCCAAACAGGTCAGCTAAAGAGCCTGAAATGAATTTGCCGATGGCGTAGGCTACGGTCCCAGCCGACGCGATAAATCCTAGTCGCACCTGGGCTTGGCTCGCTGTGACGCCATGCTGTCCCAAGTCCCGGATCAGGTCAGGCAAAACGACTGAAAGATTAGATCGGCAGAAGTAGTACCCCGAATACCCCAATGCCAGCAGCACTATGGTTGTTGCATGCCAGACAGTGAATCCGCTGCGCTCGGTCGGTTCAGATCGCGGCGCACCATCGAGAACGGGTGTTAATTCGGTGGACACACCGGCAGACTACCATGAGCGTCCCTTAAGAATGTTGAATCCGTTTGGCAACTGGGCGGCAATCCAAGCATGTTGAGTCAATATAGGCACAGGGTCAGATGGTCCCAGCTTCATTAGCCCAACCGCGACGGTTGAAGCCACTGCGTAGTGAAGCCGGATTTCTTATCGTTCTCCGACTGACCCCGGCATCCTATTTCCCCTGCCCCTCAGTCAGCGTCACAATGCGGTCCACGCCGGGGACGGTAAACTTTTCAACTTTCCCGCTCGGCCACTGAACTTCCAGCGCTTCCACCGAGGTTGCTTGACCCAGGCCGAAATGCGGTCGTAGATCGTTTGTCGAAAGATAACTTCCGCCGCTGATCACGTCTTCGCGCTGCTTCATTCCGTTCGCAGTTAGAAAAACCCTGGCTCCCACGGCGTCGCTGGGGCTCTTCGGCCCTCCCACCAGGTTTAGCTCCAGCCAATGATTCTTGTCCGCATTCACATTGCGCAGCAGCACCGGATGCCCATCCATGACGTTGATCACGGCGTCGAGCTTGCCGTCATTGAACAAGTCACCCACCGCCATACCGCGGCCCGCGATAACATCAGCCAAGCCTGTTCCCTCGACCGGCGGAACGGTCTCGAAACGCTTTCCGTCAATGTTGTGAAACAGCATGGGACGCTGAGCCCACGTCGTTCCCCATGAGTATTTATCGGCTTCCGGATAAACATGGCCATCCGACATCAGGAGATCTTTCCATCCATCGTTGTCGTAATCCATAAAGGCATCTCCCCAACTCAGGAAGGGAACAGAGATTTCTGCGATGCCCAGTTGATAACTGATGTCTGTAAGGTTGGCGTCGCCTTCGTTGTGGTAGAGCGGCTTGTAATCATCCGAGAAGGTGGTGTTGAAGATGTCGAGCATGCCATTGTTCTCGTAGTCGCCCACCGCAATGCCCATCGAAGCGGTTTCGCGTCCCGCCTCATTGAGTGCGTAGCCTGAGGCGTAGCTAACGTCCTCGAAAGTTCCGTCGCCCTTGTTCAAGTAGAGGTAGTTTGGTGTCGAATCATTGCCCACTAGCAGATCGGGCTTGCCGTCGTTATTGATGTCCACAAACACGGCCCCCAGGCCATAGTAACCAGGCTTGTCAGCCACGCCCGCCTTCTCACTCACATCAGTAAACGTCCCGTCGCCATTGTTATGGAAAAGGTGGTCAGGTTCGCCCTTCAGCCCGCGTGGGCCGCAACTAACCTGTTCTCCGCGAAACGTGCAGAACGCGTTCGGGACGCCGTTCTCACTTGCGACTGGCAGATTGTTCCGGTCATAGTGCAGGTAGCCGGCGACAAACAGATCCAAGCGCCCGTCGCCGTCGTAGTCGCCCCAGGTCGCACCGCTGGACCAGTTGCCGAGCGTCACACCCGCCTTGTCTGCCATATCGGTAAACGTGCCGTCGTGATTGTTGTGATACAGCCGGTTCTTCCCCCAGTTGGAAACGAAGATGTCGGGCCAGCCATCGTTGTCGTAGTCGGCAACGGCTGCGCTAAATCCCCAGCGGTCGTTGGTTACACCCGCCTTGGCCGCTACATCCGTAAAGGTACCGTCATGATTGTTGTGAAAGAGCGCAGCGTGCGGAGGTGTTTCTTTACCATCGAGCGCATTGAATGTTGAGCCGTTAACCACGTAGATATCGAGCCACCCATCGTTGTCGTAGTCGATCAGGCCGATGCCCGATCCCTTGGTCTCGACAATATAGCCCTTGGTCGGCGTACCCATCTTGTGGGTCCAGTGGGTCAGTCCGGCCTTATCCGAGGCATCTTCGAAGACAACAGGCCCATTTTTCACAAAGCCTCCCGCAGTTATTGGCCGATGCTGCGCGTCCAGTTGGACGGGATGCGGTGAACCGCTCTCCTGACCACTATTGGCCGCCGGCTGGGAGCCTTCCTGATTCTTATGTGTTTGTTGTTCTGCGGGCATCGCGGCCTGACCGGCAAGAGTAGGGATCCCGGCTGCCAATAATCCCCATAAGGTAGTCGCTCGAACGGCATTAAACATGGCAGCCAGTATACGAGGCTAGGCGGACCCGAGTATCGTCCGAAGGATGGAATTGCCGCAGGATAACTATCTTTCAACAGCTTTTTGTCCTGATGAGCCCGAGAGGTACCGGGGACACCACTTCGACCAAAAAAGTCGAGGGCTAGCAATGAGTGTTTTGCTTGCCCTCGACGCGATGACTATGGCGATTTTTACTGAGGCATGTTGCCGGCAGGTGGAGTTGACCCCTGCACATTTTGTACGAGCCATCCATCGTTGCTCTTGTTAAGGGTGGCCGTCGCCACTTGCTGTCCCGAAGTCTCAGATCCCAGTTTCGGGAACGCCGTCTTCATCTCCGTCGAATTGGCCCACTCCGGCAGAGCCGGTGCGCCTACGTGATACGTCACGCTGTATTGCGTGGCGCCATCATTGCCGGGCGTGTAGCTATCGATCGATGCGACCTCAGGATGCCCATAGCAGAAATTGCCGTAACCCGGCTGCGTCTGATCGGCAGTCCAGGTCGACCGTCCCTTATCGGACAGGTCATAATCGTTAGCCTGCTTTGAACCAATCAGGAACCTCTTCTTCTCAACTGCCTTACGTGCGAGTAAACCCGCATCGGTCAAGGCATCGAAACCCTTAGTCTGTTCGTCGTTCGACGCGTCTGCTTGAGCTGGAAATTTGATCGGTGCCGCAAACAAACAGTCCTGTTTACTGCTGTAGTAGTTATTCAGCGCCGTTTTGAATGCGCCCTTATCGACTTCGTTCTTTTTACATCCCACACCGAAGCCAACAACACCGGCCATGACGAAAACCGCAAATCTAGTTGCGCGCATTGCATCTCTCCTGGACCCTTGGATGCAGAAATTTGCGACAGCTGGAGTTGATGTTTGCGCGAAATATTCGGATTCGTTCCGAATATATTTCCGGCATTCTGCAAGCAACCCTTGAGGGCTTTTTCACTCATTGATTCGCTAAGAAAAGAAGAAAGTTATGAGCTAGATATCTTGCGAAGAACAGGCAGGAAGGGTAGCTGCAATGCGTTCACCGGCGAGGTCGGCGATACGCGCTGTGTTCAACACATCCAGTACCGCTCCTTGTGCCTTGACCCATACGGGATGTGCGGGACACCAAGTCTGTCGCGGACACCTCCCCTTTTCCGTCAAACAGACGTTCAGGCTCATTGGGCCATCAATGGCCTCAATCACTTCGCGCATCGACGATTCACGCCCGCGTGCTGAAATCTCAAACCCACCAAGCTGTCCTCGACGCGAGTTTATGAGCTCTGCACGCGCGAGTGATTGCAACACCTTTGAGAGGAAACTTTCCGGTGCGCCAGTCGACTCGGCGAGCGCCTGTAATGAAACGCGTCTGTGCCACGGCAGGGCGGCCAGGTGGACCATCACACGCACCCCGTAATCGGCGCCCCGGGTCAGTTGCATCGACGAATTACATCTGTTCATTGCCTGCCTCGTCGACACCGAAATGCGATCCAAAACTGTGCCCCAATGCAGTTCGGTCGCGAGCTCGCGATAAATAGGCAGAGTGTATCTGCGGCGCTCACGAGCAAATGTGTTTTACATCATAGACCACCGTTTAGCTGGGACGCTACTTTAACCCATATCTGCTTGAAATTGGAGAGAAACAGTCCAAAATGTGCCGCAAATGCTGTTCGCCAAATCGATCTAAACACGATGCCTTATAAAAATACGGATGGAATCGACGAGCAGCCGCCATTTATGCGGGCATCATACGTCAACATGCGCAATTACTTATGACGCTGTGTTTAGTACAGTGGCCGCATATAAAGGTAATCAACATAGATACTTGTCGGCGGCCATTTCAGGCTGTATCGC
>OBLU010000939.1_pt1 | contig 27116 bp, 20 predicted proteins | sample 1518681 | NCBI WGS metagenome assembly OBLU01 (sample SAMEA3539304, study PRJEB22396) | soil metagenome | biome: tundra; feature: field; material: soil | place: USA | collected 2010-05 | depth 0.15 m
TCCTCATGGCGCAATTGACTTTTCGTGAAGCAATCGCTCGCGGCATCGCCCAGGAAATGCGCCGCGACGAATCGGTGGTCTTCCTGGGCGAGGACGTGGGTGCGGCCGGCGGTGTCTTTAAGGGCACGGTAGGACTGCTCGAGGAGTTTGGCGGCGTGCGAGTGCGTGACACGCCCATCGCCGAGCAGGCCATCCTGGGTGCCGCGATGGGTGCGGCGATGACCGGTCTGCGCCCCATTGCCGAGATCATGTTTGCCGACTTCTTCGCCGTGTGCTGGGACATCGTGGCCAACGAAATCGCCAAGAGTCGTTACATGACCAACGGCCAGCTGACGTTCCCGTTGGTAATCCGTTCGGGTAACGGCGGCGGGCTTCGCTTTGGCGCGCAGCACTCGCAATGCGTGGAGAACTGGGCGATGATGGTGCCCGGTTTGAAGGTGGTGGTGCCCTCCAACGCCCTGGACGTCATCGGTCTCATGGCCGCGTCGATCCGCGATGACGACCCGGTGATCTTCCTCGAAGCCAAGGTGCTCTACGCGTCGAAGATGGAGGTGCCCGACGGCGAGATTGTCGACAGTTTGGGTTCGGCCAAGGTGCTGCGCCAAGGAACGGACGCCACGCTGGTGGCTCTCGGTTCAATGGTGCCTAAAGCGCTCGACGCCGCCCAAGAACTGGCGACCGCCGGCATTGACTGCACGGTGGTGGACGTTCGCTCCTTGGTGCCGCTGGACGCCACGACGATCCTGCGCGAAGTGGGAGCTACGGGCCGGCTTTTCACCGTGGAGGAGAACCCCAGGCTCTGCGGCTGGGGTGGCGAACTGGCCTCCATCGTGAGCGAGGAGATCTTCTACGAACTCGACGGGCCGGTGGTGCGCATCACCACGCCGCACATTCCCCTTCCGGCGGCCGACGCTCTAGAAGATCTGGCCATTCCGTCGGTGGAGAGGATCGTCACCACGGTCACCAAGTCAATGAACTCCTGAGCATCGCCCCTGGTCAAGAAGTACCGCTGTCACTGCGGGGACCTAGGGTACAAAGTATCGCAAAGTCTTCGGGATTCTCCAGTGGCAACGAACTTCAGCGCGTCATCGACGCGGCCCGCTCACCGGAGTGGAGCATCGGCGTGGGTCGCAGCGGACAGATCATGGCCACCAAGGACTCCGGCGAGATCGGTCGTCCCTGGGTCATCACCGCCGAGCGCGCCGGGTGGGGCATGCGGGTGTCGCTCTACCAGCCCGGTGACGACACCGACGTCGACGGCGAAGTCATTGACGAGATAAAGGGCAACCCCCGCGAGATGGGTCGTCAACTTCGCTCAATCCTGGAAGAGGCCAAGCTCGATTCTCTGAACTAGTGCGGTAGACGCGCGGATCCCTTCGTTTAAAATGAAGTTCCCGCAGAACTGATTCAGGAGAGCTCCGACCGATGAACATTCGTCCACAGAGCTTCCCGCCGAGCGTCCAGCGACTATTGCCACTCTTGCACGTTGACTTCGAGCCGCCCCGCCCGCCCTCTAATAGTGAAGTTGCCATCGCTGCCGCGGTCGCCATTGTCTTGTCGCTCGTGGTCGACGCTTTGTTGGTGGTGATTGGCACGCACGTTTTTCTCTCAATCAAGGGTTACGGCCACTTCCATCTCTCCGACTACGCGAAGTTGACCGTCATCGGGGTGATTATTGCCAGCCTCGGTTGGCCCGTGGTGGCCCGCATCACGTCGAGACCGAAGTGGCTCTTCTTTCGATTGGCCATCGCTATGACGGCGGTGCTGCTACTGCCGGACCTTTATATCTGGTTCGCCGGCCAACCGATCAAGGCGGTGCTGGTGCTCATGTGCATGCACCTGGGGATTGTTTACGTCACGTACAAGTCATTGGTGATCTTGGCGCCGGTGCGCGGTCAACGCCGTCGTTTTCATTGAATCTCAATTGAACGTCGCAACTCATTGGGATTGGTCGCCACGTCAAACGATCGTCACTCCTCATTGCTCTCGTCGTCGCCATCTCGTAAGGCTTCGTGATGATCGATGTGATCCTGCTCTCGATCGATCAATTCATCGTCGTGGGATTCCTCGATCTTTACCAGCAGGTCGTCGGCCTCCGGTGACGTTCGAATCAACTCGTCGAGTTTCAACTGGGTCGCCACTTGCTGGCGACTCTGCGTGTGCTGAATTACGAACAGCATCACCAGAGTGATCGACGTGGCGGCGGTGGAGAAACCCGTCTCCCAACGTCCCGGGAAGCCTTCAATGGTCAGCACCACGGCGAACACCAGCACCACAAGCGCTACGATCGCCGCTACTCCCGAGCGGGCCGTCATCTCGCCAATCCAGTGCAGTACCTTGCTAATGCGCTGGGGAATCGTCGAATGTTCCATGGGGATCCAATCAGTAGGTGCACCATCGGTGGTGGCGTGGGGGCGTAGTGTCCATTGGTCTTGATTCGAGCGTGCGAGTCAATGAACTTGCGGTTAGAAGTGAAACACGCATTCTACGCAAGCAATTGTAGTCGGTACTCTGAGTTTTGGCGGCGACAGGGCATTCGTCATTGCTCCGTGGAAACGAGCGATCTAAAAAGGAGGTTGTCCGGTGAGGAGTACTCGTCAGCGAGCTGCACTAGCGACCCTCTCTTGCGCGCTCGTACTTTGCGCGGCTTCCCTTTTGCTGTTGGCCCCCACGCAGACCGCTGCTACGTCGACTTCCGCGCACATCGCGTTACCGAACGACATCGCGGTCAGTGGATCCCACCTGTGGGTGGCCAATGGCTCCATTGACAAGAATTCACCTTTCGATAACTCAGTAAGCGAATTCAAAGTGTCCGATGGGTCGTTCGTGCGGATCATCAGCTTGCGGCACCTGACGGGAAATTTCTACCAGCCCAACGCCATTGCCGCCAGTGGATCGCACGTGTGGATCGCGGATTTGCACTCGATCATCGAACTCGACGCCTCGAATGGGAAGGTCGTTCGCGTTATCAACGCCAAGGCGCGCTTCCACGCTTTCGAAAATCCCGCCGCTCTGGGAGCCATCGCCGCGAGCGGCGCCCACGTCTGGGTGACGAACTTGAACACGGTCATCGAACTCAACGCCTCGGATGGTTCGGTGCTACGAGTCATCAAGTCCAAGGCCGACCAATTCAGTCAACCCGACGAAATCGTCGTGAGCGGTGGGCGCGTGTGGGTGGTCAACAATGTCGCTGGTGACTCGGTGAACGAACTCAACGCGGCGAACGGCTCGTTGATCCGCGTCATCAACCCGGGGGCTGACTTGTTCACTCAATTCGGCATGGCCGCCAGCGGCTCGCACGTGTTCATCACTAACTGGCAGGGGCATTCGATCATTGAGCTCAACGCGTCAAACGGCTCGTTGGCGCATATCATCAACTTCCGCTATTTAAGTGGCGATCCTTCGCCTAACAGCATTGCCTTGGACGACGGTCACTTATGGGTGACGAACGATAATTCAGTCATTGAACTCACCGCCGCGAAGGGCACGGTGGTGCGCGCCATGAGGGACAAGGTAGACGGATTTGATGATCCGCTCGCCATGACCGGCGACGCCACCCACGTGTGGGTGGCCAATTTCCAAGGCAACTCGGTAACCGAACTCAAGGCGTCCAACGGTTCCCTAGTTCGCGTCATTAAGTAGCGCCTGCACGTCGACGGCGCGAGGCACACTGATCGCTCGACGTGAAGTTACTGAAAGGAAGTGAGGACTAAGGTCCCTGGCCGACCTGCGGTACCATTGAACACGCGATCATTGGGCGTTTGTGCATAGTGAACAGTCGATGAAAGTCCGGATTTCCAGGTCAAAATTCAATGAAGGATCGTCACCGTCATGAGCATCCCCAGTGCCTCTTATTCCATAACTATGCGCGTTGCGTTAGATAGCGCATCGGACATTCCGGCCATTGCCAGTGCGGTAAGCGGCGTCGGTGGTCTGGTCACCGCACTCGATGTCGTCGAGCCGATCGAAGGTCGTCTGGTGATTGACGTGACCTGCAACGCGACCGACGAAGGTCACGCCGAGGTCTTGAGAGCGACGGTCGACTCCGTGGAGGGCGCCCACGTTCACGCCATTAGCGACCGCACGTTCCTGCTCCACTTGGGTGGCACCATCGCGGTCGAGCCGAAAGTCGCCCTAAAGACTCGCGACGACCTTTCGATGGCCTATACCCCGGGCGTCGCACGCATCTCCATGGCCATTGCCAAGGAACCTTCGTTGGCGCGCAAGCTCACCATCAAGAGAAACACCGTGGCCGTGGTGACCGACGGCTCGGCCGTGCTCGGTCTGGGCAATATTGGTCCCGAAGCGGCGTTGCCGGTCATGGAAGGCAAGGCGCTGCTCTTCAAACGATTCGCCAACATCGACGCGTGGCCCGTGTGTCTAGCGACCCAGGACGTCGACGAGATCGTGCGCATTGTCCAGTGCATTGCCCCGGTCTACGGGGGCATCAACCTGGAGGATATTTCCGCGCCGCGTTGTTTCGAGATCGAAGCCCGGTTACGTGAACTGCTCGACATCCCGGTCTTTCACGATGACCAGCACGGCACGGCGACGGTCGTTTACGCGGCGTTGTTCAACGCGCTGCGGGTGGTGGGTAAAGCGATGAAGGACATTCGCGTGGTGGTCCTTGGCGTGGGAGCGGCCGGCGTCGCGATCAGCAAGTTGCTGCTGGCCGAAGGGGTCGGCGACATCATTGGCGTCAACCGCAACGGAATCTTGAATGAAGACGACGCCCGGCTTGACGAGCCGCGACGCTGGCTCGCCGCGCACACCAACGCCGAAAAGCGCACCGGCGATCTCACTGAGGCAATGACCGGGGCCGACGTCTTGATCGGCGTCTCGGGACCCAATCTGGTGACCGAGGAACATCTCAAGGTCCTGGCTCCCCGGGCCATCGTGTTCGCCCTGGCCAATCCCGACCCGGAAGTAGACCCCTTGCTGGCCCGCCGTTACGCCGCCATCGTGGCAACCGGGAGAAGTGACGAGCCCAACCAAATCAATAACGTGCTGGCGTTCCCGGGGATCTTTCGCGGACTGCTGGACGTCGGAGCGTCGAAGATCACCGAACAGATCGAAATTGCGGCCGGTCGGGCCATTGCCGACGTGGTCAAAGAGAATGAACTTTCGGCCGATTACATCGTTCCCACCGTCTTTAACCCTAACGTGGTGACGGCCGTCGCCGAGGCCGTCGAGAAGGTGGCCCGAGCCTCGATAAAGAGTTAGTCCAGCACCGCTTTTTGGAACCACTCCGAGTGTTCGGCCTTCGGAGAGTCTTTTTACCCAGCAACTACACTCCGATAATCAGGCAATTTCCTGACAGTCGGAGTTAATGCAGTGCTTTTTTGGAGGAGATCCAAATGGTGGGAATCGTTTTAGCGGTTATTGCGGCCGTGATAGTGCTTCTGGTCCTCTCGGGCATTTTGAAGGCCGTTCGCATCGTGCAACAGGGATTCGTGGGCGTTATTACGCGCTTCGGAGAGTTCAAGGACATCAAGAACCCCGGACTTACTTTCATAATCCCCTTCATCGAGGTCATGAAAATCGTGGACGTGCGCGAAACGCCGCGTACCGGTGATCGCCAACAGGTCATTACCCGTGACAACGTGGCCGTGATCGTCAACGCGACGATCTTCAGTCAGGTCGTCGACGTGCGCCTGGCCCTCTTTACCAACTCCGACTACCTGGTGAGCGTCGACAACCTGGCCCGCACCTCGGTCCGCGCGGTCTTCGGTAGCATCTCGCTCGACGAAGCGTTCTCCCAGCGCGAGCAGATCAGTACGTTGCTCCAGACCCAAATGGAAGAGGCGACCGACAAGTGGGGCGTGCGCATCAACCGGGTCGAGGTCTTGGAGATCACGCCGCCGGAGCAGATTCTTCAGGCCATGGCCCTGCAGAAGCAGGCCGACCAAGAGAAGCGGGCGAAGATTCTCGAATCAGAAGGCCAGCAGCAGTCGGCGGTGAACGTCGCCGATGGACAGCGACAGGCGGCCATTAAGGAAGCCGAGGGCGCTCAGCAGGCCGCCATCCTGCGGGCCGAAGGCCAGCGCCAAGCGCTCATTCTGGAAGCCGAAGGTCGGGCCCAGGCCATTGCTTCGGTGTACGCGGCCATCAAATTGCAGGCGCCCGATCCCACGCTGGTGGCGATCTTGCAGTTGGAGACCTTGGCCAAGTTCGCCGAGAGTCCCAATACGAAGCTCATCATCCCCGCCGAAAGTGCGGCGCTCTTGGGTGCCGCTCAGGCCATCAAGAGCGTCATGGACAGCGTGCCGGTCACGGCGTCCTAGGTTTCTCTCGGATCTAAAGATTGACAACGGTCGGGCGGCCGCGCGAGTCCGTTAGTTAAACGGGATCAACCCAGAGCGTGGTGCCAAAGGCCTTCCTCACGACGATCATCGCGCCGTCGGGGATGCTCTCGGGCCATTCGGTCACGGCCTTCCAGGACTCGCCTTGTATCTTGACCTTGCCCGGATGTTGTTCGTCGCCGACGGTGTGCAACACCACGCCTCGCAGATCGGTCATGGTATTGCTGGTCGGGCGGGACATGTCTCGTTCATAGGGATGATGATGGAACCGGCGTACCGCGAAGGGTCGCAGGAATAAAATGGTGCCGCCCGAGACCGCCAACCATACGGCAGCCTGCAGGGCGAAGGGAACCCCGGCCAAAGCCAATACAAATGAAATTACGGCGCCGATTCCGATGAAGAGTGAAACGAAGGCGTTGGTGTGCACCTCGACAGCCAGACAGAACAACGCAATTACTATCCAGAACACAACCGTCATAATTCGAAGTATATGAGTAGATCCTGACCGGCAATCGTAGAACTTTCCATCACTGAGTAGTTCCCTTTCACAGCCGCGGGGTGGCCGTGAAGGTCTGGTCATTCGCTACGACGACGACGCTCCGAGAGCGAAGCGGCGGTTCTCAGGAGATATAGAAGGTCTTGACGTTGGTGAACTCTCGGATGCCTTGTGAAGAAAGTTCGCGACCGTAGCCCGATCGCTTAATGCCACCAAAGGGCAGTTCGGGCATGGAGGACACCACGGCGTTGGCGAATACCATGCCCGCTTCAATTCCCGCGATGGCTTTTTCAATTTCCTCATGATCAGTGGCCCAGATGGATCCACCGAGGCCCCACGGCGTGGCGTTGGCCAGTTGAATGGCTTCGTCGAGGTTTTCTACGACCTCCACTACCGCCACCGGTCCGAAGAGCTCTTCGCAGCCGGCGCGCGAATCACGGGGAACGTTCGTCAGCACCGTGGGTGGATAGAAAAAGCCTTTTCCGTCGGGCTTCTTACCGCCGGTGTGCAAGGTAGCGCCCTTGGCCACCGAGTCTTGTACCTGGGCATCGATCTCATCACGTTGACTGGCGCTCACCAGTGGTCCCATCACCGTGGCCGGGTCCATCGGGTCGCCCACCACCACGGCGGCCATGGCTTCGACGAAGCCCGCAATGAATTCGTCGGCCCGATCTTGGACCACGATGAAACGCTTGGCCGCGATGCAACTCTGACCATTGTTTTGAATTCGGGCCGTGACGGCCAAGGGGATGGTGCGCTCCAAGTCGGCGGATGTGGCCACAATAAAAGCGTCGGAGCCTCCTAACTCGAGCACGCACTTTTTCAAGTTGACCCCGGCCAGCCGGCCCACCGTCTTGCCGGCGCCTTCGGAACCGGTCAGGGTTACCGCCGCGATGCGGTCGTCAGCGATGAGGTCGGCCAACGTTTGGTGGTCAATGAAGAGATTGGCGAAGACGCCAACGGGGAAGCCGGCCCGCACGAACAGTTCGCCCAGATACTTGGCGGTGCCGGGTACGTTGCTCGCGTGCTTCAAGAGACCGACGTTGCCGGCCATAATGGATGGCGCAATGAAGCGAATGGCTTGCCACATGGCGAAGTTCCAGGGCATGATGGCCACCACGGTTCCCAGTGGTTCGTAACGGATGCCGCTTCGCGTGGCCGACGAAGCAATGATCTCGTCGGCGAGCAGGGATTCGGCGTGCTCGGCGAAGTAGCGCATCGTGCCGATGCACTTGGTCACCTCGCCCTTGGCGGCGGTCAACGTCTTGCCCATCTCCGCGGTGAGTTGTTCGGCCACGGTCGCCAGTTCGCCCTCGAGCAGTTCGGCCGCGTGATTCATGAGATCGGCCCGTTCTTTAAATGACGTTGCGCGCCACTCCCTGAAGGCCTTGGTCGACTCGGCGATGGCCGCTTCAACCTCTTCGGGACTGTGCGTTGGGTACTGCGTAATTACTTCTCCGGTGGTGGGATTAGTCGAGGTATATGCCATAGGGTCATTATGCCTGATTAGTCGGGACCTGTCACCTGGGCCGGCAACTAGTGAAAAAAATTCACGCCGTTGCCACGGGTCCTAAGACCATTGACGGCTTGGCGCTGCTTCGGCGGGTGGATTCGCTAGTGCTAGAAGCTGGCCGAAAAGTCCGGTCGCAGCGGAAGTTCGCTGGAACCGTCAATCGGTCGAACGCAAAGAATCTGGTGAATCTCCAGGTGGCGGCGTTCGAAACCGACCGCCGAACCGGACATGTAGAGACGCCACACCCGGGCTCGCTGCACGCCCACTTCTTCCACGGCCTCGTCGAAGCGCTTGGCGAGGTTATCGACCCAGTAGCGAAGCGTCAGCGCGTAGTGCTCGCGCAAGCTTTCCAGGTGGCGCACTTCGAAGCCGTGTCCCTGAAACATCGACACCAGCGTGCCCACTTCGTGCAGCTCGCCGTCGGGAAAGACGTAGCGATCGATGAAGGCACTGCCGTTCTTCGAGGGTCCGCGCATCCCGAGGGCGATCTGCACCTGGCGCGACATCTCCTGGGCTCGGGAGGGATCGGGGTCGGCGTCGAAGGAGGCCGGTCGTCCAATGGCGTGGTTGAGAAATCGCCCGCCCGGGCGCAAAAGGTTAAAGAGCGTCTGGGTGTAACTGGCCAACGAGCGCCGACCCACGTGTTCGGACATGCCAATGGAGCAAATGGCGTCGAAGGGTCCGTCGCTGACGTCGCGAAAATCTTGCAGACGGAACTCCACCAAATGAGATACACCCGCGAGCAGTGCTTGATCCCGGGCGTAGCTCAGTTGTTGCTGCGACAGCGTGACGCCCACGACCGAGGCACCGTACGTCTTGGCGGCGTGAATTGCCATGGCTCCCCAACCGCAACCGACATCGAGTAGTCGCGTGCCGGGCTTTAGATCCAGTTTGCGCGCGACCAGGTCGACCTTTCGCTGCTGGGCGAATTCGAGCGTGTCGTCGGGCGAACTGAAGACCGCGCACGAGTAGGTCATGGAGGGACCCAAGACCATCTCGTAAAAGCGGTTCGACACGTCGTAGTGGTGCGAAATGGCCTGCTGGTCGCGCGAACGACTGTGTAGGGCGCCTCGTTGCTTGGCTTCGATGCTCGGTGGCGCGATTGGTCGCAGGGCCGAGGCACCCACGACGGAAAGCAGTGAACGTAGGTTGTCGACCTTCAACAGTTTGTTGACGGGCGGCACCGAGAGGTCGAACAGTGGGTCCAAGTCGCCGTCAACATCTAAATCGCCGGCCACGTAGGCGCGGGCCAGTCCCAGCTCGCCGGGATGGGTGAGAACCCTGGTCAGAGCCTCTCGGCGAAGGATCCTTATGGTGATGCCATTGGCTGGCGAGATAACGGAGGGCTCGGCGACGCTCCCGTCGTACGCCTCAACGCGAAAGGGCAACTCGTTATTGAATATCGATCCGACAAAAGTCGCCACGTCCATGGCTCTCCTTCCGACGCTTCTATCAGCAACTTTAGGTCATCAAGGTCCGAGAAGAAAGGGGTTCTTGCGCGGCTCCAGCGCGAAATCGAACGGCGGAAGCTGAGTCTGCTCTCATCAAAATCATGATTCATCACTACGTTGAGTTAGCAAGACAAACTTGAAAGTGGTACTACGTGCATGCTCGAGGTCGGGCTTCCGCTGTTGGGGTAAATAGTCTGATTCCAAATGAGATCGAGTCCGTTCGCACGCAGAGGTCCGACGGTGCTCGAAGCGGTGGTCGACCCGAAGACTCCCGGTACCCGGCACCATGACGTTGCGGAGGGCTCGAGTCGGAAGAGCTCCTGGCGCTGGCCAGACGACGTAGTGATCGCGGTAAAGAGTGAACCATCCGGAGCCATCAATAAGGAATTACCTAAAGGAGCGCTGTCCGGTGAGTAATTCGTGCCGGGAATCAAGGGCAGTGCCACGTACGACCACGTCTTGCCTGAGCTGGTCGATCGCAGGAGGGGATACTGCGAGGAGGGGTCGAGCAGCAGCAGGTCGCGGGGCGAAGTCACGACCAGTTGAGGCGAGACGCAACTATTGACCGTGGTTATCCAGGACGAGCTGGTCCACTTGACTCCGGCGTAAGCGGTCGTGTGCGCGGGACCCAGGAGAAGCGGTTGGCTCGACTCGCTCATATTGCAGTTGCCCCATTGATAGGGCCCCAGGGTCGCGCACGGTTCGCTACTAGGACAACCGAGGGTGCTGGGCGTCCAACTCGCCCCACCGTTGGTCGTGACTTCGACGGGGACGAAACCGTGGTTGGTCCCGGACGGAAATCGTTGGCTCTCGTAACTGTTGGGCCCCGCAAAGAGGGCGACGACGCGGTTTCCTTCGTTGGTGAATCCGCCAAAGTCTTCTAGTGAAGTTCCCGCCGGGGTGGGCACCGTGTGCCAGTTGGCTCCGGCGTTGGTGGTATAGAGGCCCGCCATGTAAATGGGCGGAGCGCTACCGCCCTGCGCGGTGTTGAAGCCGGCGTAGACGCTGTCGCGATAGCGCGGATCGAGCAACACCGTCGCACACTGGGGATTGGGCGAAGGGGCCGAAAATATCTTGAGATTGGTGCCAAGCAAAGCCGCCGACACGCCCGCGGCAGGGATGTGGACGTCGATGGGGCCACCGGGAGTGATTATCAGTCCCGACGGTTGACACCAGGCGATAAGGCTCGATCCGCTAACCGCGTCGATCGCCGAAGGACCGGCCCAGGTGGACGACGAATAGTGAACCCTTCCCAACTCGGCCCAGGTCTCGCTCGGCAACACTCGCAAATTCTTAGGGGTGAGCACCACGTTGCCGCCGTCGCCCTTCTGATTTGGAGAGTAGGTGAGGGAGGGATACTTCCGACCAACGGATCCCGACGTGATTGAGATGCTGTAACTAAGGGGCTGGCCGATGATGTCCTGGAGTGGCGCCCACCCCTTCAGCAGTATTTGGTCTCCGACCATTGCTTTCGAAGCGCTCAAGAACAACGTCTCACAGCGTTGCCCGCTGAGGCACCGCGCGGGCTTGGGGGCGTTCAACTGAATCGTCGCGTGCGCGTCGGCGGGGCCGAGGGCGCACCCCGAAATCGACAGCAGGCACTGTATGCCTACTTGGTAGCTGCCCGACAGCAGCGGATGTACCGCTGCCACACCATCGTGACGAACGAGCCACGCCGTTTCGGGCACCTTAAGACTCGAGTGAAACGTCGGTGACGACGACCAGTGAATTGGTGCACCCTGTACTTGCAGCCCGGCCTGGCAACCATCCCAGCAGAGCGTGGCGAAATCCGTTTTCTGTGCCACCGGCTGGCTGACGTGGCCCGTCACCGTCACAGTTTCACCGGGCGTGGCAGTTTTTGCCCCCAACGTCAACGTGATGTGTCCGTGCGGGACTGGTGGCGAGACCGTGGTAGTGGGCGAAGGAGACGACTTCGAACCGCCCAACCAGTAGGCCGTGAGTGCTACGACCAAGTTGGAACTGTAGAGAGCCGGCACGCGAAAACAGCCCGCGAAATCACCATTCAAGGATTGCTGTACGTAGTCGCCGTCATTGCCGCACACCGAAGTGGGCGGAATAGACGCCGTCGCCATGGCCGAACTCCGAGTGCTTGACGACACGGAGCTGTTAGGCGCGGTGCCGCAACTGGCGAGCACGAGCGTGGCGGCCAGGAACACGGCCCCGCGTTTGATAGCGGCGCCAGATGTTCGACTCTGAAAGAGAAGCATCGATGTACTCCGCGTGGTTTTGGTCTCGGATTGTCCGGGCGCCTTGGAAACCACCCTAACGAGATTGCTGCAGTGGCACCGGTGCACCAATACGAACTCCGCCCGGCGATTTGGTGACCAGTTGGTCGACAACACGGAGCGGCAGTTCGAAGAACGGGTCATCCGGCCACTCGTCATTACTCTGACCATGGCCCCATGCGCCATGAGCGTTGCTCAGGCGCCAGCGACCTCGGAACCCCGGTCATCTTCGTGTTGGTGAGCGGCCTCGAAGGTGAAACCGGCATTGAAAACGGCGACGCAGCTGCTCACCACTTTGGCGTCATACAACGTGCCGGCCCCGGCGGTAATTTCGGCTAGCGCCTTTTTGATGCCGAGGGCCGGCCGGTACGGGCGGGATTGCGTCATGGCCTCGACGACGTCGGCCACCGCGATGATTCGCGCGGGCATGATGATCTCGTCGCCCCGCAATCCGGCGGGGTAGCCCGAACCATCCAAGCGTTCGTGATGCTGCAGGGCAATTTCGGCCAGGGGCCAGGGCAGTGACGCCTGGGAAAGGACGTCGGCACCGACTACGGTGTGGCGCTTGACAATTTCAAACTGCTCGTGGGTAAGCCCACCGGGGTAGCAAAGAATTTCGGAAGGAACTTCGATTCTTCCCACGTCGTGCACCTCGCCGCTTTGGAGAATGAGTTTGACCGTCTTGTCGTCGAGACCGAGGTCGATGGCGATGGCGGCCGCGAGCGCTCCGACGTGGACGTGGTGGCCGGTCGTATGGGAATCTTTCGTTTCGATGATGCGAGCGATGGCGGTGAGCGTCCCGTCTAGGGCCTGCTCTAACTGTTTTACCGATCGCACGTGGTTTGCACCAAATTCGGCCTCTCGGGCGATGCTTTCGAGTCCACTGACCGTCAACTCGTCAAAGATGTAGGGGCGACGACCGTAGATCGTCAGTACGGTTTTGCGGCGCCCCAGCACGATGGGAATGGCGATCACCGAAGCAATCCCGAACTGGGCAGCCCGTTGACGCCAGGCCGTCTCAAAAAACGCGTGCGTCGACAGATCGTTGGCGATTTGGGTGACTCTCGTGCGAAAGGCGGTGGCAACCGGTCCCTGGCCCACGGCCCGTGGCCCCATATGAGCGAACGTCCCTTCGTGCACGTAGTCGGTAATGCCGGCCATGTGAACGCCAATCATGTCCGGGTTGTCCTCGTCATCTCCCAGTACGAAGGCCACCAGCGCGTAGCCGCCGACTTCGACGAGCAAATTGGACACCTGGTCCAGGAAATCGTCTTCGTCGTCGGCCTGGATGATCAGTTTGTTCATCTCGTTGACCAGTCGCATGACCTGTTGTTCCTGGCGGCGAGCGGTGACGTCGGTCAGCGAGCAGACTTCTCCTCTCAGTCGTTGGTCCAGGAAAATCGGGAAGGTATTTATGGACAACCACTTGCGGGTCTGATTGGCGGTGTCGATTCCCACGATGACGTCCGAGATGGGTTGGCCGGATTTCAGCGTCGCCAGGCCCGGCTGCTGATCCAAAGGAAAAGAGGAGCCGTCCTCACGGACTGGATTCCAACGTGAGTCGAAGGGAATTTGGCCCTTGATGCTGGTGGCCGAAAAATTGAGCAGTTCTTGAGCGGCCCGGTTGGAGTCAATGATGACGCCCTGGTCGTCACGGAGCAACAGGGCAATAGCAAACGTGTCCAGGAACCGACTGGAGTAGACCAAGGGAAGCAGATCGCGATGAGGGTCGAACTGTGAGTCGTCTTTATTCATGCACAACTTCCTTCGCACGAGGCACAAAACTTGATGACTTGCCCCATTTTCATTCTAAGTCTCGCGACAGCGCCTCGGTAGCAACGATCGCTTCGTCGTCATCGCTCGTACGTAGCTCGGCAAGAATTTGCAACCAAATTGGGCCGAGCAGCGGTTACCACATCAACTCCGACGCTGCCTTGGCGAACTGGTCGTCCCAACGGATAGGTTGAGATTATTCGCATAGCGTTCATTTCCTCAGCCGTACCCCGTCGCTGCGGCATCGCCACGTTCACCGGAGATTTGATCGCCGCAGTGCGGGCGGCCGATCCCTCGACCACCTGTCGCATCGCCGCCATTGAAGAGCCCGGGGTACTGCGCGCCTACAAGTCCGACGTGCGTTGGCGCATCCATCAAGGAGACCCCGACAGTTACCGGGCGGCCGCCCGGTCAATCAACCTGTCCAATGCCGACGCCGTCAACGTCCAGCACGAGTTCGGTCTCTACGGAGTCTGGCGGGCGCAGGTTGACAAGAACGGCGAACCGATTGACAGCGTGTACGAGGATTACCTTTCGGTCTTTCTCCAGGAGTTGCGCAAGCCGGTCGTGACCACTCTGCACACCGTGCTGCCCAAGCCGAATGCCTCGCTTCGCAAGACCATTCGGTCCATTAGCGAACTCAGCGACGAGCTCATTGTCATGGCCGAGACGGCCGTCACCCTGCTGAAGAGCGACTACGGCATCATGGTGCCGCCCCGGGTGATTCCCCACGGGACGCCCACCATCGTTCCCCACGGCCGGGCCACCTTCAAAGCCAAGATGGGCGTCAAGGGTCGCAGCCTGATCTCCACCTTCGGTTTGGTCGATCCCCGCAAGGGTCTGGAGTTCATGATTGAGGCCATGCCCGAGATCGTGGCGCAGCATCCCGACGCCTTGTATCTCGTCGCCGGCAGGTCGCACCCCGATCTCCTGCGCGACCAAGGCGAGGGCTATCGCAACAGTCTGGTGGCGTTGACCAAATCGCTGGGGATGAACGATCACGTGGCCTTCATTGACCAGTACATGACCCAGCACGACATCATCGAACTGCTGCTCGCGACGGACGTGTACGTCACGCCGTACTTGGATCCCAACCAAATCACCAGCGGCACGTTGTCTTACGCCCTGGGCGCCGGCAAAGCCATCGTGTCGACGAGATATCTGCACGCCGTGGAGGCGCTCAACGACGGCCGTGGCACCCTGGTTGATTTTCGTGACTCCGAGCAGCTGGCCCACGCCGTCAACGCCATCCTGGGTGATCCCGTGATCAAGCAGTCCATGGAGCAGTCCACGTTTGCCTACGCTCGCGAAGCCACCTGGCCCCGCGTCGGCAAGGCCTTTTTGGCCATTGCGACCGAAATGGTCGATGACTACAAGGCGCGGACCCTCAGTCAAAAGGGCGGCGAAAGGAAACGCTCCTCGGATTTGGGACGTCGGGTCGCCAACAATCCCATCATCACCGTGTCCGACGTCAAGCCGTCGCGTCCCGGCATGGAAGTGATGTCGGTGACCAACGCCGCCGCCGCCCAAGTCGACGATGAGGTGGTGCTGCTGCTTCGAGTGAGTGAGCGTCCCCAGCCGGGCGTCGATCCGCCCGAAGATGCGCTGACCCTGGACCTCACCGTGTCCGATCCCCGAGTCCAGCAGTTGGGCGAGGGCTACCGGAGCGACGACGTTGTCTCCTTTGCCTACCTCGATATGGCTAGTTCGCCGGAGCGCGTGGTTGACGTTTACCTGCCACGAGCTCTCATCGGCCTCGACCTCAGTGACCCGCGCCGAATTCGTTTCCACCACCCCACTGGCGGCTTCAGCGCGGCAACCGATGACTTCAACGACTTCCTGACCCAGATGTCGCACTTGCGGGTGGCGCGAAGTCGCGATGGTCTGCACTTCGAGGTCGACGACGGGCCCTCGGTCTTGCCAGAGAATCACTTCGACGAGTACGGCTGCGAAGACCCGCGGGCCACGTTCATTGACGGGCTCTGGCACATCACCTACGTATCGGTCGGTCGAATCGGCATCACCACCAGCCGGTTGACCACCACGGATTTCCGCTCCTTCGAGCACCGGGGGGTCATGTTCCTGCCCGACCACAAGGACGTGGCGCTCTTTCCGGAGAAAGTCGATGGTCGCTACGCCGCCTTGACCCGTCCCATGCCTCAGTCTTTCGGTCGCACGGTGGGCATGTGGATTGCCTTCTCGGACGACCTGGTGAGTTGGGGCGACCACCGTCCGGTCGCCCGGCCGCGGCCCGGCCTCTGGGACGAGCTGCGCATCGGGGCCGGGTGCGTGCCGGTGCGGGTACCGGGCGGCTGGTTGGAGATCTATCACGGCGTGAACCGGGATTCGCAGTATTCGTTGGGCGGCATGTTGCTCGACGCCGACGACCCCTCCCAAGTGCTGGCCCGTTCGTCGGAGCCGATCCTGGTGCCGACCGATACCTACGAGACGTCGGGCCTCATCAAGAATCACGTGTTCTCGTGCGGCCACGTGGGCATCGACGCCCACGCTGACGCCATTCGCGTCTATTACGGCGCGGCCGGCAGCGCCATGGCCGCGGCCGACTTTCACGTGGGCGACATTCTGGACCAACTGCATCCGTGCTGAGACAGATCGCCCGACTCGGTCACGCCGTACCGTCGCTATCGCCTAAGGCGTGGGCCGTGGCGATCTACGCCAGCGCCAACGATGACATGGTGGTGGCCCGTGAAGCCGGATTCGAAGGGGTGGCCTGCGTGGACGACGCGGCGCGTGCGCTCGAGTTGTACTGCGAACTCTGGCGGACGACCAAACTGCCCTGGACCCGGGCCTGGTGCGAGGGACTGCTCGACTTCATTCTGGCCATGCAGGACGACGACGGACGCTGGGTCAATTTCATCCGTGATTGGGAGGGGACCCCCAATCGGGTCGGACGCACGTCCGTGGCCGGCGGTGAATTCTGGCAGGCCCGGGCGATGCTCTGCCTGGCCAAGGCTTCACTGGTGCTGGACGATCCCCGTGTGGCGAGGGCCCTGCAGAGCGGTCTGCCTCACCTCATCGAAAATTCTGCGCCTTCGGACGTTCGCTCCTTGCACGTCCTGGCGGTGCAGGCGATGTCGAGTAGTGGTCAACATGGCGACTTGCGGGCCGTGCTGTCGACCTGGTGCGATGAGTTGGTCGCCTGTTCGCAGGGCGACGTACTGATGAACTCGTCGTGGGAACGAGGAGAGCCCCACCTGTGGGCCCACTACCAAGAGTCCGCGCTCGTTGGCGCCAGCGTGTATTTGGACCGACCGGAATTGCTCGAAGTAGCGCGTCGAAGTGGCGAGGCCCTATTCGCCGATGTAATCCATTCGGGTTTCGATCGAGAGCTCACGTGTGCCTTTGATGTCGCGGTGTCGTGCGACGTGATGACCCGACTGGCTCACGTAAGTGTCGACAAGAAGTACGAGGTCCTGGCCAACGAGGCCCGTGCGTGGTTTGGTGGACGAAATCCCACCGGTCAACCCGTCTACGACCGCGAAAAAGGTCGCGCGGCCGACGGTATCGATAACGGACGGCTGAACGACAATTCCGGGGCGGAGTCCAACATCGTCGGGGCGCAGACACTGATGGACGAGATGAAAGTAATGGCCAAGGTGTTGCCGATAAGTGAAGTGAGCGGGCCCGGTTGGACGTAAGTTGTCTCGGCGTTGTGAAGGTCGGGGACTAGCCTTTTTTTGACGCCGCAGAACTGCGGAATCTCTTAAAGGTCGGTGTTGAGATCGCTACTAATGGATGACCTTCTTAGTCGAATATCAAAGAGAATTTCCCCGGAGCACAATACTCTTGAACTCAATTCCCAAGAAGTATCGGGTGATTTGGTGGCGACCAAAAGGCGTACCGAAAGCGACGCTGAAGGTCTCCTGAGCTCCCTGATCGGCTCCGATCAGTTTCTGCATTCGGTGCCCGCGGGCGTCATCCTTCAAGACGGCGAGGGCCGATTTCTCGATTGCAACGAAATGGCCGAGGACCTGCTCGGCTCCACCCGCGAGGAATTAAAGGCCCGCGGAGCGGGAAGTCCCAGCTGGGACAGCCTACGCGAAGATGGTTCAGTGTTTCCGGCGGACGAACAACCGGCCAACGTAACCTTGCGCACTGGTGAACCGTGCTCCCACGTGGTCTTGGGGACCAATAATCAGTGGCAGTCGCGACGCTGGGTTTCGGTCAATACCTTTGCGGTGAAGTTGAAAGGAGGGGCCCGGGGGGTGATCTCCTCGTACATTGAAGTCACCAATCAGCTGAAGAAAGACCGCTCGCTGAAGTTGCTTACGGAAGTCAACCGCATCATGATGTTCGCCCACGACCAGGACAGTTGCTTCCAGCAACTGTGCCATGTCTTGGTTGATCACGGCAACTACGCCCTGGCCTGGATCGCCGTCATCTCCGATGGCGAAGACGGAGGCGAAGAAGGTGGCGTCAACGTCGCGTGCGCGGCGGGAGCTACCGAGTACCTCTACGAGGACAACGACGGGTGGTGGGGGTCCACGGCTAGCGGAAAGGGTCCGCCGGCCGTGGCGCTAAGAACAGGGGAGACCCAGGTGGTCAATGATCTGGCCAACCAAGCCTGGTCGGAGCAGTTCAAACTTCGCGCGGCGAAGTACCGGCTGGGCTCCTTGGCCTGCATCCCCTTTGGGTTTGGAGAACGCGGGGCGACGCTCAATATTTACCACCGCAACCTTTTTAGTTTCGATGAGTTGACGGTGACGGGACTCGAAGAGATCGTGCGCGAAGCCGAGTTCGGCATCTCGCACGTGCGCTCGGTCCAGCAGACCGAAGCAGCCCTGGCCGAGACGACCGAGGCAATCAACGCGCTGCGGGCCACCGAGCGAGCCCGGGCTGAAGCGGAAGAACGTTTCCGTCTGGCCTTCGAAAACAACATGGCGCCCATGCTCACCAGCGATCTCGACAATCGGTTGACGGCCGCCAACGGGGCCTTCTGTGAAATGTTGGGACGGACCAAGGACGAACTGATCGGGTTTGATACCTCGGCTTATACCTTCCCCGACGACATAGGTATCACGGAAGAAAACCAGTTACGCCTCACCAGCGGACAGGTCGACCAGGTCCGCTACGTCAAGCGCTACGTGCACAAGGACGGTCGGGTCATTTTTGTGGAGGTGTCGAAGTCGCCGGTCTTCGACGAGTCGGGTCAGCTGCTGTATTTCGTGGTCTGCCAACGCGACATCACCGAAGAACGGATGCTGACCGAGCAACTTTCCCACCAGGCGCTGCACGATCCGTTGACGGGACTGGCCAATCGCGCCCTTTTTGAAGACCGTCTCACGATGGCGCACCGTCGAGTCGTTCGCCTAGGGGGCAGCGGCGCGGTGTTGCTGGTTGACCTCGACGACTTCAAGGTAGTTAACGACACGTTCGGCCACCTGGTGGGCGACCGATTGCTCATGGCGGTGGCGCGTCGATTGGAAGAGGTGACTCGATCCTCCGACACCATCTGCCGTTTTGGCGGCGACGAGTTCCTCTACTTGGCCGAAAGTGTCAACTCCACCCAAGATGCCGAGCAGGTGGCCAACCGTCTGCTCGGCGCACTGATGGAGCCTTTCATCATCGCTGGCGTGCACATTGATCAGCACGCCAGCGTGGGCATCGTGGTGTGGGACGAATCGAGCGCGGGTTACAACGAGATCGTCCAAGAAGCCGACCTCGCCATGTACGAAGCCAAGCGCGAAGGCAAGGGCCACCACGTGGTGTTCACTTCCGGCATGCACCAGCAGGCGATCAATCGATTTGCACTGCTCAACGACCTGCGCCACGCCATGAGCGCCGGTGAGATTTCCATGCACTACCAACCGATCATCGACCTGAAGACCACCGGGGTGGTTGGTTTCGAAGCGCTGATGCGTTGGCAGCATCCCGAGCGGGGATTGGTGCCGCCGGCGGTGTTCATTCCTCTAGCCGAACAGAGCGACCTCATCCTGGAACTCGGAGTCTTCGCCTTGCACGAGGCCGTCGCCGCGGCCAGTCGCTGGCCGTTTCCGAGCAACGTGGGTCCGGCGCCGTACGTGACGGTCAATCTCTCGGCCCACCAGTTTCGTGACCCCAATCTGGTCAAGATCATCGAAACGGAGTTGCACTCCAGCAAGTTGGCGCCGGAGCGTCTGATCATCGAGATCACCGAAAGCGTGACCTTGCTCTACGTCGCCGAGACCTTAAGCGTCATGGAAGATCTCAATCACATGGGCGTAGGTTTCGCGTTAGACGATTTCGGAACGGGCTACTCGTCGCTCTCGTATCTCGCGCTCACCCATCCGAAGATCATCAAGATCGATCAATCGTTCGTGAGCCCGGCCGTCGAGAGCCTGCGCAACGACACCCTGCTCGAAGCCATTGTAACGCTCGGCCAAAAGCTCGATATGACCATGTTGGCCGAGGGAATTGAGACCTCGGGACAATTCGAGCGACTGCAACGTCTCGGCTGCGAGCTCGGTCAAGGTTTCCTGTTCGCTCCGGCCGTGCCGGGTGACGAAGCCGCCGCCATGGTCGGTCAGTTCTTTAGACCTTGAACGAGGGACCTCCGAGGTGACTCACGGCGAGTTCAGTATGAATCTGGCGACGGCGTTGGCGAAGCCCTCGTCCTCGTTTGACGTTGTGACTTCGGAAGCCGCCTCCTGTATCTCTGGAGCGGCGTCACCCATGGCGATGCTGAGACCGGAAACGGCGAACATCGAGAGGTCGTTATGCATGTCGCCAATGGTGGCGATCTCGCTGGTGGGGATGTCGTAACGGGCCGACAGGTACTTGACTACGTTGCCCTTGCTGGCTTCGGGGTGGGTGACGTCGACGAAGTAGGTCTGCGAGCGGGTCGCTAAAACCTGCGTGCCGAAGCGCTGCCGCATGGCCCCGCTGGCCGCGGCGCAGGCTTCGGAATCATCGCTGACGCCGACGATCTTGGCCACGCCGGTTTCGACACCTTCAAAGTTCTTGAGCATCGTGGGCTCGCACTGGCAGGTTTTTGACTCGCGCGCGACGTGGGGTCCCTGCATGTCGAGCACGTACCAGTCGGCCCCCTGGTAGAGCCAGACCGACAGTCCGTGCGTACCCAGCAGATCGACGATCGGCGCGGTCAGTTGGTCGTCGATGTTCTTTTCTTCAATGATGTTGAAGTCGGTGTCGGTTAAGAGTCCGCCGTTAAAAGCGGCCAGCGGCGTGGTGAGCCCCAAGGGCTTGACGAACATGGCCAGTCCCTGCGGGGGACGGGCGCTGGTGAGGGCGAAGAGAATGCCGGCCTCGCGCAGCTGTTGCACGGCCCGGATTGCCTTCACGGTGAGGACCTTGTCGTGCGTTACCAGCGTGCCGTCGACGTCGGAGAGCAGGAGTCGGATGGCGCGCTCGCTCATTCGGGCAGAGCCCATTCGTTGGGCGCCACGATGCGCTCGATCGAGTTCGGTCCCCAAGAACCTTTGGCGTAGGTCTGCACCGGCGGCGGGTTGTCTAGCAAGGGAGCGGCCACTACCCAGAGCCGCTCGATGCCGTCGGACCGGGTAAAGAGCGACCGATTGCCCAACATGGCTTCCAAGATCAGGTGCTCGTAGGCCTCGAGGTTGTTGGCCGCCTGGAAGGAGTCCCTGTAACGAAAGGTCATCTCCGCCGGTTCGATGAGCATCTGGGGACCGGGCTCCTTGGTCATGAAGTGGGCGTGAATCGAACCGGGATCGGCGAAATCGACCACCAGCTTGTTGCCCCGCCACTTGGGCGAGTGATAGCTCTTGGGGAACAGACGCATGACCGGTTCGTCGAAGCCAATGGTGATGACCTGGCGGCTCTGGGCCAGGCACTTGCCGGAGCGAAGATAGAAGGGAACGCCCTTCCAACGGGTGTTCTCCACCTCGGCGCGCAGGGCCACGAAGGTCTCGGTCTGCGAATCAGGCGCGACCCCTTTTTCTTTCAAGTAACCCTCGTACTGGCCGCGAACGACGTGCTTGGGATCGATGGGGCGAAGCGTCTCGAAGACCTTGTGTACCTCGCCGCGCAATGGTCCGGCTTCCAGGCTGGTGGGCTGTTCCATGGCGAGAAAGCCCAGCACCTGGAAGAGATGGCTGACCACCATGTCGCGGAAGGCCCCGGTCTCTTCGTAGAAGGGACCGCGATTCTCGATGGACAAGATTTCGGGCACGTCAATCTGCACGAAGCAGACGTGATCGCGGTTCCAGAGCGGCTCGAACATACGGTTGGCGAAGCGCAGGGCCAGGATGTTGTCGATCGACTCCTTGCCGAGAAAGTGATCGATGCGAAAGACCTGGGTCTCGTCGAAGTTGGCCGTGATGACGCTGTTGAGTTCTTGGGCCGAGGCCAGGTCGACGCCGAAGGGCTTCTCGCAGATGATGCGGGCGTTTTTGTTCAGCCCGCAGGAGCCCAGCATCTCGACCAGAGCCAGCACGGCATTGGGCGGCACGGCCAGGTGGTAGAGCCGGCGCACCTCACCGCCGATTTCCGCCTGGGCGTCGGCCACCGCTTGGGGCAGGCCTTCCGGATCGTCGGTATCGGCTATGGCGAAGGAGAGGGACTGGTCGAACTGGTCCCATAGTTTTCCCTCCGGCTTGTTGGATCCAAACTGCAGCACGGCCTCTCGGGCGTAGCCGCGAAATCGCTCGGTCGTCGAGCCGTGGCCCGTGGGGGCCGAGGCGATGATGCGGTACCTCTCGGGCATTAGGCCGGCCGACGCTAGGTGGAAGAGTCCGGGAATGATCTTGCGCTTGGCCAGATCGCCGGTCGAGCCAAAGAGCACGATGACGTGATTGTCGGGAACCTGGGAGTCGGGATGGGACGCATGGGTACTCACTTGGAACCTCCACTAGTTGAACGTTGCACAGTATTGCCGGTACCTATCAGCACCTCGCTCACCAGTTCCGGAGCGAAGAGCCCGTGTCCAATGACGCCGGGCGTTGAGCAGAACCACCGCGAGAGCGCCGCGGGGTCGGTGACGTCGCCGTGGTAGTCGGCGATCAAACCACCGTCGGGGCTGGGGGCCACGTCGCGAAGGGTGGTCGGACTTAGATGGCGCAGCGTGGCGTCGAGGCCGAAGGTCAAGAGCTCTAAGGGCACGGGGGCGGACAGTTGGTCGACCAGCTTGGTGGAGTCCCCAATGACCACGAAGCGACTGGCGCAGGCGGCGACAATCTTTTCACGGGTGTGGGCGCCGCCGCCGCCCTTGATCAGCCATCCGTCCTTGGCGATCTGATCGGCCCCGTCGATGGCCAGGTCCAATCGGTCGAAACTATTGAAGGGTTCCACCACCAGCCCCAGGGCCCGGGCGGCCTGCTCGGTACCTGGTGACGTGGCCACGTAGACGGCCTTGACGGCTCGTCGGGCCAGCTCGGGAAGCAGGTAGGCCACGGTGGAGCCGGTGCCGAGTCCCACGTGCATGCCATCGTCGACCATTTGCGCGGCGGCCGTCGCGGCCAACTCCTTTTCCTCTTCGACACCCATGGCTTAGATCGCCGCCCGGTCGGCCATGATCAGCGATCGGGCGGCCTCGACCCGTCCGGCCGGTATAGACGTGTCGCCGGCGAACAGCTTCGCCAACGCATCGCGCTTGTCGGCGCCCGTTATCAGCCAGAGAATCTGATCGGCCAGCGCCAGCGCCAGGTAGGTCATGGTCATGCGGCGGTGGCCCTGGTAGGGCTCGGTCACCGCCACCAGTCGGTCGCTCACCTCGAGCACCGGATCACCGGGCACCAGCGAGGCGGTGTGGCCGTCGGGTCCGAGGCCCAGGTGCACCAGGTCCAGTCGGGCGGGCAGCCTCGACGCGTACCGGCGGGCGCCCGCCTCTAAGTCGTCGTCATTGACGGGCATCGGGTTAACCAGTGGTCGGGCAGCGCCGAGGCTTTCGAGCAAGTTAGTCAGGTTGCGATCGGCGTCCCCTTGGGGCGCAACCCGCTCGTCGACCTGGTAGAGCACGGTCTGGTCCCAGGGCATAGCGCTAGTGGTCAACTCGGCGAACATGGCCCAGGGCGTGCGGCCGCCACTCACGGCAAAGGTAAACACCCCTCGGGCGGCGATGGCCCGACGGGCCCGCTCGGCCACGTAGAACGCGGCCGACGTGGCGAGCGTTTCGTCGTCGTCGAACTGGCGTACCTCGTGGTCCATTTATTTGGGTTTCTCCACGTGTCCGCCGAACTCCGAGCGCATGGCCGAGAGGACCTTGGCGGTGAAGTCGCCCAGGTTGCGCGATTCGTAGCGCTGCCAGAGGGCCGCGCTGATCACCGGTGCGGGCACCGACTCATCGATGGCCGCCTCGACGGTCCAACGGCCCTCGCCGGAATCGGAGACCCGGCCGCTGAAGTCGTCCAGCTCCGGAGAGCGGGCCAGCGCGTCGGCCGTCAGGTCGACCAGCCAGGAACTGACGACCGATCCGTGGCGCCAGACCTCGGCCACTTCGGCGACGTCGACGTCGAAGGAGTAGTACTCGGGATGGCGCAACGGGGTCGTCTCGGCGTCGACCTCGACCGCCTGCTGCTTTCCGACGTTGGCGTGCTTGATGATGCTGAGCCCTTCGGCGATGGAGGCCATCATCCCGTACTCGACGCCGTTGTGGACCATCTTGACGAAGTGGCCCGCCCCGTTGGGCCCGCAGTGCAAGTAACCCTGCGGCGCGGTCCCGTCGGTACCGGCGCGACTAGGCGTAGGTTGACGACGGTCGAGACCCGGAGCAATGGACTTAAAAATCGGGTCGAGTCGCGCGATGACCTCATCCTCACCGCCGATCATCAGGCTGTAGCCCCGCTCCAGTCCCCAGACACCGCCGCTGGTGCCGCAGTCGACGTAGTGGACGCCGTTTTCCTTGAGGGCGGTGGCGCGCACGATGTCGTCTTGGTAGTACGAGTTGCCACCGTCAATGACCACGTCGTTGATCGACAGGTACCCCACCAGTTCGTCGAGCGATTGCTGGACAATGGCCGCGGGCAGCATGAGCCAGATGACCCGGGGCGCTTCCATCTTGGAAACCAGGTCCTGGAGCGACGTCGCGCCCACGACGCGGTTGCTCTCGAGACCCTTGACGGTGCCGGCGTTGACGTCGTAGACCACGCAGCTGTGGCCGTCGCGCACCACCCGATGCACGAGGTTGGCTCCCATCCGCCCCAGGCCCACCATTCCGAGTTGCATTGGCTTATTGGTCGCCACGACTGTCCTCTTTCCTTTTTAGTGTTCGATAGAGCGTGATTAACGAGTTGGTCGAGGAGTCGTGATTCAGTTCCGGTTCGGAACTGGCTTCCAGTTCGGGAATTATCTGCACCGCCAGCACCTTGCCGAGTTCTACGCCCCACTGGTCGAAGGAGTCGACGCCCCAGATGGTGCCCTGGGTGAAGACTGAGTGCTCGTAGAGCGCGATGAGCGAGCCCAGGAGACGGGGCGTCAACACTTCTGCGAGCAGCACGTTAGTCGGCCGGTTGCCCTCCATCACGCGGTGGGGTATCACGTGCTCGGGCGTGCCTTCGGCGCGAACCTCTTGCTCGGTCTTGCCGAAGGCCAGGGCCTGGGCCTGGGCGAAGACGTTGGACGACAGGATGTCGTGGTGCCCGCCCAAAGGATTGAGGCTCTTGGCGAAACCAATGAGGTCGACCGGCACGATGGTGGTGCCCTGGTGGATGAGCTGGTAAAAGCTGTGCTGGCCATTGGTGCCCGGCTCGCCCCAGTAGATGGCGCCGGTCTGGTAGTCAATCGTGGTGCCGTCGAGCGTCACGTGCTTGCCGTTGGACTCCATGGTCAACTGCTGCAGGTAGGCCGGCAGACGCTTCAGATACTGCTCGTAGGGCATGACCCCCACCGTCTGACAACCGAGGAAGTCCCGGTTCCAGACCGCCAGCATCCCCATCAGTACGGGCAGATTCTCTTCGAAGGGGGCGGTCTGAAAGTGCGCGTCCATGGCGTGGAAGCCTTCGAGCATTTCGCCAAAGCCCTCGGGCCCCACCGCCAGCATGGTCGAGAGGCCAATGGCCGAGTCCATGGAGTAGCGGCCGCCGACCCAGTCCCAAAAGCCAAACATGTTGGCCGTGTCGATCCCGAAAGCCGATACCTTCTCCGCGTTGGTCGAAACCGCGACGAAGTGCTTGGCCACGGCTGATACGTCGCCGAGTTCTTGGACCAGCCAGTCACGGGCCGAACCGGCGTTGGTGAGCGTCTCCAAGGTGCCGAAGGTCTTGGACGAGATGATGAACATCGTCTCTTCGGCCTGCAGGTCGCGCACCGCTTCGACGAAGTCGGTGGCGTCGACGTTGGAGACGAATCGAAAGTTGAGGTCCCGGCGCGAGTAGTAACGCAGCGCCTCGTAGGCCATCACCGGACCGAGGTCCGATCCGCCGATGCCGATGTTGACCACGTTCTTGATGGCCTTGCCGGTGTGGCCCCTCCATTCGCCCGAGCGCACCCGGGTGGCGAAGTCGGCCATCTGATCCAAGACGGTGTGCACCTGTTCGATCACGTCGACGCCGTCGACCACCAGCGACGTCCCTTTGGGCATCCTCAAGGCCACGTGCAACACCGCCCGGTCTTCGGAGACGTTGATGTGCTCTCCGGAGAACATGGCGTCGCGGTGCAGGGCTAGTCCCGATTCATTGGCCAGTTCCATGAGCAGGCCTAGCGTTTCATCGGTGACGCGGTTCTTGGAGTAGTCGAGGTAGATCCCTTCGGCTTCCACGCGCAGACGTTCGCCACGACCGGGGTCCTCGGCGAAAAACTCGCGCAAATGGCGCGAATTGATTTCGAGGTAGTGCGTCTCGAGGGCCTTCCAGGACTTTCGTTGTCGCAGGGGGGCACTCATGATTTCTCCTTGGCGCTGGCCAGCTGCGAATCAATCCTCGAGAGCAGTTCGTTCCACGAACTGGCGAAGGAGGACGCGCCTTCATCTTGGAGTTTGAGCGCCAACGCCCCCTTGTCGACCCCGGCCTTGGTGAAGCGCTCGAGTTGGGCGGGAAAGTCGCCGCCGTCTCTCGCCAGCGGCGCACCGACCTCGCCGTGGTCGTAGAAGGCTTCTAGGGTGGCGTCGGGCATGGTGTTGATGGTGAAAGGCGCCGCCAGGCCGTGCACGTAAAGCGTGTCCGAAGCGTCGGGGTCCTTGGTCTTGGTGCTGGCCCAGAGCAGTCGCTGCGTGCGCGCGCCGGCGTTCAAGAGACGCTGGAAGCGGTCCGAATCCATGAGTTCGCGGTAGGCCTTATAGGTTTCGAAGCCCACGGTCAGCCCCAACTGGTTCTTTAGTTCTGCGGGCACCGAACCGGCGACCGCGGTGTCCCAGCGCGAGATGAACAGCGACGCCACGCTCGCCACGTCGGGATTAAGACCCAACTCGACTCGTCGTTCAAT
>OBLU010000941.1_pt1 | contig 27047 bp, 30 predicted proteins | sample 1518681 | NCBI WGS metagenome assembly OBLU01 (sample SAMEA3539304, study PRJEB22396) | soil metagenome | biome: tundra; feature: field; material: soil | place: USA | collected 2010-05 | depth 0.15 m
GAAGTTGGAATCCGAGGGCAAGATCGACCGTCGCGCTGGCGAGGCGAAGGAGAAGGTTGGCCGTGTGAAGAGCAAGGTCGAAGGAGCGGCCGAAAAGGCAGAGCGCAAGGCGGTGAAAGCGATTGACAAGGCCAAGGGCGCTGCGCGTCGCAAGTAGTTCTTAATCTTCGCGCACGTCTCCGCGCCTTTTAAAGCGGTGAACTCGCAGCGGTTGGCAATACGAAAAATAGGTACTAACACTGGAGACATTGTGATTATTTGCGGTTTGATTCTTCTCCTGATTGGGTTCGTCACGGGGATTGCGATTGTGTGGACAATCGGAATGATTGTGCTTGTAGTTGGACTGGTGCTCTGGCTTCTCGGAGCCATGGGCCACCCTATTGGAGGTCGGCGACACTACTTTTGAGCCCCATCGCGGGCGTAGGTTCCCACGCGAGATCCCCTCAATCAGAGCGGTGACCACGGGTGTACATTCATTGTCATTCACTTTAGAGAGGGGCACCATGCCTAAGTACTTACTTGAAGTCAGCTACACCCTGGAAGGGATAAGAGGGGTCAAAGCTAAGGGCGGCTCCGCGCGTGTTGCGGCAGCAACGGAGTTAATCGAGGGTCTTGGCGGTACGATTGAGTCCTTCAATTTCGCCTTTGGCGGAACGGACGTTTACCTCATCGCCGACTTCCCCGACGACGTCTCGGCCGCAGCGGCAGCGTTGACGGTGAGCGCCGGTGGCGGAGCCACGACAAGAACCGTTCCACTACTCACGCCCGCGCAGGTTGATGATGCGGTCGCCAAAAAATCGACGTACCGACCTCCCGGGAGTTGATCGTCAACGGTCTTGAAACCGTATGCTGTTTCGAACTTCCACGGCTTTGGGGTGCGTTCTTGCAGGAACACGCCGAGGATCACCCGATGGCCCAACTACGTGCACCAGGCCTTGAGGTCTGACTCGAACTTTAACTAACCAGAGACCGTTCCATTTGGATCCAAGAGTGACCTCAAGTAAGCCTCCATCTTGTCGGAGGTGTCTTCGAAGCCATCGGTCTTGGTCATGTGGTCACGGCCAGCCTTGTCGCGGAAGGCCAGCCTAAGGGTCATATTCGTCACTCCGTCAGTCTCGTGCAGATCTACCGTCTCGACGGCCTCCGCATCCGGCCAGCCTTCGAACAGCCACGTCTCGACGGTCCGGGTTGGCGGCTCGACCTCCAAGTAGGTTCCACGAAACGAGCACTCGGTTCCGTCTTCCGTCACGAAGACCATGTGGTAGTTCCCCCCGACGCGCAGGTCGATCGAGCACACCGTCATCTTGTCCTCAAATGGAGCGAACCATTTGCGCACATGCTCCGGCTTCGTCAATACGTCGAAGACGAGTTCGATCGGAGCTTCAAAGTCACGGGTGAGGAGAATTTCGAGTTCACTCGGAAATTCGATGATCGCCGCTCCATGCCGATTAGGTGTCACTGCTGTTCTCCTTGTTGTTGAAGCTCTCTGAGGTGATCCTCATCGCATTCTTTTCTTTCGCTGTAGGTCACTGAGGTAGTCGTCCATTCGGTCGAGTCGCCCGTTCCAGGACTGCTCGTATTTCTCCAACCAGTCGTGGAGGGGACGCAGATGCTCGTGGTCTAGTCGGTAGAGGCGTCGCCGTCCGTCTGCACGGCACTTGACGAGGCCGACGTCGCTCAGCACCCGTAGGTGTTTTGAAACCTGAGGCTGGGACATCGAGAGGTCGTTCACGATCGCCCCGACCGCCTTCTCGCCTGTGATCAGCACGTCCAGAATCTCGCGACGGTGCGCCTCGGCAATTGCGTTGAAAACATCCGATGTCGTGGAAGAGCGGGCCACGGTTCCAATATATATTCCCTTATCGACATATGTCAACCTTTCGGGTGCACACCCTGGGGGCGGCGAACCTGCGGTCTGGAGCGCAGATCCGAAGAACTTATTTCTCTCCCGAGGATTCTCAGACTCGCCTATTGCGTTGGGGCTTGCTTCAACACGAGTCGCCAGTGATTGGTGGCAGCTCTGTTGCTTCGGGCCCCCGACGTGAACCCTCCGCCTTATGAATAGGGATATTTAATAACCGTGACGTCAGCCAAGGTGTAGTCCCCTGCCGGCGAGGGCCATCAGCGTTTCGCCAAAGGTTTCCGAGAGCGACGGGTGTGGCTGAATGAGCGCCGCTGCCTCTTCGGCGGTCGCTTCCCAGTTGACGGCGAAGTAACCCGCGCCCAGCTGTTCGGTAACCCAAGGACCGGCCATGTGCACGCCGAGTATCTGTCCGGCCGTTCCGTCGGCGCGCTTTTCGGCGATGATCTTGACCACGCCTTCGGTGTCACCAATGATCTGGGCGCGACTGTTACCGCCGAAGGGGTCCTTCTTTACCACCACGTCGTAACCCTTTTCCTTGGCCTGGGCTTCGGTAAGACCACAAAAGGCCACTTCGGGATTCGCATAGATAGCCCACGGCACGCGCTCGTAGTCAACCGGCACCACCGGTTCGCCGAGGATGGTCTTGATGGCCACGATGGCCTCAGCGAAGCCCACGTGCGCGAGCTGAGGGGTGTCGGCCACTACGTCGCCGACGGCGAACACGTGAGGATTGGCGGTGCGCTGGGACCGGTCGGCGACCACGAAGCCCCGGTCGTTGATCTCGACCCCGGTGCCTTCACCGAGCAGACCCTCGCTGCGAGGACGCCGGCCCACCGACATCACGATCATCTCGACCTTCACTTCGTCGCCACCTTCGACGCTGATGGTGGTGCCGCCCTTCTTGGGAGCGTGGCCAGTTACCGTCACGCCGGCGCGAACGTCGATGCCGCGCTTCTTGAAGGCCCGGCCCACGACGCTGACCACTTCGGCGTCACAGCCGGTAAGAATCGTCGGCAAAAATTCGAGCACGGTCACCTTGGTGCCCATGTCACAAAGCATGGACGCGAACTCGCACCCAATGGCGCCGCCGCCAATTACGGCCGCGGTGGCGGGCAGCTTGGAAAGTTCGAGGAACTCGTCGGACGTGACCACAATGGTGCCGTCGACATCGAAGCCGGGCAACGTTCGGGGTACCGAACCCACGGCGATCACCACGTCCTTGCCCTGAGCCACCACGCCGGCGTCGGCGCCGTCATCGACTACTACTTTGAGGTCCGCGTCGAGACGCCCGGTGCCTTCGAAGACGGTAATTTTGCGGCCCTTGATCAGCCCCGCCAAGCCCTTGTACAGGCGATCAACGATCTCGTTCTTGCGGTTCTGGCTCACCGCAAAGTCCACACTGACGTCGTTGGTCATGATGCCGAAATCGCCGCCGTGTTCGATGGTGCGCCGCACGTGGGCTGTTTCGAGGAACTCTTTAGCTGGCACGCAACCGCGGTGCAGGCAGGTGCCCCCGACCTTGTCGCGCTCCACCAGAGCAATGTTGAGACCGGCCGCGGCACCATAGAGCGCCGCGGCGTAGCCGCCTGGTCCGCCTCCGATCACCACCACATCGAACTGCTGGACGTCGTTTGCCACGGCCATTCCCTTCACTCGCTACTCAATGAAAACCATTGAAATCCTAATGTTTTTTAGCGAGTGCCGAATCGGACGAGATTCAAGTTCGTCGACCTCGTTGGGTGTCTGCCGCCTCGGTAGCGAGGGAATCAACGAAATCATTCATGAGATCTCCCGAGTGCCCTTTGACCCACGAGAACTTCACCGCGCGATCGCTGCTGAGAGCGAGAGGAAGGAGTTCTTCCCAGAGATCGCGATTGGCCACGGGCTTGCCTTGAGAGTTCTTCCAGCCCCGGCGAAGCCATCCCACGTGCCACTCGTCGTGAAAGCATTTCACCACGTAGTTCGAGTCACTCACGATCTCGACGGGACCCTCGGGATTCTCGCGCAACGCGTCGATCGCCGCCATCACTTCCATGCGTTGATTGGTGGTGCGCGCGTCGGCACCGCTGGCGTAGGCGTCGGTGCCGCGGGCCCACGCCCATCCACCCGGGCCGGGGTTACCGCGGCAGGCGCCGTCGGTGTGAATTCTCATTAGATTTTCCGCGTGACCCACATGTCTGGATTGGAGCTGAACCGGGTTACCGCCTCGGGAAGGTCACCGCGCAACACTTGGCCGAGGGTCACGTGTTCGAGCACTTCTCGTAGCGCCCCGCGTACCGCAATCCACACGTCGATGAGGTGCGTGGCCTCGCCACCGTAGTGCAGCGTTTCCGGGCGCATGCCGCGCACCCCGGCCATGGGACCGCTCACGATGCGCAAGATGTCCGCGATCATGATCGTGTCGGGATCGCAGGCCAGCTTAAAACCGCCCTCGGGGCCGCGCTGGCTGGACACCAGCCCGCCTCGTCGCAGGTCCGAAAGTATCGCCCCGAGAAACTTCGCCGGTAACTCCTGTTCTTGAGCTAGATGTTCCGCGCTGAGCGACTCGTCGTTCGCGGCCAGGGTCAGTAGCGCGCGGATGGCGTACTCGGACTTGGCGGGAATCTGCATTCCCCCATTCTGCCCTAAGGGAGGGACCGGGGTTCCGATGGCGCGAGGCAACTTCTAAGGTGGCGACGTGCCAGAACTTTCCTCTCGTCATCTCTACTTATGCGTGGCGCACCGAGACGACATGGCCAGTTTCCTTCCCGCGGTCCTTCGCGGGGGCGTCGACGTGGTCCAGTTACGCGAAAAGGAGTATCCCGACTCAGTTCGCCTGGCCACCGCGCGCATCATGGCCCCCATCTGCCGCGATTTTGGCGTTCCCTTCATCGTCAATGACTCGCCTGAACTGGCGTTGCGAGCGGGCGCCGATGGCGTGCACGTAGGTCAAGACGATGTCAGCGTCGACCACTGTCGAGAGGTCTTGGGCGCCGATGCCCTGGTGGGGCTCTCCACGCACGCCAGCGACGAATTCGACGCGGCGTTAACGCAGGCCGCGACGTACTTCAGTGCCGGACCAATAGTGCCCACCCCCACCAAACTCGGCCGACCAGGGACGGGCGTCAACTATGCCGTGGAGTGCCAAGCTCGAAGCGACCGACCGGTCTTCGTCACCGGCGGCGTCAACGTGGAGAACATTCACGTCTTGGTCGAGGCCGGTCTTCGCCACTTCGTGGTGGTGCGGGCCGTCGTGGAGGCCCGTGATCCCGAGCTCGCGGCCAGGCAACTGCGCCACGCCCTTGACCTGGCGCTCGCTTAGCGGTGTCGGTCGAGCCAACCTAACAAGGTGGCCACCATTCGCGGATCGGCCCTCAATTGGTGACCGGCTCCTTGGATCAGGCGAAGTTCAGCGCGACCTTCGGCGCCATTGAGTAGGTCACGGGCGGCGGAGACCGGTATTTCTAGGTCATCGGTACCGTGGCCGATGAGCAGCCGACGCGGAGGGATCTGGGCGACGGCGGCCAGGGGATCGATGGCCGTGACGTCGGCGCGCAACTCATCGGGACCGAGCAACTCGTGGGGATCGGCCACCACACCGGCGACCTGGACCGAGCGGTGAAACTCTTCGGGCGATCCGCACCAGGCCTCTAAGTGGGCCGGACAGGCGAACGTGGCCACGCCGTGGACCCGTTCGTCGCCGGCCGCGATACGCAGCGCCAAGGCGCCGCCGAATCCAAATCCGGCGAGGGAGATCTGCTTTTCGCCTTGCACCACGCGATTGAGAATCAGTTCAAGATCACGGCGCCACTGGGTCGCTGAAAACGTTCCCGTACTGCTGCCCACCCCCGAAAGAGTTCCCGTCGCCACCAGCCAACCCGATTCGTTGGCCAGGTGCTCGGCCAGTTCGGGCAAGAGTCCCGCCGCTTGGCGTCCCATGCCCATCATTCGAGGTAGGCCGTGCACCAGCACGAGCACGTGACTCACCAAGGGCCGAGTATTGGAAGTGGCGATTCTCAGTTCCAACAGCGAGTTGCCGCTGGTGAGTTGCTCATGAGCGAGCACGTTGGACTAAATGCCCAATTGCTGGGCCAGCAGTTCGCGGTGGTAGGCCGGATCGCCCAGGAAGAGCTCGGAACTTTTGGCCCGCTTGAAATAGAGGTGCGCGTGGTGCTCCCAAGTGAATCCAATGCCGCCGTGGATCTGAATATTCTCCGCGGCGCAGTGAAAGTAGGCCTCCGAACAAAAGGACTTGGCCAGGCTGGCGGCGATGGGCAGTTCGTCGTTGCGCTCTTGAGCGGCCCAGGCGGCGTAGTACGCGGCCGATTTCGCCGATTCCACGTCGAGCAGCATGTCCGCGCACTTGTGCTTGATGGCTTGGAACGAACCGATGGGACGACCGAACTGCACGCGGTTCTTGGCGTACTCCACGGCGTTGTTGAGTACCCGTTGCGCCCCTCCCACCTGCTCGGCGGCGAGCGACGCGACGGCCACCTGCACCGTTGTCTCGAGACCTTTGAGGGCACCGCCCTCGACGCCCACCAGCGCGCCCGACGCGTCCTTCAGTTCGATGCGGCTCTGTTTGCGCGTCTGATCCATGGTGGGCAGCGACTCGCGCGTAACGCCCGCGGCGTCGCCCATGACCGCAAAGAGCGAGAGGCCCTTATCAGTCATCGCCGGCACGAAGATCACCGAGGCGACGTTGCCATCGGTGACGTAATTGCGCACGCCATTAACGAACCAACCATCGCCTGACTTAGTGGCCGTCGTCGACGTGGTGGTGAGGTTCCAGTCGCCGGCGTCATCAGTGAGGGCGACCGTGGCAATCGTTTCACCGGACGCAATGCCCGGCAGATAGGTGGCCTGATCTTCTTCGCTGCCCACGAAGGCCACGGCGTTGGCGGCCAGCGCGACCGTTGAAAAATAGGGTGAGCAGAAAAGGTTCGCACCCATCTCTTCAAAGACCACGTAGAGTTCGACCGGGCCGAAGCCCTGTCCGCCGAACTCTTCAGCGATTCCCAGGCCTTGCAGCGCGAGCTCGCCGGCCATTTGCTTCCAGACCGCAGGGTCGTAACCTTCCTGCGTGGCCATGAGTCGACGGACTTCGCTCTCGGGAGATTTTTCGTCTAAGAAACGCTTCACCATCTTGCGCAGCTCTTCTTGTTCTTCGCTAAAGCCAAAGTTCATGGCAATCCTTCTTTTTCCTACTGGCAAGTAATGCCATCCGTAGCGAGATTACTCAAACTTCGACGGCGAAAAGCGAGGCAGCGGGCGACGTCACTTCCGACCGCCGCAACCTGGGCCCGGTTCGGGGGTGAGAGGTAGTTTTGCCTTGTAGCGAGAGGTGCAGCGAAAGGGGGGCAACTTCATGATCTTTGGTGCCCACGTCATAATGTTCAGCCAGGATGCCGAGGCCGATCGGGCGTTCATGCGTGACGTCCTCGGATTCTCCTCGGTCGATGTCGGAGGTGGGTGGCTCGTGTTCTCCCTTCCGCCCGCCGAACCAGCCGTCCATCCCCACGACGAAAACGGCCGACACGAGTTATTTTTCATCACCGATGATCTGGGCGGCGAAATGGCCGCCCTCTCGGCCAAGGGCATTACGTGTTCCGAAGTGGAGGAGGCCAGATGGGGCACGGTCACTCGGATTCACCTGCCCGGCGGCGGCGACGCCGCCCTCTACCAATCCAAATTGCCCACGGCCTTCGCTCACGCTTGAAGTTAACCCACCGCCTTTGCCCCACGAGTAGCATTGTTAGGCCATGGACAACGTAGAACTCGTCTGGTCCGACGCCAAGGCCGAGGTGCACCGTTTCGTGGTGGGACCGATCGACAACAACGTGTACGTGGTGCGCTGTTTGGCGACGGGAGAAGCGACCTTGATCGACGCCGCCAACGAACACGACCGACTGTTACGCGTCGCCACCCGACTGGGCGTCACCTCAGTGCTCGAAACCCACGGCCACTGGGATCACATCGGAGCCGTCCAGCAGGTTCGCGAAGCCGGGATCGACGTGTGGGTGCGCACCGAGGACGCCGGCATGCTTCCCAGTTACGACCATCTGCTCGATGACGACACCGTGCACGCGGTGGGCCAACTGGCGTTGCGTACGATTCACACGCCCGGTCACACCCCGGGCAGCATCTCCTTTTCCCTCGAAGGAACGCCGCTGTTGTTCACGGGCGACACGCTCTTTCCCGGCGGACCCGGTAACACCACGTTTGAAGGGGGCGACTTCTCCACCATCATTGATTCAATCGAGCAGCGCTTGTACCGCGTCTTTGACGACCACACCATCTTTTGGCCCGGACACGGCAAGGAGTCAACCATCGGCGCGGAACGCTCCCACCTCGACGAGTGGGTCGCGCGCGGCTGGTAGTTACCGGTCAGTCTTTAGGTCGCCACCGGTAGGCTCGGGCCCGTGTCCCAACCCCTTCTTGAACTGCGCAATCTCCACGTAGAAGCCGACGGCGCCCCGATTCTGCGCGGTGTCGACCTCACGATTAGAGAAGGAGAAGTGCACGCGCTCATGGGTCCCAACGGGGCCGGCAAGTCGACGCTGGCCAACGTCGTCATGGGACATCCCGGCTACACCGTCACCGACGGCGAGATTCTGCTTAAGGGCGAGAACATCGCCAAGTGGTCGCCCGACACGCGCGCGCGAGCCGGCATCTTCCTGGCCTTCCAGTATCCCGAAGCAATCAGTGGCGTCTCGGTCATCCAATTCCTGCGCCAGGCCATTGCCGCCCGTAAGGGACTCGACGAACTCAGCATCCTCGAAGTTCGCCTCGACCTCGCGGAGTGGATGGACCGCCTCGGCATGGATCCGGCCTTCGCCGAGCGCCACCTCAACGAGGGCTTCTCCGGCGGCGAACGCAAACGCAACGAAGTGCTACAGATGGCGCTCTTGGAGCCGGCCATTGCCTTTCTCGACGAGACCGACTCGGGCCTGGACATTGACGCGCTGCGCATCGTGGCGCGTGGCGTGCGCACGGTCCGTGACGAGAATCCGCTCATGGGTGTCGTGGTCGTGACCCACTACGTGAAGCTCTTAGAAGAGATCGAACCCGATCAGGTGCACATCCTGGTTGACGGCCAGATTGTGCACACCGCCAACGCGGAGCTGGCCCAACGGATCGAACTCGATGGTTACGATGCCTGGCGACCGGTCACCACGTGACGAGTTTTAACCCCCACTTCGTTCGCCGCGACATCCCGTTGCTCGAACGGGTGATCAACGACCATCCCATTACCTATCTCGACTCGGGCGCTACTTCCCTGCCGCCGCGATGCGTCATCGAAGCGATGAGTCGTTACTACGAATTGCGCCACGCCAACGTCCACCGATCGGTCTTTCAAACGGCCAGCGAAGCAACGGCCGCCTACGAAGGGGCCCGCGATGCCACCGCCCGATTCATTAACGCTCCCGGCGGTACCGAAGAGGTGGTCTTTACGAAGAACACCACCGAGTCGCTCAACCTGCTCGCCAAATCCTGGGGTTGGGCCCACCTGCACGACGGCGACGTCGTGCTGCTCAGCGAAATGGAGCACCACGCCAATATTGTGCCCTGGTTCCAGTTACGTGAAGAGCGAGGGATTGAAGTTCGCTTCATCCCCGTGACCGACGATTTCCGATTGGATCTCTCCGATCTTGATGGTCTGCTGCGCAACGTCAAATTAGTGTCGGTGACCTCCATGTCCAACGTGCTCGGTACCATCAACCCGGTGAAAGAACTAGCGCAAGCGGCCCACCGGGTCGGGGCGCTGATCGCCATTGACGGCGCCCAGTCGATCGCCCACGGACCAACCGACGTGGTCGACCTCGACATCGACTTTCTGGCTTTTTCCGCACACAAGATGCTGGGGCCCACCGGCGTCGGCGTCTTTTGGACTCGTGAGGCGCTGCTCAACGACATGCCGCCCTTTCTTGGTGGGGGCGGCATGATCGCCGACGTACGGCTCGACGGCTATACCCCCGCCAACGGCCCGACCCGTTTCGAGGCCGGCACCCCACCCATCGCCGAAGCGGTCGGACTGGGTGCCGCCGTTCGTTACCTCGAAGGTCTGGGCATGGCCAACGTTGACGCGCACGAAGAGAGTCTCACCGTCGACGCGTTGGACCGTCTAGAAGAGCAGTTCGCCGGAAGGGCGCGCGTCATTGGTCCGAACAACGTCACCAGTCGCGGCGCGGTGATCAGCCTCGACGTCGCGGGGGTGCACGCCCACGACGTGGCCCAGGTGCTCGACCAGTTTGGCGTCTGCGTGCGCCCCGGTCACCACTGCGCCAAGCCGTTGATGCGACGGTACGATCTGATCGCGACGGTGCGTGTTTCCTACGGCCCCTACTCGCTCGTGCAAGACACTGACGTATTGCTCGAAGCGCTCGAGCACGCCATAAAGATGTTTGGCTAGCCTTGTCCAATCTCGAAGATCTCTATCGCGAAATCATCCTCGACCACTACCGCTCACCACGTAATCGCGGAGAGTTGCCCACACCCCCGGCCCAGCGCGTCGAAGGTTTCAACCCGCTCTGCGGAGACGAGATCGTCGTCTATCTAAAAATTGAGGACGACGTGCTGGTCGACATCAAGTTGACCGGACAGGGATGCTCCATTTCCCAGGCTTCCTCGTCGATAATGAGTAGCGCCGTCAAGGGCAAGTCCCTCGAGCAAGTTCGCCAAGCCATCACCACGTTCAAGCAGCTGATGACGGTGCACGCGACCAGCCTGCACGAGAACGCTCAACCGATCGAAGCCGATCTACGAGCCCTGGGCGAACTGGCGGCACTGCAAGGCGTGGTGAAGTTTCCGGTGCGCATTAAGTGCGCCACCCTGGCCTGGAATACGTTGAGCCAGGGGCTCGACGACCTCAACTAACTACTCAGGGGCTGCAGGGCACCGGGTCGAAATAGGGAATTACCTGTGATGAATTGATCGTCGTGGTCGTGGTGGGCGGCGGGTTGCCCTTGGATTTCTTTAACGTCGTCGTCGTCGTGCTGGCCGTGATCGTGGGCGTTATCTTCGGCGGTAACGGCGTCTGAAGTGCGGTGTTGGGCGGCGGGTTAGTGGGCGTCAGCAACGAATTGCCAAAGAGGTTCACCAGCATCTGCTGGGCGGCCGGCTGGTCCACGTAGAGCACGTCGCCCAGGCTGGTGTTTTTGGCCGCCAACGTAGGGATCGTGTACGTCAGCATCGCGTTGGGATTGATGCCGTGGAACTTTACCGCCAGCGACACCAATTCGTTCAGCGTGAACTTGTCATCCAGGGTGATGCCTTGGGGAATCTTGGAAAGGAACGCGTTAATCGTGAGAGGGTTGTAGAGGCCCCTGACTCGGTCAATCATGGCCCGCATGAAGGCGTCCTGGCGGTTAATGCGACCGAAGTCGCTCGTGCCGTCGAAGTTCCACACGCCGTTTTGGTACCACTCGTAGTGCCGGCTGCGCGCGACCGCCAGGGCCTGAAAACGAGTTACCAGCTGGCAACCGGTGGTTTTGATATTGAGACCGGATAGCTCGTCCTTGGCGGGGTAGCGAAAGTCCAGGTAGATGCCGCCAATGGCGTCAATGGAATTAATGAGGCCGGCGAAGCTGACCACGATGACGTGTTGGATGGGAATGCCGAAATTGGCGGTGATGGTCTGGGCCAGCAGCGAGGGGCCGTTGGTGAAGTTCACGTTGATACGGTTGTAGTTGCCGTAAAGGGCCTGGTTGGCAAGCAGCGTCACCACGGTGTCGCGGGGAATCGAGAGTACCGAGATCGTGGCCGCCGCGGGATCGATGTGCATTATCTTGACCACGTCACTGCGCCGACCCGGCGTGACGGAGGCACCCGTGGCGATGGCCACCTTGCCCGTGAGACCGGCCCGAGAGTCCGAACCAATCTCCAATATGTTGAAGGGCTTGCCGGTGAGTTGGGGCAGCTCGCCGGCCACCTTCACCTTGGGAATTTGGTCGAAACGGTAGTTGGCGTAGAGATAACCGCCGCCCACGACGACGAGTAGCAACGCGAGGACGCTGACCAGTGCGATGATGACGCGGCGGCGGCGGCGGCCGGGCCGGACCGGCCGTTGACGCTTGCGCTGGACTCCGGATTGACGGTCGACCGCGTCACCTAACGCAACTAAGCGGTGCTCGTTGGCCAAGGCGCGCTTAGAGCCTGGCGGCTTCTCCGATTGGCCTTGGGGTGTGCCGTCACGTCCGTCAGCCATTGGACAACTTTAACGTTTCGACTATTGCCAACAGGCTCAAGCGTTCGTTACGCGAAAAGGCTCGTAGCCATCTTTTTCCAGGATTTCGGAAAGTTCCGGTCCCCCGGTGGCCACCACCCGACCACCACTGACCACGTGAATCATGGTGGGAACCAGTTCCAGAAGCAGGCGACGGAAGTGGGTAATCACCATTACCCCGCAGTTCCACTCGGTAGTGGCCCGCTGAAGTCGACGGGCCACCGCGCCGAGGGCGTCCACGTCGAGCCCCGAGTCGATCTCGTCGAGCACGGCAAACTTCGGTCGAAGGATTCCCACCTGCACCATCTCGGCCCGCTTGCGCTCCCCACCGGAGAGATCCAGGTTCACGAACCGGTCCAGTACGTCGGGCCGCAGTTCTACGCTGCGGGCTTCGTCACTCATACGTTCGCGCAGATTGATAGTGTCGGCGCCGGCCGCGACCAACAGATCGATCGGGCGTACGCCGGGAATTTCCATGGGCTGTTGGAGCGCCAACAACAGTCCGTGGCGGGCCCGCTCGGTGGCGGAAAGCTCGAGCAGTTCGACCCCGTCAATGGTTACCGATCCGTCGAGGACCTTGTAGCCCGGATGACCGGCCAGCGCGTGCGCCAGCGTGGATTTACCCGATCCGTTGGGACCCATGATGGCGTGTACCTCACCCGAGGACATGGCGAGGTCAAAGCCGCGCAACACCTCTTTACCCGCCACTTCAACGCGCAGTCCCTCGATCTTGAGCGTGGAGGTCATGGCACCATCACTTCGACTCGTCCCTCATTCTGGCGAACGTCGTAGTGAGCCACCGGTCGGGTGGCGGGAAAGGAAGTAGGCATGCCGTCACTGAGTCGGAACATGGAACCGTGTCGCTCACACTCAATCTCCTTGGTGGCGACATTTACTTCGCCTTCGGCGAGGCTGAAGTCCTCGTGACTGCACCGATCGTCCAGCACGTAGATGTCGTTCTCAATGCGTATGACCACCAGGACGCGGCCCTCGACACGAACTTGACGGGCTTCGCCGCTCACGAAGTCTTCCAGCGTGCCGATGTCCACGGCCATCACGGCGTCACGATCCGAACCGAGGCCAACACTGAGGTCACGTCGGCTTCCACCAATTCGGCCAGTTCCAGCGGTAGCGCCACCAGCATCTCATTAAAGAAACCCTGAATCATGAGCCGTTCGGCGTCGTCGCGACTGACCCCGCGTGATTCGATGTACCAGCGCTGCAGTTCATCGAGCGGTCCCACGCTCGAGGCGTGCGCGCACATCACGTCGTTCTCTCGGATATCCAAGTTGGGCACGCTGTCCGCGTGCGCCGTGGGCGAAAGCAGCAAATTGTGGTTGGTCTGGCGAGCGTCGGTACGCTTGGCCCCTTTTTCTATCTCGATCAAACCCGTGTAGACCGAACGGGAGTCGTCGGCCACCGCGCCTTTGGAAAGCAACGTGGAATGGCTGCGTCCGGCCACGTGAAGCTGGTGGGTGCGAAAGTCGTGCACCTGACTGCCGGAGCCGAGAAAAGTAGTGCGGAGTTCATTTTCCGATCCCAGACCGAGCATCTCGGCGTCATTACGCGAGCGGTTGTAATGACCGCCCATGCCGATCACCGCTTGACGGAGTCGCGCGTCACGGCCCAGGAAACCCGTCGTGCGCGCTACGTGCCAGGCGCTCGGGGCCAGGCGTTGGTAGGTAATGAGCTGCAACGCAGCGTTTTCACCGATCTGATACTCACTGAGCGGTACCACCAGGGCGTCGGCCCCGCCTTCGAAGTACTCCACCACCGTGGCGTTGGCGCCGCGTCCCAGATCAATTTGCGTGCGCGGGAAGGAAGACGAACCGTTGGTGACGTTAAGCACCACGATGGGTTTTTCGACGATGGTCCCCGCGGCGATGCGAAGCACCGTGGTAGCGGGAGCGAGTGCCGCGTTAAGCAGGCCAAAGGTGTCGCTCTCGTAGCGAGAAGAGAGCGCCTCACCATTGAGCGACGTCGATGACTCATCGATCTCAATGGTGACGCCCTCCAGGGGACTGTGGGAGTCAACGCAGAATCCGTCGACCACCCGCACCACCAGTCCGGCCCGCCGGCAGAGTTCCGTCGCGAATTCTGAATCGGCCGAGGCGAGCGGCCCTTGGGCCACGCGAAAATGATCGAGGTCCAGTTCTCCCAAGGGCGCGTAGCGCCACACTTCGTCACTTACTTGGGGAAGTCCCGCGGTTTCAAAACCGGACCAGGCCAGTTGTCGAGAGGCCGCGTCCGGCCGGTCGGCAATAAAAGAGGAGGCTGATTCAGCGAAGATTTTCATAGATGAGAGGCTTGGCCAGTGTAATAGATTGCCCTAAAGCCCCACCAAGCTCGGCCCTAGGCTTGGCCCAGAACGCGTAGGAGGAATCTTGGAGTTCACGTCTGACGTCATCACCCTCGAAGTCGACCAAAACGTAGCCACGCTGTGGCTCGACCGCGAAGAGGCCCGCAACGCCATGGGCAGCGCCCTCTGGCGCGACCTGCTGCGAGCAAGCGTTGCGCTGGCGGCATTGGCGAGCATCCGGGTGTTGGTAATTGCCGCCAAGGGTCCGCACTTTAGCGTCGGACTCGATCTCAAAGAGGCCAGCCACGCTCTGCTGCACGACGATCATGACAACTCGGCCAAGGTTGCCCCGACGGCCATTACCTACGACAATGTTCGCATCATGCAGGACTCGGTAACGTCGCTCAGCGAACTGCCGTTCCCCGTCATTGCGGCCGTGCACGGCTACTGCATCGGCGCCGGCGTCGACCTCATCAGCGCCTGTGATATTCGTCTCGCGTCCAGTGACGCCATCTTTTCGGTGCGCGAAGCCAAAGTCGCCTTAGTGGCCGATCTCGGCTCGCTGCAACGACTTCCCAAGATCATCAGCGCCGGCCACATGGCCGAACTGGCCTTCACCGGCAAGGACATCGGCGCCCAGCGCGCCGAGAAGATCGGCCTAGTGAACTCGGTACACGGATCGGGCGCCAGCGACGTACAGGCGGCCGCCTACGAACTGGCCAACGAGATCGCGGCGAACTCTCCGTTGGCGGTCCGCGGCACTAAGTCAGTACTCAATGCCAACGATGGTCACACGGTGCACGAGGGCCTCGTATTTGCGGCGCGCTGGAACACCATGCATCTGCAGAGTCACGACCTCAAAGAAGCCATGACCGCCTTCATTGAAAATCGTAAGCCCATCTTTACGGGCGACTAACGGCGCCAGAACTTGCGCTTGCGCCGCTCTTTATCTTCGATCTCGTCGAGTTCTCGCCGACGCTCTTCAAACAGTTCGGGCGCCACGGCGTTGACGATGTCGCTGGCCATATCGAGAATTTCGCGACGGTCGTCGACGGGCACGTCCGAGTCGGGAGCCTTTTCCACTGGCTTCTTCACTAGCGAACCGTGGGCCCATCCCACGTCGGCGAAACGCCGCTCGTAGGTGACACAATCCTCCGGACAGGACCAGGGTTGATCCGGGGCCAGACCGAGCACGCAGAACCGCGCCGCCTCGCCGTTGGCGTAGGTACGGCTCTGAAAGTGTTTGCACTCTTCACGCATTCCCATGATTCAAATTTTACATGCCTGCGCCGCTTATCGCATCAACATTCCGCCATCGCTTGTAGGTGATGATTTCTGGTTGCTGGACCGAAATGAGTGTCTGGACGATGGAAAAGAAATCTCGCCCGTCAAGTCTTAATCGGCGTCGATTCAGGAATTCCAGAGGCCGTGCACGCAGGTCCACGGTCCGACTCCCGGGTTCTGCCCGATCGGTATCGGTTGACCACCACACGACAGGACGTGGGAAAAGTGGGTGATGAAGAGAATGATGAACAGCGCCATTAGAAAGACGGCGGCGATAGAAATGATTATCCCCGCCAAGGCCATTCCGTCGCCCGCTTTGGGGGTAACTCGAATCTGCGGGCGCGCGATGAAGCCACAAATGATCCCCGCCGGCCAGAAGACAAAGCCTGCCACCAGGGAAACGATGGCGAGAGTGTTCGTTCTCGGGGATGTCCGAGCGTAGGCGTACGAAGGTGACTGGTCATTCGCACCGAACTGGTCGCGCGGTGGTGGCGGCATCGGTGCCGGGCGGGAGGATGGGGTGGGGACAATGAAGAACTGTTCGGTGCCCCACGAGAGCGACAAAAGCCGTCGGTGGTTTCCAGCGCAGTTCCACGTGTCGAACAGAACATCAAGCCCCTTCACTTTATCGACGACGCTACTGGATGATGTCGTTTGGGCCGCTACGGGAAAACAACTGAAAACCCACGGGGAAATACGACGAGAAAAGGAAACGAAGTTTTCTTAGCCGACGGAACCTTCCATCTGCAGTTCAATGAGACGACTCCACTCGACGGCATACTCCATCGGCAGCGTGCGGGTCACGGGCTCAATGAATCCGTTCACGATCATTCCCATGGCCTGGACTTCAGTAAGGCCACGACTCATCAGATAGAAGAGTTGATCGTCGCCAATCTTGGAAACCGTGGCCTCGTGACCGATGGACGCGTCCTGCTCGCCCACTTCCATGTACGGCCTGGTTTCCGAGATGCTCTGTTCATCGAGCAGCAACGCGTCGCAGCGCACGAAACTCTTGGCCCCGGTAGCACCCTCTTCGACTTTTACCAGACCACGATAGGAAGTCAGTCCACCCTCTTTGGAGATCGACTTCGAGACAATCGTCGAGGTCGTTTCTGGCGCGCAGTGCACCATCTTGGCGCCCGCGTCTTGCACCTGACCGGGACCGGCGTAAGCAACCGAGAGCACTTCGCCGGAGGCTTTGGGGCCCATCAGGTAAACCGACGGGTACTTCATAGTGAGGCGTGAACCAATGTTGCCGTCGATCCACTCCACTCGCGCTTCGGCTTCGCAGCGCGCACGCTTGGTCACCAGGTTGTAGACGTTGTTCGACCAGTTCTGAATGGTGGTGTAGGTGATTCGTGAACCGGGCAAGGCCACCAGTTCAACCACTGCCGAGTGCAGGGAGTCCGTCGAATAGACCGGGGCCGAACAGCCCTCCACGTAATGCACTTGGGAACCTTCGTCCGCGATGATGAGCGTGCGCTCGAACTGACCCATGTTCTCGGTGTTGATGCGAAAGTATGCCTGAAGGGGCTGATCGACGTTGACACCCGGTGGCACGTAGATGAACGATCCACCGCTCCACACCGCCGAGTTAAGAGCGGCGAACTTGTTGTCGTTGGGAGGGATGATGGTGCCGAAGTACTTGCGCACCAGGTCGGGGTAGTCGCGCACGGCCGTATCCATGTCACAGAACAGGACACCGAGTCGCTCTAAGTCCTCGCGGTTGCGGTGAAAGACCACCTCGGATTCGTACTGCGCGGTGACGCCGGCCAAGTACTTGCGTTCGGCTTCCGGAATCCCCAAACGTTCGTAGGTGTTCTTGATCGCGTCAGGCAGGTCTTCCCATCGCTCCACGCGATTTTCGGTGGGCTTGATGTAGTAGTAGATGTCGTTGAAATCCAGATCGGGCATGCGCGTGGCGAACCACGGGAGCATGGGCTTCTTTTCGAAGCGCTTCAGCGCGCTGAGGCGAAAGTCGAGCATCCACTGCTCTTCCTTCTTGATGCCGGACATCTCGCGCACGATTGCCTCGTTGATACCCTTTTTCGGTTTGAAGACCGGAATTTGATCGTCGGACCAACCCAACTTGTAGCGACTGAAATCAAGATCGACAGTGGTCATGGAGCTCCTCTGGGAATATCCCTATCTCCATAGTAACAACTAGCCGCCTGGCTTTGACCTCATTTCCTGGCAAAGTAGGAACCGTGCCTACTCCCCCTTCGGTCCCGCAGCGACCACACCCCATTACCCGTCACGGCGACACCCGCGTCGATCCCTACTACTGGCTGATGGACCGCGAGAATGAAGAGGTCCTCAGCCACCTGCGCGCCGAGAACGACTTTCTGGTGAGTGAGCTCGCGCATCTGAAGCCCTTGGAAGACGAACTCTTCGAAGAGATCAAGAGTCGCATCGAAGAGACCGACATCTCCGTGCCGGTGCGGCGAGGTTCCTGGTGGTACTTCGATCGCACGCGCGAGGGACTGAACTACCCCATCAGCGCCCGCGTGCTGGCCAGTGGCGACGACCTCACCCCTCCCGTCATCGATCCCTTAACCACGCTCGACGGCGAGCAGATAATCCTGGACGAGAACGAAGAAGCGGTGGGCCACGAGTTTCTCTCCGTCGGCGTCCTCGCCGTCAGTCCCGACGACAAGTGGGTCGCCGTTGGCACTGACTTCGAGGGCAACGAGCGCCATCACCTGACCGTTCGACCGTTGATGGGGCAAGATTCGCTCAGTGACGAACTCGATGACGTCTACTACGGCTTCGCCTGGGCCATTGATTCGCGCCACTTCTTTTACACGCGCGTCGACGGGGCCATGCGGCCCTGGCAACTATGGCGCCACGAATTGAACACTCCGGCGAGCGCCGACGTGCTGATCTTGCAGGAAGAGGACGAACAGTACAGCGTCTCGGTCGCCCGCAGTCGCGACGACGCGGTCATCTGCGTGCTCATTGGATCCTCCATGACGACCGAAGTGCTCTATCTTCGCGCCGACGATCCAACCGGTGAACTGACGCTGCTAGAACCTCGCCGACACGGCATCGAGTACGGCGTCGAGCACTACCGCGACGAGCGAGGTCGGGGGTGGTGGCTCAAGGTGACCAACGAGAACGCCACCGACTTTCGCCTGCTCGCCCGACTCGTCGAAGGAGGCACCTGGCGCGAACTGATTAGCGAACGGCCGGGCAATCGACTGGACGGTATCGATGCCTTCAAGTCGTTTCTCGCCATCAGCGAACGGCTGGACGGATGCGCCCGGTTTCGTCTGGTCACGACCCTCGCCGGCGACGATCCCTTCGGCGACGATCTCCTCGACCGAGCGTCGCTCATCGAGGACGTCGGTAGCCCGAGCACCGAGGTGCTGGCCGGCAACCCCAACTACGACACGCCCCAGGTTCGCTTCATTGGCACCTCATTGGTCACCCCTCGATTCGTGGCCGACATCGTGGTCGCCACCGGCGAGATCATCATCCGCAAGAAGCAGAAGGTGCTGGGAGAATTCAATGAAGGTGACTACGTGACCGGCCGCTGGTGGGTGACCGCCAGCGATGGCGTGCGCATTCCCGTATCGATTATTGGCCGCAAGGACTTGTTGACGCTCGGCTCGCACTTCCCTGAAGTAGAGCCCCTCAAGGCGTCGCCCCTTCTTCTTTACGGCTACGGCAGTTACGAGATTTCCATCGACCCGACCTTCTCCTCACTGCGGCTCTCGCTGCTCGACCGCGGCGTCGTCTTCGCCATTGCCCACATTCGTGGAGGCGGCGAAATGGGCCGGTCCTGGTACGAAATGGGCCGACTGGCCCAGAAGCCCACCACCTTCAGTGACTTCGCCGCCGTCGCCCGGGACTTGGTCGCGAAGGGCTGGACAACGCCCGATCAATTGGCCGCTCGCGGAGGATCGGCCGGCGGGCTCTTGATGGGAGCGGTGATGAATCAGGCGCCCGATCTCTTTAAGGCGGTGGTGGCCGAGGTTCCCTTCGTCGATGCCTTGACCACCATGCTCGACGCCTCGCTTCCCCTTACCGTGGGCGAATGGGAGGAGTGGGGCGACCCCGACGCCAGCGCCACGGTCTATCGCACCATGAAGAGTTACTCGCCGTACGACAACGTGTCGGCCGCCAACGAGGACGGTTCCGCGCGGGTCTATCCCCACCTCTACGCCGCCAGTGGACTCAACGACTCGCGGGTCGGTTTCTGGGAGCCCGCCAAGTGGGTACTCAAACTACGCGACACCAACGCCGCCAACGTGGCCTATCTCAAGACCGAAATGGGTACCGGACACGGCGGACCGTCGGGACGCTACGACGCCTGGCGCGAGGAGGCGCAGATCCTCGCCTTTCTGATCGACGAAATCAGCCCGACCCGGTAGCCGGGGGCCGCAGGATCAAGGTCAAAGTGGGTGGAAGGACTGACGGAAAGGCCACGGCACTGAGACCGACCCGGACCGTGGCACTCCGAGGCGATCCCAACGTGATTTGGGAAACGCCGCTTAGCACCAGCGACTCACTCGAGCCCTGATTAATTTTTCCCTGCCACTCCAAGGTGTTTTGGGGACCCATCCGGTAGACGGTCCACACCGCGCCGTTGGTACCGCTCACCGTGACTCGATACTTCGCGGCGGGCACGCGGTACGAAGCGTTCTCACCGTTGACCAGACTGGCCACCAACGTCGAAGGCCACGCCACCTTGGAATTTGATTGCGTCGACGACGCCAACGTGGTGGTCGTGGTGGTGGAAGGCGCACTTGGTATGTTGCCGTGTTCCGCGTAGTAGAACCCGACGATGGCAATGACCACGACCACGATGGCCAGCAACGCCACGCGGGCACCGGCGGTCGAAAACGACGTGCCCCGTATCGACTTCGACAGAGCCCAGCGTTCGTCGTGACGCCCTAGGGGTGACGCTCTCTCTTGGTAGGAGGGAAGTTGACTTTCGCTGAAAACATAGTCGCGGTCGGGTTCCAAGCGGGGCCGCGGCGGTTCGGGCCGAGCGGCCGAGTTCGTCGGACCGTCTAAGAGTCGAAATCCTTTGGATGACGTGTAGGGCGAAGGGGGTGGCACCATCAACCGCCGGTCGACGCGAGCCGCGATTTTGCGCATTTCGTCACGGCGTAATTTACGCAAGCGAAGGGCCACACCCAACGCGACCAGCACCACGATCACCGCGATAACTATCTCCCAAGCGACGCTCATCCCGACCCCGTCCAAACGCCCCTCGGGTGATCCGCCCGCTTCACAGAAGGAAGCGTAGTGACGCCCGCCCGTTCAGCCGGGAAGACCGAAGTCACCGCGGTAGTAAAGCAGAGGACTTCCGGCGTCAGCCTGGACAAAGTCAATCGCCACCACGGCGAAATCATGGTCGCCGTGCGTCGCCACGCTGAGGATCCGGCCCTCGAGATGGGCAATGGCACCCTCTAAAAGCGGCGAGCCGTGCGGGGCCGTGTTCCAGTGCACGTCAGCGAACTTGTCGATGCCGCTCGTGGCGAAGACCCGGGCCACGTCAACCTGGTCGGCGGCCAGCATATTAAAACCGACCGCCTCGGCCCCACGAATGCGCAGCCACGACTGGCCGGCACTATTGGCGGCGAACGAAATGAGAATCGGATCGAGCGACAGGGAACTGAACGTTTGGCAGGTGAAGCCGACGGGACCTTCGGCCGTGTGGGCGGTGATCACCACCACGCCGGTCACGTAGTGGCCCACCACCTCTTTGTAGTGTGAAATGTCGAGCGAACTCACCTCGCTGACACTACCGTTCGTACTTGGTAATTAATCGCCCGACAGCTGCACCACGCGACCACGGCGCTGCACCAGACCGTCGGCCACGAGGCCCCGGAGAATGACCTCGCACCTCACGTCGTCGACCCCCTCGAGCGGAGCCAAGAGTTGCCGCTTGCTTCGAGCGCCACCGCGTAGTTGGGAGAGCAACCGCCCACGAAGTTGACGATCGGAGCCCGCAAAACGCGATTGCGGTCGCGACACCGCCGCACTTCGCGGCGCCGGATCGACCCCTCCTTCAAGGTTCCACTTACACGAATCGGCGACGGGGCACGACTCGCAGCGAGGCACGGCTCTGCAGAACTGCGCACCCAGGTCGAGCATCGTTTGATTGAATGGCGCGCTGGCCCCGCGGCCCATCAGTTCTTGGGCCATGCCCCTGGCTTCGCGGTTGCCCAGAGCGCGATTGGCCAGCGCGCGCGCGAGTATCCGCCCGACGTTGGTATCAAGCACCGCGACCGGTCGGGCGAAGCAGAACGAGGCCACGGCATTGGCGGTGTACTCGCCCACTCCCGGCAGTAGACGTAGTTGCTCTACTTGGTCGGGCACCACTCCACCAAAATCATCTCGAATCATTTGCGCGGCACCGTGCAGGGCCTTGGCCCGACGGTGATAGCCGAGTCCAGCCCACAGCCGCAACACTCGGGATAGGGGGGCGCGTGCGCAGGCGTTAGGAGTGGGGAAACTTACAAGGAACTCGTTCCACGGTCTAACGACGCGCGAAACTTGCGTTTGCTGCAGCATGAATTCGCTCACCAACACCGCCCAGGGATCGCGGTGGCCAATCCAGGGCAGATCTCGTTTCAGCGAACCTTCGGCCCGACGAAGCGCACGGCGGAGCCTGGCGTAGTCATTACTCCCAGACGTCATCGCGGTAGGGGCGCCGACGCCCGGGCGCGAACTCACTTTTCCACACCATCACCTTTCGACGGAAGTAACAAACCTCTTGTCCATCCTGGTTGAAGCCCTTCGTTTCTACCAGCACAATGCCTCGATCGGGCTTGGAGGTGGAGGGAATCTTTTCTAACACGTGCGTTTCGGCGTAGATAGTGTCGCCGTGAAAGGTCGGGAAACGGTGGATCAACGTCTCGACCTCCAAGTTCGCAATCGCCGAACCGGACACGTCGGGCACGCTCATTCCCAACACCAGCGAGTAGACCAGGTTGCCCACCACCACGTTTTTATGCTGGACCGTTTCGTGCTCGGCGAACCACGCGTTGGTGTGAAGGGGGTGGTGATTCATCGTGATCATGCAAAAGAGGTGATCGTCCGCTTCGGTAATGGTCTTACCGGGCCAGTGTTTATAGATGTCGCCGACCTCGAACTGTTCGAAGTAGCGACCGAAGGGCCGATCGAAAGTGCTCATGAACCTAGTCTTGCCGAGACGTTGCCGGCACGGCGACTTACTCCTCTTCGGCCATTTCGGCCGCGGGGCGGTTAAAAAACGAGACCGTGCCACCGGGAAGGGATTCGCCGTCGATCACCATGCGCCAGGTGAAGCGCGCCGCCGCCGGTAAGGGAATTGGTCCAAAATTGACCGGAATAAGTACATCGACCGGCGTGCCCGCGGGAACCCCATCCGGCGAGGTCGCCGAAAAATCACCGCGAACTTCGATGGTCTGCGCGCCTTCCGGCGTTTCAAACTGGACCAGCTTTCCGTCGGCGTCTTCGAGAAACAGTTCCCAGTGGTGGTTGGCGTTGAACTCATGCTCGTCGACCCCTATCTTCATCGCCACCGCCGAGGGCGTGGGATCGGGGCCGGTCACCGACCAACCACCGCCCAAGATATAGAGCTTTCCGTCGGCCACTTGGGCCGAATCCGCCAGGAGCATCGTTACGTTCACTCGTCAAGACTACGTCGCACGCCATTAGCGCGGCGAACCGATAGTTTTTCACTTATGCCCACTCCACCGCTCGATCTCGACGTTGCGACCGATCTCGTCGAGCAAGCCCAACGGGTCATCAACACCGCGGTCCAAGAACTCAAGAAACTCGGCGGACCCGATCAGTGCCAGTCCTTGGCGTACGACATTGCCCACGGCGCCAGCGCGGTAGCGACGGCGCGGGCGGCCATGACCTATGGCGCCAAGGGCGACGACGAATCGAAACTGGCTAGTGCCTTTCTCGCCCTGGTGCTCGGTGACGTGGCCTCGCGCGTGCTCGGCCGTGAAGAGCTATGGGGATTGTCAGCGGATTGGTATCAACCCTTCGCTCAGTTCGTCGCGACCTACCGCGCACCGTCCTTCCTCGCCTCGCTCGCCGAAACCCCTGGGCCACTCCACCTGGGTGAGGACTTTCAATCAGTGGCCGAACACTTTCACCGCTTCGCCGACGAGCAGGTGCGCCCCCACGCCGAACACGTGCACCGCACCAACGGCGATATTCCCGAATCGATCATCAGCGGGCTCAACGAACTCGGAGGCTTCGGCCTTTCGGTGCCCGAAGAGTTCGGGGGCTTCGCGACCGGGGGCGAGTCGGAATACCTGGGCATGGTCGTCGCGACCGAAGAGCTTTCCTGGGGCAGCCTCGGCATCGGCGGTTCGCTCATCACCCGCCCGGAAATTATGACGCGCGCCCTGCTCGGTGGAGGAACGCAGGCCCAGAAGGAACGTTGGCTTCCCCGCCTCGCCAGCGCCGAAGTGTTAGCCGCCATCGCGGTCACCGAGCCGGACTTCGGCAGTGACGTAGCGTCGATCAACACCTCGGCGACCAAGACCACCGGGGGCTGGTTGCTTAACGGCACCAAGACCTGGTGCACGTTTGCCGCGCGCGCCGATGTCTTGGTGCTCTTGGCTCGCAGCGACCCCGATCGCTCTAAAGCTCATCACGGACTGTCGCTCTTTTTGGTGGAGAAGGATCCGAGCGACTCACAGGGCTTTCTCTTAACCCAGGAGGCCGGCGAGGAGGGCCGCGACGACGCCAACGGCCGACTGGAAGGACGGCCCATCGACACCCTGGGTTATCGCGGCATGCACTCGTACGAACTCAGCTTCAACAACTGGTTCGTGCCCGACGAAAACCTGGTGGGTGGCGCGGATGGACTGGGTCAAGGTTTCTATTTCCAAATGGCCGGCTTCGAGAACGGCCGCCTCCAGACCGCCGCGCGAGCGTTAGGCGTAATGCAGGCGGCCTACGAGGCGGCGCTCGACTACGCGAAGAACCGTACGGTATTTGGCGAGCCCATCATCAATTACGAACTCACCAGGGTGAAGCTCGGTTCCATGGCCGCCATCATTCAATGTTCCCGCCAGTTCTCGCTCGAAGTGGCCCGGTTGATGGGTCGAGGCGGCGGCACCATGGAGGCGTCAATGGCCAAGGCCTACGTCTGTCGCGCCGCGGAATGGGTCACCCGCGAAGCCATGCAGATTCACGGCGGCATGGGCTACGCCGAAGAGTTCGCAGTCAGCCGCTACTTCGTCGACGCTCGCGTGCTCTCGATCTTCGAAGGGGCCGACGAGACACTCTGTCTCAAGGTCATCGCGCGACGCCTTCTTGATCAGCTTTCCTGAGCGACCAACTTCCGGCGCCGTCATCTTCCAGTGCACGTTCGGCGCCTTCAATGATGGCGTCGTTCTCGGCCCTTAACCGCGAGCCCCACTTTTCTTCGAGGTGACCTACTCGCCAGAACACCATCGCCCCTAGCCAAGTCACGAGGAACATCCCCACAATGACGAATCCGGCCGTATTGATATTGAAGTTCGACATGAATTTCCAAAACGCTCCATGCCAATGGAGCTCTTGGGGCAGGACACCGAGTACTTCTATGGAGCCAATGAGAAAACAGATGAACACCGATAGTCCCGTAATGGTCAGGTTGTAATAAATGCGCCGCACCGGGTTGTACATAGCGTAGGAATACGCGACGTTCATGAAGAGTCCGTCAATAGTGTCCATCAAGGCCATACCAGCGGTGAAGAGAATTGGCAGGCACATGATGGAGTACCACGGCAACGCTTGAAGAGCGAGCAGGGCGGTAGTGCCCAGAAGGACGACCTCGGTGGCGGTGTCAAAGCCCAGGCCAAAAAGGACCCCCACGGGAAACATCTGCCATTCTTTCGTGATCAACTTCATCCACTTTCCAAAGAAGCGGTACATAAGTCCACGATTATTCAATTGACGCTCGAGTTCCGGCTCGTCATAAATGCCGTCTCGCATGGAGCGAAAGACCTTAACAATCCCGGCCAGAATTACGATGTTCAAGACAGCGATCAGGTAAAGAAACGTGGCCGAGATAAGGGTGCCAAAGACGGTGCCAAACTGCTCTAATCCGGAGCCTTGGTGCGAGATCGCCGCGAACACGGTCCGCTCGGCGATCACAATTCCCACGCCAATCGCCACCACGATCGACGAATGACCTAGTGAGAAGAAGAAACCGATACTAAGTGGACGCCTAGATTCCCTTTCACCCATACGGTCGTTCATCAATTTTCGAGTGGTGTTGTCGATCGCGGAAATATGGTCGGCGTCAAAGGCGTGTCGAAGACCAAGCGTGTACGCCAGTCCGGCAATGCCGATACCGAGACCCTTGTAGTGACTGGGACTTACAAAGAGAATGAATATCCCAAATCCCAACACGTGCAACATCACGATTGAACCCAGCATCCACTCGGTGCGGCGCCACTCGGCGCGAGTCAGTGAGTTTTGAATCTGCTTCCATCGGCCCACTTCTGAGGCCAACTCGATAGTCGCCATGCGGCCACCATACTAGGAACAACTCCTAATAAGGTATTTACTTTTCGGAGCGAGTCAAGCCCGCGCGAGTGCCACGAGAGAGGAACTTGGTCGCCATCTTGCGCGAGGCTTCGTCAATCATCTCGTCGCCAAACATGACCGATCCGGTGTTATTTTCCTCAGTCGCTACGCGGTAGGCCTCCAGTATGTCCCAGGCCCGGTCAAACTGTTCTTGGGTCGGCGAATAGACCTCGTTGAGCACCAGTGCTTGATCCGGGGTGAGGGCCCACTTGCCGTCGTAACCCAACATTCGTGTGCGCATGGCGAACTCGCGAAGGGCGTCGAGATCGCGAACCTTCAGGAACGGACCATCAATTACTTGCAGACCATTGGCCCGTCCGGCCATGAGGATCCTCGAAAAGACGTAGTTGAAATGGTCGCCCGGGTACTCGGGAATGGCCACGCCTCCGGTCAGTACTGGCATCTCGATCGAGGCCGCGAAGTCTGCTGGACCAAAGATGATGGCTTCCAGGCGCCGCGACGCGGCGCAGATGTCGTCGACGTTGATGAGTCCGCGAGCCGTTTCGATCTGGGCTTCGATGCCTATATGGCCCACCGGCAGACCGACGTTCTTTTCCACCTGGGTGAGCAACAGATCCAACGCCACCACGTCCGCGGCGCACTGCACTTTGGGCAACATGATCTCGTCGAGGCGCGCACCGGCGTTGCCGACGACGTCAATGACGTCGGAGTACGTCCAGGTCGTGTCCCAGGCATTGACCCGCACACAAAGAACTCGCTCGTCCCACGCTTGAGTGCGAATGGCGTTCACCACCTTGGCGCGGGCGGCGACCTTTTCGTTCGGAGCCACCGAGTCCTCCAAATCCAAGAACGTCATGTCGGCCGTCGCGCTCGCCGCCTTGGCCAGAAAGCGGTCCGAC
>OBLU010000942.1_pt1 | contig 27046 bp, 27 predicted proteins | sample 1518681 | NCBI WGS metagenome assembly OBLU01 (sample SAMEA3539304, study PRJEB22396) | soil metagenome | biome: tundra; feature: field; material: soil | place: USA | collected 2010-05 | depth 0.15 m
TCCTTGATGAGCACCTTGAAGCTCTCGGGGATCCCCGGCTCGGGGATGTTCTCCCCCTTGACGATGGCCTCGTAGACCTTCACCCGTCCGAGCACATCGTCGGACTTGATGGTGAGGAGCTCCTGGAGCGCATAGGCGGCGCCGAAGGCTTCGAGGGCCCAGACTTCCATCTCCCCGAATCGCTGGCCACCGAACTGGGCCTTGCCACCCAGCGGTTGCTGGGTGATCATCGAGTACGGACCAGTGGACCGGGCGTGAATCTTGTCGTCCACCAGGTGATGGAGTTTCAGTATGTACACGTAACCGACCGAGATCGGATTGTCGTAGGCCTCGCCGGTGCGACCGTTGTAGAGCTGCGACTTGCCATCATCGGTGACCTGCACTGCTCCATCGACTCCATCGGAGTTCAGGTTGCGGAAGATCTTCTGAATGGTCGGATGACGCCCAGCGTCGTCCTCCTCATCCCAGTGGGCACCGTCAAACACCGGTGTCGACACCCAGACCGCCGGCTCCGTCCGGGGACGCGTCTTCGTCTCGGTGCCCCGCAACGGGGTGCGAGCGACCGATCCGGCATCCTTCCAACCCCAACGGGCGGCGTAACCCAGGTGCGACTCGAGGACCTGGCCGACGTTCATCCGGCTGGGTACACCCAATGGGTTGAGAATGATGTCAACCGGGGTGCCGTCGGCTTGGAACGGCATGTCCTCGATCGGGAGGATCTTGGAAATGACGCCCTTGTTGCCGTGACGTCCGGCCAACTTGTCGCCTTCGGAGATCTTCCTCTTTTGAGCCACGTAGACCCGCACCAACTGGTTGACGCCAGGGGGCAGTTCGTGAGAGTCCTCACGGGAGAAGACCCGGACGTCGATGACTTTGCCCTCTTCGCCGTGCGGCACCTTCAACGAGGTATCGCGCACCTCGCGGGCCTTCTCACCGAAGATCGCCCGTAGCAGGCGCTCTTCGGGAGTCTGCTCGGTCTCACCCTTGGGTGTGACCTTCCCGACCAGAATATCGCCCGGGCCCACTTCGGCCCCGATCCGGATGATGCCCCGCTCGTCGAGGTCAGCCAGAATCTCCTCCGACAGGTTCGGGATGTCACGGGTGATCTCTTCGGCACCCAGCTTGGTGTCCCGAGCATCGACTTCGTGTTCCTCGATATGGATCGAGGTGAGAACGTCGTCTTTCACCAGGCGCTCGGAGAGGATGATGGCGTCCTCGTAGTTGTAGCCCTCCCATGGCATGAAGGCCACCAGAAGGTTCTTTCCCAGCGCCAATTCGCCATTGTGCGTGGAGGGTCCGTCGGCCAGCACATCGCCGGCGTTGACCTTCTGACCCTCTTCGACGATGACCTTCTGGTTGATGGAGGTGTTCTGATTAGAGCGTCGGAATTTGGCCAGCCGGTAGACCTTGCGGCCCAACACGGTACCGTTGCGGTCCTTGGCCCCGGCCTTGTACTCCACGGCGACCTGCTCACCCGACACATCGACCACGGTGCCTTCACCCTCGGCCTGCACCACGTCACCCGCATCACGAGCGGCGCGGGCCTCCACGCCGGTACCGATGTAGGGGGCCTCGGGAACGACCAGCGGCACCGCCTGCTTCTGCATGTTGGCACCCATCAGGGCACGGTTGGCGTCATCATGCTCGACGAAGGGGATCAGTGCTGTCGAGATCGACACGATCTGCTTCGGCGAGACGTCCATCAGGTCAACCTCGGCCGGGGGCACGAAGTCGATCTCCGAGGTGGTGCCGTACGAGGTCGTCGTGGCTCCCACCCGCACGCCGGTGCCTTGGGGGCCGCGGCGAACCAGAATCTTCTCTTCGGTGAAGCGACCGTCGGCATCGAGCACCGCCGAAGCCTGGGCGATGACGTGCTCTTCTTCTTCGTCCGCCGCCAGGTAGTTGATCTCGTTGGTCACCTGACCGTTGACGACCTTGCGGTACGGGGTCTCGATGAAGCCGTACTCATTGACCCGGGCGTAGGTGGCCAGGGAGCCGATCAGGCCGATGTTGGGGCCTTCGGGGGTTTCGATGGGGCACATCCGGCCATAGTGCGAGGTGTGCACGTCACGGACTTCGAAGCCGGCCCGTTCACGCGACAGGCCACCAGGGCCGAGGGCGGAGAGGCGGCGCTTGTGGGCCAAGCCCGACAGAGGGTTGTTCTGGTCCATGAACTGGCTCAGTTGGGACGTGCCGAAGAACTCCTTGACGGCGGCGACCACCGGGCGGATGTTGATCAGCGTCTGGGGGGTGATGGCCTCGACATCCTGGGTGGTCATCCGCTCACGGACGACACGTTCCATGCGGGACAGCCCCACCCGGACCTGGTTCTGAATGAGCTCACCCACCGACCGGATCCGGCGATTGGCAAAGTGGTCCTGGTCATCAATGCGGTAACCCGACTCGCCGTCGGCCATGTGCTTGGCCAGATGGAGCATGTAGGTCGACGATGCCAGGATCTCCGCCGGGCTCAGAACTCCCTGGGTCGGCGTGGGCTTCTCGAGTTTGATCTTGAAGATGTCCTCGATGCGATCGAGTTCCGGTCCGAGCTTCCGGTTCAGCTTGTAACGGCCGACCCGGGTCAGGTCATAGCGCTTGGGGTTGAAGAAAGCGTTCTCGAAGTACTGACGGGCAGCCTCGACGGACAGCGGCTCACCGGGGCGGGCCCGCTTGTAGATCTCCATCAATGCTTCTTCACGGGTGGGAGCGAGATTCTGCTCCTTTTCCCACTGGCCTTCGAGGAAGTCGAAGTGCCGGACGAAACGCTCGAGGAATGCCTGGTCTTCGTAACCGAGGGCCCGCAACAGCACAAAGAGGGAGAGGCGGCGTTTGCGGGCGACCCGACAACCGGCGGTTACGTCTTTGGACGGCTTGGCCTCGACGTCGAACTCGATCCATTCACCTCGATAGGGATGGATGGTTCCCGTGAAGACTGTTTTGGCGTCCCGTCCCGGTTGGAAGATGACCCCGGGAGAACGGACCAGTTGGCTGACCACTACCCGCTCGGTGCCGTTGACGATGAAGGTGCCCTTGTCGGTCATCACGGGGAAATCACCCATGAAGACCGTCTGCTCCTTGATCTCACCGGTACTGGCGTTCATGAAACGCGCCCGGACAAAAACCGGTGCCGCGTAGGTCATGTCCTTTTCCTTGCACTCCTCCACCGAGAATTTCGGCGGTGGTCGCAGGTCGGGATCGGTGGGATCGAACTCCAGCTCGAGGCTCAGCTGACCTGTAAAGTCCTCGATCGGACTGATGTCGTTGAACGTCTCGGCCAAACCCTTGTCCAGAAACCACTGGAACGAGTCGCGCTGAATGGCGACCAGATCGGGTAGAGGCAATGCCTCATCAATATTGGCAAAGGAAAAACGTTCCGGGCTGTTGGACCGTGCAGGCAAGTGCCTACTCCTCCCAGTCTTGGGGTGCATGGGGCGACGACGGGATACTGCGGTACATCTGAAGCTGAAGGCGATACTTCTCGGGGGTCGACAACAACCATTCGAGGAGCTGGAGGGGCGCCGACGCGCGCGTCATTCAACCAAAAAACTGAGGAAGGCGTCAGGAGCAGGCACGGCAACGGTTAAGCATACCCTGGCACGCACAATTCCACAACCCCGGAGATACATGTCCCCAGAGCGAGCATGCATAGGGTAGGAGGTCCATCGCCCGCCGTCAAGGATTCAACCGGGATCATGTCGATCCGGAACCCCGGGAAAGGGGACGAATCAGCCGACCCGGCTGCCTATCGGTACCCCACCTGGTTCCCGGTCGCCATGGTGACGGCTACCGGGAACCAGAAGGCGCTACTTGAGTTCGACGGTGGCGCCAACCGCTTCGAGCTGCGCCTTCGCCTTCTGGGCATCTTCCTTCTTGGCCTTCTCCAACACTGGCTTGGGAGCGCCATCCACCAGGTCCTTGGCTTCTTTCAACCCGAGACTGGTCAGGGTGCGCACCTCTTTGATGACCTTGATCTTCGTGTCCCCGGCAGCAACCAGGATCACGTCGAACTCATCTTGCTCCTCCTCGCCGGCACCTGCGTCGCCGCCACCGGTCGGGGCTGCGGCCGCTACGGCGACCGGAGCCGCCGCGGTTACGCCAAAACGCTCCTCGAACTCCTTGAGCAGTTCGCTCAGTTCGAGAACGGACAGCTCAGAGATGCCGTCCAGAATCTGGTCTTTGGTCAGGGTGCCTGGCATTGTTATTGCTCCTTACTTACTTGCTTAATTGTTCTTTGATCGATGGGGGTGAGTCAGTGATCCAGTGCCGGCTGCTACTCGGCCGGGGCCTCTTCGACAGGGGCTTCGGCGGTTTCGGCGGCCGGGGCTTCGGCGGTTTCCTCCTGGGCAGATTCGCCGGCAGGGGCTTCGGCGGTTTCGGCGGCCGGGGCTTCGGCGGTTTCCTCCTGGGCAGATTCGCCGGCAGGGGCTTCGGCGGTTTCGGCGGCCGGGGCTTCGGCGGTTTCCTCTGAACGCTTCTGGTCGAGCAGTGCCGAGATTCCGTAGGCCAAATTCCTAGGCAGGGCCTCGAGGAGCCCAGCCAGCTGTTGCATGGGGGCCGAGAGAGCACCGGCAAACTGTGCCAACAGGGTCTGGCGGGGTGGAAGGTCCGCCAGCACTGTCATCTCCGAAGCGGAGAGCAGCCCATCGCCGACGATGCCGCCCTTGACCACCAGCTTCGGATTTGCCTTGGCGAAATCACGCAGTGCCTTGGCCACCGCGCTGACGTCGCCCTGCACGAAGGCAATCGCGGTCGGGCCGGTCAACAGGTCTCGAATCGATTCCTTGGGACTATCGGCAACCGCCAAGCGGACCAGGGTGTTCTTGTATACCTTGTAGTCGCCACCGGCGGCGGCCAGCTCGCGGCGCAGGTTGGCCAGCGCAGCGACGGTCAGGCCACGGTATTCGGTAAGCACCGCGCCATCGGACGCGGCAAGGCGTTCCCGCACCTCGTCGACTACGGCGACCTTGTCAGCCCTCGGATTGTCCATGGTCCCTCCGCCGAGCGTTCCGCTCAGGGTTTGGCCGCAGACACCATCGAGTGGTGACGCCGGAGCAATGTTGGCTCCGTGCGGAACGCCTCATCAGGCGGACCCGGACAGGGTCCCTTCGGTACTGGTTTCCCGGTACACCGGAGGTCTACGGCAGTTCGAACTTGAGTTGTAAGAGTGCGATGCTAGCGCGTCGCTGCCCGATCATCCAATGCGACTCCGTTGAAACCGAATCAGGCGGTGGCGGCCAGCTCCGCGTCGACCTTGCGGGCGAGGAGCGGATCGATGTGGATGCCAGGGCCCATCGTCGACGAGACGGTGACGCCACAGACATAGCGACCCTTGGCAGAAGCCGGCTTGGCCCGGTGGATCTCATCCATTACCGCATGCAGGTTCTCCAGCAGCTTCGTCCGGTCGAAGGAAGCCTTCCCAATACGGATATGAACATTGCCGACCTTGTCGGTGCGGTATTCGACCCGACCACCCTTGAACTCGATGACAGCCTTCTCGACATCGTCGGTCACGGTGCCGGTCTTCGGGTTGGGCATGAGGCCACGGGGCCCGAGCACCCGGCCCAGGGTTCCGACCTGGCCCATCAGGTCAGGAGTGGCGATGGCGATGTCGAAATCGAGGAAGCCCTCCTTGACCCGGGCTACCAGATCATCGGCGCCCACCTCGTCGGCACCTGCGGCACGAGCCTCGGCCGCCTTCTCACCGGCGGCGAACACGATGACCCGGGCGGTACGACCGGTACCAGCCGGGAGCGACAGGGTGCCCCGGACGATCTGGTCAGCCTTTCGGGGATCCACGCCGAGTCGGACCGCCAACTCCACGGTTTCGTCGAACGAGGCCTTGGATGTGGCCTTCACCAGGTCCACGGCGTCGCCGGCGGAGTAGAGCTGCTGGCGATCGAACTGGGCGATGCTCGCCTTGTACTTCTTTCCTCTGGACATGCGGGTGTTTCTCCGTTTCCTCGAATGTGCTCGGTCGCTCGGCGATCAGCCGGCGACGGCAATGCCCATCGACCGGGCTGTGCCAGCTACCTGGCGTTTGGCAGCTTCGACATCGCTGGTGTTGAGATCGGGCAACTTCATGGCGGCGATGTCAGCCACCTGGGCGTCGGTGACCGTGCCAACCTGCTCACGGCCGGCGGTAGCGGCTCCCTTTTCCAAACCCGCCGCCGCCCGCAACAGTGCCGGGGTCGGTGGTGTCTTCAGAATGAAGGAGAACGAACGGTCCTCATAGATGGTGATATCGACGGGAACGATAGAGCCGCGCTGGCTCTCGGTGGCGGCGTTGTACTGCTTGCAGAACTCCATGGTTTGAACACCATGGGGTCCAAGCGCCGTGCCCACCGGCGGGGCCGGTGTTGCCCCGCCTGCCGGGAGTTGAATTTTTACGGTCGCGAGGACGCGTTTCTTTGGTGCCATTGGTACTGCTCCTTACCTGTATCCGCCGGCCTACAGCTTCGCGACCTGGCTGAATTCGAGTTCGACCGGGGTCTCCCGGCCAAAGATGTTCACAAGGACCTTGAGCTTCAACTGGTCCTCGTTGATCTCGGCAATCTGGCCCGAGAAGTCCGCGAACGGACCTTCCTTGACCCGGACCGTCTCCCCCACCTCGTGCTCGAGACGGGGGCGGCTGCGTTTCGTCGGCGCCTCGCCACCCTCCACCTTGACCTGCAGAATCCCTTCGACCTCCCGACGGGACAACGGCGTTGGCTTGGTGCCGGGGCCCACAAAGCCGGTCACGCCGGGGGTATTTCGGATGACGGACCAACTGTCGTCGTCGAGATCGCAACGGCACAGGAGATAGCCCGGGAACACCTTCTTTTGAACGACCACCTTCTTGCCGTTCTTGAACTCCACGACGTCTTCCATGGGGATCACAACCTCGTAGATGCGATCCTCCATGTTCATAGAGACGGTGCGGCTGTGAAGGTTGGACTTCACCTTGTTCTCGTACCCGGCGTAGGTGTGAACCACAAACCAGCGTCCCGGCTGGTCAAACGGGCTGATGACGGTGGGCTCGTCGTCGCCGTCGAATTCGTCGGCGTCCTCATCGGAGATCGATTCGGTCTCCCTCAGGTCGACCTCCGCCGCCTCAATGGTCGACTCCTCGGAGACAGTGTCGGCGATTTCCGGCGCGTCGACAGTCTTGATGGATCCGGCACTCTCATCGTCACCGAGAGGTGCGGTGGTTTCATTTTGGGTCACAGTCACACCGATCACGTGTTGAACAGCCAAAAGACGCCCTTACCAAAGGCGTAATTGAGTATGAAGATCAGAAAGATCAACGCCACCAGGGTCGCGAACGTCACTGTCGTGTAGTTGATGACCTCAGAACGGTTCGGCCACGCCACCTGGTGAAGCTCAGATCGTACCTCGCGCAGGAACTGTCCCGGACGGAACGGGTCGCGCTTGGGCGGGCGACGGGCCGGGGTGGCTTTGCGCTGAGGCGCGGCCTCGCCATCGGGGTCCTGTCCCTGACGCTGCATCTGACGCTTTTGTTCTCGGTTCACGTGCTGTTTCCTTAGACCGGTGCGACGGGTGGAGAGCAGGGCAGGAGGGACTCGAACCCCCAACCGCCGGTTTTGGAGACCGGTGCTCTACCAGTTGAGCTACTGCCCTCTGTCGATCGCCATGCCGCGAACGGCCAATCGATCGCAGGGGCGGTTCGAGAGATTACCACTCGAAAGGGTCAAATTCCCAAGCGGCCCGTTCGACCGCCCTCGACCGATCACCATGGCCACTGTGACCCCGATGGCCAGAGTGCCAAGGGCAGCCCCTCCGCCATAGGCCAGGCGCCGCCCAGCCAGAGCCGAGCGCACCGTCCGCCGGGTCACGGTGGCGTCCAGCGCATCGAGCACCTCGCCGATAAGACCGGCGGGTGGATCGGGACGGTGCGAGCGAAGCTGGTGCAAACGTCGAAGAAGCTCGCGGTACCTGGCCAACTCGGCCTGGCACCGGAGGCACCATGCCACGTGACGAACCGTCCGCCGATCGACCGCCCGAGAGTCGTCCACGACCCCTGGCAGCAACTCGGCAATGGCCTCACACCGCACGAGCGTCATCTCCCACCGGCTCCATGTGCCCCACTGCGATCACCGTTGCCAGCTCGGCCTCACCCTCGACCCGTTCGGCATCGTCATTCGAAAGCTCGGGAAACATCGCCGTTCGAAGTTGTCGGCGGCCCCGATGAAGCCTCACCCTGGCGGCGGCGCCGGAAATACCCAGTTCCGTTGCGATCTCATCGTGGCTGAGACCGTAAATGTCCCGCAGCACGACTACCGTGCGCAGGGCGAGGGGGAGGGTGCGCAGAGCCCCGACCAGCCGGTCCCGCTCGACAGTGGCCGATGCCATGGCATCGGGGTCAGGATCGGTCGGCAACTCCCCACATCGAGGATCAGTGTCGATCGACACCAGACGGACACGCCGCCGACGACTGTGCATGGTCGCTGCGCAGTTGGCAGCGATGCGGTACAGCCAGGTGGAAAAGGAAGCCTCGCCCCGGAACTTGCGGATCGAGCGGAACGCCCGAAGATAGGTCTCTTGGACAACGTCCCGAGCGTCGTGCTCATCCCCGGTCAGTCGGAAGGCCAAGGCATAGATATCGTCCGAGGTGACCCTGACCAGCTCTTCGAAGGCGGCATGGTCACCGCCCCGGGCGAGGGCGACCAAGTCGAGATAGGCGAAACCGGGCGAGTCGTCAACCCTCAGCGGGTCCCGGCTCCTCGAGTCAACCCTCAGCGGGTCTCCTTGTGCAGCGTGTGCTGGCGGTCCCAGCGGCAGAACTTCTGCATTTCGATCCGCTCACGATCGTTGATTTTGTTCTTCGTCGTGATGTAATTACGGCGCTTACAAACCTCGCAGGCCAACGTGACCTGGATCCGTTTTTCGTTCTTTGCCACAATGGCTCCTCTGTTGTTATGCCAACGGACCCGGCCTGCAGGCCGGACCCATCTACTGTTCCAAACACCCGAAATGGTAGCGGCGGCCGGACTCGAACCGGCGACCTCACGATTATGAGCCGTGCGCTCTAACCAGCTGAGCTACGCCGCCACGGGCGAGCCCCCTGTCGGAATCGAACCGACGACAACCGCCTTACCATGGCGGTGCTCTGCCGACTGAGCTAAGGGGGCAGCGCAACTCGAGTGAGCTGCAGCGGGTCATCATAGCCAACAACGGCGTCGGACCCGCACGAGAGGTTTTCAACTCGCTACCATCACCGCATGCAGCTTCGACTGGCGACCCCAACCGATGCCGAAGCCATACGCTCCATCTATAACGCCGAGGTTACCGGGTCGACAACGACCTTTGACCTCGTCCCCCGGGATTCCGACGAGCAGCTGGTGTGGTTGGCCGACCACGGCGGGGCATATCCCGCCATCGTGGCGGAAGACAGCGCCGGCCTCATCGTGGGATTCGGCTCGCTTTCGATCTACCGTGACCGCCCCGCCTATGCCACCACCGTCGAGAATTCCGTCTACGTGGGGTCGGACCGGCGGGGATCCGGCATCGGACGCGCCCTGTTGATCGAGCTGATCCGGCTGGCCACCCAACACGGGTTTCACACCATGGTTGCCCGGATCGGCGACGACAACGCCGCGTCAATCGCTCTCCATCAAGCCTGTGGCTTTGAGCTAGTGGGCGTCGAACGCGAGATCGGGAGGAAATTCGGTCACTGGCTCGATGTATGGGTGCTCCAACGGATGCTCTGAGTAGGAACCCTGCGGTTCAAAACCGCGGGCTCGACGTCAGGATTACGCCGAGGCCCTGGCCAATCCGAGCATTGAGTCCGGGGCAGGGACCACGTCCCGTCGCTCCCAGGTGGCCAGGGGAACCGTGAGCACGAAGAGGACCCACAACAACGTCAGGACGATCGACAACGGGTCACCGTGGATCAGGCTGTTCAACAGCTGGGTGGCACCGGGAAGTTCGATCAAGGCGGTCACCATGGAGAGGCCGATGATGAAGGAACGGAGCCGACCGAGCGCCACCGGGACCAGAAGGATGAGACCCCAGGCCAGGTACCAGGGTTGATCGACCGGACCGAGGATCACGAACAACAACATGGTGAGCCCCAGGGCCTTCAGCGTCCCGATCCGGTCACTGTTCAACAAGAGCCAGATGCCAACGATCAGCGCAGCCAGCAGGCCGAGAAACCTGGTGACCGACAGGACGCCGCCCAGGCTCAATCCAATGCCGGCAAAATGGGCGACCCAGTTGACGAGCAACGCCAGGGAAGTAGTAGGGGCCATCCATGATCGCACCACGCCGGGGGTGCCCAGGTTTCCGATCCACCCCCAGCCCAGCCCGCTGACAAAGGAGAAGAACCCGAGGACTCCGAGTCCGATCAGTCCGGCGGTGACCACCGGTCTGATTCGATCGCGCACAGGGACGCCGTTTCCCAGCCACGTCCAGCCCACATAGAGGATTCCGAGCCCTGCCGGTCCTTTGATGGCGGTGGCCAGGGCGCAGAACAATATGCCGACGATCGGGCGCCTCTCTTTCGCTGCGGTGATGCCGGCGAGGAGGAGCCCCAGCATCAGCGCATCGTTGTGAGCCCCGCCGACCAGATGCAGAATGGTGACCGGATTCAAGACGGCCAGGGTAAAAATCTCGGCCTTGTCACGGTGATAGAGACCGGCCAGGCGAGGCACGCAGAACGCGATCAGCAGCACGCCGGCATAGGCCAGCAAGCGCAGCAGAACGATAGTGGCCAATTCGTTGTGGAAGGTGACCTTGGCGAAGAACCCGTCTATTTGCAGAAAAAGCGGCCCGTACGGGGCTGGGGCGTTCCCCCACAGCGGGTCGACCGGAGCGGTATAGGAGTTATTTCCCATTTCGAACGGCCCGTACAGGTACGGGTTCATGTGATGGCTGACCATTTCGCCCTGGGCCGCGTACGAGTACACGTCGCGGCTGAAGATCGGAGCGATGACCAGCATGGGGAGCGACCAGAGGGCGAACACCCATTTGAGGCGACGGATGTCCACCCCGGGGCACCGGGAGTAGAGGCGGGTCATCCCCCACCAGACCCGGACCAGCAATATCAGACCGCCGTAGACAGCGGCCAGGACGAAGTAGACGCCCCAGTGACTCGCACCTGCGGTCTTTGGAACCCCGAAGAACCAAGCATCCGGCATTTCGAGTTTGAACGGAGAACTCGGGAGCGATGCTCCGATGCAGATGGCCAGAATGGCCACGAAGCCCAGGAGAGCGGGCCGTAGCACCAGGCCCCTCGGGTCCCCGCCCCCGCCATCCATGGTGGGTTGGTCAATGGGGATCCCGGCCGTATTGGCCAACCGGTCCCGAATCGTGTTGGCCAACGTCGCCGCGGTGCGGGCGCTGCTGGTCAACGCGGCCGACGCCATGAACCAACGGTCGTGCCTCGGCGGGCCGGAGACAGCTGCGCCATCGTCTTGATGCGCCAAGACTGCCCGGGACTCTGGGGACATAGTCGGGGGAAAGCTCCTCAATGGACGTATCTCGAATGGGGGACCGTTGTGACGTGCGTCTCAATGGACGGGATTCGGGAGACCCGAATCGTCCTGACCGCAACTAATCGTAACGTTATTGTAACGAAATTTGGCGGCCCATCAAGTGTTACCCCGCCAGGTGCTCCGGAACAGCCAGCGTATCGTGTCCGCCCATCCTGGCGGCATCAGAGGACCGGCGGGAACGTGCCTCGGCGCCCAACCACACCACCAGCACCGCGGCTCCCCCCACCACCAGGGAGTTTCCGGTCAGGTACGACAACAGTCCGTGTTGGATCCACAAATAGGGAGCCAGCACCGCCAGACCGACGAGCACCAGCAGCATGATCGCCACCACCCGGTGTACGGCCCACAGCGTGACTGCGGCGATCGGGGCCAAAATGAGCCACGACCAGTGGTGGGTCCAGGACACCGGGCTGATCAACAACTCGGTGAGGGCCAACACCATCACAGCTTCGGTAATGCGCCCACCCTCCATCAACCACCGGGTGAGGAGCACGCCGCACGCCAACGTGGCCACAGCCAACACGACCCACACAGCGGTGCCGGGACGACCTCCGTGGAATGGCGGGCGATGGACCAAACCGTTCCATGACTGGTTGCTGACAACGGCCAGTTGGCCGGTCCGGCCGGCGTCGGACACCTCGTGCAGCCAATAACGGGCCGAGTCCGACGGCAACACCGCCCAGCTGATGGCTGTCACCCCAAGAAAGGTCCCGGCCCCGCGAGCCAGCGACCGCCAGTCCTTGACGACGAGGAAGGAGAAGAGAAACACCAGTGGGGTCAACTTGATGGCCGAGGCCACCCCGATCAACACTCCGCGCCAAGGAGCCCGAACCCGGGTCATATCGGCAACGATCATCACCATCAGGATCAAATTGATCTGGCCATAATCCATGTTGGAGCGGACGGGCTCGAGGGCCAGCGTGGCCACCCCACAGAGCACACCGGCCACGGCCACGGCCCGACGGGTCGGCACGGTGAACGAGGCGGAGATGACCAGGTACACAGCACCAACGAAGCAGGCCCCGCTGAGCAGCCACCACAGTGTCTCGACGAGAACGAGCGGCCCGAGCGCCAGGGGACTGAGGACCAGCAGGGCAAACGGCGTGTAGGTGAAGGGCAGTTCGTGAATGGTGAAGTTGGTCGTGAACGGCGAACCGCCGGCGTAGAGGGCGTGCCCGGCATCCCGGTAGACGAGGAGGTCCAAGTGCCATTGCGCCCCGAAATGCACCATGTACGCACCCGACACCACCCACACGAGCGCAGCCCCCGCAGCGATCATCCACGTCGGCATATGGCGGATGCGATGGACCAACATCGGACGACATCTCCTGGGTTCGTGGAACCGGTTCACTGATCGGGCCCGCGGGCGACGGGTACCGGCAGTTCGCTCTACGGCGCTGTAGAGCGCCGGAGGTGGCAGCGGACTCGCCGTCCGCTGCCACCTCCGGTCACATCATGTGGTGGGCCGGGAAGGATTCGAACCTTCGAAGGCAGAACCGGCAGATTTACAGTCTGCTCCCTTTGGCCACTTGGGTACCGACCCGCAGACCGGGAAGGATACGCCAAGCGCGGCGCTACTGTTTATCTATGCCCACCTTCGACATAGTCTCGGAAGTCGATATGCAGGAAGTCCGCAATGCGGTCGACCAGGCCAATCGCGAAGCCACCACCCGGTTCGACTTCAAAGGCACCAACTCCACCATTGAGTTGACCGACCAGGAGCTAGTGCTCACCTCATCCACTGAGGATCGACTGCGCGCCCTCTACCAGGTCCTTCAGGAGAAAATGGTGAAACGGGAAGTGTCGCTCAAGTCCTTCGACGTCGGAAAGATCGAAGAGGCGACCCGGGGCACCGCCCGCCAGAAGTTGACGATTCAGGCGGGGATCTCCTCCGACCATGCCAAGAAGTTGAACAAATTCATCAAGGAGCTCGGTCTGAAGGGGGTCAGCTCCCAGATCCAGGGCGACCAGCTGCGGGTTACCGGAAAAAAGCGAGACGATCTTCAGGCGGTGATCACCGCGGCAAAGGTGGAGGATTTCGGGATTCCGCTCCAATTCAACAACTTCCGCGACTAGCTCCTACGGATTTTCCGCTTCGCCTTCCATACCGAGCCGCCGAGCAGGCCGGCCACCAGCACGGGCAGGAGGACGGCAGCCCAGGTACGGGCCGAGTGGCCGAGGCACATCAAAGCGACCACCCCGACGACCGTCACCGCCCCGACAAACAACTCAGGGGTGTCTCCGATCAGGAACTCCCACCAGAACCGACCGAACCCCACCAACATCTGGACCGGCAGTGACCGGGGTGCCGACGACGGCACCGGTTCAGACATGGTGCCCTTCTCCTTCTGTCCCGGCCGCGACAGGCTCGGGACGGGCCGCAGCCCTGGGGCGCAGTGATACGACCAGGGCCCATGCCACCAGGGCGTAGGTAGCGACCAGTACCGGAATGGCCAGGTCCGACCCCGGCCAGTGCACCCCCACGCCTTCCCCTGACCAGAACGAACCGAAGCTGACCAGCATCAGCCCGACCCCCATCTTCATGGCATTCTCCGGCACCGATGACAGCTGCCGGGCCACGATGACCCCCACCACCCCCACCACCACGATGGCGGTCGCGGCGGCGGTCGCGGCCAGTCCGAGGGCGTGGGAGGTCGTCCCCAGGGTGATCACAATCACCACTACCTCGAGACCCTCGAGAAACACCCCTTTGAACGCCACCACGAACGCAGTCGAGTCGCGACCGCTGGTGGCTGACGGAGTGGACAGTTCCTCGACCTGTCTGGCGAAGATGGCGTCCTCATCGTGTTTGGCTTTCAACCCCGCGGCCCGAAGGACCGCTTTGCGAAGCCACTGCAACCCGAACACCAGCAAGAGGCCCCCAACCACCAACCGCAGGGTGGCAAGAGGCACATAGTGGACGATGGCGGGGCCGAGGGCCACCACCATGGCACCGAGTACCAGCAAGGCCACCGCTGTTCCTTCGAGAGCGGACCTCCACCCCTTGGTGGCTCCCACCGCCAACACGATGGTGAGTGCTTCGACCATCTCCACCGCGCTGGCCAAAAAAACCGCCACCACTAGCACCAGGTTCCCGCTGTGCACGGTGGTGGCAATCATCGTGGCCGTGCTGGCTCAGGCCCGTTCACCAGTCGAATCTCATCATTCCGGATCAGGCCGCTTCGACCAGTTCGTCGAGCTCTTCGAGAGGGTGAACTTTGAACAGCCGGTTGAACACAAGAAACTTCAGTACCCAGAAGATGCCGAACGACATCACGTTGGCGAACAACACCACCACCGTCTGCTGCAGGTGTGCCAGGTGATGTTCGATCCCAAGATGCCTGGCGATGGCAGCGCCGAAGATGGATACCACGATGCCGATAGCCGACATCGCCCAGAAGGGCACGATCTCCTTCATCAGATGGGATCGCCCGTTCTTGCCCCATACCCAACCGCGATTGAGGTAGTACGAGGGCACTGTGGCGACCGCATTGGCAAAGACCGTGCTGCCGATCTCTCCCCAGAAGTGGAAGACACCGAATACGAGGGCGAGAGTACCGAGCGACACCACCGTGGAAATCACTGAAACCATGGTGTAGCGGATGAGCTGCTTTGCCTCGGGAGTCTTCCGTTTTTGCCACAGGTGTTCAGCCCGGGTGAGGACGGAAGTCATATGGCTCTACCTTAGTCGTAACCAATCCGTAATATTTGGCGCCGAACCCACCCTCGGATGCTGAAGGACCTCTCGAAGGCCATTCGCGGTGGCCACATCGCCCAACCACGTCGCGCTGGGTCTGGGGCGGCGTTCGAATGTCTGGCGGTCCACTTCGACGATCCCGAATGTGGGTCGGTGACCGAGGTCCCATTCGAAGTCATCGAGCAGGCGCCGATACTTATATCCCGGCACGTCAATGCCGTCATCGATGCGGCAACCCACTCTGGCCAGGGCGCGGGAGAACTGATCGCAGCCAAGGCGGAGGTCGGCTATCAGAGCGATGTCCTCCGGGCAGCGGTGGAACGAGTCGCACCCTTCGCCGCTCGGGTCGGCGCATCCCGAGGTCGGGTCGTGTTCGAGCTCCCACCAGTCGTTGTTGACATTGCCTCCCTCGATCTGATGGGCAGCCGCGGCCGTCCCCCATTGGAATCCGTCGGGAAACAAGATGGCATGGCACGCCACCGTAGCGGGGACCACTCAGGCACCTGACAGGATGTGCCGGTGAGCGACGCACTCGATTTCCTCGTCAACCTCCTCGATCTCGAGCCAATCGAAGTCAATATCTTTCGGGGGATCAGCCCCAATGAAGACCGCCAGAGAGTATTTGGCGGTCAGGTGGCCGCCCAGGCGCTGATGGCAGCTGGTCGTACGGTCGAGGTGGGGCGCCCCCACTCGCTCCACGCCTATTTTCTTCGTCCCGGCGACCCGACGGTGCCCATTCTCTACGAGGTGGACCGCATCCGCGATGGCCGTTCGTTCACCACGCGCCGGGTGGTGGCCATCCAACACGGTCGGGCCATCTTCAACATGTCGGCGTCGTTCCACGTTGACGAAGCCGGTCTTTCGCATCAATTCCCCATGCCCGATGTGCCACCACCCGAGGAGCTCGAGTCACTCCTCACCCGGCTCGAGCCCTACCGGGAGGTGATGGGGGACTGGTTCTCGCGCCCCCACCCGATCGAGCAACGACATATCGGCGAACTTCCCTTTATGCACAAAGCGGGGAATGAGCCGGTGCAGCGGCTATGGATCAGAGCCGACGGGACACTCCGCGACGATCCCGTCCTCCACGCCGCCATCGCTGCCTACGCTTCGGACATGTCATTGTTCGACACCATGCTGGCCCCCCACAACGTGCGGTGGGACAATCCGGACTTCATGGGAGCGAGCCTCGACCACTGCATGTGGTTCCACCGGCCGTTCAAGGTCGATGAGTGGCTCCTCTACGACATGGACTCCCCCACCGCCTACGGAGCCCGAGGTTTGGCCCGGGGCTTCATGTTCGCCAGCGACGGCGAGTTGGTTGTCTCCATGGCCCAAGAGGGGCTCATGCGACTGGCGGAAACCAAGCCGGGCCCCCTCTAGGCCGTCGTCGGAGCCGGGCTGGTCCACCTTGGCCTCTCAGCGCCGGTCAGCGCCGGTCAGCGGGACCCTCCACCTCTTGAGAAAAGAGCGCGGCCGACCCATTACGCCATCGAGGTGCCCACCGCCGCCTGGCTAGATGCCTCAGTTGGCGATGCCGTTCGAGAGCGTGAACTAGCGGTCGTTCATCCCCACGTACTCGCGCGGCGCGGCACCGATGTAGAGCTGGCGGGGACGGGCGATCTTGGAGTCCTGATCGAGCATCTCTTGCCAGTGGGCCAGCCACCCGGCGGTGCGGGGGATTGCGAAGAGCACCGGAAACATTTCGAGAGGGAAGCCCATCGCCTGGTAAATCAGGCCCGAGTAAAAATCGACGTTCGGGTACAGCTTGCGAGAGATGAAGTACTCGTCGGAAAGCGCAATCTCTTCCAACTTGAGGGCAATATCGAGTAACGGGTTCTTTCCGGTGATCTCGAACACCTCGTCGGCGGTCTTCTTGATGATCTTGGCGCGAGGGTCGTAGCTCTTGTAGACCCGGTGCCCGAAGCCCTGAAGCCGACCGTGGCCAGCTTTGATCGATGCCACGAACGGCTCCACGTTGTCAATGGAGCCGATCTCCGTGAGCATCCGGATCACCGCCTCGTTTGCCCCACCGTGTCGTGGCCCGTAAAGAGCGGCCGCAGCGGCGGCTGTCGCAGAGTAGGGGTCGGCGTGGGAAGAGCCCACCACCCGCATGGCGGTGGTGGAGCAGTTCTGCTCGTGATCGGCGTGGAGGATGAAGAGGATGTCGAGCGCACGGGCCAGAGCCGGGTTGGCATCGAAGCGAGGCTCGGCGGTCTTCCACATCATGGACAAAAAGTTGGAGGCGAACTCCAGCGAATTGTCGGGGTAGACAAATGGCATCCCCACACTGAACCGGTGGGCCGCGGCGGCCAACGTCGGCATTTTGGCGATCAGCCGAACGATCTGCTTGTTTCGGGATTCGATGTCGAAAATATCTTTGGCATCGAGATAAAAGGTGGAGAGTGCAGCTACCGCGGAGACGAGCATTCCCATGGGATGAGCGTCGTAATGAAATCCGTCGAGGAAGCGCTTTCGCACGTTCTCGTGGATAAAGGTGTGGTGGGTGATGTCGTGCTGCCACACCTGGAACTGCTCCGGAGTTGGTAGCTCACTTTTCAGCAGAAGGTACGCCACCTCCAAGAAGGTGGATTTTTCGGCCAACTGTTCAATGGGGTAACCCCGGTACCGGAGGATCCCGGCTTCGCCATCGAGATAGGTGATGGCACTTTCACATGCGGCGGTGGAGACGAACCCGGGGTCATAGAACCAGACGCCCGGCAAAAGCTTGGACCAGTCAGATGCCGCGATACCACCGTTTTGAAATGGGATTTCGAGCGACTCGCCGGTGCGGTTGTCGGTGATCGTGATGCTCTCGGCCACTAATCTCAAACCCTTCTGCCCTACAGCTCGTGTATCGTCTCCGTCGATCCTAGATCGTCACTTATGGCATCCCACCACCGGACGCCCACAGAGTGTCTATTCCGCCCCATCTCCGGTCCCGAGCGCCCACAAAACCGGGTCAACTCACGATTTGGAGAAGAAACTGCTGGGATGTCCCGGCCCGGTCTGCCTGGCCGGTAGGTGGGGTCAGGGTGACCGTCAACGTGTAGTTGTGGCCTTTGGCGACATTGAGTGCCGGAAGGCTCAGGGATTGGGACTGGCCGGAGACGGTGTTCACCATGGTCCGGGCCGACGATCCTGACGCGCCGACCGGTGGGGGAACCGCCCCGGTAGGTTCAGCCAGGGCCAGGGTCTCGGTCACCATCACGTTGGCTTCGTCCACGGTTCCGCAGTCGGTCACGGTGACCAGCGGGGTGACCGTGCTGGTCGGCGGCAACCGAGTGGGGATTGGGCCCGCAACTGTCGAGTTCGGAGCGTCACATGAGGTGCCGATAATGCCGGATTCAGCAGCATCATTGGGGGTGGCTGCGGGGACGGCCGGAGGTGTCAGACCGACAGCGGTGATCACCATCTGATGGAACGGCACCAGAGCCACCGCGGCTATAAGGGGCGCGGCGCTGTCCCCGAGTTGGGTCGAACTGAGTGGAGCTCCCGGCGGTGCCCATATCGACGCGGGCAGGCGGATCGGGCCGGAGCCGGTGTTGTTGCCATGGCGGAGCCGAGCGGCCAATGCCGCATAGGCGCGATCTGTCCGTTCGATCTGTGTGCCCCCTGCTGCCAACTGGTGGGCCGCCTGGCCTACCGAAATGAGTGCAGCCGAATTCGACGAAGATGTTGTTGTGGTGTTGGGGGCCCCTGCGATCGATAGAGGCGCCATTCCCAACAACTGGTCAATTGTTCTGGCCACTTCGACCACCGCCGCAGCCCGATCGGCAAAGATTGCCGTCAATTGCTGGGCGACGTCATCACTCGGCGTGGGGGGGGTCAGCTGCTTGGCCTGACGGGCCTCTTCCGACGATGTGGACACCGCTGCATCGAGACCCTGTTGAATCTCACCGCGAGCGGTATTCGGCAACCGTTGGTTGGGAATGGTCGGTGCGGCATTGATCACCGCGGCCAACCGGGCGCCTGTTTGATTGGAGGCTTCGATGACCGGGGACGCCAGCTGCGCGTACCCCTGGTCGGTCATCCGTCGATAGGGCGCCGACTGGGCATCGATTTCGACGACCGAACCAACAATCAACACGCCCAGGACCAGGATGATGATGGACGTGGTGATGACGGCGCCAACCGAACGGCGCGCAGGCCTTCGGCCTCTCCTGCGACGTCGAGCTCTCGGCATCCCGACGACGATAGTGCCGCACCGCCGAACAACGGGCTGCGGTTCGTCCTGGGGCGCCCGGCTGAGGAGCGGATACCGTGCCAAGGAACACACAGTCTCAGGCGTCGGCCGTGTCTAGGGCAGTCCGGGTGAGACTCTCCAGCTTGGCTCGGGACCGGCCAGGGCACTTGGGAGCTCCTCGACGTCTTCCGTTGCCTCCCACAGATCAGGCACGTAGAGCTGGGTGGTCGTGGATCCACGCAGAAAGAGAAACACGCAACAGTCACTGGCCGTCCCAACGCCCGCTCCACGGCGAGTGCGTGGGTCGCCCCGCGGCCGGTGGCGATCCATCGCTTGGATGGGGTCGGTGTCCGGAAGTTCATCGATGAGCAATCGCTGAAACTCATGGTGAAGGGCGACCCGCACCCGGCGTCCTTGTGAACTAGTTCAAACTTCCACACCGACAAGTCGTGGTATGCGAGCCGCCCTTCCCTCTTGCGGTCGTAGACATTCTTCAGGGTGAACGCCGCAATGACCGGCATCAGGTTGGAGAGCGCAGTCCGGCTACTCGACGTCCTGGTCGAAGCGGGATACGACTTCGTCCAGCCCATCCGTGGTTTCGGCGATCGAGACGGGCAGGCCATCAACGAAGGACAGATCCAGGGTGGGCGGGGCCATTTCAGGTGATTGGAGGGCTCGGGTGGTGGCGTCGACCGGCGCCGGCTGCGGCAATTCCTTTTCTCCGGTGGGAACGACCCCCATCTCCACAAAACGACGGGCGGTGACCAATACCCGACCTTCGAGTGACCCGACCGCTTTGTTGTAGGCCACCACGGCATTGCTCAACCCTTTCCCCACCCCGGCGACGTGGTCGCCCAGCACCGAGAGGCGTTGGTAGAGCTCAGCCCCCAGCAGTTGGACCTCCCGCGCATTCTGGGCCAGCGAGTCCTGTTGCCAGCCATATGCGACGGCCCGGAGGAGGGCTATCAGCGAGGTGGGGGTGGCGAGCAGCACATGATTGGCAACGGCGTGCTCCATCAGGCCCGGCTCATGTTCGAGGGCGGCCGTCAACAACGGATCACCGGGGATGAAGGCCACCACGAACTCTGGCGACGGATCGACGCGTTTCCAGTACTCCTTCTTTGCCAGTTGATCGACGTGGGCTTTCAGCTGGCGACCGTGGCTGGCCAGACAGGCTCGCCGAACTGATTCATCGTCGGCCTCGTTGGCATCGAGAAACGCTTGCATCGGGACCTTGGCATCAACTGCCACGTTCTTTCCGCCAGGAAGATGTACCACCATGTCGGGCCGCATCCGCCCGCCATCGGCGTCCGAGGTGACCTGTTCGTCAAAGTCACAGTGCTCCAACATGCCGGCCATTTCGACAACCCGCCGCAGCTGCAGCTCTCCCCATTGGCCGCGGGTCTGAGGGGCCCGGAGTGCCTTGACCAGATTGCCCGTTTCTTTTTGGAGTTGGTCATGCGAGGTCGACAAGTGTTTCATCTGCTCGGTGAGGGTGGAGTAGGCCTTTTGGCGCTCCACCTCCAGGCGCTGCATCCCCACCTCGTACTTGCCGAGCTGCTCGCCGATCGGCTTCAGGAGCTGTTCGATCGCCACCTGGCGCTTGGCCAACTCACCTTCGGCGGCTTCCCTGGTCTCCTTCAGCTTCACGTCCGCCAGCTGGAGGAACTGCTCATTGTTCTGTTGCAGTGCCTGGGTGGAGAGCCGGGCAAATTCACCAGTCAGTTGTTCTCGGGTCTCATCGAACGTCACCGCCCGCTCTTCGCCGGCACGACGTTCGTGATCAAGTTCGGTCGTGAGTCGAACCATCTCTGACTGGGTGGCGGCGACCTGTTGCTGCAGGCCGGATATGTCGCTATTGAGACCCTGGTTGGCCTGGTTCGCATCGGCGAGACGGGCTTCGGCGGTGCGAGCCGACGCCACGTGACCGGCCCGTACGAGCAACCCGACCACGACTCCGAAAGCGGCCCCAGCGATGAGCCCGATGATGAGCCCGGTAATCATGATTGGTTTCTCCTCGGAGCCGACAACGTCGCAGTACGAGCCCCAGTAGCCGTGATGGCCAGCGTACCGGCGGGGTGTCACACGGTTCGGACTCCCGGTACCTGTCAACAAAAATGAGACACCGATTGCAGTGAAGCATCAAATGGCGATCGGCCAACCCCTCGACAATGCGCGACCTCATCGTGACAACATGGGATCCATGCACCGCGTGGTTGTTGTCGGCGCTGGATTCGGTGGACTGTCGGCCGCCAGGGCATTGGCCGACCAGCGTGTCGAGGTTACCGTCGTCGACCAGCGGAACTACCACACGTTTCAACCTCTCCTCTACGAAGTCTCCACCGCCGGTCTCGACCCCGGTGACGTGGCATACCCGATCCGGGCCATTTTCGGACGCACCCCCAACGTGACGTTCCGATACGGCACAGTGACCGGCGTGGACTGGGACGCTCGATCGATCAGGCTGGAAGGTGCCGATCCGTTACCCTTCGACTCGATCATCGTGGCCAGTGGCGCCATCGCCAAGTACTTCGGGATCCCAGGGGCCAAACAGTTCACTCATCCGCTGTATACACTGGCCGACGCCGGTCACCTGCGAGACCACATTCTCCGTCGCCTGGAGGAGATCGACGCCCATCCCGAACGCATCACCGACGGGATCCTCACGTTTGTCGTAGTCGGCGGAGGTCCGACCGGGGTGGAGGTGGCTGGAGCCCTGGCCGAGTTGCTCGATGTCTCCGTCCGCCATGACGGATTCGATTTTGACCGTTCCCACGCCAGAATCGTCCTTGTCGACGGGCTCAGCCGGCTCCTCACTCCCTTCAAGGAGTCCGCCGCCACGTACGCAGCCGACACGCTCAAAGCCCGAACCGTGGAGCTACAACTTGGCCGGATGGTCAGGGAAGTGACCGCGACCTCCGTCGAACTCGATGACGGAACCCGCATCCCCACCCGAACTGTCGTATGGGCGGGTGGGGTCACCGTCAGCGGCACCATTGCTTCCGAGCTGGGGGCTCTTTCAGATCACAATGGGCGCCTCGTGGTGCGGGCAGACCTCGCCCTACCGGATCATCATCAGGCATACGCCATCGGCGATGCTGCCGCCGTCCCCTGGGGAAAAGGCAAACCAGGCACGACGTGCCCACAACTGGCCCAAGTGGCCATCCAATCGGGCAAGCACGCTGCCCAACAGATCGTCAACCGGGTGGAGGGGCGACCCACCCTTCCATTTCAGTATCACGACAAAGGAATGATGGCCACCATCGGGCGCCGCGCCGCCATCGCCGAATTCCCAAAAGGCACGGTTGTCCGCGGGACTCTGGGCTGGCTGACGTGGCTCGGCCTCCACATCCTCTATCTCATCGGCTTTCGCAACAAGATCATCGTATTGGTGAACTGGTCATGGCGATATTTGTCGTGGGCATCGGGCCCCCGGATCATTGTGGGTGAAGACATGAGTGCCCACCCGGATCCCGACGATGGCAGTGGTACCGATCACCCGGACGACGACGCCGGTGCCGCAGTCAGTCCTCCGTGACCACTTCTCGTCTCAACATTCCCCCCGACGGAAGAGGCTGAATGGTGCCGGAGTACGGTGGGCAAATGGACGAGCCCCTGGCGCAGATCGACCGTCAGGTCCTTCAGCTGTTTGCCATGGTGGGCGAAAGCGTGGCCGGAGCCACCCACGCTCTTCTTTCCGGTGACAGGGAAGCGGCCAAGGCACTGGCCGACAGAGACGAAGTGGTTGACAATCTCTATCGGGAAATCGAGCATCAGACGATGGATCAGTTGACGACCGGGCGCATCGACTCACCGGCCGATCTTCACTTTTTGGTCACCGTCATCAGGATGCTCCCTGACATCGAGCGTAACGGCGACCTCGCCGAGCATGTGGCCCGGCGGGCCGCCCGCGGCCTTGGCACGGAACTTTCCGCCCGCAGCCGAGGCCTGGTCGAACGCATGGGCGAAGTGGCCATTCACATGTGGCGCGCCACTGCCAATGCCTATGCCGATCGACTCACCACCGCAGCGTCGGTCGTGGACACCCTCGACGACGAGATGGACGATCTCCACGTCAGCCTCACCGTAGAAGTGGTGGCCGGCACCATGCCACTCCCAGTGGCGGTGGAGCTGGCCATGGTTGCCAGGTTCTACGAAAGGTTCGGCGATCATGCGGTGAACTTGGCCAAGCGGGTCACTGGGTTGGCCGCGGTCGTCCCCAGCACCAAAATCACTTGACCGGTACTCAGGTCAGCCCACCATGCCGAGCGCAACCAGCGACTCGGCGATCTGTACCGCATTGAGGGCCGCACCCTTACGCAGATTGTCTCCGCTGACGAACAGTGCCAACGACTGCTCACCACCATCGGCCTGGCGGATCCGACCGACCAGCGAGGGGTCGGCTCCCGTCGCCTGTAGGGGAGTGGGCATGTCCGACAGTTCCACCCCCGGGGCCGCACCCAGGAGCTCTGTGGCCCGCTCAGGAGTGATCGGCCGGTCGAATTCGGCCACGATGGCCATCGAATGGCCGGTGAACACCGGGACCCGCACGCAGGTGCAGGTCACCCTCAATGCCGAGATCTCGAGGATCTTCCGACTCTCATCACGGAACTTCTGTTCCTCGTTCGTTTCACCTGACCCGTCGTTCACCACCGACCCCGCAATCGAGAGCACGTTATGGGCGATCGTGCCAGGGAAGATTGACGCCGGGGGGAATTCGATGGCTGACCCGTCGAAGGTCAACGCCGCGGCCGACCCGGCCGATTTGTTGAGCTGCTCCTCGAGCTCGGCCACTCCGGCAAGCCCGGCCCCCGACACCGCCTGGTAGGTGGACACCACCAAGCGATTGAGGCCCGCCTCGTCATGGAGCGGCTTCAATACCGGCATGGCCACCATGGTGGTGCAGTTCGGGTTGGCCACTATTCCCTTGGTGATGCCGGCCAGAGCGCTGGCGTTGACCTCGGGAACGACCAATGGGACGTCGGGATCCATCCTCCACGCCGACGAGTTGTCGATCACAATGGCCCCGGCCGCCGCAAATTTAGGGGCCAACTCCCTCGAGGCGTTCGCCCCATTGGAGAAGAGGGCAATGTCGATACCCGCCAAGTCGGCGATGGATCCGTCTTCCACCACCACCTCGTCTCCCCGGAACGGCAGACGACGCCCTGCCGACCGCGAGGAAGCGAAGAAACGCAGGTCGTCGAGGGGAAAGTCACGCTCCTCGAGCACCGACCGCATCACCGCACCCACCTGACCGGTGGCACCGACAACGGCTACTCGCATGAGCCCAGTCTACGACGGGTTCGCCAGGTCGAAGGCGGTGTGAAGGACGCGCACCGCCGTCTCGGCACAATCGGCGCGCACCACGCACGAAATGCGTATGGTCGACGTCGAGATCATCTCGATATTGATGCCTTCCTTGGCCAGCGTCTCGAAGGTGAGGGCGGTTACACCAGGGTGGGTCTTCATGCCCGCCCCGACCAGCGACACACGGGCCACATTCGAGTCGCTGGTGACTCCGGTGGCGCCTAACTCGGGAATGAGGGCCTCTGACACTTCGGTACTGACGGCCAAATCAAAACCGGGCACCGTAAAAGAGATGGCGGTGGTCCCATCCAGCGACGCGTTCTGCACGATCATGTCCACCGAGACATTCCGATCGGCCAGCGCTCGAAACAAGCGGGCAGCAACGCCAGGCCGGTCGGGCAGTCCGGCCACCGTCACCTTGGCCTCTGTGGCGTCGTGGGTGATGGCGGTTACGACAGCCTGTTCCATGGTTTCATCCTCCTTGTCGACCCAGGTACCCGGTTCCCAGGTGAAACTGGATCGCACATGTAGCGGCACGTGGTGATTTCGAGCGAATTCCACCGAGCGCAGCGATAACACCCGGCCGCCGGTGGCGGCGATCTCCAGCATCTCGTCGTAGCTGACCCGGGCCAGTTTGCGGGCTTCGGGCACGATGCGCGGATCGGCGCTGTACACCCCGGATACATCGGTATAGATCTCGCACACATCAGCGTTCAATGCAGCGGCGAGCGCCACCGCGGTGGTGTCGGACCCTCCCCGTCCCAGGGTGGTGATGTTCCGATCGGTGGACACCCCCTGAAACCCGGCCACCACCGGGACACCACCGGATGCCAGGGTGGCCAACAGCCTCTCGGCCCTGATCTCGATGATCTTGGCCCGGGTGTGCACGTTGTCGGTGATGATGCCGGCCTGACTGCCCGTGAAGGACTGGGCGGTCACGTCGAGGTCGGCCAACGCCATGCAGAGGAGCGCCATCGTGATCCGCTCACCCGCGCTGAGCAGCATGTCCACCTCTCGGGTGGGCTGGGTGAAGCTGACTTCTGCAGCCAAACGCACCAGTTCGTCGGTTGTCTTTCCCATGGCGCTGACCACGACAACCACGTCGTCGTCGGCACGCCGGCTTCGAGCCACATGGTCCGCCACCGCCCGAATCCGATCGGAGTCGGCTACCGAGGTGCCGCCGAATTTCTGCACCACGAGGGACATGGCTGCTCAGGCTACCGCTCTCCCAGCGACTACCCTCGTGCACCGTGTCCACCGAGAAGCGTCAACGCCAGAAGGCCGGTCGCCAGGCTCGCCTCCAAGCCCAGCAAAAAACCCAGAAGCGCAAACAGACCCTGAAGCGGGCCATCACCTTCGGGATCGTGGCCCTCATCGTGGTCGGCATCGCCGTTTGGATCTCCAGTGGTTCAAAGAAGAAGACCACCGCGTCACACTCCAGCGCCACCACCAAGCCAACGACGACGACCACCAAGCCGGCACCCAAAGGCGGCTCAGGGGATACCAGTCTCGGCGCCATCACCACCTCGTCCGACTGCCCGACCAGCTTCACCGCCACCTTGAACAAACCTTCGTATCCGTCGTACCCGCCGATGACGATCTCCGCCTCGAAGACCTACACCGCCACCGTCACCACTGACGTAGGCCAGTTCACCATCCAACTGGACCCGAAAGCTGCGCCCAAGGCAGTCAACAGCTTCGTCTACTTGGCCAATCAGCACTTCTTCGACTGCATCATCTTCCACCGGGTGATTCCTGGGTTCGTGGACCAGACAGGTGACCCGACCGGAACCGGATCGGGCGGGCCCGGCTACCAGTTCGCCGACGAGCTACCCAAGGCCGCCAACCCCCAGTACCCGAACTATTCGCTGGCCATGGCCAACTCCGGGCCCAATACCAATGGCAGCCAGTTCTATGTGGTCGATGGCACCCAGGGCGAAAACCTGGCTCCCAACTACACGCTCTTCGGCAAGGTGACCTCGGGGACGAGTGTCGTCGACAAGATCAATACCGACGGCAGTTCCTCCGGGGTTCCCCCCACCGTTCTCCATCGCATGATCTCGGTGACCGTTGCCGTGTCATAGATCGGTCCCACACACCCCACACACCCCACATCCAGTATCGCCACAATCTCAACCATCACAAGGAGAATTCCGTGTCCCCTGAGATCCCCGCAGCTGACGGCTCGAGCCCAAAGACCCAGCGTTTCGACAGCCCTCCCCCCATGATCATCGATCCGGCCAAGCGCTATACGGCCGAGATGGTGACCAACAAGGGCACCATGACCATCGCCCTCGACCCGCTCGCCGCCCCGACGACTGTCAATAATTTCGTGTTTCTGGCCCGCTGGCACTACTACGACGG
>OBLU010000943.1_pt1 | contig 27007 bp, 25 predicted proteins | sample 1518681 | NCBI WGS metagenome assembly OBLU01 (sample SAMEA3539304, study PRJEB22396) | soil metagenome | biome: tundra; feature: field; material: soil | place: USA | collected 2010-05 | depth 0.15 m
CACGTATGTGCTGGCCGGGGAGGTGGCGCACGGCGACAGCCTGGGCAACAAGGGCCGCATGACCGCCGGAGACGTCCAATGGATGACCGCAGGCAGCGGCATTCTGCACCAGGAGATGCCCAAAGGCGATGCGCAGGGGCGCATGCACGGGTTCCAGTTGTGGGCCAACCTGCCTGCAGCGTTGAAGATGACCGACCCTCGCTACCAGGACATTCCCTCTGCCGCCATTCCCGAGGTGACCGAGGACGATGGGACTAGGGCGCGGATCATCTGCGGCGAGTTCTGGGGCAAGCAAGGGCCTGTCGAGGGAGTGGCAGCCGATCCGCACTACGTGGATATCTCCGTTCCGCCGAACACGCGCAAGCGCATCAAGGTGGAGACCACGCGTAACGCATTCGCGTATGTGTTTGCGGGTGCAGGGACGTTTCGCGACGCATCGAATCCACAGGCCGTGTTGACAGAGTCGGGCGTGGATCCCAATGCGGCACCGGTCTACGATGCCAAGAATCACTCGCTGGTGCTGTTCGATCGCGGCGACGAGATCGTGGTGCAGGCGGGGCCTCAGGGGATACGGTTCCTGTTGGTTTCAGGCAAGCCGCTCGAAGAGCCGGTGGCCTGGTACGGGCCGATCGTAATGAACACGCAGGCGGAGCTTCGCCAGGCCGCAAGCGAGCTGCAGAGTGGAACGTTCATCCGGCACCGGTGATTGAGTTGGGCCTGGTTAGCGCCAGGCCCTTCGAATTTGACGAGGCCTGGCTGGTCTGAAGCCAACGGCTGTAGCAAGTCATCGACTATGATGCTCATGCAGTGTTTGCGGGTCCGCGTGCGAGGCGCTCGGGCCCGGAAAGAGCTACGTCATGTCAATCGGCAGCCGGCTGGCGGCGCACCCGCGCGCGATTCTGATTTGTCAAGCAGTTGGGTTTTGCATCTTTGTGGCGGCGTTCTTTCTGTCGGCGGTCAGGGACTCCGGGCCACTTACAGCTTCAAGCAGCCTCTTCAAAGGGTGGGAGTGCGCGAAGATCGCCTTGACCGCTACTTTTCAACGAGACACGTATGAATCCTCCGGCTTTCTTGCTGCCATGAGCGGATGGATCAATCCGTTGGTGCTGCTCTATCTAGGCTTGAGCCTTGCGGCAAAGTTTGGAAGGCTGCGGCGAATTCTGGCTGTTGCAATTCTGGTTTGCATGGTGGCAACCTGGATCTTCTTTGCGATTGATCATCTTCTCCCGATGATTGGCCACTTCCTCTGGATTGTAGGTGCTCTCCTGATCCTGATCGCAGAGGTAACCGGTCGCAAGCCTGAAACGACTCATTCCTAGTTCATTGGCTAGGCCGCATAGCCATCCTCAATCCTCCCTCACCTTCGGAGTCAGATATTCAGGCCCAACAGGGTCAATTACTGATTCAGCAACGATGTGGTCAATCTGCGCCATGGCAGCTGCGTCGAGGCTCCAGCCGAGGACGCCGGCCACTGCATCCAGTTGATCGGGCCGCTTGGCGCCCCACAGGGCAACAGAAATTCCCGGCCGGTCGAGGACCCATCGCGCGGCCAACTCCAGCACAGTTCTTCCGTAACGATCCCGTGCAAAGGCATCGAGCCGCTCGACGGCGGTCATGTACTGGCTGAATCGCGGCTCCTGGAACTTCGGATCGGCGCTGCGAATGTCGTTGGCATCGAACACCATGCCGCGATGGAGCCGCCCGCCCAACATGCTGCGGCAGAGAGAGCTGTAGGTGAGCACGGCAACGTTGTTGGACGCACACCAAGGCAGGACTTCGCCATCAATTTGGCGTTCGAAGAGGTTGTAGGGCGGCTGATCGGAGGCTAGTTGAACGACAGAACGGAATTCCTGCATCTGCGCGACATTAAAATTGCTCACGCCGAGCGCACGCACCTTGCCCTCGCGTTGAAAATCCGACATCAGCACGGCAACTTCGCCGATGGGCAGCCGCGCATCTGGCCAATGGACCTGGTACAGGTCGACGGTTTCGACACCCAACCGACGCAGGCTGTCCTCCAACTCCTTGCGCAGTCGAGACGCAGTAGAGTTGGCAAAAACCCCACGTTCATTCCACTCCAGGCCGGCCTTGGTGGCGATATAAAAAGCGTCGCGATGGCCGTGCGCACGGATGGCTTTGCCAATGATCTCCTCAGAGCGACCGTGGCCGTAGATGGGTGCGGTATCCATGAGGTTGATGCCGCGCTCGATGGCGCCGAGGCAGGTGGCGATGGCTACTTCCTCGGGGACTGCACCCCACTCCAGCCCGCCGATGGCCCAGGTTCCCAGGCCGATGCGAGATACTTCCGCGCCGGCAATCGTTGTTGTCTCCATGCATGCAATCTTAAGCGCTACTTCAAGACCGGGATGTTAGTTTAAGCGAAGGCAACTCCTGAATTATTGGCGTTGGCTCCGACGGAGTGCTCCGGTTATCTGAATGCAGAATTTGCTTCAACTGTTTCTTGTGTTGGTGGTGGCGGGTGGCGTGGCTATGGCTCGTGCGCTGGGGGGCCGCCGTTCATCACGGACGACCCGGGCACGCCGGGCGATCGGCAATGGGAGATCAATATAGGCTGGACCGCGAACCATAACCCCTCGCACGCTAGCTATCAGTTGCCCGACATCGACTTGAACTACGGCTGGGGTGACCGCATCCAACTCAAGTATGAGGTGCCGCTTGCCGCCGCGACCGACGAGAACAACACCACGCGCGCTGGGCTGGACGAGTCGTTTCCGGGCGTGAAATGGCGGTTCTTCGAGCACCACAAGGCAGGGGAACCAAAGTCCGACGACAATATGGATTTCTCGCTGGGCACCTATCCTCAGTTGGCAATCAATAATCCGACGAGCGCCGTGAGGCGCAGAATTGTGGAGCCAGGCCCACAGTTTTATCTGCCGTTGGAAGCAACGGTGAAGCTGGGGCCGATCGCCTTGAACGGCGAGGTGGGCCGATGGTTCGGCAACCAGAAGGTGCCCAACCGCTGGGGGAGCGGACTGATTGCGGGGCACGAATTCAGCGACCGGCTGGAGCTTTACGGGGAGCTCTACGACCTCCAGGACGCAAATAGCATCGGCGGGGCTCCCAAGCAGCGCCAGTTGACCATGGACGTGGGCGGCCGCCAAACGTTCGATCGCGAAGGACACTTGCGGCTGCTGTTCATGGTCGGGCGCGGTATTCAGGCGGTAACCCCGCAGAACAGCGAACCGAACTGGATTGCTTATGTGGGAGTGCAGGTCTTGCTGGGACCTAAAGAAAAGAAAGCGCCGGACGATAAGTGATGCGCGCTGGCTTTGCGGCTTCCCACGCCGTTCCGCCTGCCGAGGCGGAATCGCGAAGACAATGTGTATCCAGTTCATTCATGGTGCAGTGGGAGAATTGACGTATGCCGATTACCGAGCCGATTGTGCTGACTGCTGCCGAAGCCCGTGTTCTGGGCGCGCTGATTGAAAAAGAAGTGACAACGCCGGACTACTATCCGATGTCGATGAATGCGCTGATGAATGCCTGCAACCAGCGTTCGAATCGCGACCCGGTGATGGACCTGGACGAAGAGGCTGTTCGACAGGCTCTGCATGGCCTGGAAGACCTGCGGTTGGCGGGTCGGGCCCGCGCTGCCGATGGGCGAGTGACCAAGTACGAGCACTGGCTGGGGGAAGCGTTCAACTTCAGCCGGGCGGAGACGGCGCTGGTGTGCATGCTCCTGCTGCGGGGTCCGCAGACGCCGGGCGAGTTGCGAGGGCGGACAGAGCGGCTGCATCGCTTCGATGAAATTGGAGAGGTGCTGGCGGGGCTGCAGAAGCTGATGGAACGGGAGCCGGCGCTGGCCGCTGTGCTGCCGCGCCAGCCGGGGACCAAAGAGTCACGCTTTGCGCATTTGCTTTCGGGCAATGTGGAGTCGGCGGTTGCGGCGGAGAATGCATTTGTGAGACGTGAGAGCGGATCCATTGCGGGGACAGATTCTGGACTGGAAGAGCGCGTCGCACAATTGGAAGCTACGGTTGCCGAACTCGCGCAGGGGATGACCGCTTTGCGGCAGAAGATCGACGATCTGTTTGGGGATTGAGGGGCGAAGTCGGCCCCTCAGCCTGCCTTTTCTTCGGCGCTCGGATGCCTTCCGGCCTTCTGCGGAAAAACCAGAATGAATGCAAACACCAGAACAATCAGCACAGCAGAAGCGGAATAGCGGCTCAGGTTGAGGCCGCCATTGGCCAGGGGCTTATCGAGCAGGTCGCCGACCACAGCGCCGAGCGGACGCGTAAGAATAAAGGCCGCCCAGAAGAGTAAGGTTTTCGAGATCTTTGTCCAGAAGTGGCATGCGGCGACGGCAACCAGAAGCCCGCTGAAGAGCGCGACTCCGCCGCCATATCCAAGTCCTTCGCTATCGGCAGTCCAGTCACCCAGTGCAGTGCCGAGCGTCTGCGAAAACATGATGGTCACCCAGTAAAACACTTCCACCTTGGGGGTACTCACTGTGTTGACCGATACGGATCCAAGCGTCCAGTACCACAGTCCGAGCGATGCCATTAAGAGCCCAAATAATAGAAGGCTGCCGCCCGCATAGCCTATGCCCAGCGAGCGGTCGGAAAAGTCAGCCATCGTGGTTCCAACAGTGGTGGTCGCAATGATGGTTATCCAATAGAGCAAAGGATGAAATCGCCTGGCGTAGACCTGCGCGCAAACAAAGACGATGAAAACGGCAGCAAAGATAAAGGTGCCGACCAGATAGCCAAGATTCATCGACATGGTCACTGCATCGCCCCCTGTTTCGCCGAGGGTGGTGCAAAGAATCTTGATGATCCAGAAGAGGATCGTGACCTCGGGAACCTTACTCAGGCCGTTCTCACGCGCAGTGTCGCTGCTTTGCGTTGTCATCGGTTTTAGGTCTCCCGAGGGAAGTTAAAGAGGTGTTGAGGATTCGCGCCGATGCTTGCCCGTTGCAGTCTATCGCAATTCAGTGAGTGCGTTCAAAACTCCAGCGCGCGAAGAGGGTCTGCGGCCAGGCGCTCGGCATGCCCCTTCTTTGGGCGCACAGGAAGAGTCGGAAATCGAGCACAGGGACTCCGGAGCCCCGGGAGAATTGTCAGATCAGCTCGTAGCCAGCAAACCAGTAGCCGATTTCGAAGGCAGCGGTGTCTTCAGCGTCGGAGCCGTGGATGGCATTTTCAGAGAGCGAGCCTGCGAACTTTTTGCGGATGGTTCCTTCTTCAGCGTTGGCGGGGTTGGTGGCGCCCATGAGCTTGCGCAAGTCCGCAATCGCATTCTCCTTCTCCAAAACCATCAGAAACAGCGGGCCCGAGGACATGAAGTCCGTCAAGGAGTCAAAGAATGGCTTTCCAGTGTGTACGGCATAGAAGCCTTCTGCCTGCTTTTTGGAGATTGATGCTTTCTTGATGGCCACGATCTGAAAACCTGCCTTGTCGATCTCGGCCAGAATTGCCCCTGTGAAATGCTTGCGGACTGCGTCCGGCTTGACGATGCTGAAGGTGCGTTGCGCCACTGAATGTACTCCTTGAGAGAATTGCGTCTTCAATTTCATTGTAATGTGCGGTGGTTACGGCAGCCCGCGCGCCCAGAATCTGATAGAGTTTCGGCATGTTGGGCTCTTGCGCTCCGCAATACCGTTACTGGATTGCACTCATTGTCGTTCAGGCTGCCGTGCTGCTGGGCGCCCAGGCGCACGGGCAGACTGCGGCGGCAACTACGCCGGCTGGTGTAGTGCCCGCCCAGGTGCCTGAAACCCCGGGGCTACGGGTCTTCGATCCATCCCTGGTAGATAGGGCGGTCGACCCATGCGAGAACTTTTATCGTTACAGTTGCAATGGCTGGTTCAAGCACAATCCGTTGCCCGCCGACCAGGTTGCTTATGGCCGCTTTACCGAGCTGAATGAACTGAATCGGCTGCACCTGAGACAAATCCTGGAACAAGCGTCGGTGCCGACGGACGCGCGCTCGGCCAATGACCAGAAGATTGGCGACGAATATGCGAGTTGCATTGATACCGCAGCGGTCAACAGATTAGGATTGGCGTCGCTGAAGCCGGAGCTGGACCGAATCGCGGCGCTTACGTCCACTGCAGGGCTGCCAGCGCAAGTGGCGCATTTGCAGTCGATCGGCGTGAACGCATTTTTCAGCATGGGTTCGAGCGAGGACTATGCGGACTCAACTTCAGTGATCACTTTTTACGGTTCGGGAGGCCTTGGCTTGCCTGAGCGCGACTACTACACGCGGACCGATGCGAAAAGCGTGGAGGAGCGCCAAAAATATGTGGCTCATGTGCAGACGATCCTTACGCTCGCTGGCGAGTCGGAGGCGCAGGCCGCCAAGGACGCAAAAACCGTGCTGGAAATCGAGACGCGGCTGGCCAAGGCTTCGCTCACCATTACCGAGCAGCGCGACCCGCAGAACCTGAATCACCCCACGGATCTGGCGAGTTTCTCAAAGGAGCTGATGCACTTTTCGCTCGTCGATTATGTAGCTGCCGCACATTCACCCGTGGCGGGCAAGGTGAACGATTCGGAGCCGAAGTTTTTTGCGGAGTTCAATCGCCTGGTGGCCGATACGCCGGTGGACCAGATCAGGGTTTATCTGCGCTGGCACTTGTTGCATGCGTATGCGGGAACAGCGTTGCCGGAGAGCTTCGATCATGAGAATTGGAATTTCTATGCGCACATTTTGAACGGTGCGGAGAAAGAGCAGGAGCGGTGGAAGCGCTGCACCAGCCGCGTGGATCTCGAGTTGGGCGAGGCCCTCGGCCAGGCGTACGTTGCGAAGTATTTTCCGCCGGAGGAGAAGCAGCACACGTTGGAAATGACGCTGGCCATCGAGCAGGCGATGGACAAGGACGTCGAAGGGCTCGACTGGATGAGCCTGGCGACAAAAGCAAAGGCGAAGGAAAAGCTTCACGCGGTGATGAACAAGATCGGCTATCCGGACAAGTGGCGCGACTACTCGACGCTGGAGATTGTACGCGGAGATTCGCTGGGGAACGAAATGCGCGCGCGGGAGTTCGATGTTGCGCGCGACCTGGCGAAGATCGGCAAACCAGTGGACAAGAGCGAGTGGCAAATGACGCCGCCGACGGTGAACGCGTACTACGATCCACAGATGAACAACGTGAACTTCCCGGCCGGCTACCTGCAGCCGCCATTCTTCAGCGGCAAGGAAGACGACGCGGCCAACTACGGCGACATGGGTTCGACCATTGGGCACGAGCTGACGCACGGATTTGATGATGAGGGTCGGCAGTTTGACAAGGATGGCAACCTGAAGAACTGGTGGACCAAGGAAGACGAGCAGGGATTTAATGACCGCGCCGAGTGCATGGTGAAGCAGTATGACGCCATTGAGGCCGTGCCCGGCGTTCACTTGAACGGCAAGCTCACGTTGGGCGAAAATCTTGCCGATCTGGGCGGGTTGTGGCTGGCGTGGCTGGCATGGCTGGACAAGGCTGAGGCTGCACACCTGGACATGAATGCGCAGACCGACGGCTACACGCCGGACCAGCGCTTCTGGATTGCGTATGCGCAGCAGTGGTGCACGCAGACGCGCCCCGAGCAGTTGCGCAGCCAGGCCGAAGGCGATCCCCACGCCCCCGACGAGTACCGAACAAACACCGTGCTCACGGATCTGCCCGAATTTGCCAAAAGCTTCAGTTGCAAGAAGACCGCGGCCATGGTTGCGGCGAAGCCCTGCCGGGTTTGGTAGGGAATTTGGCTTGATATTCTGCGTTAAGCCTTCCGTTGGGAGAGCTCGCTCTGCATTTCTCGGAACGCAATCCGCCAATATTCATGCGGGGATCGCTGGCGTTGGCTAGGAATGCAGCGATGAGTCCATCGAACACACGGATTGAGCTTCTTAAAGTGAAAGTTTAGATTTCTCAAGAACAAGATGCCAACTTAATACCGTGTTGAATGCGATCTTCAGCGGGTCAGGAAGGCCTAGACGGGTAGTAATGGAGGGCTCCAAAGATGCAGCCTTCGGGCTGAATCGTGGCCCTCTCTACTTGCTCAGGAAGTTCTTCACCGATCTCTTCGAAATCCGCAATAAGCTTGCATTGCTCAACGTCGAGCACAAAGCAACGGCTCTTTTCGAAGAGGCGCGAAATCGTAGCCCGGTAATCGTCCGGGCCGTTTGCCCACGCGACGACATTCGTGAAGCACTCCGTATCGCACGATTCCGAAGGTGGCGTGAGGAGTTTTACGAGCGCGGTCCACAACTCTTTCACTGGAACTACTTTTGCAGGAAGGCCCACGATGGAGGTGGGCCATTGCTATTGAAGATGCGGCATAGTCTACGCCTTTCCGATGACCCGGGCCAGTGTCGCGCCGATTTCGGCAGGACTGACTACAACATGAATCCCCGCTTCGGTCATGGCTTTCATTTTGTCGGCGGCGGTTCCCTGCCCTCCACTGATGATGGCGCCGGCGTGACCCATGCGGCGGCCGGGCGGCGCGGTCTGTCCCGCGATAAAGCCGACGACCGGCTTCTTGACATACAGCTTGACGAACTCGGCCGCGGCTTCTTCAGCGGAGCCGCCGATTTCGCCAATCATGATGATGGCTTCAGTTTCGGGATCGTCGTTGAGCAGGCGCAGTGCGTCAATGTGTGTGGTGCCGATGATGGGGTCGCCGCCAATTCCGATGGCTGTGGATTGGCCGATGCCGCGCTGGGTCAATTGGTGGACAGCCTCGTAAGTCAGCGTGCCGGAGCGGGAGACGATGCCCACCGAGCCTTCCTTGTGAATGCGTGCGGGCATGATGCCGATCTTGGCCTTGCCGGGTGAGATGACGCCGGGGCAGTTGGGGCCGATGAGGTGAGAGGATGAGTTCTTGAGCTTGGCCCACACCTTGATCATGTCGAGAGTGGGAATGCCTTCAGTGATGGCGACGATCAGGGGAATGCCCGCGTCTTCGGCCTCGAGAATGGCGTCGGCAGCAAACGGCGGTGGTACAAAGATTACTGTTGCGTTGGCGCCAGTTTGCTCTACAGCGTCGGCCACGGTGTTGAAGACGGGCCAGCCCTCGTGAGTCGTCCCGCCTTTGCCGGGGGTGACACCGCCCACAACTTTTGTGCCGTATTCGGCTGCGCCTTTGGCGTGGAAGGTGCCCTCTTTGCCAGTAATTCCCTGCACAATCAGCCGCGTGTTCTTATCGACCAGGACTGCCATTTTATGCCCCCACCTTTTCAGCGGCCTTCACAACTAAATCTGCCGCCTCTTCCATCGTTGCGCCTACCTGGAAATCCAACCCAGACTCCTTCAGAATCTTCCGGCCTTCTTCTACGTTTGTTCCTTCCAGCCGCAACACAATCGGCACCTTCACATTCAATTTGCGCGTCGCTGCAACCACGCCGGTGGCGAGGCGGTCGACGCGGAGAATGCCGCCGAAGATGTTGATGAAGATGGCCTTTACATTGGCGTCGGAGAGCAGGATTTCAAAGGCGTGCTCGATCTGCTCCTGGGTTGCGCCGCCGCCTACATCGAGGAAGTTGGCCGGGCTGCCGCCGGCGTACTGGATGATGTCCATGGTGGCCATGGCCAGGCCTGCGCCATTGACCATGCAGGCGATGGAGCCGTCGAGTTTGATGTAGTTGAGGGCGTACTTGCTGGCCTCCACTTCAAGCGGGTCTTCTTCGGCGGTGTCACGCAGGACCTTGATGTCAGGATGGCGGAACAGGGCGTTGTCATCGAAGGTGATCTTGGCGTCGAGCGCGAAGAGCTTGTCGTCCTTCGTGGTGATGAAGGGATTGATCTCAATCAGCGAGGCGTCAGTATCGATGAACGCCTTGTAGATGCTCTGCAGGAAGGGTACGGCGTGACTGATCTGTGTGGCCTTGAGGCCGAGCGCGAAGGCCAGCTTGCGCGCCTGCCAAGCGCCAAAACCAATGGCGGGATCGATGGCCTCCTTGAAGATGGCCTCGGGTGTCTTGGCAGCGACCTCTTCGATCTCCATACCGCCAGCCTGTGAGGCCATAAACACCAACTTGCCTGTTGCCCGGTCCAGTACGATGCCCAGGTAAAGCTCCCGGTCGATGTTCGCGGTCTCTTCGATGAGCAGGCGTTGCACCTTTTGGCCCGAGGGACCGGTCTGGTGCGTAATCAATGTCATGCCAAGAATGTTCTTGGCGTGCATCTCCGCATCCTCGCGGGTGCGGGCCACTTTTACGCCGCCGCCTTTACCGCGGCCTCCAGCATGAATCTGTGCTTTGACTACGACGCCGCTTGCCCCGTCGACAAACAGATTGCGGGCAACGAGTGCAGCCTCTTCCAAGGTGTTCGCCACCTCGCCCTTTGGCACGGCAACGCCGTATTTCGCAAGAATTTCTTTCGCCTGATACTCGTGAATCTTCAATTTTGGTGTCCATCACATCGGAAACCCGAGGCACATGCCTGGATGTCCGATTCTGTCTGGTGTCCAGCGGTGTTGCTGGCTTCACCAGCATAACCGCTGCCATCCAAGGAAGGGAAACCCAGGTACCAAAAGGCAGGCAGGGCCCGCCGGACCGGATTGACGGAGTCCGTCCGCGAGTACGCTGCGAATGCTCGCAATTATGATGGAAAGCATATGGCCTCATTGAAAGAGCTTTTGAAGCCGCTGGCCGAAGACGGCTCGGCGTTGACCCGCGAACAGTCGGCCGGCGTGCTTGAGGAGATCCTGGCCGGCGGCGTCCCGGAGGTGGAGACCGCGGCGCTGCTTTCAGTGCTGGCAACGCGGGGCGAGCAGGCGCCGGAGCTGGCTGGCTTTGTAGAGACAATGCGGGCGCACGCGACGCCGCTTCCGCTTACAGACGAGGAGCGGGGCGAGCTGGTAGACACCTGTGGCACCGGCGGCGGAGGGCCGCTGACGTTCAACATTTCAACCGGCGCTGCCTTGGTGGCTGCCGCTGCTGGCGCCAAAGTGGCCAAGCACGGCAACCGCGCGGTGACCTCGCTGGCCGGGTCGGCCGACGTGCTTGAGGCGCTCGGCGTGCCCGTGATGCTTGGACCCGAGATGGCTGTCGAGTGCCTGCGCGAGACCGGATTCATGTTTCTATTCGCGCCTCTGTATCACCCGGCGATGAAGGCTGTGGTGCCGTTGCGGCGGGCGCTGGGGTTCAGGACGATTTTCAATTTGTGTGGACCGCTGACCAACCCGGCGGGAGCACGGGCGCAGGTGATCGGCGTACTCGCGCCGAGCCGGGTGTTGCTGCTGGCGCGGACGCTCGCGGCTTTGGGAGCAAAGCGGGCATTTGTGGTGCACGGAACGGACGGCATCGACGAGCTGACGACGACGGGCGAGTCGGTGGTGGCGCGGGTGGAAGAGCCGGTGGATGGTGGCACGCCGGCACTGAAGGCTGCTCGCGTAACGCCGGAGATGGCGGGATTGCCGCGGGTGACGCTGGAGCAGTTTGCCGGCGGGGATGTGGAGACAAATGCACGCCTTCTCTACGACGTGATTACTGGAATCCCCGGCGCGCGGCGGGACATCGTTCTGCTCAACGCGGCTGCGGCGCTGGTGGCGGCCGGAATGGCAGTCGACCTGAAAGAAGGCGTTGGGCTAGGAACCCAGGCCATCGATTCAGGACAGGCTGCGGTGACGCTCGAGAAGCTGCGGCGGTTTGGGATGAAGCACGCACTGCAGCGTTGACATCCTTCCCTCCCTCGACCTACGGTCGCCGCTATCGCGGAATGGAAGGGGATTCCTGCTATCGCAGCTAGGCTGCGATCTTGGTGGGTTCCTGCTTCATCGGGCCTCTTGCTTCAAGGACTCCTCCACAGGCAATCACGGCAAGTCCTGCCGCGAGAATATTCAGGGCGGAAATCGCCGCAGACGACCATTTACGGCATGGAGTCTCCTTGCGCGCCGGCAGTGACCCTTCATGAGCGCGATTCGAAAAGGTCCAGCGTGCGTTGGCAACAGCATGTTTTCGCTAAAGCACATCGAGAAGCCGATCAATCGGTCCCGCCAGCTTTTCTGGATTTGTTGACGGGCCATATCGCCCCACGACGTTGCCCTTTCGATCAACGAGGAACTTGGTGAAGTTCCACTTGATGCCTCCCGCGCCGAAGATGCCGAAGATTCCAGGCTTGCTCCGCCTGAGGAACTGATAGAGAGGGTGAGCATCCGACCCGTTCACGTCAATCTTGGCAAAAACGGGAAAGCTGACGCCATAATTTCTTTCGCAAAAGGCGCCTATCTGCGCTTCAGTAGCCGGTTCCTGGGCGCCGAACTGGTTGCAGGGAAAGCCCAGCACTTTAAATCCGCGCTCCTTGAAAGAACGGAAGAGTTCTTCAAGACCGGCGTACTGCGGGGTAAATCCGCATTTGCTGGCAGTGTTGACGATCAGCAGGACCTCTCCCCGGAATTTTGCCAGGCTTACCGGTTGGTCTTCCGGGCTAGCATTCAAGAGCGGGGCAGAGAACTTATAAATAGACTCATCCATTCCAGGAAAACCTCGTTGCAGTGTGGATGTCATGTGGGTCTGATCTGCGTCTAAAAGGGATGCTGCGCGGCGGGGCGGGGATTCACCAGCGTGCCAACCCATCTGGTTCCGGTAGACTGGGGTCTGGGTCCCAAATAGCCAAGGTGGTGAATTGCCTGGGTTACCAGCGCCGGGAGTTCGTCGCTGGGGCCGTAGGTGCCGGCGTCCCAGGCGACAGATTTCTGTCGTAGCTTTGGTCATCGGGGCCAGCTCCCGTCCGCGAGTGCCCAAAGCGGCAGGGAAATCCAGGGCGAGACTTTGGTTTCCGAGCCGATTCGCAGCCTGGCGGTTTGGGCGGGGTGGGCGCGGTCCAATATAATGGGTCTTTCCTCGAGGCAGGATCAGATTTTTCAGCAGTGAGGGTGTCGATATTCTTCCCGTGAAGCCGAACCAGATGGCGAACTATGGACCGCACCAGTACTTTCGCTCGCCGTATGGCTCAAGCCCGGTGAAGACAAGGCATATTTGCACCTCTCGCTTTTTGCGGATGGTAAGCCGCCTGGCAAGCAGGAACTGTCTGGCGGGCATGCTATTGCTGCTAACGTTGGCGCTGGCGGGTGGTGCGGCCACGGCCCAGCAAGGGCAGACCATCGATCAGATCCGGGTCATCGGCAACCGACGCATCCCCAAGGAAACGATCCTCGCGCGCCTCTTTACCCACATTGGCGACCCGTATGACCCGATCTCGATCGAGCGCGACTTCAACTCATTGTGGAACACGTCCTACTTCGAAGATTTGCGCATTGAGCGGGAGGACTCGGAGAAGGGCATCATCCTGAACATTTTTGTTCATGAGAAGCCGACGATCCGGGAGATCAATTACAAGGGGCTCAACTCCATCTCGGTGTCCGACGTGCTTGACCGCATGAAGAAGGAAAAGGTCGGCTTCACGGTGGAGAGCCAATTCGACCTTCCCAAGATCAAGCGTGTGGAGACAGTGCTCAAGGAGTTGCTTGCAGAGCATGGACACCAGTTTGCCACCATCAAGACCGAGGTGAAGACGATTCCGCCGGCATCGGTGCAGGTGAACTTCAACGTGAAGGAAGGTCCCACGGTCAAGGTGGGTGAGATCAAGTTCACCGGGAACCAGCACCTGAACAGCCTTGTTCTGCGCCGTGCGATGAAGAACCTGAAGCCGATTGGCATCCCGTATTCGATCGTCTTCGAAAACCTGTTTGCGCAGACCTTCGACGCCTCGAAGCTTGAGGAGGATACGGAGCGAGTTCGCCAGGCTTACCGCGACAAGGGCTACTACACCGCCGCGGTGGAAGAGCCGAAGACGCAGATTCGGGACGAGGGCGGACTGAACTGGTTTACCTTTCGCCCCAACAAGGGCAAGCGGATCGACATCCTGATGCCGATCGAAGAGGGCGCGCGCTACCGGCTGGGTACAATCACCTTCACCGGAAACAAAGCCGTCAGCAACGTGCGGGGCTTGCGCGCCACTTTCGCCGTGAAAGATGGCGATTGGTTCGACGCGACGCTGATCAGCAAAGGCCTTGAGAACTTGAAGAAAGCCTACGGGCAGTTGGGATATATCAACTTTGGAGCTATCCCCAAGCCCGTATTCGACGAGGACAAGAAGACTGTCTCGCTGGATATCGATATCGATGAGGGCAAGCCCTTTTACGTTTCGCGCATCGAGTTTGAGGGCAACACGATCACCCGCGACAAGGTCATTCGGCGTGAACTGATGCTGGATGAGGGATCTGTCTATAACTCCCAGCTATGGGAGTACAGCTTGCTGCGTCTGAATCAGTTGGAATACTTTGAAGCACTCAAGGTGGATCAGGACTCCACGGCCACTCAGGATACCGAAAACGGCACGGTGAGCCTGCTGCTCAAAGTGAAGGAAAAGGGCAAGAACTCGATCGGCCTGAACGGTGGCGTGAGTGGGCTCTCCGGTGCGTTCCTGGGTGTGAACTACCAAACCAACAACTTCTTGGGTCTAGGCGAGACGCTTAGCGTACAGGGCAACCTGGGCAACGTCCAGCGGCAATTCCTGTTTGGCTTCACGCAGCCTTACATTCACAACCGCCCGCTGAACCTAGGATTCCAGCTCTTCAATACGAAGCAAGACTTCAATGCGGCCAAGAACTACCAGGCGACCACCGGGCAGTCAGTGAACCTGAGTGCGGCTGAGCAGTCGTTGACGCAGAACTACAACCAGGCTTCAACAGGCCTGAATTTCTCAGTCAACTATCCGCTGCGGCGGCACGCTTTCCAACGCGTGGGCTTTACGTATTCGCTAACCAAGTCGACGATTACGGCTTTCAGCAATGCCTCGGCCACATTTTTCCAGACCATCAGTTTCCGGTCGGGCATCCAGGGGACCAATGCGCTGGCGGGCATCGTCAACAGCTCGACATCGTTCAGCTATATCTACAACACGATCAACAATCCATTGCGTCCGCGCACAGGCAGGGAATTCACGGCGGTGTTCCAGGTGGCCGGCATTGGCGGCAACGTGCGTTACATTACGCCGCTGGTGGCCTACAAGAAGTTCATGTCGATGCACTATCTGACGCCCTCAGTGACAGGCCGCAATGTGCTCGGCCTGCGCGCGCAGTTGGGCTACGTTCAAGGCTTTGGCGGCGATGTGGCACCACCCAACAATCGCATGTACGCCGGCGGCGAGGGTGAGCTCCGGGGCTTCGACGTTCGCGGGGCAACACCTTACGGCTATGTTCCGAATCGAGTCAACTTCCAACTGACCAATCCGGACGGAAGTTGCGTGCCACGCGACCCGTCCAATCCGCAGGACAACCAGTGCATCCAGATTGCCCTCCCGGTCTATGGCGTGGCCTCCATCGGCGGCGATACCCAATTGACGACCAATGCTGAATACCGCATCCCGATTGCCGGCCCGGTGACCTTCTCGTTCTTCGATGACTTTGGCATTGACACCGCCTTGAACAAGGGGCAGTTGAAGCAAAGCCCTGAAGGATTTGCCTCGCTGACCGCGCCGCTCTACGGATGCCCGGTTTTTAACAATGGCGCGTGCCAGGCTGGCATTCCGGGCTCAGCGGTTGGGTTCCAGCCGAACATCCGTACCATTTCCGGAACCAACTTTGTTCCGCGCATGTCTCTGGGCGCCGAACTTTCAGTCATCATGCCCGTGATCAACGCACCGTTCCGTCTTTATTACGCATATAACCCTCTGCGCCTGTATGAGACGCCGTATTGCAACAGCGTCCTCATTGGGGGCAACAAGGGTAGCTGCTCTGCCGAGCTGATTACCCGGGATATGTTCCCGCCGGGCGGCGCGGGCGACTACACGTTCGCGGAAGCGCAGCAGTCTTACGGATCACGGTACCTGTTCCGGGAACCACGAAAGACCTTCCGCCTGACGGTTTCAACTACGTTCTAGGTGTATATATTCCGATAGAAGCATTTGGGGCCGCTCATCGCGAGCGGCCCTTTCATTTGCTCCCTGGGTGATTGTCAGCTTTATGGGCATGCGTTGTGACGGCGGGCCTTGACTCGGAAGCCGTTCTGGCACAATCTTGCTGCCATGCAAACATTAGGATTGTTTGGCGAGAGCCATCGCTCCGACGGTCGGCTGAAGAGCATCTTCTGGCCCACAGTGCAGAATGCGTGGGACGTGGACTCCCTCGGGCGCCAGGGATTCTGGATTTGTTTGATCACTGCTGCCTTTCAACTCGTGGTCTCATTGTTCACCGGAAGCCCGATCTTGATCGTTATCGGCACGATGACTGCGCTGGCTTTCTTAATTGGGGGCATGGGGGTCAGGCAAAACAACTAGCCGGCGGCGGCTATGGTTTTCGCCCTCTTCTTTGTCGGCCTGCTCTACAGCATGGCCATCGGCCGTTTTCCAGGAATTCTGGCAATCATCGCTGCCGGAATTTTGCTCTCCAACGTACGTGCGGCCTTTCTGGCCTCGGAATGGCGGCCAACCGGCGAGGAAGAAGATAAGCCGACGCGCTTCAATGAAACTCTTGGCGACAAGCTTGCCAACTAATTGCCAACCAAAGCTTGGCCGCTGCTCCAAATACCTTTCTTCGCATTGACGGCGGTTCTGTTGCTCCTGAGTCTTGCCGGCCTAGCGTTTGTACTCGCGCAGCGGTTCGGCATCGTTCCGAATGCGGGGGTACCTCAGCAATGAAGCAGGCGCGGGAAGCCAAAGTCGGCGAATAACACAGCGAAATTCGTAGTTTGCCGGTTTGACCCTCCTACTCAGCCCCCCTATAATCCAGTGAGTTCCTGCCGTTGTCTCCGCTCGCCACTTTTTTCGGCCTCCGCCCCCAACAAGTCCGGAGTTTCTGAAAGAGAGATGGTGAGTTTCTCGCGAGGCATAGACCCGGATGAGCGCGGAAACGCGAGTGTCCGCACGGGACCCCGAAGGAGTTGCCCGTGCCCTCGAAGCGCATTCGCGTCATTGTCCTCACGCTGGCCGTTGGCGTTGCCCTGAGCGCCGCAGCCCAAACCCCCGCCGCCGACTCTACCGGTCCCGTGAAAATTGCTATCATTTCCTTTCAGGCAGTCGTGGCACAAACCAACGAGGGACAGCGCGATCTTGCCAACATCCAAAAGAAATTCCAGCCAAGGACCGATCAGCTCAAGACGCTTAACGGTGAAATCGAAGGTCTGCAGAAGGATTTGCAGAGCCAGGCGGACAAGTTGATCGCAAGCGACCGCGCGAGCCGCACCAAGGTCATCGATGAAAAGAAGAAGCGGCTGCAGCGTGGGGCAGAGGAGCTGCGCAGCGATGGCAACGGGGAGTTGAAACAGGTGCTGGGCGATCTGGCTCCCAAGGTTTATGAAGTGTTGGTCAGCTACGCCAAGCAGCAGGGTTTCACCGTGGTTTTCGATGCCGGACAGGAACAGCCAATGATTCTGTATGCAAGCGAGACAGTCAACATCAGCAAGCCAGTCATTGACGCCTACAACATCAAGTCGGGTGTTCCCGCCCCGCCGGCGCCAGTAGCCAAGCCTTAGGCTCCAAGTGCTCCCACATCACACTCATTCTCTGGACCGTTAGCCTGGAATGTTAGCCAGGATTCTTCGCGCTGCGGTGCCTTGGCCGGTTTATGCACCCATGATGGGGCGAGCCCCGCGAAGTCAGGCCATCGAAGCCGCAATCGACCGGTAAGCCTGACGGTTCCCGGTTTGACGCTCCTACCCAGCCCTCCTATAATCGAGGGAGTTCCTGTTGACGTCTCCGCACGCCTCTTTTTCGGTCTCTGCCCCCACCCGGCGCGCAGCCCCACTAAAAGGACGGTATGGTTTCTCAGGAGGCACAGGCCCGGATTTGCGCTGAAACGCGGACGGGTATAAAGGAATTCTGAAGGAGTTTAACCCTCAAATGAAGCGTTTGCTTGCAGTCGTTGTTACGCTGGCCTCGGGCTTTGTCCTGAGCGCCGCTGCTCAAACATCGCCCGCGCCCACGGCGCCGGCCAGTCCTGTCCCAGTCAGAGTGGCCGTCATCGCTTTCCAGGCGGCCGTAGGCCAAACCAACGAATTCCAGCGCAACTTCGCCGACTTGCAGAAGAAGTACGAGCCGAAGCGTGCCCAACTCAAGAGCTTGGCTGACGAGATTGACTCGTTGGAGAAGCAGTTGCAGGCGCAGGGCGACAAGCTGAGTGATATCGAGCGCGCCAACCGTGCCAAGACCATCGACGACAAAAAGAAGCAGGCGCAGCGGCTGCAGGAAGACGCGACAACAGATCTCCAGGGGGAAATGCAGGAGACCTACAACGGCGTTGCGTCCAAGGTCTTCGACGTGGTGAACACCTACGCACAGCAGCAGGGCTTTACGCTGGTGCTGGATGAGACTTCAAACCAGCAGCAAGCTCCGGTGGTTCTTTACGCCGCCGGCAATAGCGACATCACCAAAGCGGTGATCGATGCGTACAACTTGAAGTCCGGTGTTCCCGCTCCTCCGGCGCAGCCGGCCGCCGCGGCTCCGAGACCGGCCGCGAAGCCTCCCGCGGCAGCAGCTCACTAGGGCTGAACTGGCAGGCCCGGTTTTGCGCTGAAGCGTGGACGGGCCTGAAGGAACCGTGAAGGAGTACTCCATTCAAATGAAGCGTTCGCTTGCGATAGCCGCTACGCTTGTCTTGGGCTTTGGCCTCAGCGCAGCCGCACAGACTATGCCTTCTGCTCCTGAAGCGCACGCCAAGACGCCGCCTGCCGGCCCGACAAAGATCGCGGTAATTTCCTTCCAGGTGGCCGTGGCCCAAACCAACCAGGGCCAGCGCAACTTTGCTGAGATCACAAAGAAGTATGACCCCAGGCGGCAAAAGCTCAAAGCCATGAGCGACGAGCTCGACTCACTGACAAAGCAGCTGCAGACGCAAGGCGACACACTCAGCGATGCTGAGCGCGCCAACCGGGCCAGAGACATCGACGAAAAGAAAAAGGTGTTTGACCGCGACGTCGAAGACACGAAGAACGACTTCGAGGGTGAAATGCAGGGGATGATCAGCGGACTTTCTTCAAAGGTCTATGACGTCCTGGCAAGCTACGCCGAGCAGCAGGGCTATTCGCTGGTTTTGGACGAGGGGCAGCAACAGGGTCCAGTGCTTATCGCGGTCGCCCAGACGGACATCACCAAGGCAGTCATTGATGCTTATAACCTGAAGTCGGGTGTGCCTGCCCAGGCGGCGCAACCGGCAACGGCTCCCAGGACAACTCCTCAGTCCGCGAAGCCCGCCACTGCGCCCTAGAGACGCCGAGTAACCCTCTGCAATGGCTCTGAGTAGCAGGGCCTTTGTGGTTGAATTTGAGATAGTTAAAGGCAGGAGAAAAGGCCGCTTGCCGAGAGAAGGAACCTCTGCACTGTCCCACCGCCCTCCTGTGGAAAAAATTGTGGATTATTTCCCGCAGATATCGGAAAAAATCGAGACTTTTCCACTTGTCAACTCTTATTCACTTCTGATAGAGAATCTAAATCCTTATTTATCAAATAGAAGCTAGAATGAATCACCAATTTCCAGCCAAGTTTACCGGTGAGCGATATTGAACACTCTTCCTGCCCGGTTTCCACAACCCCAGATGAACATCCGATTACTAAAGTACTAGTTGGGGAGCTACATGTCTCCTATTTTTGCTGGTCTTCGCCCACCCGCAACACGGCAAGAAAGGCTTCCTGCGGGATATCGACTTTGCCGATCCGTTTCATGCGCTTTTTACCTTCTTTTTGCTTCTCCAATAATTTGCGTTTGCGGGAGATATCGCCGCCGTAACACTTGGCCAGCACGTTTTTGCGCAGGGCGACTACGGTCTCACGGGAGATGATCTTGGCGCCAATCGCAGCCTGAATGGCCACCTCGAATTGCTGACGTGGAATCAGCTCGCGCATTTTGGAGACGAGCGCCTTGCCGCGATCGTAAGCAAAGTCGCGATGGACGATGATCGAGAGCGCATCCACGGGCTCGCCCGAAACGAGAATGTCCAGCTTGACCATCGGCGACTCCCACTCACCGGCCAGTTGATAGTCCAGCGAGGCATAGCCGCGTGAGATGGACTTGAGGCGATCGTAGAAGTCGAGCACGATCTCGTTGAGCGGCAACTCGTAGGTCAGCATCACCCGCGTGGGCGTCACATACTCGAAGTTCAATTGCCGGCCGCGCTTTTCTTCAACGAGTTTAAGGATGCCGCCGACATATTCCTCGTTGGTGAGGATCTTGGCGGCGATGACGGGCTCCTGGATCTTCTCAATATTTGTCGGCTCGGGCCAGCGCGAGGGATTGTCAACCTCGATCAGGCTGCCATCCGTGAGCGTGATGTGGTAGCGAACGCCCGGTGCGGTGGTGATCAGGTCCAATTCATACTCGCGTTCAAGGCGCTCCTGGATGATCTCCATGTGCAGCAAGCCGAGAAAGCCGCAGCGAAATCCGAACCCAAGTGCGACGGAGCTCTCCGGCTCAAAGAAAAACGATGAATCGTTGAGGCGGAGTTTCTCGAGCGCATCGCGCAACAAAGTGTGTTCGTGCGAGTCCACGGTATAAAGCCCCGCGAAGACCATCGGCTTGATGTCTTCAAATCCTGGCAACTGCGCGGTGGCGGGACGTGTGTCGTCGGTAACGGTGTCGCCGATCTTTGTGTCACCCACGGTTTTAATCGTGGCGGCGAAGAAACCTACCTCGCCCGCCGTGAGCAGGCCGATCTCGACAGGTTTGGGCATGAGTACGCCCATTGACTCAACCTCGAAGGCCTTCGAGTTGGACATGAGGCGAATCCGCTGGCCCTTGTGCATGGTTCCTTGCATCACGCGCACCAGCACAATGACGCCGCGATAGGCATCGAACCAGGAGTCGAAGATGAGCGCCTGCAGCGGTGCATCCGGGTCGCCGGTGGGCGGCGGCAGCCGGTGGACAATCGCTTCAAGCACGTCAGCCACGCCCTGGCCGGTCTTCGCGCTCACGGGAATGGCGCCAGTAGCGTCGAGTCCAACCGCCTTCTCGATGGCCTCCTGAGTGCGGACGATGTCCGCTGAGGGCAGGTCAATTTTGTTGATGACGGGAATAATTTCAAGACCGTGGTTGATGGCCAGGTAGGCGTTGGCCAGGGTCTGCGCCTCGACGCCCTGGCTTGCGTCAACCACCAGCAGCGCCCCTTCGCAGGAGGCCAGCGAGCGGGACACTTCGTAGCTGAAGTCCACGTGGCCCGGCGTGTCGATGAGGTTGAGCTGGTAGGTGTTGCCGTCTTGCGCCTTGTACATCATGCGGACGGCATGAGCCTTGATGGTGATGCCGCGCTCGCGTTCGAGGTCCATGTCATCGAGGATCTGGGCCTGCATTTCACGGCCGGTTACAGAGCCTGTGAACTCCAGCAGACGGTCGCTCAGCGTCGACTTTCCGTGGTCGATGTGGGCGATGATGGCGAAGTTACGAAGGAAGCGAGCGTCCATGCGGGGGTTGGCGATTGGGTGCAATCACGCCGTGCTGCGCGCATTGCCTCCATGGCATAGCTTATCATCGGCATAGTGTCTTTCGCGGGCTGGTCTTGGCCGCGCAGGCCACATCCTCTTCATGCACATTGGTTCGATTCGCTATCGTTTGCTCGCTTCGGCCCTGCTGGCTCTTTCGCTGACGGGGTGCGATCCCTCACAACCTCTCGTCGCTCGACAGGGAGACAAGCCGCAGGCCACCGCGCCGGCTCTCCCAGCGCCGCAAACCTCTCAAGAAGTTGCCCCCGTACCGCCGCCGTCCACCCGCGAACAGCAGCGCGTGAACCTGCTGATCCAGCAGGTGGAGCAAGCCTACGCCTTTGGCGAGGCCGACTATCGCAAGGGGCAGCTGGCCGAAGCCAAGGTGGAGTTCGACCGTGCAGTGGATTTGATGCTCTCGAGCGGGATAGACATCAAGGGCGATTCGCGCTTGCAGGAGGAGTTCGACCGCATTGTGGATGGCGTCAACGGGATGGAGATGGACGCGCTGAAGCAAGGCAACGGGTTTGTGCCCAAGGTGGAGCCGTCTCCGGCTGAAGTGGCGAGCGACGTGGCCATCGTGGTGGACCCGAACCTTGTGGCCAAGGCCAGGACCGACCTGGCCACAACCAAGTCCGATCTGCCGCTGGTTGTGAACGACTACGTGGCCTCGTACATCAACTTTTTCGCCAATACGCAGAAGGGCCATAACACGCTACTCCACTCGTTCCAGCGCGCGGGCCGGTACAAGGCGATGATCCAAAGAGTGATGGCTGAAGAGGGCGTTCCGCAGGATCTGATCTACCTTGCGGTTGCCGAATCGGGCTTTCAGCCCCGTGCGATGAATGCGCGCTCTCACGCCGGAGGGATGTGGCAGTTCATGCCATACGGCGACTACGGGCTTGTCCGCAACGCGTATGTGGACGAGCGCTTCGACCCGGAGAAGTCGACGCGCGCCTACGCCCGCTACATGAAATTCATCTACGAGCAGCTGGGCGACTGGTATCTCTCCATGGCCGGCTACGACTGGGGCGCGGGCAATGTGCAGCGAGCCGTGCAAAAGACGGGTTACGCCGACTTTTGGGAACTCTACAAGCGCAACAATCTGCCGGCGGAGACCAAGAACTACGTTCCGGAGATTCTCGCGGCAATCATCATTGCCAACCATCCTTCGCAATATGGATTCGACGACGTAACGCTGGACCCGCCGGTGCTGACCGACACGGTGACCATCAACTACTCCGTGGATCTGCGGCTGGTCGCGGACATTTTGGGAGCGCCGATGGACGAGATGATGGCGCTGAATCCCAGTGTGCTTCGCATGGAAACGCCTCCGGACGCGTCGTTCGATCTGCACCTGCCCGCTGGCACGGCTACCCTGTTCTCTCAGCGCATAGCCCTGATTCCCGAGGCCAGGCGGAACGCGTGGCGCTACCATCACATTGCGGCGGAGGACACTCTGGCGTCCGTGGCGCGGGAGTACCGCGTTCAAGAAGCGGAGCTGGCCGCTGCCAATCAACTGCACGCGGGCGATAGCCTGCAGGGCGTGGAAGGGTTGGTGGTGCCGCAGGCTCCGGCCGCCGCGATCTTGACGCACATCGTGCTTTATACCGTGCGCAGGGGCGATACCCTGGTGACCATTGCCGACCGCTTTGGGGTTTCGCTCAACCAGTTGCGGCGCTGGAACAAGATCACGGGCATCAAGGTTGTGCGAGGCAGCCGGCTGCATGTTGCCGAACCAGCAACTGTATCGCACGCCTCCCGAAGTCATCGCCGCGGCACCAGTGTCGGGACGACCGCTAGAGCGCATGCCACGAGTTTGGCGAAGGGGTCCGCTCCTGCGCAACTGCACCACTCGGCCAAAAAGATGAATGGGGCATCGAGCGCGAGATCAACGCTGCCGCAGAGGGCGGGCACGCAGGGCAAGACTGCCACAAAGAAACAAAAGCGCGCAAAGTAGCTCATTACGTGCTTGTGTTTTGCTGGTATTTGAGTGCAAGCTATCTGTACAATGAATTTCGCAAGCGGAGCGGCTGCGTCCGTTGCGCGAAGAGGCAAACCAAAAATCACGTCAGCGGTGAGCCGCTGGAGGCAATAGGATGGACGAAGTATTCAAGATGCATGCAATGAGTGACGGCAACCAGGATACGGAGCCCGTGGAACTGGACCCGGATCACGAAGACTTTGAAGCGAGCGAAGAAGACGAAGAAGTCGAGACCTCCAGCGTTGTGACCTCCTCGGATGACGATGAGGGAGCGACTGAACAGGCCGTACTGGTGATCGTGGAGCGACCCGCTCCGAAGAAGAAGACCCCGAAGAAGAAGAAGGTGGTCGTGGAAGCCGTCGTGGCACTGGATACGGGTTCGGATACGACAGGCTCGACAGGCGGAAAGACAGCGGTAACGGCTCCACCCAAGAAGGCTCCTGCGAAAAAGGCTCCCGCAAAGAAAGCGGCCCCAAAGAAGGCCGTGAAAAAGGCTGCGAAGAAGGCCGTCAAGAAGGCCGCGAAAAAGGTTGCGAAAAAGGCCGTGAAAAAGGTCGCGAAAAAGGCAGTAGCCAAGAAGGCTGTGGCAAAGAAAGCTCCCGCGAAGAAGGCCGTCAAGAAGGCCGCGAAAAAGGTTGTAGCCAAGAAGGCTGCAAAGAAATCCCCCGTAAAGAAGAAAAGTACTGGCGCAACGGGTGGAAAGACCGCAGCCAAGAAGGTTGCGGCCGGAAAGCGCGCCAGCAAACCCACTAAAAAAAGAGGTAAAAAGTTGGCAGTTAAGAAAGCAGCAAAGAAGGCACCCGCGAAGAAGGCTCCTGCTAAGAAGGCAGCAGCGAAGAAGGCTCCTGCAAAGAAGGCAGCCAAAAAGAAGTAAAAACGGCAACAGGTACTTCAAGGCAAGCAAAAGAGCCCGGTTTAGAGCCGGGCTTTTCTGCGTCTGGATTCAGGCGAATTGTTTAGGTTGCCTTGCAGGCAGCGGCGAGCTGGGCAAGATGCCAGCGCTGATGCTCGAGGTAGTCCTCGATGAGAAAGCGCAACGTGACTGGCGCCTTGTCGCCGATGGTGCAGCTAGCATCGAGCCGCTCTTCGGGGATGCGATCGACCACGCACGCGAGGATCTCGTGTTCCACTTCCTACCAATTCAGCAGAGTGAACCATGGCTGGCCGGTATAGCCATGCGCGGCGACCCATGCATCCTGCGCGTACTTCGGCCCCACATAGCTGCCGTCCGCGGCGGCGCGGACAAAGCGCTGGCGGTTGTTTGCTGCTGAATCGAGCAGGTGCCCGACAATCTGCTTGCGTGTCCAGCCGCCCTCGCGCCATGGAGTGGACGCGACGTCTGCCGGAATTGCAAACAGCGCGGAGTGAATACTGTCGAGCTCCGCGCGGAAGTGCTGGGCTAGCTGTGTGGGCATATCGTACTCGACTTGCGGGCTGGCGATGGAATCTCCTCTTGTCCTGAATGATCGCTCGTCTTACGCCTCTGGCTTCCGCCCCACGGCTTCGCATCGACAGCGCAAGTAAGAAACTGTCTTGTCCACCGCCCCACGCGCGCAAAGCAACCACCATTGCGTCGAGTTCCTCGGCCGCCGCCCACCCCTCTGCAAGGATCAGCGGCCGGTGCTGAACCATAAAGACATCAGACCAATACCTGCTGAATCCGGCTGTCAGCTCAGGTGTGCCAAACGAATCGGAAGAGGCTGTGGCAAGGATATCGACGAATCCGGCCTCTCGAAGGATCTGGCGATGCTTGCGGCCGAATCGGAGGTCCCCTCCATGATGCGTAATGACCAATTCTGCCAATCTCCACATTCGGTCGAGCGCAGCGTGCGGAGGGAAATATACATCACCCTCCACATCCGCATCGCGTAGGCCAACCAAACCGCCGGGTTTGAGAACGCGCCTGATCTCTCGGAGGGCCTTCATTGGCTGACCGAGATAATAGACCATCGCATGCGCCAGTACCGCATCAAAGCTCGAATCTTCAAATGGAAGCGCGTACACGCTGGCATGGAGGAATTCCACATTGACCAGCCCACGGTTGCCGGCTTCCTGGCGCCCTCGGTCCAATTGGCCGTCTTCCACGTCAATACCCACTACCGTTCCCTGGCGGGCAAGAGTGGCGAGGCCGAGACTAATTCCGCCGGGGCCGCACCCGCAGTCCAGGATTCGCATGTCCGGCTTGATGAAAGGGACAATGAACGCGGCCTCGCGGACAGCCTCTCGCCGCGCCAGCGCTCCCAGGATCAAGGAGTCGTATCCGCCGGAATAGCTCTCATGCTTCTGAACGGGGCTGCTCATGATTCGGGAACCGGGGGAAACAGTTCTTCCAGACTCTCAGTGAATCGGTGATCTTCCAACATGGCGCCAATGCGCAGGGAGAGTTGCTGGATCAGTTGCTGCCCCCGCTCGCTGGAGAAATCAAGCATGCCGCCGGCCACGACCGCCGTCCGCAGCGGCGAACCGAGTCCACGTCGAAAATCCAGCAAAAGGTCTTCGTGGGAATAGCTAGTGACCCCGTTGGCCAGTAGCGTCTCGTGATAGGTGTTCAGAAGCTCTGGCTCCATGGCGCGGCGTTGTTCGACGGGAAGCGAGATGGCCATGTAGTAGGCAAGATCGGCCGCGCCGTGGGCCAGCCGACTTACCTGCCAATCGAAAAACACAATTTCAGGGCCGTGGTGATTCGATGCGATGGCCACATTGTCCAGCCGGAGATCTCCGTGAAACAGCGTGGTGGGTAGTTGCGACGCATGATAAAGAAAAGACGCAGTCCACGTCGAGAACTCCTTGGCCGCATTCAGATAATAGGGTGAAACCATTGCGCTGAACCGTTGTTCAAAAGGGGCAAGCATGGCCTTGTAGACGGCCGTGAACGCGGCGGTGTCCGCTGCCGGAGAACGCAACCACGCGAAGGCCTTCAGACGAGGATCATTCCAGAAGTGCGCGTGAAGCAGCGCCATCTGCCGCACGATCCCAAGAGCCTCTTCCGGTGAACTGCCGGCGACGTTGTCGCAGAATTGAGCCTTCCCCAGATCTTCGATCAGGAGAACACTGGCACCCGTAGTTTCTTCATAGAGACTCAGGTAGGGCCGAGGAATGCGCACTGGAAAATCGTCCAGCGCTGCCAGATCGCGATAAAACCCGGCCTCGGTTTCCTACAGGCCGAGCCTTCGCATTTGCTCCCGCACCTGAGGGCTCGCCGAGGAAAGCTTTGCGAACAAACTAGCCGGAGCGCCCGGCTCCGCCCGGTCATACTCGATCAGAAGGTGGGCTGTCTGGCCTACAAACCCGCTGCCCGCCACAACGGGCCTTACGCTTACGCAGCTGACGTGGGCTTGCTTGATGACGCCGGAGCTGCGAAGAGCGGCGGTTAGCCATTCTGCACGATGGAATCAGGGGAAGGTGGAATGGTCAAATTGTCTTTGGGCATGGGCAAGAGATTAACAGGCAGTTTTAGTTAAGTGCAAGAAAGAAGTGTAGTTGCAATCCGACTTTTTCTGGCAGAATCTCCACAAATGCCTGGTACTACAGTTGTACTTGCGGTCTGTTTCGGAAAAGTGGCAGAGGCCCGGGCCTAAAGGCCCCGTTAATTTGCTCTCTTTCAGGGGGTTGAAACTGTCAAATTCCAGGACATGCTTTACGTTTTGTCTCTGGACATCCTTTACAGTTTC
>OBLU010000945.1_pt1 | contig 26991 bp, 28 predicted proteins | sample 1518681 | NCBI WGS metagenome assembly OBLU01 (sample SAMEA3539304, study PRJEB22396) | soil metagenome | biome: tundra; feature: field; material: soil | place: USA | collected 2010-05 | depth 0.15 m
ACGCTTCTCGGACCGCCCTTATGCTGTTGATCGCTAATATCCGCGCGGCTCTAGGCCATGTAAGGGAAGTTGCGGAGCAGTCGCCCGCGACAGAACGATGGAAGACCCTACTGGACTACATCGTGGCCAGAATCATTCCGCATCGACCCCAAAAACTCCTCGAAACTTGTCTCCTCATGGTTGGGTGACTGCCGTTTTTAGGATAAATAACCAATCACAACAGAACGGGCACCCGTGAAGGGTGCCCGTAGAAGCTGCTGAATTGATGAGACTTACCGCCAGTAGTAATAACCGCCGGAGATGTAGTACGGACGGTAGTAGACCGGGGGAGGCCCATAATATGCCGGTGCATAGCCGGGGCCATAGTATCCGCGACGGTTGAGCGTCGGGCCGGCCGGGTACAGGCCTTGCGCCAAGCGAGCCGCTTCGTCCTGGCTGACAGGATCAACGGTGAGCGGAGTGTTCAGGTGAAAGGTAACCAACGCTTCTGCAGGGATCCAGGCACGAGGCCCCGGAGTCGCCGCGGAAGCCGCGGTACCGACTGTGCCACCGGCTGCGGCGCCAATCGCGGCACCACCACCGCCACCTGCCGCTCCGCCAATGATGGCGCCCAGCAAGGCACCGCCGACGATATTGCCGGCTGTACGTCCAGCCTTGTTAGGACCTTTGACCTTGAACTGGTCGGAATCGAGCGGATAGCTCTTTCCACCCAGATCGAGCGAAACCAGCTTGAGAGCCAGCGTCGGGCTCCCACCCAGATCACCGGAACTCTTGCTTTCAGAGACTACGCCGTGCACAGTGGCACCGCGTGGGATCGCCAAGAATCCGTTAATCGCTACGTCGCGGATGACCGTAAATTCAACCGGAGTGCCATCCTTGGCTCGCTTGTTGTCGAGGGCTTCGGTTGTCCGCAGTTGCAGCACAGATCCTTGAGGCACCGTGATCGGCCCTTTGGCAATACCGTAAGAAGGACGCGGTGGGGGCGCGTATTGTGGCCGCTGCGGATAGCCCGGAGGAGATCCGTATCCAGGAGGCGGCGGGGGATAGCCAGGCTGCTGCCCATACGCCGGTTGCTGCTGCTGAGGATATCCTTGCTGCTGTTGAGGATAGCCCTGCTGCTGAGGATACCCTTGCTGCTGTTGCGGATAACCCTGCTGCTGGCCGTAGTTGGGTTGTTGGTTATCAGGCTGTTGTCCGTAGCCAGGCTGTTGCCCATTACTAGCCTGCTGACCGTATCCCGGTTGCGGCCCATTTGAATTGGGCTGAGGAGCGTAACTGGGCGGAGGCGTATTGTCCTGTCCTGCCTGGTTGTCGGCGACGTCTGCATTAGGATCCGGCGCGTTCTGGGCGTCCTGAGCCTCGGCAGGGTTACCGACCTTGAGATTGTTATTGACCTTAGTTACGCCGGGCACCTTGGCGGCAATCGACTCTGCTAGCTGACGCGAGGCCTCGCTCGATACTGTCCCGGAAAGCGTAACCTGCGCCTGGATTGTAGCCGCAGTGATAAGGTCGTTTTTTAGCGCTTCAGACCCGTCCAGCGCCTGAACCACGGCCATCTCAATTTGACCATCGCTGCGTGGCCCCGAGGACGGCGCGCCCGAATTCTGTGCCGGGGCGTTGGCATCTTGTGCGAGCGAATAATTGGCGGACAAGCCAAGCGCGGCCGTCAACACCAAAGCTTGGGGAATCATCCGTTTAACCAAAGGCTTGTTCATTTTCAAATTTCTCCTCGACACCGTGTGCCACCTGTGGCTGTTGCTCTGGAGTGTTCAACCCGTTAGACGGGGAAATCACGAGAGCCGTCATCGGATTGAACCCGCCTTGCGGCAAAAAGTTCCGCGCGCCGGAAGCAAGCCAAACAAAGGTAATGTTCATCTCCGACGCGCTCTGTCGCCCTGTTTGATGCTGGTCAAGGGCCGCTTTGATGCTAAACAAGGGCCGGCTGCGTCGACCGATTCAGGCTCTCGTCGTCAGGAAGGAACAATTGAAATACAGTTCCAGATTGGCCATGCGAGTTTGCGGTTCGACTACGCACGCGCACCATTCCTCCGTGCTTGAGAATAATCTCGTGACTCACCCAGAGACCGAGGCCCGTACCGGTCACGTCCTTGGTCGTAAAGAAAGCTTCGAAGATACGCTCGCGCACCTCCGGTTCCATACCTTCACCCGTATCTGCCACCGTGAATCTAACACCCGAGACTTCCGGGAACTTCCAGTTGCGCGAGGGACGGGCACGCACCACCAGGCGCCCGCCTGACTCAATCGCGTCCACCGCGTTCCCTACCAGGTTCGCCATGACTTGCCGGACTTCTCCTGCGTAGCAGAACAGATCGAGCGATGGGTCGTAGTCACGTTCGACTGTGATATTGAGCGTGCCCAACCGGCCCTGGTATAGATTCAGCACCGAATCGAGCAAGTCGGCCATCGAAGATCGCACCGGCGACGTTGACTGGCGATAGAAACGTAGAGTCTGTTGCGCGATTTCAGCGATACGATGCGCTTCATGCTCGGCCATAGCCACGTAGTTAAGCGCGTGTTCATCAAGGCCACAGAAGTTTCTGAGCAGGAAGAGAATGTTCGTGATCGCTTCGAGCGGATTGTTGATCTCGTGGGCAATCGATGCAGCGAGTCGGCCTGTGGCGGCCAGCTTTTCGGTTTTCCTGAGCGCTTCTTCGTTGCGCTTGCGCTCGCTCACATCCTGCACAATGACGCCCGCCCAGCGCACCTGGTTGGGCGTGGTGTGTACAGGATACGCACTCAAAACCCAATTCGATGGGCGATTGCTGGAGCTGATCTGTCCATGCAGTTCCAGGTCGTGCACAGGCTTTTCAGCGGTGAAAACCATGGAGAGGGCTTGCTCAATTTGCTCCGCGACCTGCTCAGAAAGCAGCTCCGGCAATGTCCGTCCCAGGTGACGACTGAGAGGAATGCCGGTGAGACTTGCGAATACGTGGTTCACTCGCACAATGCGGCAGCGCCGATCGAAGAACGCCAGGCCGACGGGGGCATTGGCCAGCATTGAATCGAGCAAAGAGAGCGTATCGTTCAACCCGAGGCGCTGTTCATCAATCGACGCCACCATGCGGTTGAACGCGTCAATCAGCTCGCCAAATTCGTTGTTCACCGTTACCGGCAGTGGGAAGTTGCCATCGCTGTCGGGCGAGCTCATCAGCGCACGCGTGCCGCCGTGCAACACGGCGAGCGGTTTCGCGATGGACCGCCACACAATATAAGCGAGCAGCGCCGAAGATAGGATCCAGATCGCTCCGAAAACTACCGTCCCGCGCAGAAACGTTTGCAACTGCTCGTTGTCCCAAGCGCGATCGGTTTCGACCCACGAGAACCCGCGAAGTACGCCCCCTGTATAAATGGGCGCAACTCCCTCAAGGCGGCCCGCACCAAAGAAGAAGACCCGAGCTTGCCCACCGCGAATCTGACTCATCTGGCTGCGTTCCGCGGGATCGAGCGCAACCTGATCCGCGGTCCCCTCGTTGACCAGCAGAACCTTTCCCGTGGGGTCCGTCACCTTGACGCGGAGTACGCTGGGAGATTCGCCCATCATTTTGACCGATAGCCCCACAAACTCAGGCCGCTGCTGCTCGTATGCCTCTTTGGCTTGCAGTGCCACGGAGCTTGCTTGGTGAGCCAATCGATGCACAGCGCGATCGTAGACATCGTGTTGCTGCAGCCGAACGAGCACCAAGGCAAACAGTGCAATCGAAAGAGCTTCAAGCAGCACGAGCCCAAACAGCATCTGCCATCGAATGGTGCGAGGCCACCAGCGCATGATGATCTCAACTTCCCTGGGATTCGTGTTTCCTAGTGTACCGGAAGGGAGGGCGCGTTCAAGCAGAATCGCGCTTGGTGGTGAGCGCCCGAGCGATCTGCTTCCCGTGAAAACGCCCATTTTCAATGAAGATCTCGTTGGTGCGCGAGCCCGCCACGATCACCCCGGCGAGGTAGATTCCGGGCACGTTGCTCTCCAGCGTTTCCGGGTCGCAGACCGGCAGGCGGTCGGGCCCGTCAAAACGCACACCCATATTTTCAAGGAAGCTGAAGTCGGGTCGGTAGCCTGTCATGGCAAAGACAAAATCATTGCGCAGAACCTGCCGTCCATCAGGTGTTTCGAGGACCACTACGTCGGGTGTTATTTCAACCACGTGGGAGCGGAAAAACGCTTTGATTTCCCCGTTCTTGATGCGGTTTTCAATATCGGGCTTGATCCAGTACTTCACGTGCCGGTGAATCTCGCTATCGCGATGAATGAGCGCAACCCGGGCTCCGTGCCTCCACAATTCCAAGGCCGCAATCGCCGCTGAATTCTTCCCCCCGACGACTAAGACGTCCGTACCGAAGTAAGGGTGGGGATCGTCGTAATAATGGTGCACCTTGCTCAGATTCTCACCCGGGATATTCATGTAATTGGGAATGTCGTAGTACCCGGTTGAGACAGCAAGCTTGCGTGCCTTTAGCGCCCCATGGCGGCCGTAACGGTCCACGATGTGGACCACAAATGCGCCATCCACGCCGGTCACCCGTTCCACCCGCTGGTACTGACGCACGTCCAATTTGTAAAACGCCGCCACTCCCCTGTAGTACTCCAAGGCCTCAGTGCGCGTGGGCTTGGCGTTGGGGCTGGGGAATGGGATGTCGCCGATTTCGAGCAGCTCCGAGGTCGTAAAGAACGTCATGTGGGCCGGATAGTTAAAAAGCGAGTTGCAAACGCAGCCCTTGTCTACCAGGACAGTGCTGAAGCCGGCCCGTTGCGCCTCGATTGCACAGGCTAACCCCGTAGGACCCGCGCCAATGACCAGGAAATCAAAAATCGCGTCGGGTCCCGGTTTGCCGGTCGGATCCGGCATGGATTGCGGTTTCGCGTCCGGTACGGAATCTAACGGATAGTCGGCCATGACTTTAGATTAGGCCATCGAGGCACAGCCGCGCACGGTGAGTGGGTCGAATGACGGTAATCGCGCCCCAGCCAATGCCCCGTCGCATCCTTTACCCTGATAAGATCACATTTTGTGAGGAGCTTCATCCATGACGGTTATCCGGCAGGAAGACTTTATTGCCAGCGTTGCGGGCGCGTTGCAATACATAAGCTACTACCATCCCGTTGATTACATAACGAGCCTGGCCAAGGCGTATGAGCGCGAGCAATCGCACGCGGCCAAAGATGCCATGGCGCAGATCCTGATCAACAGCCGCATGTGCTTTGAGGGCCATCGCCCCATCTGCCAGGACACCGGCATCGTAAACGCGTTTGTGAAGGTCGGCATGGATGTGCGCTTCGAGGCCGCGCCCGGCGAGAAGCCACTCGACATGCAGGAGATGGTTGACGCAGGCGTGCGCCGCGCCTATCTCGATCCTGACAACAAGCTGCGCGCTTCATTGCAGGCCGATCCGGCCGGCGCCCGCAAGAACACCAAAGACAACACTCCCGCCACAGTGAACGTGGAGTTGGTGCGCGGTAACACCGTCGAAATCACCGTGGCGGCAAAGGGCGGAGGCTCGGAGGCGAAGAGCAAATTCGCCATGCTGAATCCGTCCGACTCGGTCGTCGAATGGGTCTTGAAGACGGTGCCAACGATGGGTGCGGGCTGGTGTCCGCCGGGTATGTTGGGCATTGGCATTGGCGGAACAGCAGAAAAAGCAATGCTGCTGGCAAAGCAGTCTCTTATGGACCCCATCGACATTCAAGATCTGATCGCGCGCGGACCCAAAACAACTGCCGAGAAATTGCGCGTTGAGCTGTATGACAAGGTCAACCGGCTGGGAATTGGCGCCCAGGGACTGGGCGGCCTCACCACTGTGCTCGACGTCAAGGTTCTCGACACTCCAGCCCACGCCGCGAATCTGCCCGTCGCCATGATTCCCAACTGCGCCGCAACGCGTCACGCCCACATTGTCCTCGACGGCTCCGGGCCTGCCTTCCTCGATCCGCCGAACATTGAAGACTGGCCTAAGCTGACCTATGACGTTTCAGCCGCACGCCGTGTGAACTTGGATACTGTAACGCGTGCGGAGGCGGCCACTTGGAAACCAGGTGAAGTGCTTTTGCTGACTGGCAAGCTTCTTACTGGTCGCGATGCGGCGCACAAACGGATGACTGACATGCTGAGCCGGGGTGAAAAGCTGCCCGTCGATTTCCGCGACCGGTTTATCTACTACGTCGGCCCGGTCGACCCTGTCCGCGAGGAAGTCGTCGGTCCGGCCGGTCCCACTACCGCAACACGCATGGACAAATTTACCCGACAGATGCTGGCCGAAACGGGATTGCTCGGAATGGTGGGCAAAGCCGAGCGCGGTCCGATTGCCATTGACGCTATTCGTGAGTTTGGAGCGGTTTACCTGATGGCCGTGGGCGGCGCTGCATACCTGGTATCAAAAGCCATTCACGGCTCGCGCCTTCTGGCGTTTGAAGATTTGGGTATGGAAGCGATTTACGAATTTGATGTACGCGACATGCCCGTCACCGTGGCGGTCGACGCCAAGGGGACCAGCGTTCATCAGACGGGTCCTGCCGAGTGGCAACAGCGCATCGCCAACATTCCAATCTTGCAGTGAGAAACAGGGGTCGGCGGTCAGGGAACAGTGGTCAGTGGTTAGAGATCAGTGGTCAGGAATCAGGGATATATGTTCTCGATCATTGAAACCGTGCGCCCAAAGTTGAAGCCTCGTGTCCACTGTTCACTGATCACTGCAAACTGTTCACTGATCACTCAGATGACTGACCACAATCTCTGATCGCTATGCTCACTCTTTGATCCCCGAGCTTGATCTCTGATCCCTAACTACTACCGCTTGCCGAATCGAAGCACCAGCCCACCAGTGAATCCGAAGCTGTTTTGCAGCGTAGAGCCAAAGCCGGTGGCGAAATACTCAGGCGCCAGGCGCAAGCCTACGCTGGGCGTCAGGTTGTACTCCCCAAGCACGGCCGCGCTAAGCGCAAATGTCGATCCGTCGGGGTACAAGCCGAGAGCCTTGGACCCAAATCCGTTGGTGTCGCTCGAGAAGTTGCCTTGGGCATATCCGCCCATAACGCGACCGGCAATCGAGTAGCGTGGCTGCAGGTAGAACCGGTAGGTGGGTCCACCCATCACGGCATAGGTGCTGATCGCGGGCCGGGTGATGGAGCTGAAGTTGAGCCCCACGTAGGACGTGCCGTAGTATCCGCGGCCGTCCAGCGTCACACCGACTCGGTCGTTGTAATAGCGCGTGAATCCCGTGTTCCAGGCATAATATGTAACTTTCTGTAAATTGGGTCCGGGAGTAAACCGAAGGTACCCCATCCCCGCGTACGCCTCATACAGGTGGGAGTAAACGTCATGAATAGCCTGGGTACGGCGCTGTTCGCGGCGAGCACGTATGCGAGCCTGCACACTGAGCGATCCCTGGTTCTGACTGGCGGCCGGGGCCTGCGCCTGGTCTTGCGCTGGAACTGGGGCTGGGGACGTTGGGTTGCTGGTCGAGTCTGAATTCTGAGCCAGGACGACGTGCGCGGCCGGCAGACTCAACGCCAGCAAAAGAGCAACAGAGCGAAAAGAAGACATCGGTTTCGGGAATCCTCCACGGGAGTACGGAAGCACATCACGGGAGCAGTCCTCCGGTCCGCGCTGGTCTTCACCGCCGAAAACGCAAGGCGATGTACCGGCTCCAGGCCGAATGGAAACTGCCGTGAGCAGCGCTTCCCCCATAGGTATTAAATCACCTCAAGGGGAGACCTGCGGGTGACCCGTTGTGGTTTGGACGCACCTCAACCGCAATCGACTGCAAAGAGGCCTATTTGATGCATCCCAGATCGGTCTGCAACTGCGCCTCGTTGAATCCTGAGGGAGCGCCATTGGCCGTCAGCCAATTCTGGCCAAACAACGCATATGCTTCGTCGCAATACTTCGCCCAGAAGGGCAAGGTCATCGTTTTCAACTGGCCCCAGGTAATACACGTGAAGCTGTGATCGTCGTATTTGGGCACAAATACGCAATGGCCGCCCCAGCTGCCTTTTTTGGCATTTGCGCCCCCATTCGCCACCACATCCCACACGTCTTGGTTCTGCGCTGTAACGGGCAGCGCCAAACCGATATACACTCCCCCGAATAAATTAATGGATTGTCTAATTTCGACGAGACTGGCCGTTTTGGCTGCCGCAAAGGCCAACAAACCGTGCCCGTCAAATCCGTTATGCCGCCAGTCGTTCAGCACATCGAGCTCAATTCCGCCGGAATCGGTGCTCGGATTTCCCGGAACGTAACCGTCCCACTGCTCATAGAAGCTCTGCACTGTGGCATCGGGTACCGTCACGATGCCTCCCGTATTAGCGGTCCATACTTGGACCGCATGGGCCACTCCAGCTATAGTGCAGTCCCCCAGGGTGTCGTTGAGCATCATGCCAAAGTTCGTAACTCCTGCTGTCCAGTCGCGAGCCGGCGGCGGCAGCGGAAGAGTCGGCGCCAGATACTTCGAAACGGCGAGGGTGCGCGTGTCGGTCTTGATGGCCTTCCGGCCAAGCTTCATTGCGGAGTGATCTGCCATGATTTCACCTTGCGAATCGGAGGTAGTCCACGTCGGACCACGTATATGAAGTAGTGGCAATCTTTGTCGAACCGTTTCATGTCATCTATCAAAATCAACAGTCCCCCAAATTTCGAGTGCTAGCGTAGTCGATTACGCCCGTCGATGATCTAGGATGAAGGACTACGGAGGCTTATCGGGGATGGCACGTTTTCTGCTGGGGATTGTGATCGGAATCCTTCTGATTCCGTTGGTGGTCTTGGCGTGGTTTCACTTCGGGCAGGTACCAGTAGCAGTGAACGATCCACCGCTTCCCCAGGAACGGCTCATCACCAGCGTTCCTTTGAACGCGCGCATCGACCGCGAGATGGTGAAAACGCCGCCCATCCAGGCGAGCGAACAGGACCTGGTAGCCGGCGCCCACATCTACAGCGAACAATGCGCGGTTTGTCACGGATTCCACGGACAGCCCTCAAAATTTGGCACGCACGTGTTCCCCACCGCGCCGCCTCTCTGGGAGAAGCACCATAATGGCCCCGTCGTCGGCGTCAGCGACGACCCGCCCGGAGAGACCTATTGGAAAGTCGCCAATGGCATCCGCCTGACCGGAATGCCTAGCTACAAGGAAATTTTGACGGATACGCAGATGTGGCAAGTGAGCATCTTGCTAGCTAACGCGGCTAAGCCTCTGCCTCCGGCCGCTGTCGCGATTCTCAAAGGCGACAACTCGCCTGCCACCCCGGTGCTCACAGTGCCTCCCGGCAAGTAACGAAGGCTCAAGCGGTTACAAGATCGGATGGCAGGATGAGTATGGTTGACACGTTGCGCAAAGGGTTGAAGTTCATGCTCATGAGCATGGGCATTTCCAGCCCGGCCAAGAAGCCGTTGCCACCCAAGAAACCTGCCAAATCGGCGCCTAAGCCTTGAATTTTGATCCATCGAACTGCCGCGCCCGGCTGAGATACCGATAGTTTCCTGGAACAAGATAATCTGCAACCAGGCCTTTCGTTCGATGCTCGAATCGATAAGTGCTCAGTAAGACGCAGGCAGGTTTGAGCTATGACCGCACCGACCAAGAGTTTCTTCCGCGCATTTCTGGATTTCTTCATCCTCTTTAGCGGCATTTCGACTGCATCGAATTTGTCTCGAACTCGGAAAACTCCGGTACGCGGCCGAGGTCTATTTCTGTTCCGCAAAACCGAAAAACCCACGGAAACGGACTCCCCTGTTCACCGCTAAACTGCGAATCAGTCCATCCATTGTTAGAATTGACCTATGCCGCTAACCCGCCAAGAGGCTCTCGACCACTTCCATTCCCCTGACTTGATCGGCCTGGGCATGGAGGCAGATTCTGTGCGCCGCCGCCTTCACCCGGAGGGCGTGGTCACCTATATCATTGATCGCAATATCAATTACACCAATTTCTGCACCGAGTATTGCACCTTCTGCGCCTTCTACCGGCCACTCAAGGGACCTACTTCGAACGAAGGTTACATTCTCGACTTCGAAAAGATCTACGAGAAGATCGCCGAAACGCAGGAGATGGGCGGGACCGGTGTGCTGATGCAGGGCGGCATTCATCCCGATCTGAAGATCGATTGGTTCGAACGGCTATTCAGCGGGATCAAGCAGCGGTTTCCGCAAATCTGGCTGCATTGCCTGTCGGCTTCTGAAATCCTCGCCATCGCCGAGTACAGCGAACTGAGCCTGCGCGACACGATTGCGCGCCTGCGGGATGCGGGACTCGATTCCATTCCTGGCGGCGGCGCGGAGATTCTCGATGACGATGTGCGCAAGCGCATTGCGCGGCTCAAGTGTCGCACTGACGACTGGGTTAACGTGCATCGGACCGCCCACGAGCTCGGTATGCGCACTACTGCGACCATGATGTTCGGCGTGGGTGAGACGTTCGATCAGCGCATCAACCATTTCGAAGTGGTGCGCAGACTTCAGGAAGAGACGGGTGGCTTTACAGCGTTTATCCCCTGGAGCTTTCAGCCGAAGCATACCGCGCTAGGCGGCCGAGGTTGGGACGAAGCCACAAGTGTGGAATACCTCAAAGTATTGGCCATCGCTCGCCTTTATCTGGACAACATTGACAACGTCCAGGCCAGCTGGGTCACGCAGGGCCTCAAGGTGCTGGAGATGGGCCTGCACTTCGGCGGCAACGATGTGGGCTCCGTGATGCTCGAAGAGAATGTGGTCAAGGCGGCGGGCACATCGAATTGCACCACCGAAGAAGAGTTGCGCCGCATCATTCGGGATGCCGGTTTCAAGCCTGTACAGCGCGACACCCTCTATCGGACCATGTTTTTGAATTAAGACGGCCGGCTGAAATAACCGAGGGACATTGAAAGTTGCAATCCTGTTTCTCGCGACACTGAGCACTTCGGTTATCGCCGCGCAAAACGCGGGCCCCCTCCTATCAGGCAGCGTGCTTGATCCTGCAGGCAGACCGGTAGCAGAAGCACGAATCGACGTATCTTCTCGCTCCGGCGCACAGTTCACAGCCATCTCTGGAAAGGATGGCCTCTTCAGCCTGCTGCTTCCTCACGCGGGCTTCTACTCGGCCCGCGCCGAAGCGTCGGGATTTGATCCCCTCGTGCGTGACTTCGATGTCGACATAAACTCGAAACCTTTGACCTTGCAATTTCTTCGCTTGGCCGCAAGGGATGAACAAGTCATCGTATCCGCGGATGTCGGCCGCATCAGTCTCGCCACACCAGATCCCACAGAGAAGGTGACGGTACGCGAAGAATTACTCGACGCCAATCCAGGCCGTCCGGGCGCGCCCGTCTCGTTACCCGGACTTCCCATTGAAACAGCATCCGGTGGCATTAAAGCGCCCCAGTATTTCATTCCCGGGGTGGCGGGCGACCATGGCGAACCTATCGCGCAATACATCGCGGTGGGAAATTATCTGGTCCCCAATAATCTCTCCGCCAACGCGCACGGCAATGGCTACGCCGATCCCAACATCTTCATCTCCGCAGCTCTGGGCAGCGTCACTACGGACGGCGGCGCGTACAACGTACTTGAGGGCAATCACTCGCTCAATCTCGCTGCGACTTACAGCTTTCGTCCACAGTTGAAAAGATTTGTGACGTTGACTGGCGACTATCGAGATCTCGACATGACCGCCGGCATGAGTCCCAGTTCCTCAATAAACGAGTGGATCGCGCTTGAGGCGGCTTATGGAAACGGCCTGCTCGACCGCCTTGAACACCGGCAACAATATAAGTGGAATGCGACCCGCATTTACACGCCGGCTACCCATGAGATCTCGCTGGTGAGCATCGGTTACTACGGCACATCCTATCTGAGCGGCCTTGTCCCACTCGGCAGCGGCAAATCTTTGCACGATACGATCGATCCCCGCCAGCGCGACCAGACGCATACTGCCCTGCTCGCCGCAAGCAATCATGGAGGATCGGAACGAACAACGAAGCTTCGTTCGGAGCGTTCTTTCGCACTTACAACCTGGCCCTCTTTTCAAACTTCGGCGAAGGTCTGATCCGGCAAAGTGAATTTCGAACGGTGGGCGGTGCCGAGGCTCGCGAAGATCATCGCTTCAATCCCTGGCTTGAGGCAATGGCCGGCGTCAACTATAACCAGGACAATCCGCGCCGTGATAACCTCGACCACTATCTTTCGAGCGACCCGCGTACCTATGGCGCTTTCGTCAAAGTTTTAGCCAACAACCTTACCATTCTCGACATTGCGCCCTTCGTAGCGATCCATGGCAATCTCGGCAGCCATCTGCAATTTTATGGCGGACTGCGACACGATCAGATCGAAATGAAGAATTCTGATCTTCTGCAGCCGTCTCGCTCATTCGATTTGTGGAAGGGGCTTGAAAATCCGAAAGCCACTCTAGCGTGGAACCCGGGTGTGAGCGCCATGCATTGGATGCCCTCGGCCGCATTCAGTATCGGACAGGCATTCTTCACGGAAGATCCTCGCATCGGCTTGCCACCCACTACGGGCCCGGCGCCTTTGCTTTCTCCACTCGAGCGCTCGCATTCTGAGCAGCTCGTTCTCGAGAAAGCTCAATCGGGCAGCGACGTTCGCGTTACTCTTGGGCGCACAACCACCACGGCTACACTAGCCAAGATTGATCCAGATACAGGACTGCCCGACAATCTTGGCCCTGGTTCTCTGAAATTTCTCACCGCATCCGTGCGCCACCAATTCGATTTTGGCAGTTTGCAGGGCGTGTTTTCAAAGGCGGACGCGCGCGACGTGAGCACTGGGATGGTGACGCCCGAGGCACCACGAACCATCTTCGATGTACTCGCGGCACTCGACCAGCTGCCGGCAAAACTTCATGCCCGTGGCGAGTATGAATACGTGGGGCACAAGCTTCTTGACGCAGGTGGATTTGAATCAACACCTGTGACTGAGTGGCGTCTGGCAATTGTGCGCCGGTTCCTTGCCGGACATCTGGAGCTAGGTGCAAACGGCATGCTGGCTCGAGGCTCAACAGGGCAGACTACAGAGACATTCGCACCGGACTGGCAGCCTGCTGGTCCGCCACCATCCTGTGCTGCCGGTATTCATGGAATCACGAACGACTTCGAATGCGGAACAGTAGAGCGGAGCGTTGGAGTGCGTTTGCCTTCGTTCGTCGGCGCATCAATCTCCTGGCGCATTGATTCTGAAAAACGACCCTGATCATAAAGATGCAGCCAGTTTAATCAAGCGTGGGCCCTATTTTGCGTTAGGATGCGACTGACTACCCGCAGCCACTTCAAGCCCATGCTTGATGAGCGCGACGACAAACCCGAGACTCTCTTCTGCACCACGCTTACTGCCCGGTAGATTGATGATCAGGGTTGTGTCCTTGAGACCCGCGACACCGCGGGACAGCCATGCGTACTTATTCACTGCAGCGCCCTGCGAACGAATTGCTTCGGCGATGCCAGGCGCTTCGCGATCGATGACACGGCGTGTCGCCTCCGGAGTGCGATCGCGAGGGCTCAATCCAGTTCCTCCGACTGTAAGTACCAGGGCCGCTCCTTCGCCGCTCAAGCGCTCGAGGTGCGCGGCGATCGCGTCTTCATCATCGGGTAACAATCCCGTCGATACATCTGCGTCTGGCCAGTTACCCTTGAGCAAATCAACCACGGCTGGACCCGCTGTATCGGTCATGAGTCCTTGTGAGCAGCGGTCGGAGATAGTCAGAACAGCAAGCAGCATATGTCGACCTCGCGGCTAAACTACGGCAGCATCTTGATGGTATGCAGCCAAATCTCCACTGTCTGCGGCCATGTGGTAACCGGCATTGCAGTTCGCCGCAGTCCATAGCCATGGCCACCTTGAGCATAGATGTGTAATTCCGCAGGAACGTTCGCTTGCTTCAATTGCAGAAAGTAAGTCGTTGAGTTCTCAACATGCACCGGATCGTCTTCGGCCTGGGTGATGAACGTCGGAGGCGTCTTCTCGGTAGGGCGAATATCAGAATTGGGCGCCATGCCCTGATCCGCAATGGCAAGGTAGCCGGGATAGATAATGACCGCGAAATCCGGTCGGCAACTCTGCTGATCTGCAGCATCTACTGCCGGATAAAGCCGTTGGTCAAAGTGCGTGCTCAGCGCTGCCGCGAGATGCGCTCCTGCTGAAAAACCAAGTACGCCCACTCGCTTTGGATCGATGCCCCACGCGGCGGCGTTTTGCCGCACCATGGCCACCGCACGCTGCGCATCCTGCAAAGCCGCTGATGATTTGGGATACGGCCCTGTATCAGGAACACGATACTTGAGCAGCACGCATGTCACCCCGACTCCATTGAGCCAGTCGCACACTTCGGTTCCCTCGAGATCAATCGCCAAGATCTTGAAACCACCGCCGGGGAAAACTACGACGGCGGGAGACGGTGCTTTCGTCGTTCTCTTGGGCTTGTACACGGTGAGCGTTGGAGTGGACACGTTTCCCAGGCGGATAAGCGGCTTGCCTGCAATCAAATTGTCTTTCGCCGTGGTGGTGTCTGCTTCGGCCGGCGCGCTTGCACCCGCAGCTCCGCCGGGAATCCCATTCGGCCAGATCGGCAGAGTCAAATGCCGGGGCGCTGGCTGCCATGCAGGCTTCTGTGCCATGACCGGAATATACAACATTGTCAATGCAGCCAAGACCGCGGCATGTTTACGCATTCCAACACCCCTCCATCAAAACTTCGCAGCGATGATTGCAGCCGAGGGGCCACAGGTGCAACATGAGAGCAGGCTCTAAGTCAAAACTTTGATCGCGCGATCTACGACCTAACCATCGTGGCTCATAGATGAATGCCGGCTAGAAAGAAAATCATCGATGCGGTGAGCGCCACAATTCGCGCTCGATGCATTGCTTCCCATCGATCGTGATCTCGATGGGCCGATGGCGATAGAACATCCGCTTCCTTGCTCGCGAATTGGTTGTTGATGGGCACCAGGATCAATATCGTCAAGAGAACAACCGCCGCCCAGATGGCGCAACTCACCATCAGCCAAAGACTACCCGCGTAACGATGCCTCACGATTGCCTCAACAATCAAAAGCAGCAGACTTAGCCCATACCAAAACGGCATTACCGTCCCTAGCCTTACCGCAAAAAGGTGAATCGCCCTGGCGTGCGCGCGATCATCGAGTTTCGCGAGAATGGGGTTGATAAATGCCGACACAGCGAACTCCGTGCCGATAAGCAGACCAACGGAAACAATCGTTACAAGATCCAGAATGATTGGCATTGCTCACCTCCTGCTGTTTAGACACACATTGCGATAAACTGACGCAGAAAGCAGTACTGACAAAGTTGTCAGTACCTATAGCCGGAAATTGAGGAGACTATCCGCATGCCCGTCTCGAAAAAAGAAATGTCCGCTTGCCCCGTCGACGCCATGCTTTCGGTGATCGATGGACGCTGGAAGGGCACCATCCTGTGGCGTCTGTCCGACGGCCCTATGCGCACCAGCGAACTGCTGCGCAGCATTCCCGGAATTACCGAGCGCATGTTGATTCGGCATCTGCAGGAAATGGTTCGGGACGGAATCCTGGTGCGGCGTCAGAAGTCGAGCATCCCACCCTGCGTCTACTACTCGATTTCAAGATATGGAGAGACACTCAGACCAGTGCTGGAGATGATCTGCGCGTGGGGAAGAATCCACCTGAAGCAGAGGCAACGCACAAGTTGCCGCGTTGCGAGCTGAACCTTTATCGACTCACAATTCCGCCATCACTTATGGTCGCGCGTCCGGCGGAATTAACAATGTCAGCGTTTGCGCAGCTACCTCGAGGCGAACGGGAAGGTGTCCCAGCACTTCTCCATCCGCTTCAACAAAGATGGACGTGTGCGCACCATCGCGAACACTGCATTCCACTGCCTGTGCGTTGATCAGTTCGATATCCCGCAAGAATGTATGTCGGCCGAAGATTACCGCCAGAAGGAAGTTCATATAGCGCAGGCGGCTGCGCGTCTTGAATGCAAGCAGGCATAGGCTCTCGCTATGCAGCGTCGCACCGGGAGCCAGTTCGCCCAGCGCACCGCCGAACGATCGAACCCGCACGGCGAGCAACTGCGACATCTCCGCGACTTTCTCCTCGGCGCTCCCAGCCACCGCAAACCTTGCCTCAAACAATGGAAAGGGATGCGTGGCCCAGATGCGGGTCGCTTCGATCAGGTACAGCACGTAACCAAATCGACGCTTCAACCCGGCATCGAGGCGCGACATCAGCAATGCATCCGCACCTACCCCCGCCGCAACTGTGAAATAGCGCGAGTGTGCGTTGCCATCGCTGTCATGAAAATAGATTTTTCCCAGTGGAACTTCGACACGTTTCGAAGCAAGCAAAGCGCGTATGGCTTTCGCGGGCGGTCCCGTCAATCCAAGGTCTGCCGCGAGTGCGTTCGCCGTTCCCAGCGGCACGACGCCAAGAGCAACCTGCGTGCCGGCCAGGCATTGCAGGACTTCGTGCACAGTTCCATCGCCACCACAAACGAGGACTGTGTCGCACCCTTCGGCAATGGCCTTTTGAGCGAGCGTGACCCCGCTGCCCGGCCCATTGATCACGTGGTGCTCCGCGTCTACTCCTGCGGCCTTGAGCGCCGCCAGCGTGTCGTGGACGATCGAATGCCGGCGCGCAGAGATCCTCCCCGATGCGGGATTTTCAATTAACGCCACGCGGCGCATCGCAACTGTCATTTCAAACCGCTCGGATGGATAAAGACCTCTCGCAGACAACGTCCGGTTTGCTCAAGCTTTTTTGCTTGATACGAGGACTAATCGAACTTACTGGCTCAGCTCAACGAAATCGGTTGGCCGCAAAGCAAAAAAGCCCGAACTCTGCTCGCATTATGACTCCTTCGATGCGCACTGCCCGCTTCCATCTTGATTTCTTCTGAGTTTACGATGATTCCCACATCACTAGAAGGCCTGACTCCATCCCCTCGCATTCCCTTGCACGGGTCCAGTTCCAGATCGATCAACTCGAATTGAATTTAAGCGATCAATACACAGGACGCGTCTAATTCAGCAACTGCTCCGCGACGAGAACTTGTTACCGAACAACTGCATATGTCCCCTCGGCATCTATCTCACTGGCCGAACATCAGCTGAATTTCATTACTGACAGCAAAACAGAGGTAGTCTATGGTGGCGCTCTTCTTCATTCCAGTTCTAGTTCTGGCGCTCGTCGTCACGGCTCCAGCTTGGCCTTACAGCAAAAATTGGGGCTATTATCCAACCGGTGGATTGGGAGCCCTGCTGGCAATCACTATCGTGCTGATGTTCTTGAACCGCATATAGCACCGAGGCAGGTCGGCTTGTGAATTGAGGCCTATATGATGGGCGGTAAGAATTCAATCTCCGACTTGAACATCCTCACCAACCGCTTTTCCCATCGCCTTCAGATAGGCATCCTGGGTAGCGGTTTCTCCCATGATGTACTTTGAAACGAACCGAAACACCGGATTGTAGACCTCGCCGTCCTCCGTGATTTGGACTCTCGTTTCAGATGTTGAGTCGCCCTCTTGTTCGAGCGCAACGTACCACGTTCCCCCATACGGCAAATCCTTGGTAGCGATTCGCCTCCGCAGTGCGTAGGGAGGGCGAACGCCTTCAATAGCGTACGTGACCGTTTGTCCGTGCCTCGAAGTCTCGCGTTGGAAGGTCTTCCCGTTCTCCTGAATTACTTCGCACGTTTTCACCTCCGGGCGCCATGACTGCGATCCTGCTACGAGCCCGAAAAGGCGCTCTGGATTGGCCTTGAAAACGGCGCTGCGCGAGACGACATGCCGCTTCGGCAGATAGGCTCCGATCGCCACCACCGTGGCGATAAGCACGACGATCGCACCCAAAACAATCAGCAGAATCTTCATCCGTTCCTATCCACCTGTTCTCTTCAACTTAGGGGTAGCATGCGACGGCTGCTCCGATCCGTAAACACACTTCAAGCCGCAAAACAAAAGCCCGGCAAACTTCTGCCAGGCTTCTGCTTCGCCGATGCTTGCGCTAGTTGAACAGGTCTTTCATCTTCTCGATCAGCGTCGCTGAAGTCGGCCGGTTGTCCACGTTCATCGATTCGCCAAGCTTGGCGACCAGCTCTCTCTGGGCACGCGAGAGTTTACGCGGAACCTGCACCACCACCTTGACTACCAGGTCTCCGTGACCCTTTTCATTCAAGATGGGAACGCCGCGCCCGCGAATGCGAATCTCCTTGCCACTCTGCACGCCCTCGGGAATCTTGAGGTTCACCGGCCCATCGATCCCCGGGATCTCGATTTCAGCACCGAGCGCTGCTTGCGGAAAGCTGATCGGCACCATGCAGTGCAGATCGTTGCCGTCGCGTTCGAAGAAATCATGCGGCCGGATCGAAAGCACAACGTAAAGGTCGCCTTTGGGTCCACCCATGCGGCCGGCGTCGCCTTCGCCTGAATAGCGAATGCGCGTGCCGTCCTGGACGCCCGGAGGCACCTTCACCGTCAGCTTCAATTCCTTGGTCACGCGCGTCTCGCCGCGGCAGGTCTGGCACGGATCGCCAATGATGGAACCAGTCCCTCCGCATGTGCCGCACGTACGAGCCACCGAAAAGAATCCCTGCTGATAGCGAATCTGCCCACGTCCCTGGCATTGGCTACAAACGCTAGGCCCGCGTCCCGAAGAGCTTCCACGACCGTTGCAGGTCGTGCAGGTCTCCAGGCGGCGCAACTTGACTTCAGTTTCCGCGCCGAAGATAGCGTCTTCGAAATCGATGGTCAGGTCGAAGCGGAGATCGTCGCCGCGTTGTTGACGCGATCCGCGCTGCCCCCCACCGACGTTAAACATCTCGCCGAACAGGTCGCCAAAGATGTCGCCGATATCGACGCCGCCCGCGAACGGACCACCAAAGCCCTGCCCTGCGGCACCCACGCCTGCGTGGCCGTAGCGGTCGTAGGCGGCGCGCTTGTCGGCATCGCACAACACCTGATACGCCTCGCTCGCCTGCTTGAATTTCTCTTCCGCGGCATGGTCGCCGGGATTGCGGTCAGGGTGGTACTTGAGCGCCAACTTGCGATAGGCACTCTTCAGCTCAGAGTCGCTGGCCTCTCGCGAGACGCCGAGGACCTCATAGTAATCTGCTTTGCTCACTGTCAAATTATTCTACCGTCTGTTTAGGATTAGAAACGACGCGCACCATTGCGGGGCGCAAAAGCCGATCGCGCAGCTTGTAACCGCGCCGGATCTCTTCCGCGACGAAGTGATCGGGCAGATCATCGCGCTCCACCGATCCCAGCGCCTCATGCACGCGCGGATCGAACTCCTCGCCCACCGTCGGGACCGGCGCGATCTGCATCTGGCGAAGGACTTCTTCCATCTGCTTGATGATCAATTCCACGCCCGAACGCAACTGATCTGCAGTGCCCGTTGCCTTCAGCGCCAGTTCGAAGTTATCGAGAACGGGCAAGAACTGCTCCACGACATTGCCGGTGGCATAGTCGCGGAACTCCACTTTCTGCCGCTCCGCTCGCTTTCGGGCATTTTCAAACTCCGCCTGCAGCCGGGCCAGGCGGTCAAGCAACTGGTCGCGCTCGGTTTTCACCTGTTCAAACGCCGCTCGACTCACGGACTCTTCCCCCGTAGCCGCCCCCCCGGGAACCGTTGAAGCCTCGGGAGCCGTTGAATCGAAACTATTTTCCTGCGAGGGAGTGTATGTGTCGTCAGTGCTATTCATTTTGGATATCTCGGTTTCCTGCTCGGGCATACTTCTATTGATTCTCCGAAAGATACTTTTGATCTGTTTCAATGATAATTTCCACGGCCGGTGTCGGCCCTTCTGGCTTTCATTGAGCGGTACGCGCCTCGCAAATGCCGTGCCCTCGTGCAGCAGGCCGGCGAGGAAAAGTCCCTAGTCGCCGGGAACTTCGAGGATGCGCTCAGACAAACGCGCGATATAACGCACCGCGTGGATCATTTCCTGGTATTGGATGCGGGTGGATGCGATGACCGCTACCGTGCCCAGGTTCGTGTTGCCGAGGCGGGCTGGCGCGCCAATAAGGACAAGGTCCTGCATGGCCGGGGATGCCTCATCAAGTCCAACCACCACGCGCACTTCCTGCTGGCGTCCATCAACGTAGGCCGTCAACAAGGCCACCAGCCGCTGCTTGGCTTCTAAAGCCAGCAGCATCTGCCGTAACCGCTCGCGGTCAACTTCGGCCGCGATCAAATTGGCCATGCCGTCGACAAACAACGTCGGACCAGCCTCACCGCGGGTCAACGCGCCTTTCCGGCAAAGTTCCTCCACTGAAGCCAGCATCTGGCGGTAAGCCGCACGTTCCAGATCCACTCTCCGCGCAACTTCCGTGCGAATGCGGTCGACCTGCCAGCCGCGGAAATTCTCGTTCAGATAGCGGGCCGCCGTCTCCAGTTCCACATGAGTCAATTCGCGATCCAAAATCAAAACTCGATCGAGCACTGCGCCCGCCTGCGTCACCAAAACCGCCAGCACGCGACCCACGCCAAGGCGGGAAAAGTGAATGTGCTCAAGCACCTGCGCCGCCGGTGAACTCGCCAGCGCCACCCCCAGTCCACTTGAAAGCAGGGCCAGAACCTGTGATGTCCTCTCCAGGTATTCATTAGTGCTGGTCACACCCGTAAAGCTGTCTTCGATCTGGCCGCGGCGCTCCTCGCTGAGGGCACTCAAAAGCGACGCGCTTTGCGGCATGGAGTTCAATGAACTTGCCTGTTCCCCGGCAGCCACGCGGCCCGATTGCGTCAGTTGCTCAACGTAGTAGCGAAAGGCGGCAGCCGTCGGAACGCGTCCAGCTGAGGTGTGCGGTTGCTCCAGCAGACCTGCGTCTCCAAGCGACGACATCACGTTACGAATAGTCGCCGAGCTAAGTCCCTCGCGATTGGCGAAAAAGTGCGCAACCGCCTGCGATGCAACAGGTTTGCCGGTGGCAATGTACAGCTCGATGATGGCCGTGAGCACCAGCCGCTCTCGCGGACTGACACGCGCATCAGACATCGTTTCAGCGCTCCTCGCACGTTCGCCGGATCGTCTGCTACGTCGCGCTTCATCTTTTCGCGGCCAAGCGGACCCGGCTAATACCTGATTTTTCTTGAACTTATCCAGAATGTGGACGAAGTTCCCCTGTTTAATTTTATGGATGTCACTTCAAGGGTGTCAAGTTGGCCGAAAACGCTCCAATTCTTTGCTTTCCGCCACATTGAGCCAGAGTCGCCGCATTGTTCCCATGTGGCGGCCAAAGCGCCAGCATGCATGCCCCGCGGAATCTCACTGAAATTTAAGGGCTTGTCCGATTCCAAGCAACCCGGCGACCGGCCAACCGCTCTCACTCCTGCAGTGAATATCCGACGAATGAGGAGCGCGCAAAGTGGCGAAGCGAAACAGTAAGAGCCTGGCGGACCCGACCCAGTTGAAACCCCTCAATAAACAGGAGGGGATCCTACAAGTCATTGTCGAAACACCTAAAGGCAGCCGCAACAAATTTGCCTTCGATGCCAGGCAGAAGGTGTTCTCCTTGAAGGCCGTTCTCCCGGCAGGGATGGTGTTTCCCTACGACTTTGGATTTCTGCCAAAAACCATCGCACCCGACGGCGACCCCATCGATGTTCTGCTGCTGATGGATGAGCCCGCATATCCGGGAATCGTGGTGCGATCGCGTTTGATTGGTGTGATTGAGGGCGAACAACTCGACGGCAAGAAGAAGATCCGGAACGACCGGCTACTCGCGGTGGCGGAAGCGAATCACCAATACGCGAACATCAAGCGCTCGCAGGACCTACCCTCCGCTTTTCTGCACGAGCTCGAGGAATTTTTCGTCAACTATCACAGCCTGGAAGGCAAGCAATACAAACTGCTGGGGATTAAGAGCTCTGCGGTCGCGTTCGATCTCATCAAGAAGGCGAAGCGGGCTGCCTGAGGAGGAACCAATGGCGTCGGAAATCCACTGGCAGGAAATCGCCATCCGCCTCGTTCTCACCGTGATTGCCGGAGGTCTGCTCGGCATGGAGCGAAGCAAGACCGGCCACGCCGCTGGTCTGCGCACCACGATCCTGGTGACCCTTGCGGCGTCGATCGCCATGATTCAGATGAACCTGCTCCTCCAGACCAACGGAAAGCCCCACGATTCCTACGCTGTGATGGACCTGATGCGACTTCCCCTCGGCATCCTCACCGGGGTGGGCTTCATTGGAGCCGGCGCCATCGTACGCAAACATGAGATGGTTCTTGGCATCACTACCGCGGCCACCATGTGGTTCGCGACCGTGATCGGGCTTTGCCTCGGAGGCGGCCTCTGCATTGCCAAAACTTGCAGCGCCAGGTATCCGGTTTCGGCTTTGCGCGGTTCCTGCAACGGCTTTAAGAAAGCCTCGAAGAGACCGTGGCTGCTCACACCGACCACCGCATAAATGCTGTAAAGAGTAATGCGGGCTTCACGTAGCTTCTTTGAGAGCGACACAACGGTATGGAAATAGCCTTCCTTTGACTCATTCGTTTGGATAAAACGCCGATCGGTGAGCATGGGCCAGCCGGGGCCGATCCAGATAAGCACCTTGCGGCCCGGCTTGTGTGCCTCGTTGTCGGCGATGCCGGTAAGCGTACTAATAGAGGTCTGGAACTGCTCAGCCTGGCCAAAAACGTCGCCGGCAGTCCCACGAGAGCGGACGGTGCCGGTCGCTTGATCAAGCGCTGTCGCCAGAGCATTGCCATCCTTCGAAGGGGCAGGCTGCACATGCAAACCCAGACTGCTCAAAATAAAAATCGATGTCGGCTGGGCCAGATGTCCGCCGTTTTGACGCAGGAATTTTTCAATCAAGCCGCTGCAGGGTAACCGCCTGGTATGGCAAGTTAATCGCATCGAGAACAATGATCACTTCCACTGGCGGATCATATCGGTTTCCTGCAATTCCATCGGTGCGACGAAACCCAAGAATTTTTCGCGGCTGGCTGTTGTCCAGCAACGTAAAGTCTGTCGGCTCCAGTCCAGCCGTCGGCTTCCCTGCCCCGTCCGCCACGAGAACATCGAGGCTGATTCGATTTTGTTGATTAGGAATCGCGGGCACGGTAGATCGCACCGCAGAAGGATCGACTGACACTGCCGCAGTCGGCGAAACCTGTTGACCAACGGCAAATGACACCAAGGAGAATAACCACAAGAATACACACGCAGTTCTGTTCACGAATTTGGACTTCCTGATTTTAGGTCTGCTTTTTCTATCGGAAAGTCTATACCCGTTTTTCTGCTGCGAGCCTGTTTCTTTCCCGTGCGCTCTACAACCAACGAGTAACTGACAAAAGATGAACAAAACTACAAACTGGATCAGCTCTCGAATACACGAGCCGTGCGTTTCCCGAACGTTCGGTGCCAACGGCCCGCTCGGCACCAAGGCTGGCGCGCGAGAATTTGATAGGCACATGCAAGAAGAAGGCAATCGCTCGCAGCCCATCCATGATCCGGCCTCTTTTCTTGCACCCATGCAGCCCAGGCCTCGGTGAAGATCAGTCCTGCTTTTCCGCCGGCTGATTGTAATATCCCGTATTTGTCCGCACGGTGAACCCGGGTTTGGCGACGCTGACTCGCAGGTCGTGGTATTCATCCGCGTGTTCCGCGTGCGGTGGATCGAACGAGATCCTGTAAAACGAATTTGCATCTGAGATGCAATCAACGATCTGCCCCACAACATCGTTGTCAGGACCCAGGATGCGCCCTCCCGTTTGCGTGACTAAAACTTTCAAGGCCAAGTTGCCGGTGTCCGCCTCGCGCGGAGACTTCACGCCCTTGAGAAATGCCTGGTACAGAAGCGGTCGGGTTTCCGCGCCCGTTGTCGAACTCGAAGGTGCGACGCTGTACAGCGCGATGCGCGCCTCACGCAACCTGGTTGAGAGTTCCACAATTGCGTCGAAGTAGCGCCGCTGATCCTTTTCTGAAAACACAAAGTTCGATCCGTCGAGGATCGGCCATCCCGGCCCTGCCCAGATCAGTAACTTTCTTCCCGGCTTCTTCACCTCATTCTCAGCGATGGTCGCCAGTTCACGAACCGACAATTGAAAACGCTGAAGAGCACCCTCCGCTCCCATCGCGGGATTGATGAAGCCAATGTTGCTCTTGATCTGGTCCACAATCGAAGTCAACGCATTGCCATCCGTTGAAGATCGAGGCTGCACCCGAATGCCCGCATCCGTAAGCAAGATGATCGAAACGGGCTGGGCCAGGTGCCCGCCATGCTGCCGCAGAAAACTCGTTACCTGCTGGCGCACAAAGGACACTTGCTGCAAAGGCAGGTTGGCGACGTCCAACAGCAGAATGACCTCAACCGGAGGATCGGGCTTCACGTTGACGCCGTCGTACGAGTGGAACGACAAGATCTTACGGGATTGATTGTTATCCATCAGCGTGAAGTCCCATGGATCAAGCCCCGCAACAGGTTTGCCGTATGAGTCGTTCACGACAACATCCAGTTGAATCCGCCCCGGTTCAGTAATTGGGCTTGGCTTCCTGGACGGTGCAGCGGGAGGCCGGTGGGTTAATACAGGTCCGACGGGGGAGGGCTGACTGGGTGCGGACTGGCTCAGTACAGCCTGAGGCGAAGCATCCTGCGCCGTCACCCTCGCGACCCTGCCCCCTGGCAACACGAACGCCGCCACAACCAATGTGATAAGAGTGGCAAGACAAACGCGCGGCACAGGTCTCATCCCATTCATCCCCTTGAAATCCAAGCCGCATCTCCGCTGGCAGTCTACCGCCTATCACCGTACAGGCATAATAGTTAGAGCCCGGACAGTGGCGGGAGGTTAGGTTGAGAATGAATACTTTCAGAGCTCAGGTCGCCTGCGCCTTGGCGCTCCTCTTGATGTGTGCCCCGCGTCCATCGATAGGACAAGCCGCGTCCGCAACGGCTGCCGCACCCTCCGAATACCAGCAGCAGGTTGAGGCGTGGCGCCAGCAGCGCGAGCACGAATTGGCTGCCCCTGACGGCTGGCTCACGCTAGTGGGGTTGGAATGGCTCAAGAATGGAGTCAATACCTTCGGCGCTGCGGCCGACAACAGCATTCAATTGAAAGCCCAGGCGCCCGAGCACATCGGTCTGCTTACGGTGTCAGGCAATGTCGTGCAACTGCTTGCGCCACCGGGCGGTTTTCCCCCGGATTTGAAAACCGACGGACAGCCCGCACGCGAAGAGTCAATGAGCGCAGACGATGAAAAACCGTCATCGCTGACGTGGCATGGTTTGAAAATGGTGGTGCTTCCACGCGGCGGCCGTTACGCCCTGCGCATCATGGACGCCGACTCGCCCACCCGCACCAATTTTCATGGTTTGCATTGGTACGCTCCCGACCCGCAATACCGCATCACTGCGCGCTGGATTCCGTTCACGCCGCCTCATATTGAAAAAATCCCAACGATCATCGGGACCACTCTCGACCTGCCTGCGCCGGGCGTCGCAGAGTTTACATTGCATGCAAAAACCGTTCGCCTCGAGCCCGTGCTCGAGAGCCCACACGACACCAGCCTGTTTTTTATTTTGCGCGACGCAACCAGTCAGACCACGACCTACCAAGCGGCACGATTTCTGCGCACAAGCTTTCCCGACCACGGTCTCGGCGCTCCCGGTAATCTCACCCTCGATTTCAATGAGGTCTACAACCCACCTTGCGCATACACCCCCTATGCAACCTGCCCTTTGCCGCCGCCGCAGAATCGGTTGGCCGTCGCGATTGAAGCGGGTGAGCAGCGCTACAGCCATTGAGATCTTTCCGCTCGTCGCCGCACGGCATGGTCTTTCATCGCTCAATCGACGTGTCCTTGGAGTCAGCTGATAGATACTAGTTAGAACGTATCGATTGCATTCAGCTGACCGCGTCCGTCTCACATCGCAATGCAAAACCGGCCTCGCACTCTGGCCATCAGGAAAGAGCCATGCCCCATCCCACCGAAGACCTCCGCATCCAATGGACAAAAGTCGTTTTGCCGCCGGTGTTTCTCGAAGAAGAGCGTCCCACCTCTGAGACAGCAATCGCGACTATCTTCAATACTCGCCTTGATATTTCGCGCATCCTCCGCCATCTCGACCCGCGCCTGCTTGTGCTGGTGGGTCCTTGTTCCATTCACGACACCAAGGCCGCGCGTGAATACGCAACCTTTTTGAAGAGCGCGATCGATGAGTTCTCTCGCGACCTGCGCATCGTCATGCGTGTCTACTTTGAAAAGCCCCGCACCACCCTGGGATGGAAGGGGCTGATCAATGATCCGTATCTCGATGAGTCGTTCAAGATTAACGACGGGCTCCGCATGGCGCGCCACCTTCTGCTCGATCTCGCGGAGATGGGCGTTCCCGCCGGTACTGAATTCCTCGACATGATTTCGCCGCAATACATCGCGGGCCTGGCAAGCTGGGGCGCCATCGGTGCGCGCACCACCGAGAGCCAGGTTCATCGCCAACTAGTGTCTGGTGTTTCCTGCCCGGTCGGATTCAAGAATGCCACCTCAGGTGATGTTCAGGTGGCCATCGATGCGGTCTTATCGGCCGCACATTCACACACTTTTCTTGGCCATACACACCATGGGCAGTCCGCTATCTTCGTGACCACTGGTAATCCCGACTGCCACGTCATTCTGCGCGGCGGTCGCAAGATGGTGAACTACACTGCAGAGAACGTCGCTCAGACTGCGACCGAGATGGAAGCTGCCGGCCTCACGCCACGCATCATGATTGACTGCAGCCACGCCAACAGCAACAAGGACTACACGCGGCAGGGACTGGTATGCCGCGATGTCGCAGCACAGGTCGCCGCCGGCAACCGCAACATCATCGGCGTCATGATCGAGAGCAATCTTGTCGCAGGAGCGCAAAAGCTCATCTCCGGCCGCGAACTCACCTACGGCCAGAGCATCACGGACGGCTGCATCGATTGGGCCGAAACCTATAGCCTGCTCGGAGAATTGGCTGCCGCGGTCCGATCCCGACGCGGCTGAGACTGCGTGCCTAGCAAGCGCGCCGGGGTGATG
>OBLU010000949.1_pt1 | contig 26901 bp, 29 predicted proteins | sample 1518681 | NCBI WGS metagenome assembly OBLU01 (sample SAMEA3539304, study PRJEB22396) | soil metagenome | biome: tundra; feature: field; material: soil | place: USA | collected 2010-05 | depth 0.15 m
TGCCGAATCTCGCTCACCGCGCGATTCTTGTTGTCCGTCAGCACCTGCACCATGATGGCGACGCCGCCCGGCCCATAGCCCTCGTACACAATCTCTTCATAGCTCAGGCCTTCCAACTCACCGGTGCCCCGCTGAATCGCCCGCTTGATGTTCTCCGCCGGCATGTTCTCAGCTTTGGCCGCCAGGATCGCCGTCCGCAGACGCGGGTTGCCGTCCGGATCGCCACCGCCGCCCTTCGCCGCAATCGTGATTTCCTTGATCAGCCGCGTGAAAATCCGGCCGCGCTTGGCGTCGGTCGCGCCCTTCTTGTGTTTGATTGTTGCCCACTTCGAATGCCCGGACATGTCTTCCCTCTAACTCGTGAATTCGCGATCTTTGGCTGATTGAGCAAGCCGGTTTTCCGCGCCAACCGCAACGCACCGCAAGCCCCACGCAACGTACGATTTTAGCATGTCCAACCGCCCGGTCCTCCTTCGCACCCTCGAAGAAGCGTCATCTCGACCCTCCTCAAAAAGCGTCATCTCGACCGAAGTGGAGAGACCCCCGCATTTCGCCGTTGCCGCTGCCCGTTCTCCTTCGCACCCTGTAAGAAGCATCATCTCGACCCTCCTCGAAGAAGCGTCATCTCGACCGAAGTGGAGAGACCCCCGCATTTCGTCTTCGCTGTAGCTGCTGTCGCCTTGACGCACCACTCGCCTCACCCCAGATCCTTCGGCCCCTCGCCCACTTTCGGAGCCGGATCCAACACATCATCCGCCGCCGCCAGCAACCCTTCCAGATCCAGAGCCCGCGTGAACATCGCAATCCCGCCATCCACATCGCGCGGCCACAACTCCTTCGGCCGGTCCCAATACAACTCCACCCCATTCTCATCCGGATCGTGCAGATAGAGCGCCTCGCTCACTCCGTGGTCCGCCGCCCCATCCAGCGGCACCTTGTGCCGGATCAGCCCCTTCAGCGCCGCGCCCAGATCCGCCCGCGTCGGATACAGAATCGCCAGGTGATACAGCCCGGTCGTCCCCGCAGCCGGAGGCCGCCCACCCTGGCTCTCCCACGTATTCAGCCCGATGTGGTGGTGATATCCACCCGCCGAAATAAACGCGGCCTGCGCTCCGAAGCGCTGCATCAACTCAAACCCCAGCACGCCACAATAAAACTCAAGCGCCCGCTCAAGATCCGCCACCTTCAAATGCACATGCCCAATTCGCGTTCCCGCTGGTATCGCCATAGCAAATCGATAATACCCCCGCCCGCTCGATCCTTCCCATTGTTTGTCATTCCGCAGCGCAGCGGAGGAATCCGCTATTGCCCCGCCTCCCCCACGCCGTCATCCCTCACGCCGCCTCCCCACGCCGTCATTCTGAGCCGATTCATGGGCCGTCCTTCTGAGCCGACTCTGGCTCAGAATCTCTGTATTGCGCCTTTGCCTCTGCCTTTGCCTTTTTGCTTGTCATTCCGGAGCGCAGCGGAGGAATCTGCTGTTGCCCCGCTTCCCCCAAAAGCCACCTGCGCCTCGAACTCCCCTCTGTATACTTCACGAGACCTTCCAGGAAGAGAGTTGCGCCCTTGCCTTCGCCGCGGAAAGAACGGTCGAGAACCGGAACTCGACGAATCAGCCACGAGACCTTCGGCCTATCCCCGAAGGACCTCCGCACCCTCCGCGCGCTCAACACGCCCGTAAAAATCCAGCGCTTCCTCGACGCCCTCACCTACCAGTACGCCGACACCGCCTGGTCTCCGCAGCGCGCCCTGCGCGAGCGCAAGGGACACTGCCTCGAAGGAGCCCTGCTGGCCGCCGCCGCCCTGCGCGTGAACGGCCACCCGCCGCTGCTGATGGATCTCGAAGCTGTGCGCGACGATGACCACGTCATCGCCCTCTACCGCGAACGCGGCCTCTGGGGAGGCATTGCCAAGTCCAACTACGCCGGCCTCCGCTTTCGCGCGCCCGTCTACCGCACGCTCCGCGAACTCGCCCTCAGCTACGTGGAGCACTACTACAACCTGCGCGGCGAACGCACCCTGCGCAACTACTCCGTACCGGTCAACCTCGCCCGCCTGGACAGCCAGCACTGGATGACATCCGAGGAAGACGTCTGGTGCGTCCCCGAACTCCTCATCGCGGCGCGTCACTACCCGCTCTTCCCCGACAAGGTAGCCCGCGCCCTCCCCCGCCTCGACCGCCGCAGCTTCGAAGCCGGCCTCCACGGCCGCATCCAACACTGAACGTTCCCACCCATCTTCGTTGCTCCCCTTTAATGGAAGTCCGCAATCGCGCGCACGGAAGGGGCAACTGGAGGTACCGCGAGCTTGCATCGATTGCGGCCATCCCGCTTTGCCTCGTAAAGCGCGAGATCGGCCTCGCGCAGAATCCCCTCCGCAGGGAGATGACTCCATTCCTGCGTTGCAACGACGCCCAGGCTGATGGTCACGGTGATCGGGCCGGCCACGGTTGGGATCGGCATGGCGGTGATGGCGCCCCTTATTTTATCGGCTCGCGCGAGAGCATCCGCCTCTTCACAACCGGCCAAAATAACCAGGAATTCTTCTCCCCCGTAGCGGCCGACATAGTCGTAAACGCGCACAGCGCCAAGGAGTCTTTCCGATATTTTGCGCAACACCTGGTCTCCCACCAAATGACCATGAACGTCATTGATGTTCTTGAAGTAGTCCAGGTCTCCCAGAAGGAGGATTGTAGATCCGTTTTCGCGATCGCCGCGCGCAAGCTCACGGTCGAGCGCACCTAAAATGGCCTCCCGGTTCAGGAGAGACGTAAGCGAATCGTGGGTCGCCTTGAATCGAAGCTTCTCCTGTGCTTCTTTCAATGCAGCTTCTGTGCGCTTCAATAGGGTGATGTCTCGCCCGATGCCGATGATGCCAACGATGTTGCCAGCACCATCGCGCATGGGAACCTTGGTGGTGTGCATGCACTTGGCTCCGCCGCTTCCTTCTTGCGACGTTTCATCGCGACCTACCAACGAATGTCCGGTTCGGATGACCTCCTGTTCATCGGCGAGGAAGACTTTCGCAAGTTCCGGGGGGTAGAAATCGAAATCCGTCTTCCCCAGCAGTTTGTCGACCGAGTCCGCCGCCATGATGTCCGCCGTGCTCTGATTTGCCAGCAGGAAGCGACCGTTTGAGTCCTTGATGTAGATGCAATCGGGCACGCTGGCAAGAACGGTCCGGAGCATTCCCAGTTCTCCCGCGCAGGTTTCCGCGGTCTGACGGGCCCGCCTTCTCCCCGCTAACAAATGATTCGCCAGAGCGCCTGCGCCGGCTGACAAACACACAACGACAACCAACGCGCCGAAGCCCCATATGCTGAATGCACCGATTGGTGCCATAAATTCCACAGTCTTGCCTCCTGGCATACGGCGGAAGTGCGCCGGCTTCTTCCCTGGTTATCGGCCTGCACTCCCGAAGATTCAATGGCGCTTTTGAGTACTTGCCGGGGTGGAGCGCAGCGGAGCAATCAACGGTTGCCTTTCTCTTGTCATTCCCCGACACATCAACCACACCATCCACCCGCCGCCTTTTCCACCGAACTTTCCTTGACACGCACGATATACTAAAGATATGGAGCAACAGGAGCGCGGCCTCCGGCCTGGCCCTGTCCTCTCCTCCGAAAATGCCGTGGGTGCGGCTATAACTCCATGATTCCAGATATTTTATTAAGTAAGCTGCCTATTATCAAGATTTTGCCGATGATATATACCATCGGTCCGGACTTAAGTGTCTTATTTATAGTATTTTAGGATTTCAGGGGGGGGAGGGGTTAGCGCCATTCAGGCTCATAAACACCATCCGGCAGCTACAGCATCTCCGGTGCAAACAAGTCCTTCAGCGTCTCGCGCCGGCGAATTATTTTCGCGCTCGCACCGTCCACCAGAACCTCCGCCGGCCGTGTTCGCGTGTTGTAGTTCGAGGTCTGGCTCATCCCATACGCCCCTGCGTCCAGCAGAGCCACCAAATCCCCCGGCTTCACCTTAGGCAGCACCCGGTCCCGCGCAAAGAAGTCGCCCGACTCGCACACCGGCCCCACCACATCCACCGGCGCGCTCTTCCCCTTCGCCTTCTCCACCGGCAGAATCTCATGGTGCGCCTGGTAGAGCGCCGGCCGGATCAGGTCGTTCATCGCCGCATCGGTAATCACGAACGTCTTGGCATCGTTTTTCTTCACCACCAGCACCCGCGTCAGCAGCGCGCCGGCCTGTGCCACGATAAACCGCCCCGGCTCCACCAGCAGATGCGTATCGAGCAATCCCGAAACCTTCCCCAGCGCCGCCGCATAGTCCCGCACCTTGCGCGCCGGATCGAACTTCGGCTCCGCCGGCGAATCACTATAGTCGATCCCCAGTCCGCCGCCCGCGTCCACAACCCGAATGTCGTGCCCATCCTTGCGCAGGTCGCTCACCAGCCCTGCAACCCGCGCCAGTGCTGCCGCAAACGGCTCCACCGCGCGAATCTGCGACCCGATGTGCACGCTCACGCCCGCCGCATCCAGCCACTTCAACTTCCGCGCCTTGCGATAGATCGTCCGTGCCAGCCCAATGTCGATGCCGAACTTGTGCTCCCGCAGCCCGGTCGAAATATACGGATGCGTATCCGCAAACACATCCGGATTCACCCGCAGCGCAAACCGCGCCCGAATCCCCAGCAGCTCGGCCCGCGAGGCCAGCAGCACCAGTTCCGCCTCCGACTCCACATTAAACATCAGAATCCCGGCCATCAGCGCCGCGTCGATCTCCCAAATCTGCTTGCCGACGCCCGAGAACACCACCCGCTTCAGCGCCTTCTTGTCCGCCCGCCGCACCCGCTCCAGTTCGCCGCCGGAAACAATATCGAACCCCGCGCCCATCCCCGCCAGCATCCGCAGAATCGCCAGCGCGGAGTTCGCCTTCACCGCATAGCAAACCGTGAACGGCCGCCCCGCGAAGGCCTGCTGAAACAGCGAAAATCGATGCCGGATCTGCCCCGCCGAGTAGACGTAGAGCGGCGTCCCATACTTCTCCGCCAGCGCATCCAGCGACACGCCGTCGCAGCACAGAGTCCGGCCGCGATAGTGAAACGGCCGCGAAGCCACCTCCGGCGCCAGCGTCTTCTTCTTAGTCACCCGAGCGCTCAAATGCCCGGGCCCGCCGGCGTTCCCACACCCCGCTCAGGCAGCGTGTACGGAGCGTCGGGAATGATGATCCACGCAGCGAAATACAGCAGCATCACCGTGCCGCAGGAGACAAACAAGGCAAGCACCGCGATCACCCGCACCAGCGAGAGGTCCCACCCATAATGCAGTGCGAGACCCGAGCAAACGCCCGCAATCACCCGCGGATAGCGCGGCCGGGTAAGCTGTCCGGGAAACGGCGCCCGCCCATACATCACCGGCTGCGCAGCCGCCCCGCAAGCAGAGCAAAAACGCGCCGCCGCATCCATTTGTTTTCCGCAATGAGTACAAAACATCGACCGCCTCCGGGAAGTTCCTATTTTGCCACATTCCCCATTCCGACAGTAAGATACGCACGCAGGAGTTCTCCGGTTCCCTGCCCGGTCTCCAACTCACTTCCCGGCGTACGGAGTCTTCATCAACCGCCGCGCCATCTCCGCCTGCGACTGGTCGCCGCCGCCCGCCGACGCTACCTCGTACAGTTTCATCGCCCGGTCGCGCTCGTGCAGCAGATCGTACATCTCGCCCGCGTTCAGCTGCGCCCGCTTGCGCAGCCAGTCGCTGCATTTCGGCTGCTGGGCTGCCTTCACGTAGTTCTCCGCCGCGTCGGCAATGTCGTTCTGCCCCCGCTGCGTATCTGCCAGTCCGAACCACGCCATCTGCACGCGTGGATCGATGAAGTATCCCGGTTTGGCCGCATCCGCCAGCACGGCCTTGTACAGCGCGATCGCCGCCGGGCCGTTGCCCTCGTCCTTGGTCAGGTTGGCCTCCTCCAGGCGATACAGGTAGTCGCGCGGATACTGCTCCGCCAACCCATGCTGCACCTTCAGAGCCTCCGGGTAACGCGCATCGTGCCGCAAAAACAGCGAGAGCACCGTGCGCGATTCCACCGAGGTCACCACGCCGTGCGCGGCGGACTCCCGCAGCATCTGCAGTCCCTTTTCCTTGTTCCCGCCGACGCCCATAATGCCCACCAGCATGCGGACCCAGCGCGGCAAGCTGGCGACCGCGAACTGCTGGATTCCCACCGCCATCTTCGCGTCGGCGTACAGCGGATCGATCTTCAGCGCCTGCTCGGAGTCGTTGCGCGCCCCATACCCCTGCTTCGCGGCCGAAACGTAGCTGTGGTCCACCAGCGTGATAAACGCCGCATGAATCCCGCGCAGATATCCCCGCGCGAAGTAAGCATCCTTATCGTCGGGGTTGGCCCGAATCCGGTCGTCGCACAGCCTGATCCCGGTGTTGGTCAGGGACTCGATCCGCTGCCGGGTAGCCTCCGCCACCGGCACCTCCCTCTTCGACGTCAGGAACGAATCGTGCGCGTAATACGTCGTGTCCAGCAAATCCTGGTGATACAGTTCGCGGAAGACCGTCGCCATCTGTACGTAGCCGTAGGCCATCGGCTCCTGCGGATGCTCCTTCAGGATCGACTCGAACCGGCTCAGCGCGCCATCGAAATCGAGGATATAGAAGCGCTCGTAGCCTTCGCGCACCACGGGATCCAGGTTCAGCGGATCGGTGTGCGGGTTGGCCTCGGCCTTCTGCTGCGGTTGGGGCGCCGCGACGGCCGGCACAACGGCCAATGCCCCGGTCCCCAGCATCCACGCCAGCGCACAACTCAGCCATGTCTTCGCGACGCGCCGAAACCGTCTGCGCAGACCACTTCTCTGGATACTGCCCAACTCAAGAAAATCACGCAATCGACTCTAACCCTCGTACCTTGGAGCCCGGACACAACCAAGCTGTACCGATTCCGGGTACGCCACAGCGGCGACGGCAAAGCCGCACGAGCCTCCGAGCACTTAGGCAGTAACGAAACGAATCAGTGGGCAGCTCGCTCAGTGTTCGTACTCGCCAAACCAAGGCTCTTCCGAAACCGGAAGAATCGGTGGTCGCATACATTGCAGCGTAAAGGCACCATGCCGATGCATCGGAACAGAAAATCCAGCACCCGGCGATGCGACCTTCGAACATTCAATTCACGGCACTTTGGACATGAAATAGCCATGGCCAGCAAATCTCCTTGAGAACCCTAGGGCTCGACGAAGTAGGTGTTCATCAGCGGCCATAGCCGCTTAGAGCAGCAAAATGAAGCAGCCCCGAGCCTCCGTGCGAGCCCGGGGGGATACCAGTATGATGCTCCGTCCCCCTGAAATGCGCAATCCAGCGGGATGATTTCGTATAGATTCAGAATTGCGCCCCCTGCGCAGTTTTTTGCGCATCGCAAGAACGCTCGTCACACGGCAGAGGAATCGGCTCGCTCATGACACGGTTTGAACTGCTTCACCTACTGGTTGCGCAAGCCCGAGCCAATGGCTTCGAGTTCCGCAAGTGGTACATCAGCAAAATCGGGTTGCCGTGGGAGACGACCCGCCAGGCGGTGGAAACGCTGTGCGCCGAGCGGCGCTACTACGCGCTCCTGTTCTCGCACGACTTCGCCTCCAGCTTCTGGAAGGCCGGCGAACGGATTACCTTCCAGGTGCCCACCCAGACCTTTACCCGCCGCAAGGCTGACGGCACCATCGGCACCGTCAGCCGCAAGGCCTACACGCGACGCAGCACCCGCGACGACGCCTGGCGCTACCACCTGCGCGAACTCGCCGCCGCCGAGGAGCCGTTGCGCTACATGCGCAAATACCTGCGCGTGGATGAAGATCTCGACCTCGAGGACGAAGGCCTGGAGACGTCAACCGGCGACGATGCCGGCCCTTCCCAGCAGCCGCCCGAAAAACGAGAGCCCGCGGGCATCGCGATCGTCCACAGCCGCCTGAGCTGATCCTTACAGCCGCCTGAACCGATCCTTAGAGACTGATGCTTTTTGACATTTGTTGAATAACAGGGATTTATGGTGCGCCCGGAGAGATTCGAACTCCCGACCCTTTGGTTCGAAGCCAGCGATATAGGTACTGCACCGTTGATTCTAAAGGGATACTAGGTGCAGGGATGGGCACAAAAGGCACCCAAATAAACCTTATTGATGCCTTATTGATGCCAACTTTGTGGTCGGCCTTACGCGCCGCAAGTTTGCAAACGGATCGACGGCCTGGTGATCTCAGACGTCTGGATCTCTGAGCGAGCTTACTCCACTCGCGTCTGCGCAGTCTATCCAAGTCAAAGGTACTAATGTGTGCACTTGCTGCACTCGCATCCAAGCAGATCGGCCAATTCCGCTCGGCCGAACAATCCTTTCTTAATATCCAAATCTAAGGGTTAACCCCGATAGAAATCGCGCTTGAGACCCTCTACGCTCGTTGCAGTAGACAAATCCGATCCATCCGTTCACAAATTGACCGGCCTATCAGCGGCGGTCTTCATTTGGTGACCGGTGGAAAGGCACATACCGAGAGACAGAGAGATGAGGATCCAACATGAGCAACAAATCCGTACCTACTGAAGCCGAGTACGAGGCGGCTAAGTCATACTTTGCCGATCTACGTCGGCAGCACGCAGCGGGGACTTTGTGGCCTGAGAAGATTGCAATCGTCGAGAAGCAATTTCCAGCCTTTGATTGGACAGTTAGACCCCAGGATCTTAGCTGCATGGCTTTGTCCCTGCCTAACATCGCTGAGTTGATCGAACACGGCCAGATCACTATCGGTACGTTCCCAAAGGTCGGTTGTGCTGCCGTGGCGAGCGGGAGATTCAATCCTGCCTCGGCGAGCGGAAGACATAAAACCCTGGCCACGCTGGTGCGACGCAAGGACGAAACTCTGGCCCAATTGCTGACCCGACTCGAACTGGCAGTTGCCACCGCCCTCGAAGACAAGATCTTCACCGACGAGGTCAACCTTTCACGCTCAACATAAAGTGTTCAGGCCTCGCAACCAGGTCGTGTCCACAAACAAAGACTTGAGTTGCCGCCGCCAAAACCTGACTTAATAGCTAGGCTGCCACTTCTGGCCAACGAGATCATCTCGCCGGATGATACCTAACGAATACGTTCAATTGATGAGGAAGCATGACTGTATCTAATTCAAATCAGATTTGGGCCGCCGACTACCACGAGGTTGGCCACGCGGTTACCACAATCCATCTGAAACTCGGTGTCATTCTGGAGGGTCTAAATGGCGCCAGCTGCTAAAACACGGGTGATAGATCTAGGGCGGAAGCAAACGGTCCGAGAGCAGGAACGAAATATCCTGCGGCGACTCGTCGCCACGCTTGAAAAGGGGCTTAGCTCGGATGTGAGCATTGAATTTCCGGTGTATCTCGAGCAGCTTAATGGGGCTTACCAGCGGGCTTCATACCTCGGTGATTCTGTGGATGGAAAGGGCACGATTCGATGGCCCGCGTGGTGGCTTCGTTCGACGGAATCGACGGCAATATGCAAAACACCGCTGGCGGAATTACTTGGCGGCAGTCGGGTAACCCCGAAGGAGAAGCATCTGCGGGCTGAACTGCACCTCGTAAGTTGAAATGGATGAAAGAACAGGCTGCTATCACACTTATTGCTACTTGGTCAGCGGATTCAGTGGGCTGCGGGTGAACAGTCCGATCGGGTTCAGCACGGTTCCGGCGTGTTGGCTGGCAGTTGGCCCACGACGGCCGCAACGGGGTCCAGTCGGCTTTTCAGGCTTGTCGCAAGCCAATCCAGCTTTCCACACTACTTTCGCTTATTATTCGCCTATGGGCGGGGAACGGGCATCGACAACCAGAATGAGGCTGGCAGGACAGATCTGCTGCGCTTGCAAGGTGTCGTTGCCGGCTGAGCTCAATCAGAAACCCGGGGAACGGTACTGTGCGCGGTGTGCGCCGCGCCACAGAGTGTTGATGCAGTTCATGCTCGCCAGGGACGGCTGGTCCGTGTCATTCCTGGAGGAGGACTGCAAGACTTCCCTACCCCGCCACTTCGTCTTCCAGAGTGAACTGAAGGTCCTGGACCTAGCCCGGCACGGCGGCGCCGAGTTCAACCTCGCCGGCCACCAGGCGATCGAGCACGGGATCAGCATGGGCAGAGGTTCGGTCTGGCTGAAGCTGACGCGGGAGCAATATGCCAAGCTCAGCTAGAAGTTCAATGTTGTGTGGCGTGGACAGGCATCTTGGCCATGTTCAATGTGTCGATCTTGGTAGGTATTTGTTCGCAATCATATCTCTTTGCTATCAAATCACGTATTCTCGCTGTGATCCAAGAATCTTTGCCATTCAGAGCTGTGTAAGGGATTACGGATTGAGCGTCTACGATAGCAAGCCGGGGAATTTCCTAACCGAGATTGTGCCACACAGTGCTGGAAGCATAGCGACCACTGCGTATTGTGCCAATTTTGAGCTCGGACAATGGCGCTGCAAACCATTTGCATTTCATCTTCTAGAGTGGCTCCCTGACTACGCGCTTCCAGAAGAAGAGTTGCAGGTGAATCACGCCAATAGCCTGCTAAAGATCAACCAAGCGGCTGTGAGGGTGTACACAAGCCCCAAGTATGCAAAACGAGGCGAAGCCGGCGAGATTGCTCTTCACGCGGTCTGCCGCGAATTCTTTGGGACGATCCCGATTTCACCTCGTGTCTTCTACAAGTCGGCCTCGAACGATGTAGTCAAGGCATTTGATATGGTTCACGCTCGTCTTCCCGAGGACGCCCCCATAGAGATTTGGCTGGGCGAGTCAAAATTGTACGAGGATGGTGGTGCTGCAATTGCTTCCGCAATCGCTTCCATCCGCTCGCACATCGACGCAGGCTTCCTGACAAATGAGAAGCTGCTCTTGGGGCCACAGGTTCCCAAGAGCACCCCGCGGTATGAGGAAGTCATAGCTATTTTCAACAAGCAAGCGACTCTCGATCAACTCCTCACGCAGGCTGTGTTTGTCGTCGGTATCCTCTGCAATAGCGGGTCTGCCAAGAAAGCAACAAAACACGATTCTGTTTATCTCGCCGGTGCCAACGCCGAGTTACGAGCTCTATGCCAGTCACTCGCGAACAGTGGCTTGGCAACTGCCATCAAGCTCGAATTGATCTACATTCCACTCGCAGATAAGGCCGCCTTAGTGGCCGAGTTTGACGCGCGTCTGAAGGGACTTCAATGAGCACTTCCGCATTCGACTGGAGCGCAGTTCGTCAACTGGCTGGCGCACCGCTAAAGGCCGAAGTGTTCTCGATTCTCCAGCGGGCTGCTTTGTCACTTCAGACTGGCGAGATCGATGACCCGCAACTGCTGTCTGTGGTCCCTCGCCTTGCCGATCTCCTAGACGAGCATGAGGAACTCAATTCGTTTCGCGCTGCATTTTCCGGACTGGCCCGTTCAGTAGGCCTATGGAACTACATTGACCGATCCGTTGCGGATTCGCGCGATGAATTGGTCGCTGAGATTGCGACAGTCCCAGAACTAAGCATCGTTCTGCACCGAGAACAGATGGCAGCCTTGAATACGCTTCTCGGAGGTCGAAACCTCATACTCAGCGCTCCAACCAGTTTCGGAAAGAGCATCCTAATAGATGCGCTCCTGCTCCATGACCGGTTCAAGCGAGTAGCTATCGTTCTTCCGACTATTGCGCTTCTCGACGAATTTAGGCGTCGGCTGGTCAGCCGCTTTGCCACCAAGTATGACGTGCTAATGCACCACTCGGAGACCTCGACACGGGATCGCGTTATCTTTCTCGGAACGCAAGAGCGCTTGATAAACCGTGAAGACCTTGGCTCGCTCGATCTTGTGGTCGTGGACGAGTTCTACAAGCTTGATCCTGCCCGAAAAGATGACCGAAGCGTCACATTGAATGCGGCGGTCTATCGACTACTGAACCGCGGGAAACAGTTCTTCTTTCTCGGACCAAACATTGACAGCGTAACTCTGGATTCTGGGAGCAGATGGAAGTTTGAGTTCCTCAAGACACGATTTTCTACGGTTGCCGTGGATACTTTCGATCTTCGAGGTATTGAGAACAAGGAAGAGCGCCTCTTCCAAGAGATCGGCAATAAATCCAACTGGCCCGCGTTGGTCTTTGCGTCATCGCCCGATCGGGCAAACGCACTAGCCGGAAGCCTGGTCACGAATCAAGTGTCATTTGGAAATGGCTCTGACTTGGCAAATTGGATGAGGTCTAACTACGGACCAACATGGGAATTGAGCGCTGCTGTCGATGCGGGCATTGGGGTTCATCACGGCAGAATTCCGCGCGCCCTCGCTTCTCGTTTTGTCACTCTGTTCAATCGACAGGTACTCCCCGTTTTGATCTGCACATCGACGCTAATTGAGGGCGTGAATACGGCTGCCAAGTCGGTCCTGATTTATGACAAAACCATCGCGCGCAAGTCGTTCGACTTCTTCACCTTTTCAAACATTCGTGGTCGTGCTGGCAGACTCGGGCAGCACCATGTGGGTCAAGTCTTCCTCTTTCACAACCCTCCGGGACAAGAAGATATAGACGTGACAGCCCCGCTTTTTGGCGAATTGGACGACGCTCCGGATGAGTTTATCGTCCACATAGAAGATCGAGACGTGACCGAATCCATGAGCTCTAGAATAGTGGAGCTGTCTGGCCGTCTCGGCCTCACTCCCGCAGAACTCAGGAGGTTTTCCAGCATCAGCGTTGAACTCATAGAGAAGATTCGCGAAGCAACCCTGTCGGCCATTTCATCGAATGCCGATCTCCTGTGGAGCGGGTATCCAGACTATGACCAGATAGGTACGCTGATGACTATCATCTGCAAAGCTCGGCCGGCCCGGGAATTTGGTTGTCGCTCGGACAAGCAATTAACGATGTACATCCAGCAATTGCGCGGCGCGACGACAATGAGACGCTTCTTCCTTTGGTATTCCTCAACATTTAAAGGAGATGTCACGGGAATCGACAGTGTCTTCAAATTCCTACGTGCTAGTGAGCACAGCCTACCGGAATACCTTGCGTTGATAGAACTGTTCGTCTTACAATCCGCGCCTGAAGCTAGCTACGCCTATCTCTTGGGCGGTCTACCGCGGTGGTTTAGAGCGGAAGAACTAAAGATACTCGAAGAGCAAGGCGTCCCTATTCAAATCGCAGAGCGATTTCATGTCGAAGGTGATACGACGAAGACCTTAGGCGACAGACTGAGAAACCTAGCAGCGAGGCACGATCCGAGACTCTCGACGTTTGAACGAGACTGGGTTCAGGAAGCATTGCCAGGCTAAGCTGGTCCATGGTGCGCTCTCAGATAGTGTGGACTCCTACAGATTTCCCCCATAGCCATTTTGCGACCATTTACCGGTTTTAAGAGGAACTCTGCAAGCAACTGATTCTATATGGTGGGCGAGGCGGGGATCTAACCCACAACCACCGGCTTAGGAGTCGGCAGGTCAACGGGTCATCGCCGCCGGAGCCTAACCAGAGGCCTGGTGAACGCTACTGCGCGCGGCGTGCGCTGCGCCTCCGCGTGTATGGCATAGGTGTGGCGTATGAGAGTCTGAAGATGCCTTGGCCAGACGGTTCACTTTCCAAGATGAGGTCAAGAGCCTGGACCTGGCCACGCACGACGGGGCCGATTTCTACCTGGAACAAGCCCGTTGGCCGCGGGGCTCGAGGCCAGCTTGAAACTAGGGAGGGGACTCATCGCCGAGGTCCAATGGCAGATCGGTAACCGTAAGTTTGTTGTTTGCGGCCCAGCTCTTTGGAAGGCCGGCTGCGCCAAACGCAGAAAGAGCGCGGAACAGATACGGCCGCAATACTTCGTCGAAGACTCGATGACAGTTTGGGCAAAGTGGAATGCCGTTGATCTTTCGGTCGCAAGAATGAACAGCTTTCCATTCCTTCTCGTCTACGATATGAACCGCGTCTGGCAGGGGATATGTGACACCACGCATCACGCAGGGAACACGGTTGCCTTCCTTGTCACGGACGATTTTCCGCTTGACGTCAGGATTGAATGCCATCAATGCCTCGCGCGTTAACAGGCGGCGCTGACGGCAATCGTAGTTCGGTCATCAAGTCGAGTCAAATACGTTTGATCTTCGCTTGGTGACGCCGCGGCTAACGAGGCCCAGGCAGGCCGATGTGGCCCTTGCCAATAGCATCCAGAAAGTGGTCCACACGTGCAAATGTCTCTAGCCCAGTCCGCGTTGCTATCTCGCTCGTCGCCGCGGTGCGGTCCTTATACCACTGCCCAGCCCGTTTCGAGTGCCGGAGATCGATCTTCAGCAATTCGAAGGCTTTTTCGACAGGGTGATCTAAGACCGAGAATTCCTTCGGATTCCAGATATGCATAAGAAAGGCGAGGCCTGATTCTGCCATTCCGTTCAACTTGTACGGACCTTTAGGGTCGAGAACCTTTTCGAACCGTATATATGGGTCGCCGACTCCGTTCAGCAAGAAATTCAAACTGAGCGCAACATGAGTGGGATTCTGTTTGACAAATAAAGGCTTTCGCATCTTTGCGGCTCTGCCGTTAGTAAACGCAATGTCGAAGACCGTGGCGAGATCAGCTTTGTCCCAGTGACCTCGTCGCCGCATCAACGACCGAAGCTGACGTCCGATTTCAGCATGTTCCGATTCGGCACTTAGCGATACTTGAGAGCATGTTTGGCCGTTCTTCATGTATGGGCACTGATTCTTGTCGAATTCTGCAAGCAACTTGTCGAGGTCTGGCTTGCTAATCCCGATCTTGAAGTCAGAAGGGCCAAGTGGAGGCTGTGGCACCTCGCCACGCCACTTGGGAGTCTTCCCTTTTCGGCTACCGGTCGGCCAAGGAAACGTCCCCCCGGGCCATACAGACTTTAGCTTGGAGATGGTCTCAGGGGTAACAACTTTGGCACCAGGATTGCTCCAGATTCCCGAGTCAAACCACTTGATGAGCTGCCGAACAATCTTACGATCGGTGACCTCAAGCGCAAGTTGGTACTGTTGGAGGGAGCTAGCAGACATGTTTACCGAGCCCACAACGGCCGCTCTATTATCAAAGATAAAAGCCTTGGCATGGAGGCCACCGAGGCTCTTGATCTGGGAGGTCAGCCCAAGAAGGTGGGCAACCCCACTCGGATTCGTTAGGCCGCGACTAACGGTGGGTTCGGAGGCGTCGATAACGATGCGGAGATCCGGTGGGCGACGGGCCGGTTCGTCCGGGAAGAACGTGTAAGCCTCCTCCCCACAATACGAGACCGCTACGCGGCAAGTCGTTGACTCCGCTATCAATCTATGGAGTGCTTCGACGATGGTGTCTTCACAGTAGTACTTAATGCTCGGCACAGATCCCTCCGTGAGGCCTAGTCACGTGGCGACATTCTCACCCAAATAGTTCCTCAAACACATGGGCATCATACAACTTGAGCCGATCAGCAAACTCATTCACATAAAACATGTCAGGGGAGAAGCGTTGCGCACGGACTCGTATTGCGAAATTGGGATGAGCCTTATCGAGGTCAAAGAGAACGAGCCCTACGCCGAATAACATACACAGCGACTCGAGACGACTCAGGTCTTCCTCGGTTAGCTTTGTCGGCATGGCTACGTATGTCTTCGAGGAAAACAGTCGGTAGGCGACTGCCTGCCCGAAAGCGACAACAGGTGCCTGCGGATCGATCTTGATTTCGGCAGACACGATTTCTAACGGAAACTTGATCAGGTTTCCTGCGAGCGGCTTGTAGACGCCAATTACGTCGGGCGTTCCCCATTTTGACTTCATGATCGAGCCGCCGAGAGCGGCAACATCGGTTACTTCGTCCAGGTCATCTTTCAGCCATTGTGCGAAGGGTTCGTAAAACTCATACTCATGAACCTTGACGCCGGTCGGGGCAACCTGTTCGGTATCACCTACGACGACGCTGTCGTCTCCTGTAGTGCCAAGCGCCATATATAGCCCACGGCTAGGCTTTATGATCGACGGCTCCTGCAGCGTCCGAATGGCAGCGTGAATCGTATTGCCTGAAGTTTCTGGGCTCTCAGCACAAATCTTGGCCCGCAGCGGACTATACCGAATTCCTCCAGGGTTCTCGGAGATAATCGCGATCGCACGCTTCTGAATCTCCTTGATGCTTAGTTTTGGCATGGCAACATGCTACTACCGTCCGCGCAGAAGGGTCCGTGACAGGCCGGTTCGGAATCGGAATAGGGGCAATTTGTACGAAGCCACGAAGCCATACGTGGACGGTAGGAGGTGCTGCCGGCAGAATAGATCCCACATCCAGCCGGCACGCCTGCGTCACTTGGGCGCGCCGAGATCATCGCTTGGGACTGGCGAGCACCTTGTAGCTTCTTCGATCCGTCTTGTCGCCTTCGACGATCTGCCGGGCCGCCGCAGCAATCCTCTTTTCCAGTGTCCCCTTTGCTACAGGGTTTTCAATCTTGGACGTCACCTCAAGAAGGTAGTCGACTTGGGACTTTCTTAGATTGAATTCATCCGAACGTGCGCCAATCTCCTCTCGGTCAGCCTGAGCGTTGGCAAGCCTCGCCTGGCCCTCCAATTTGCTTATGAACGCTTCGCGCCCGCGCACGAACACTAGCCCACCTAGAGAAGTAACTGCAGCGACCGCCGTCTTCGTAGCCGTCCAAACAGTTGCGATCCAAGAACCATAAGATAGGGACTCGACATACAAAGCTTCATTGGGATGGATAAGCGCATGCTCAATGTCCCCGAACGGATGCCGCAAGACGTAGTCTTCTAGCTGTCGATGACGATCGGTCTGTGCAAGGAGAAAGATCGCGTACAGTGTCCTAAGTCCACGAAGTTTTCGTTCAATAAGATACATCGGAACTCGCTGCGGCATATCGCCAAGCGAGAGCACAATTGGAGGGACCTCGTCCTTATTTACGCTTGAAATGACATTGATCTGCATTCCGTCGTTGGTTTTGAGCCACCGCAGGATTGCTCCTCCACTCAGGCCCAACTCAATTCGCTCTTCTCCCCAATCAGCCGCGCTCACGATCGAGCGACCCTTGATTATCGAGAGAACTTCCTCGAAGTTGGAGGCTCGCGCCTGGCCTAACTCCAGGGAGCCGATGGAAAAGGATGAATTTGCCATGGTGAATAATTGTCTAATAAAAATGCGAGATGCGGAACCTCATGACCAATGAATCGGGTGCGGTGAGATTGAAGAGGGGAAATCGTCACGTTCAGCAGTGGCAAGCGTGATGACTAAACAGATTCCGACACTTCCTCTTTTTCCGCCTCAATCGTGGTACACTTTCCGGAAGTGAGGAGCTGCGAATGAATGTGAAGGTCTTTTCAGAGCCAAATGAGATCGTCGATCGGCTGGCGGAGTTAGGGCTCGCCCAGGCCGGATTGCTCGAGGTAGTTCAACGGGGTCACACGGCGCGTCTCGGCTGCACTCCTAATCACCCACCCCTTACTCCAGGCATTATGGCCTGGGCCGAAACTGTATGCGCGCTCCGCGAGCTGTTGAGGCCCGAAGGCTGGAGCCGCTGCGACGACGGAAACTGGCCGCTCACCATCAACGCAAACGGTGACATTGCGTTGTCCGTTGCAACGGGCAATGAGGCGACGGGCAGGGCGGGTAGCAGCCCCACTACAAAATCAAGCAAGGGGCCCCGAACTGAAGAGGCCGTCGTCACCAATGCTCTGCAACTCAATCTATTCGAAATGGCGCAAGATATACCGGACGTGCTCGACCAAGGCGTGGATCGAACCACCTGGTTCTTGTTGATCCACTTTGACCATTTTGAGCAGGAGCTTCGCTCAGAGCTCGCCCGGCCTATTACGATGAACCGCGAGAAAAAGGTGGATGGTTGGGCTGAACGCATCATTCTCCCTGCGATTCCGCTTGACGGCACCGACATTAGTATTGGTGCAAGCGGTGGTCCCGATAGTGGTTCTGACATTGAGGTGGAGGTGAGGCGACGTGGGTGAGGATGTAGTTCGCTTTAATCCTCGCCGGCTAACACTGGCTCGAAAGAGAAATGGCCTCACTAAAACAGCTCTGGCGGAGAAGATTGGGGTCGATCTCAGATCGATCTCCGGCTACGAGGCGGATGAATACCCGCCCTCGGAACAGTCTCTTTGCCGCATAGAGGAAGTCCTAGGATTTCCGCAAGACTTCTACTTCGAGACTGATCTGGATGAGATCACGGAAAACCTCGCTAGTTTTCGCTCGTTATCTAAGATGAGCGCCGCCTCGCGTGACATGGCTTTGACGCAGGGTTCACTAGCATTGCATTTCAACAAATGGATCGACCAGAAGTTCGAGCTTCCCTCCCCCAACATCCCGGACTTTAGTCACGAGCCGACGGTGAGGGCAAACTCGAAAGGGCGGTCGGATGAGGAGAGTCCCGCGGACATCGCTCGAGCTGAAGGTGCTGCGGATTCAGTGAGACGTATTTGGGGTCTGGGTGAGGCCTCGGTCCGAAACATGATCCATCTCTTGGAGTCGAGAGGTGCAAGAGTCTTTTCTCTGGCGGTCAAAGCGCGTGAGGTCGATGCGTTCTCATTCTGGAAGGACGGGACTCCATTTGTTTTCCTTAATACAAACAAGTCCTCAGAGCATAGTCGCTTCGATGCGGCACATGAATTGGGCCATTTGGTATTGCATCGGCACGCGGAGCCTCAGGGGCGCGCGGCTGAGCGTGAGGCGGATGCATTTGCTTCCGCTTTCTTGATGCCTCGCGCCAGTGTTTTAGCCTATGCCATGAGGTTTCCTTCACTTCCTGGTTTGATTCAACTCAAAAGGAACTGGATCACTTCGGTAGCGGCACTAAATTACCGATTGCATGCGGTCGGGATAACCACCGATTGGCAGTACCGAATGCTGTGCGTTCAGATTGCGAAGAGTGGCTTTCGGCTAAAGGAACCCAACGAAGCGCCCCGGGAAGTGTCCCAGGTTTTGCCGAAGGTCTTTGCTAGCCTGCACGAGGAAGGAACTACCCGCGCGAAGGTCGCAAGGGAGTTGAAGGTTCCCCTATCAGAATTGGAGCAGCTCATTTTCGGGCTCGCTATGACCGGGGTGACAGGCAGCAAACCGCAACCCGCTGCTACTGCTGGGAAAGCCAATCTAACGAGAATAAAGTAGCTCTCATACGAGCACTGCAGTGCGGTGAACAGTCCAGAAATACTAGATCACATCGCCAAAACGTGGATCGCGTACAAGCCCGTTATCACCAAGATGCTTCGATAGCATCGCGCAGTTATCCTTCAACATTCCTGAGGGAACAGCATTCGGCTTTGCTTTGTTCAGGTTCCTTACGAATCTTTATCAAATCTGGTACGCCTTCCGGTTTAGTATGTGAGAGATACCGCTAGACGGATTAAGCTTTCCCCATCGGTAGAGACGGCTACGTGTGAACAAAAAGGACCTCAGCGAACGCGACATCTGTTCTATGTTCATCGGCCCAGCTGTCCACAAAGCCGGCTGGGACGCCATGTCTCAGATTCGGGAAGAGGTTTCGTTCACCAAAGGCCGGATCATAGTCCGGGGAAAGCTCGTCACACGCGGGAAGGCCAAACGGGCCGACTACGTCCTCTATTACAAACCCAATATCCCGATCGCACTGATCGAAGCTAAGGACAACTGCCATTCAGTCGGTGATGGCATGCAGCAGGCTCTCGAATACGCTGCCTCCCTGAACATACCTTTTGTCTTCTCCTCAAACGGTGACGGCTTCCTTTTCCATGACCGGACTGGCCTCAGTCCTGAGAAGGAGACAAACCTCGGCTTGGAGGCCTTCCCTGCACCGGAGGTTCTGTGGAAGAAATACTGCGCCTGGAAGGGCCTGACTGACGACCAGGAGAAGATCGTTCTCCAGGACTACTACGACGACGGTAGCGGTAAGGCTCCGCGCTACTACCAGTGCAACGCTGTCAATGCGGCAATCGAGGCTATCGCTAAAGGTCAGGATCGGATTCTGCTGGTCATGGCCACCGGCACCGGGAAGACGTATACCGCGTTTCAAATCATCTGGCGTTTATGGAAGGCAGGCCGGAAGAAGCGGATACTCTACCTGGCAGATCGCAACGTCCTCGTAGATCAGACGATGGTGAACGACTTCCGGCCGTTCGGTGCCGCCATGGCGAAGCTGAGCACGAGCAGCAAGACCATCGAGCGCCAGGACGGCACCGAGGTCGAGATCGCCACCGCTCTTGATAAAAGGCGCCGCATCGACACGGCATACGAAGTGTACCTGGGGCTGTACCAAGCGATCACCGGCCCCGAAGAGCGCCAGAAACTCTACCGTGAGTTCTCGTCCGGCTTCTTCGATCTGATCGTTATCGATGAGTGTCACCGCGGAAGCGCCGCGGAGGATTCGGCATGGCGGGAGATCCTGGATCACTTCTCAGGCGCAACGCAGATCGGACTCACTGCTACTCCCAAGGAGACGGAATATGTCTCCAACATCCACTATTTCGGTAAGCCCGTCTATTCGTATTCGCTGAAGCAGGGCATCCAGGACGGATTCCTCGCGCCGTATAAGGTCATCAAGGTCCACGTCGACGTTGACGTAGAAGGCTATCGGCCCGAACCCGGTAAAACCGATCGTGAAGGAATCGAGGTCGAAGATCGCCTTTATAACAGAAAGGACTTTGACAACACGCTGGTAATCGATGACCGCACCAAGCTTGTCGCGGCGAAAGTCACGGAGTTCCTGAAGGAAAGCGGCGATCGGTTTCAGAAGACCATTGTGTTCTGCGTAGACGAGGAGCATGCCGCACGAATGCGCACGGCACTGATCAACCAGAATAAGGATCTCTGCGACGAGAACCATAGATACGTCATGCGGATTACGGGAAGCGACACCGAGGGGCAAGCGCAGCTCGGGAACTTCATTGATCCAGAGGCGAGGTATCCGGTGATTGTGACGACCTCGCGCCTACTATCCACCGGGGTCGATGTCCAGACCTGCCGACTCATCGTTCTGGATCGCGCAGTAGGCTCAATGACCGAGTTCAAGCAGATTATCGGCCGCGGCACGCGTGTGCACGAGGACACAAAGAAGTTCTTCTTCACCATCATGGATTTCCGTGGGGCTACCAGCCATTTCGCCGACCCAGAATTCGACGGTGAACCGGTGCAAATCTATGAGCCTTGCGAAAACGACCCGATCACTCCTCCCGACGGCGAGCCACCTATCAGCGACGGAGATGATCCGATTCCACCTGAACCTGGCGACGACGAAATCATCGTGGATGGCGATTCCCCGGACATTATTATCGATCCGGACGAGCAAGGTCGGCGCAAAGTTTACGTCGACGGAGTCAAGGTCGTCGTTCTTGCAGAGCGAGTCGAATATCTCGACCACAATGGAAAGCTAGTCACGGAGAGTCTCCGCGACTTCACCAAGAAGGCCTTGAAGAGCCGGTTCGCGAGCCTTGACGACTTCCTGCGGCGGTGGGCGGAGCCAGACAAGAAGCAGGCCATCATTGATGAACTCGAAGCGGAAGGTCTGTCACTGGAGGTACTCGCCGACCAGGTGGGTAAGGGCTTCGATCCCTTCGACTTGATTTGCCACATCGCTTTTGATCAGCCCGCACTCACGCGCCGCGATCGTGCCGATGGCGTTCGCAAACGTGACGTATTCACGAAATATGGCCCCCAAGCTCGTGCCGTGCTTGAGGCGCTGTTGCAGAAGTACCAGGATGACGGCGTGATTGACCTGAGCAATCCTCGTATACTTCAGATTCCCCCGCTCGACGCCATGGGAACCCCTCTCCAATTGATAAAGGAGTTCGGAACCCGCGCCAACTTCGAGTCGGCAGTCCACGAACTCCAATCCGCTCTTTATCAGAAGGTAGCTTAGCCTCATGTCTGTTCGAAACACCGTCAAATCAATCCAGGACATCATGCGCCAGGACTCGGGCGTCGATGGCGACGCCCAGCGCATATCGCAACTTTGCTGGATGTTCTTCCTGAAGATCATCGATGACCAGGATCAGCAGCTCGAGCTAATGCAAGATGGATACAAGTCGCCTATCCCAGCGGACCTCCGCTGGAATGCGTGGGCCGCCGATCCCGAAGGCATCACCGGCGACGCACTGCTGGAGTTTATCAATGTCCAGCTCTTCCCGAAGCTGAAGGAGCTGCCAACTGTCGCCAAGCAAGGCAATAGGCGGCGCGTCGTGAGGGAGGTATTCGAGGACGCCTACAACTACATGAAGTCTGGCCAGCTTCTCCGTCAGGTCATCAACAAGATCAATGACGTTGATTTCAACAACCTCGCCGAGAGGCAGCACTTCGGCGACATATACGAGCAGATCTTGAATGATCTGCAGAGTGCAGGTAATGCCGGCGAATACTACACGCCCCGCGCCGTCACGGCTTTCATGGTTGACCGCATCGATCCTCACCCCGGCGAGACATTGCTAGATCCCGCGTGCGGAACCGGCGGATTCCTAACATGCGCAATTCGGCACATGCGCGAACACTATGTAAAGCGCGTCCCGGACGAGGAGGCCATGCAGAAGGGGCTGCACGGAGTAGAAAAGAAGCAGCTTCCCCACATGCTATGCGTCACCAACATGCTTCTACACGGCATAGAAGATCCGAGCTTCGTCCGCCGCGACAATACGCTCGCGCGCCCCTACATCAGCTACACGAAGTCAGACCGGGTCGACATTGTCCTCACCAATCCGCCCTTTGGCGGCCGTGAAGAGGACGGCATTGAGAGCAACTTCCCCAAGCATTTCCAGACCCGCGAAACTGCCGATCTGTTCCTTGCCCTAATCGTTAGGATACTCAAGACAAATGGGCGCGCCGCCGTGGTGCTTCCCGATGGCTCGCTCTTTGGGGAAGGTGTAAAGACTCGACTAAAGGAACACCTGATGGAGGAGTGCAACCTGCACACCATCGTCAGGCTACCCAACAGCGTCTTCAGGCCCTACGCAAGCATTGGAACCAATCTACTGTTCTTTGAAAAGGGCTCACCAACCAAGGAGATCTGGTACTACGAACATCGCGTTCCAGAGGGCCAGAAGGCCTATTCCATGACCAGACCTATCCGATTGGAGCACCTGGCGCCCTGTATCGCCTGGTGGGGTGGGAAAGAGCGCAAAGGCCGTGTGGAGACAGGAGTGGCGTGGCGCGTAACTGCCGATGAGGTGAAGGCGCGCGGCTACAATCTCGACTTGAAGAACCCCAACACTATTGCCGATGAGCACCTCGCTCCGGCAGAACTGCTCAAAAAGCTGGACGAGTCTGAGAGTCATGCAGCCGGGCTGCGCGACCAGCTTAGGACCATCCTGGCCGAAGCGCTCTTGCGATGAACGCCGAACTACTTCTCGACCATTTCAATCGCATCAGTGATGCGCCGGGCGCCCTGCCGCGGCTACGGCGCTTTGTCCTTGATCTGGCTGTTCGTGGAAAGCTCGTTGAACAAGATCCGAGCGATGAATCTGCATCTTCTTTGGTGCAGCGAATCCGCCGACAGAAGCTATGGGCGATTGAGCGAGGCAATGAGCGTAAAGAAAAGCCCTTGCTTCCCCTGGGAGAAGACGAGCGCCCATTTCCCGTTCCTCTTGGCTGGAGTTGGAGTCAACTCGCTGAGATTGGCTTTCTTAACCCACGGAACACCGCCGATGACAATACACCGGCGTCCTTTGTGCCGATGGGCATGATATCTGCTGAGTACGGGGTGGCCCACACTGACGAAGGCAGACCTTGGGGCGAAATCAAGAGCGGATTCACGCACTTCGCCGATGGTGATGTGGGCTTGGCAAAGATCACTCCATGCTTTGAGAACTGTAAGTCCACGGTGTTTCGCAATCTCAGGAGCGGAATCGGTGCAGGAACCACCGAGCTGCATGTGATTCGTCCAGTCTTTGTGTCCGCAGACTATGTTCTGATCTTTCTGAAATCGCCGTACTTCACTGAATCGGGCATCCCAAGAATGACGGGGACTGCCGGCCAGAAGCGTTTGCCAACGGAACACTTTGCCTATTCTCCGTTTCCTCTCCCGCCGCTGGCAGAGCAGCATCGCATCGTCGGTAAGGTGGATGAACTGATGGCACTGTGTGACCTACTTGAAGCTTCCCAACGCGAGCGCGATAACGACCGGGACCGACTGGCGGCTGCCAGCCATCATTACCTGGGCAACGGAACAGATGCCAGCGTTCAACGTGACCAAGCTCAGTTCTTCATAAAGAATCTTCCGCGGCTAACTACTCGCCCCGACCAAATCAAGCAACTACGCCAAACCGTTGTCAACCTTGCCGTCAGCGGTCTTCTCGTTGAGCAAGTAGCAACGGATGCCGCCGCGGCCACGCTGCTCACGGACAACGATCAGATCCGGCGCGCTGTGGCAAAGGATGACCACAGGGCAGATTCTTATCGACAGGAATTACTAGCGGAGGAATTGAAATGGCAGGTACCCGTTTCGTGGGAATGGTCCGCCATGGCCGACGCAATGCTATTCATTGACTATCGTGGAAAGACTCCCGAGAAGACGACTAACGGTATTCGGTTGATTACGGCTAAGAACGTAAAGATGGGCTTCATTGACCTACTTCCCGAGGAGTTCATTTCTGAACCGGAATACCAAGCGTGGATGACTCGTGGACTCCCGGCGAGGGGAGATGTCCTGTTCACAACGGAGGCACCAATGGGCAATGCTGCAGTCGTGTCTCTCCCGGAGCGCTTCGCCCTGGCCCAACGAGTGATTTGTTTCAGACCCTATGGCGGATTGTCAGGACAATTCCTGGCACTCCAAATCCGGTCCACATACTTCCAGGCCATTTTGGACGTATTGGCCACAGGTCTTACAGCTAAGGGGATTAAAGCGGCGAAGCTGAAGCGAGTTCCAGTTGTGCTGCCCCCTCTTGCCGAACAAAACCGCATTGTCGCGAAAGTCGGCGAGCTGATGGTCTTGTGCGACCAGCTGGATACCCAAATCACCGCTGCCCATACCGAAGCCAGCCGCCTGTTAGAGTCGGTCCTGCATGGCGCGCTCAATGGGTCGCCCGAACCGCAACTCTTGCACTCGCACGCATAGCGGTGCGGTGTGCGTCTCATGTTCCGCGCGAGTTCCCCAGTGGCCCAGCGCTTGCAATTCACCATCATCAACCTTATTAAAGGGAGTATTCAATGGGACCGGGAATTCGGTGCGGGAATCAGAGCATCACGCCAGCACCAGGCGTTTGGGATTACGACGGTAGGGATATGGGCGGCAAAACGATGTCCATCTCAGTCTTTCAATGGGTTCAGTCTGCCGATGGTACCGATGTTAAGCGCGGGAAAGAAGTCAGGCACTTCATCGGTCTCTCCGAAAACGAGACGCTGCTATGTCAGGAAGCAGAGAGGCTCTGCCAGGAGTTGGAACTCGATCCTGATGTTACTCACTGCTCCGATCACCATGTGAGAATCGAAGTCGCGAGTGATACAACCACGTCCGCCGAAGTTCTCGCCGATCTGAGTAAAGACGAAAACGCCAAGGTTAGGATCAACGTTGCCAAACACCGACATACAGATTCTTACATTCTGGCTAAAATGTCGTCGGATCCGGATCCAGCGGTTCGGGCTTCAGTTGCCTGGAATCCGAACACGCCGGAATCGTCCGTCAGGCTACTCGTTACGGACCGGATCGGTACGGTCGTCACGGCTGCCAAACAGGCGATCGCATTCAGGAAGAAATCCGCGTAGCGTCTGAGACTCGCTCAGATTCTCCACTGAGGGATGCAGTTGAGCTCGCGCCTGCCTAAGCTTTACTGGTGCTTCGCTTCCGAGTGGGCTTAGTTTTCTCGGTAACGACTACCGGTTCTCCATTCATGTACATGTCTCCGCTCGACACGTACCATCGTGGACGATCGGGGGCAATGCCAAAAGAAAGGAACCGCTCGATCTCTTCAACCTCAACGGGCACATCCTCTTTCGTGTGGTATTTCTGAATGTGTTCGCTGGGGTAACAAGCATGTGCTAGCAGCCCTGCCTTAAAGTCGAACGGATGAAGTTTGGCGCGCCGCTTGGCGGCCAACAACTGTTCGCTCTCGATCGGAACAGCGGGTCCGACGGAGACCATATTTCTCTTCGCCATGTCGCTCTCAAGAAAGCACAGGAGAGGAGGAGTCAATGAAATGCCTGCGGGCGCCACACCCTCGGACAACAGGGATGCCCTTCGCTACCAACCGACCGGCTTTGCTGCGAAACTCGGGCGGGCATTGTTCCATCCCTCGAATTGTCAATCCTGTTGTTACCTTGACAGCTTTCTTTGTTGGCATATTTCCTCTTTGTCGGATTTCTGTTCTCGCTGACGGTTACGTTCTGACCCGGATTCTACTGATCGGTACATCCATGTATCGTGACAGGGATTCACGCATTCCACTTTCACCGTTCTAACTCGCTGGGTCCGGCTGGGGACCACGGCTGCCGTGGTAAGAAGTGCGCAGAGCAGTTACCTGATTTTCAGTGAGTTCATAGTAGCTGGCTGCATTAGGGCCATCCTTGATACTCCGGAGGGATTGGGCGTCGACGATCTCCCTCAGGTGCTCCCCGTAGGGGGTATACACAATAGCTATCAGCAGACGCGTCTTGAGAGGAGTTAGCTCGGATTCAGGATATGTCAAGTGTCTCTTCAACATCTTAGTTGGCGGCCAGATCTGCTTAATTCCGAGGCTGGCCATGACTTCGCTCGGGCTGGCACAGTTCGACTCTTCGGCGAGCATTTTCTTCTTGAGTCCTGAACGAGATCGCAAATCCTCGACGGCGCAGGGGATGGTCTTGAGATTAGAGGAGGAGACGAGGGCGGACTTTGCTTTCAGTTCGTTATTCATGTACAGATTCTTCCAGAGTCCACAGCGTTTGGACATCAGGTGTTCCATGTAGATTGGCAGGATAATTCCCCTTAACCTCTTTACCCTAAGTCACTAGTGTCCGGCTAATGATCCATCAGCCTTCTGCAACTGATTGTTCTGTAT
>OBLU010000951.1_pt1 | contig 26867 bp, 28 predicted proteins | sample 1518681 | NCBI WGS metagenome assembly OBLU01 (sample SAMEA3539304, study PRJEB22396) | soil metagenome | biome: tundra; feature: field; material: soil | place: USA | collected 2010-05 | depth 0.15 m
GGTTCCGCCTCTCGTGCGCCTTGTAGCCTGACATCCCGCTACAAGAATAGCCGATCCTGAATCTGGGCGAGTTCCACGGGCGCGGAGCATTCTTGGTCGTCATTAACCACGTTGTTGATCCGAGTGCTCACGGGATAGCAGCGCATCAGACGAGGATCAAACGGCTTCAGCAGTTCGGACGCGGCTGTGACATCCCTCATTCCGGGATCGAGCCACAGGTCGTAGCTGTCAAGATCGAGGATGACTGGCATGCGGTCGTGAACGGCTGAGGTCACGGCGTTCGGTGTCGTAGTCAGAATCGAGCAGGTCTTCACCCATTGCCCGTTTGAGTCCTTCCAGCCAACATTGGAGTCTCTTTGCCGCCCAACCTCGTCGCGCAACCTGAAGGCCGCATCACTGCCAATCATTCTTCCTTCACACAGAATGACAGCCACGTCACCTATCTTTTCGACATGCACGCCGAACATAGGTTGCTCCATCTTTCAAGAGACGACGACCTAGAATGCACGCGCCGTGCCATATCAAGAATGATTTCTTTTGTAGTATTTACAGGTGTAACGCAAATCGCCGTAGGCAATTCTGGGAGGTCCCAAGAGAAAAATCTGGTCTACGGGAAACACTTGTATTCCGAAGGTTGCGGAAGGGGATCCAACCCCAGCAGTCACCGGGACCGAGGACGTTGCAAGAATCGGAGCGACATTACGGTGGGCCAAGTCCGTTTACACGAACAACCTCAGCAGAGGCAAGCAGGGCATTGAACGATTGAGTTTCAGCATGAAAGCCTGCCGCATACTCGGCAGCAGGCGGACTTGCCACAACTTCGCCGGGCTTGGAATCAAAGACCTCCACTACCTGTCCATGATCCCCATTGTCAAGTGAACGTGGCTGCGTCCGCCAGCTCAACTCTTCCAGCCGCTTTCGCATTTCGTCCCCGCGCCTTTCACGAGCATTACAACGTTCACAGTCTGGACGGTGGATTCTCAGGAGGGACAATAGGTAGCATCTCAAGCTCATGACCCACCTCGCAAGATTCAGTTCATTGGCCTCAGGGGGTGCTGCGTCTCAACTGGCGGGACCTGCTCTTCGGAGAGGCGGGATGTATTATGCCACAGGATGAGGGCGCCATTTCAGTGAAATTGGGTTGCGTCTCGATGTGCGCGGAGACCGCCAAGAGCCACAGCGCAGGGCAGCAGGTAACTGTTGCAAAACATCGCTCACTGACCGTCGTGAGCGCAAACGCCTGTTTACAGCAACTATCTGTAACCAGTAAGCAACGAGGAAGAATTGTTTTCCTCTACTGGCGCCCGCAAGTTTAGGCGCTCGTCAAACGTGGAGATCCGTGCCGAGCGGCTGAAAGCCTCAGTGGTTTCCGACTGGCTTCTGGAGCCAAGGCGTCCAAAGAATCCTAGGGGCACTGATGGTCGTGCAACCGTGCCCACCCGGACCCGCAGGACATCCCCAGTAGTTCTCGGTCCCATCAATTGTGCCGGTGCATACCGTGGAAGCGTCGAGCGCACAAACATCCCCGATACCGATGCCGCTCCCCAGCAGAGCGTTTAGATGGATGTCGACTTCGGCTGGGGTATTGACCGCTATGTCGATATCCTCATCGCTGATCACGTTCTGGGAAATGACCGTGCCAAGGACCGGCGAACCGCCATCGCCGCTATTGATGTTGCATCCACAGCCCCTCTTGCTTCTCCCGCTGCTTGCGCGTGCCCATCGCCATGCCCGCATTCTACGAATCATCCCTGTGCATCACGCAATCTTTTTTCGTTCCAGAATCCAGACTTTCACCACGGGCTGTTAGGCAATGCTCCGATCGAGCTGACAAATATCAGCCGCTTGACCCATGGTCGCTCAGCAACTGCTCCAGCCAGGCTTCGAGTGCCCCCGGTGTTTACTCGATACAAATCGGCGCTTATATCTTCTTCATTCACGCCTATCTGATGCGCTAGTCCGGCTAAATGCACAACATACTCCAAGCTGTCTAAGGCAGACGACCAGTCGGTTTGAGGACCGAGTTCTCCCAGTTGTACCCACTCAATTCTCGAATCTTGAGCTCTCGGCGGCAAAGACTCCCGGTAAGATCCTCGAACTGCATAGCCGGCGTCGAGAAGAGCCGGGCAGAGATGCCGCCCGATGAATCCGGTAGCGCCCGTAACTAAGACTTTCGCCATAGTAAGGTTTATTAGATCCCGGCCTTAGCTGCCCTGGCTCGCCTCGGTCCCCGAATTGCCGTAGGGCGACCCGCCGCAGCAAGAAGAGTCTGATAGTTGCGAATCAGTGTTTCCCAAATGGCGTCCTGTCCAAACTCCCGTTCCGTGCGTTCACGCGCAGCCTTGCCCATTTTCTGCCGCAATGCCGGATCGGCAAGGAGTTGGGCGATAGCTCTTGCGAGAGCCTGCGAGTCGCCAACTGGCACGAGAAATCCCGTTATTCCGTCTACCACGGACTCGATTGCTCCGGTCGCGGTTGTAGTGACCACCGGAACTGCGCTCGCTTGCGCCTCCAAGCACACTTGAGGGAACCCTTCGCGATAGGTTGGCAGCACGAACACATCCATCAACCCGTAGTACGGAGCAGTGTCTCCGACGAATCCTGGCCTCAGAATAGTGGACGTGGACTCGATGTACTCACGTATCTGAGGCTCAACCGGATCTCCGGTTTCGAAATCACCCACCAATAACAATCGCAGATTCGCGTGAGCTGTACTAAGCTTGCGGAACGCCTCCACTAATTCCCGGATCCCCTTGTCCTTCACGAAGCGTCCGACGAACCCAATCACCGTTTCGTGTCCTGCCAGATTCAGAGTTTGGCGAAGCTGTGCGACGGGTTCGGTTCTTCGATTCTTTGGGGTGAAATGTTCCGTGTCGACACCGCAGCTTCCGTTTCCCAGCGAGCACGCTTTTTCCGGACTCACCAGTCTCAGCTCGATGGCCCGCAACCGCAGGCTCTTGCTCACTGGCACCACACGATGCGCGCAGGCACAAGCCAAGCGCTCAGCCAGCCAAAGGACCAGGCGCTTGAGCCCAGTCGCCGTCTCCATGCGTAATCCCCGCAGCGTGTACACGCGGCACGGGACTCGCGCCAACATCGCCGCCAACGAGCCCAGCAGTGCTGCCTTGGGCGTGCTCGCATCCACCACGTCCGGCCGGGCCGCTCTCATGGTCCGATATAGCCTCCACAACGAAACCAGATCGTGAAGCGAACGGATCTCGCGCTCCATGGGAACCGCCACGCTCGCTGCACCCTGGGAACTACTGACCTCGTTCAACTGGGTCCCCGGAGCGGAAACCAGGGTCGTGGAGAATCCTGCGTCTTCCAGATACCGCAGCATTCCGCGATAGAAGCCACAGGACATGGAGACGGTCACGGCAAAGAGAAGTTTTGGTTTTGACGGCATTGCTCTAAAGAGAAAGGTGACGGGCACTAAGCTGTGGGCTGGGGAACGGAATTTGTCGCCTGGAGCAGACAACAGAGTCGGCTCAAAGCCAGCGCGGCATAGATGCCCAGCACGCCGTTGTAGAAATTGCAGGACAGCGGCGAGGTTACGGAAATGAGGATTCGAGTTTTGGCCGAGCTATGCTCGCGAGGCAAATTGGGCATAGGGAATATGGGCGCACTTTCGCTGTAAGAGCGAGTGGAAGCACCTGGAATATCAAAGTCAACTGGCGGCGGAACCCGGGGAACATGGACCAGCGAAGAGCCAGGGCACGATGAAATCTGCTTTCTCGGTCCAACCGCAGAATGCGGCGCTGGCAAAGTTGGAGGAGCTTCTTCAGTCTCTCCTCGCTAGAGTCGGCAGCGTTCCAGCGCAAGAACTTGTCAAAAAGAGAAGGACGCGACGGAAGCTAGGAAAGCGAGACACAGTACTTTTCGCCGCCATCCTAAGGGAGTTCAAAGGCGTCGGATATTGTTCATTTCTTGACAAGCACAGAATTAGACCGAAGTGGTCAGACTCGGGTCCCGCCACCTACACCAAGAGTTACCAAATCGGCCACCCCTGGCGAAAGAAGGTCCAAGATGAGAAGGCACGCGCAAAACTGCGCATGAACGGCTACGCCTCCTCCGAACTGGCCAACGCCATCAACACCTATCTGCCAGACGAATTTGACGAAATCAGCCCATCGCTCCACTCGCGCAACTCGCCTGACGCGAGTAAAACTTCGACCCCATAGACGGCGCACAAATACTGGACAAGTTGCTGATTTCCACTCGCATTGATTGACTCGTGTGTTGCGCCGAGCCTGGCTTCCCGTCAACATTGCGCCCAGTGGCGGAGAGCTCAGTTCTGGAAAGCAGAGCCACGGGGCAAATGTGCTTGACCAGGTGCATTTCCCCGAGGCAAGTCCCATAACTCTAGGTACTAAGGGTTTTGGGACACGGGACAGCGATTCCGATGATGAAGCGCGACAACTCGGCTCGGCGGCTCCTTCGCTTGAAACCAGCGAGTGAGTATTTGTCCGTCTCTCCCGCAACACTGCGCGCGCTTTGCCAGCGTGGAGAAATCCCCGTCATCCGGGTTACTGAGAACGGTCACGCGCCGTGGCTTCTTGACCGCCTGGAATTGGACTCCTGGATTGAACGGAGCAAAATACGGCTGGATTGAGGTTCACACTGTGGAAACATTCTGCATCCTCTGTCGAGGGCCAATTCCGGAAGATCGTCAGCGTCGGGGAGCAGTGACGTGCTGCCCGAACCACGCACGGGAATATCGCCGCCAGAGGCGTGCTGAGCGGTCGTTGAGGTTTCGTAGGCTCTGTGGTAGGCCAGCGAAGCGAAAGAAGCTTGGCGAGCCTGTGCTTCATGAGCACAGCGGAATTTTGGAATCTGTCTGACCGATACTAAAGCAGGGTGAAATCCAAATTGAATTTCTATCGGAAAAACCCGGATTTCAGGCGTACACTTGAGGCGTGCCGGGCCGGTGCTGAAACACCGAGCCCGACACTGACCACAGTATCCTACGAGAAAGGAAACGTGGCTCCCACCATTATCGCCGCTCCGGTGACAGTCGCAATCTCCTTTGCAGGGCTGCTGTGCTCAAGTTTTCGACGAAGGAGAACCACAAATGGAGAAAGAGAAGAGAGCCCGCGGTAGTGGAAGCATCTTCCAGAACGGCAGTTCTGTTTTCTGGATCAAGTTTTATGATCGGGGCATCGCTCGGCGAGAAAGCAGCCATTCGACTGACCATAAGGCCGCCCAAAAACTGCTGAAGCGAAGGCTCGCCGAAGTCGAGACGAAGACCTATATTCCGCGTGAAAACGTCCGAATGGATGAATTGATCGCGGATCTACTCAGCGAGTACAAAGAGAAACAACTCAAGTCCATTGATGCTGTCAAAGCGCGCTGGACGCTGCATCTGCAGCCATTCTTCACACGGATGCGGGTGACTGACATTGGCACCGATAGGATTCGGCGCTATAGCGACATGAGGCGCGAGCAAGGGGCAGCACCCGCCACGATTAACCGCGAACTTTCGATTCTCAAGCGAGCCTTCAATCTCGCCTTGGAATCGACGCCGCCGAAAGTGAAAACCCTGCCCTATATCCCCATGCAAGTCGAATCGAACACGCGCACGGGATTCCTGAAAGACGAAGAGTACAGCCGGCTAGCATCGGAGTGTGCCAAAGAAGGCCTATGGCTCCGAGCGCTCCTGGCCGTTGCGTACAACTTCGGATGGCGCAAAGGCGAGCTCCTGGCCTTACGCGTCCGGCAGATTGACCTCACATCCAGCACCATTCGGCTTGGGGTTGGTTCCACCAAGAACGGGGCCGGGCGCACGGTCAAGATGACGCAGGAAGTTTTCACGTTGCTCAGTGCTTGCGTTGCCGGAAAGCAAAAGGGTGATTTTGTCTTTACACGGGCAAACGGAGCACCGGTGAAGGTTTTCCGCAAACGCTGGCGTATCGTGTGTAAACGGGCAGGCGTGCCCGAACTGTTCTTTCACGATCTCCGGCGTACAGGCGTGCGCAATTTGCGCAGGCTTGGCATAGCGGAGTCGGTGGCGATGAAAATCAGCGGACACAAGACTGCATCCGTGTTCCGTCGCTACGACATCACGGACGAAGCCGACCTTGCAGACGCCGCCGCACGGTTGGACGAAAAGCGGAATGCTCAAACCTCCGAGTTTGGGCAGAGTTTGGGCAGAGTTGCACCAAGAGCGGGCAATTCAGTTGCGATTGCCGCGCTTCCACCTCTCGCTAATTAGTTTGTAATGAATGGGTTGAGTGGTAGTCCGGCAGGAATCAACGCTCCCAGGGCCTTGGAGTAGAAATCGCGCGCTTCGAACCGCGCGCCCCACCGGTGCCACACCCACACATCCAATCCAGCTCCGAACTGGATTACGCCGGTGTTTGTGCCGGTCTGCCCAGGGTTCGGTCCGCCAAAAATGCGACTTGGGGCTTCCCGGAAGCGACCATAGCCGCCGCCGGCGCTGACCCACGGGGTGACTGAGTCGCCGGAAAAAATGTTCAATCGCACGGATGGAGTCACGAACAGGGCCCCGATGTCTTTGGGAATCTGGTTCTGGTCGGTGTGCAGATCCATCCGCGGATAGATCGCTAGAGGCACCTCCCCATACAGTCCAAAGATCTTATGGGTCATGAGCAGCCGACCGTAATTGAGCTCCACCATTTCCTCGTTGCCGAAATGAATGTGGGGATCGAAGTCGTTCGGAGACGGATCATTCACGATCGTCTGGGTGCTGACGAAAGCTCTCCCCGCCGTGATGGAAAGCTCATTGACTTGCGCCAAGACACTCGAAACGAGAAATAAAACTGGCACCACTAGAACTGCGAGGCGTTTAGCCGACATCTCTCCTCCGGAGTATTGAGGGATGTAGTTTTTGTTTCCATAAGATTAGCACGGTCTGCCCCAATTGGCGGAAAACATACGGTACCTCCTTGGTGCTCGGGTTCCGGCGGGCGGGGCGCGGACGTGGCAATGCAGGATGCTAGAATTGTGTAGATCTGTTTCCTGCTGATCATTTCCCATTGCCCGTAAAGAAAAGCATATCCGCGACTTCGGGGCTGACTGCCCCGGCCAAGGTAGGCTTTGTGAGCCTCGGCTGCCCCAAGAACCTCGTCGATAGCGAGGTCATGATGGGTATGCTGGCGCAGGCTGGCGCCGAGCTTACTCCCAACGCGGAGGACGCCGACGTCATCGTGGTGAACACCTGCTCATTCATCGGCAGCGCGCAACAGGAATCCATCGATACGATCCTCGAAATGGCCCGCCACAAGACGAAGACGGGCGGCAAGGCGAAGCGGCTGGTGGTTGCCGGTTGCCTGGTCGAGCGTTTTCACGATGAGATCCGAAAAAACATTCCTGAAGTGGACGCGGTGGTCGGTACCGGCGAATTGGAGAAAATTCTGGCCGCTGCCGGAGTGGCGGAAACACCCCGCACGTCGAGTCCGTTCAATATCCTAACTTCGACCACGCTGACCTCGCGACCCGAGGGCGATCATCGCCGTGGACAGGGGCGGTTCGCGCGCGATTCCTGGGACGGCGCCGTTGCCGACCTGCCCAACTACCTTTACGACGACCACACGCCCCGCGTGCTGACCACGCCCGGATATTCGGCATATATCAAAATCGCGGAAGGCTGCGATCATCCCTGCAGCTTCTGCATCATTCCCCAGCTTCGGGGACAGTTCCGCTCGCGGCGTTTCGAATCCGTCATCGCCGAAGCCGAGCGACTGGCGCAATCCGGCGTGCGCGAAATCACGCTCATCGGACAGGACACCACCTGCTACGGCGAGGACCTTGGACTGAAAGATGGCTTGGCCGTGTTGTTGGAAAAGCTCGCGGGCGTAGAAGGCCTGCAATGGATTCGCTTCCTCTATGCTTATCCCAACAAGATCACGGGGCGACTGCTGGCGACGATCGCCGCCCACGACAATATTTGTTCGTACATTGACGTGCCCCTGCAGCATGCTTCGGCGACCGTTCTGAAGCGCATGAAGCGTGGAGGCGGCGCGGACTTATTCTTGCGCTCAATCGAGAAAATGCGCCGTGTAATTCCCGGCGTCACTTTACGGACTTCGTTCATTGTCGGCTTCCCGGGCGAAACCGAAAAAGAATTCGAGGAGCTTTGCGGCTTCGTGAAAGAGGCTGAGTTCGACTGGATGGGCGCCTTCGGCTACTCGGACCAGGAAGGTGCGGGCGCCTTCGATCAGGACAAGAAACTTTCCACGCGCGAGATCGAGAGCCGCCGCAAATCGCTGATGTCGATCCAGAAGAAGATCAGCCGGGCGAAGAAGAAATCGCTGATCGGAGGCGAATTCGATCTGCTGCTGGAAGGCACTTCGACGGAGTCCGACCTACTGCTCGAAGGCCGCACCTCGATGCACGCGCCGGAGATTGACGGCAAGGTTTTTGTGAACGATTATCCCGACGGAGACGAGCCGAAAAAGGGAGAGTTTTATCGTTGCCGCATCACGGCGGCACACGATTATGACTTAGTGGCGGAGATCGTTTGAGGCCGGAGGCTAGTGTCGCATCCCGAAAGTTCGCGGCATAAATCTACTCTGTCATCCTGAGCGAAGCGAAGGACCTCTGCATTAAGGCGGATTCAAATGGATAGGTCCTTCGCTTCGCTCAGGATGACAGTTCATAAAGGGTGTCGATCATGTTCAACTCCGGACGCGATTTTCACCACGAACTGTTGGCAATTCCGCAATCCTAAATTATGCCGCGCAAACGCCCAATCAAGCTCCGTTGCCCGATCTGCAAGAAGCCGGCAAAGGCCGCGGACGCGGACTTCCCTTTTTGCAGCGATCGCTGCCGCCTGATCGATCTCGGCAAGTGGGCCAGCGGCGCGTACGTGATTTCGTCGCCGGTCACCGACGCTGACGAAGCGGTCCGAGAAGACAGCCTCGACGACCAGGACGGGGACTCGTGAATCATCCGCCCGAAGTCGCCACCGACGCCGGTGCTCCGCTCTGGGCCACACTGGTCGCGACTTTCTTCGGCGCGGGACGCCTGAAGCCCGGTCCCGGCACATGGGGATCGTTAGCCACGATTATCGTGTGGGCGTTGGCAAGTTCGCGGATTCCGGTCGCGAGCCGCACTTGGGCAACGATCGTCGCCGCAGCAGCCGTGACCCTCATCGGAATTCCCGCCGCCACCCTGGTCGCGCGCGCCTCCGGCTTGAAGGATCCGCAATTCGTCGTCATTGATGAAGTTGCGGGGCAACTGGTTACACTCATCGCTGTCCCGCTGGCTTGGAAAACTTTTCTCGCGGGCCTTATACTCTTCCGTGTCTTCGATATTTGGAAGCCGTTTCCAATTCGGCGATTGGAGCGGCTGCCCGAGGGCACCGGCATTGTGGTGGACGACCTGGGAGCGGGACTTTATGCGCTCGCCGTCATGCATCTCTTGTTACACTTTGGACTTCTAACGAAGTAGCGCTGGCTCCCGCCGGAAAGAACTCATGAGCATCTCTGACCGCCTGCTGGGAAAAAAGAACGTTAACGGCAAGCCGCACATCGAAGCGGTCGCGCCGAGTTTCGCTTTGCCCGGAGGCGAGGTTCGAATCATCGGAAAGGACCTGCGTCCGCACGAGCTGCGTCGCCCCAGCGTGCACTTCGGCGAGATCGAAGGCTCCGTGTTAATCAGTTCCGACGATTTTCTGGTGGCCCGCGTGCCCGAGGGAGCGGCGTCGGGGCCGGTGGTAGTGGGCACCAACGGGAATGTGAGCAATCCGCATTCGATTAAGGTTGCGGTCCCCGTGGCCGACAACCTTCATCCGGTTACCAATCCCGCGCTCGACCGCGAAGGCAACCTCTATGTGACATTCTCCGGATCCCGCGGGCAAAAGGTTCCCGTGTCGATCTTCAAGATCGACACGAACTACAACGTCAAGCCGTTTCTCAGCGACATGATGAACGCCACCTCGATTGCCTTCGACCGCGAAGGCCAGATGTACGTTTCTTCGCGGCATGACGAGGCCGTGTACAAGGTGGCGCCGAACGGCACCATGTCGACCTACGCCGAAGGCATGGGAGTCGCAACCGGGATTGCCTTCGATGCGGCGGAGAATCTCTACGTCGGCGACCGCAGCGGAACCATTTTCAAGATCGCTCGCGACCGGCAGATTTTTGTGTTCGCGACGCTGGAGCCGAGCGTTAGCGCCTATCACATCGCCTTCGGCCCCCACGGCGATATGTTCGTCACCGGCCCCAGCACTTCCAGTTTCGACTCCGTCTACAAAGTCGACCCCCACGGAACCGTGTCCGTGTTCTACCGCGGTCTGGGGCGTCCGCAGGGTCTAGCGATTGATGTCGAGGGCAATGTCTATGTCGCGGCCTCGCTCGCCGGAAAACGCGGCATCGTGAAGATCACTCCCCAAGGCAAGGCCAATCTCGAAGTCTCCGGCCAGGGCCTGGTAGGACTGGCGTTCGCTCCGGGCAAGTCGGCCATCCTGGCTACCAACAGCGCCGTGCACCACATCTCGTGGAACATTCAGGGGATGGCGCTGCCAGCGGAGTGAGCGATCTGTAATCCATCCCCTCCTGTCTTAGCCGTTGCCCGCCTTGGCCGCAAGCGAGTACGAATAGGGGAACAGCTTTTCTTCGTGCTTTCGCAGTTCCTGGATCCAGTCCTGAATTCCCTTTTGGGCAGTCGGAGACAAAGGGTAGAACTCAAATCCAGACCTGGCATCACTGCTGTGGCGGACCGTCGCCAGCATCTCGACCGGAGCGTCTGACAATGGCAGCTCAATCGCCACCGTTTCGCCCACCCGCGGCGCGCCACAGACCAGCACCGACATTCCTCGCATACTGATGTCGAGGCACATACCGCGAGTGACGAACGGTCCGAAGCGCAAGAATCGCTGCAGCGTGACTGGGGTGCTGGAAACATAGCGCGGTTCCCGGCGGCGGACGTTGTACGCGCGGGAACGGGTCGGCGTTCCCCGGCTGTCTACATACATATCGCTCTCCTTCCGTGACCAGGACCACCCAGGATCGGGGACCGCTACGATGGCACGGCTCCGCCCCAGCCCCACCCAGCCTGCAGGCTGGCGCGAATCACTCCCAGCAACTCCTCGTTGTCGGCCGGCTTCTGGAAGAAAGCGACGGCGCCAGATTCGAGGGTACGTTTTTCATTGGACTCGGGATCGCGAGCCGTCAGGACGATCACCGGGATGCTCGAAAGCGCCGGATACTGTCGCAAGTTTTTCAGCACGGCAAATCCGTCGCCCGCCGGCAGCCCGAGATCGAGAATGATCAGGTGGGGTTTTTCCTTCTGCGCCATAGCGATGGCGGAATAACCGTCGCAAACATTCACGGTATCGAAGTTATTGGCCCGTAGACGTACACTCAGGGCCTGTCTGAGATCGGGATCATCATCCACGACCATAATCTTTGGTCGATTTATGGGCTGCCCCTCGCCGTAACGCTCAGTGCGCATTTTTGTTCTCCTTTTCGGTGAAGTTATGTTTGCTCCAAAGGCCCTGCTGAATGATTGCGGTGACATAATCGGCAGTGCCCCAGACTTGTTGTTCCAGGGTCCTCGGGTCGGCGGCGGGCGGGCCAGGGATCGGCTCGGCCGTCACGCGCAGGATGCCGCTGGCCTTCAGTTGAGGCAGCGCGCCGACTTGGTCGCGGATGCGGTCCATCATGATGCTGACCCCCTCCATATCGGTGGAGGCGACCACGAAAAGCGTTTCGACGGGGCCGCTGGTTCCCATGGGTGGAAGAACCAGATCCTTATCCACGAAGATGCACCGGCGCAGGCGCTCCAGACACCGCTGGCAGGTTTCTTTCCAGCTTCCGCGCAGTAACTTGGACCGCGGGGTCAGCTCGACGCGCACCAGTGCAATGGCATCCCGCAAACGTCCCTGGTGAGTGATCACCGGAAGCAGGAGCTTCGCCAGGGAATAGAGCGGCAAGGTGAATGAGAACGTGCTACCGCTTCCGGGTTGGCTTGCGACCCACATCCTCCCGCCGTGAAGAGTGACAATTTGTTTGGCAATGTAGAGCCCCAGACCGAGGCCCGTCCGGTTACCGTCCACCGCGTTGGGGTCCTGGTAGAGACGTTCAAAAACCTGGGGAAGCGACTCTGCCGGGATGCCGCAGCCGGTGTCGCTGACCGAGAGATAGACGGCGGTCGGATCGGTCTCCACCATCGAGGCTTTCACGATCACCGATCCATCGGGTGGGGTGAACTTGATTCCGTTGTCGATCAGGTTGATGAGGACTTCGAGCGTGCGGTCGGGATCCGCAGAACGAGGGGGATGGTCTGGTCCAGCCCAACTTCGAGGCCGACGTGTTTTTCGGCGGCGCTGGGCCGCATCATCGCGATCGCCTGCTGAATCAGTTCGCCGATATCGATGCAGCGCGGTTCGATGCGCAGCTTGCCGCTATCGGCGCGGGTGGCTTCGAGCAGGTCGCGGATCATGGCGTGCAACTGATTCACACTCTTGAGGATGGTCTTCAGGTAGTCAGTTTGGTCCGGGACCATGGGACCGGCCAACCCGTCCAGGAGGAGCGTGACGTACTGGTGAATGCAGGTCAGGGGGGTGCGCAATTCGTGCGAAACGTGGGACAGAAACCGGTTCTTGAATTCAAGTTGCTGCTTGCGGTTGATTTCCAGAGAGCGCAGCAGCGCCTGCCTTTCCACCGCATAACGCAGGGCACGCTCCAGTTGTTTGCTGGTGATGTCGCCTTTGACCAGGTAGTCCTGAACGCCCATGTGGACGGCTTTGAGCGCCAGCGCCTCATCGTCCTGCCCCGAAAGGATCACCACCGGTACGTTCGGAGCCTTCTGCATGATCCGACGAAAGGTTTCTGCGCCGTGGCTGTCGGGAAGGTTCAGGTCGAGCAGTACCAGCGTGGGGGTTTCCGCGTCGAGACAGGCGAAAGCGTCGGAGAGCCGCGGAACGCAGTTCACATGAACCTCGGACTTGCTTTCCACAAGACGCAGGCGTACCAAGTCCGCGTCTCCGGGGTTGTCCTCAATCAGTAAGACGTGTGCCGGTTCGTGTTCCATCGTTTTTCCTTTCGTGGCAGGCTCACGGAGCCGAACCAGAATTCTTCAATCGATTGCACCGCCAAAAAATAATCATCCAGATTTCCGGGCTTGCTGACATAGCAATTGGCGCCCAGTTCGTAACTGCGCGCTATATCCAACATCGAGCGCGAGGTACTGAACACCACGACCGGGATGGTGCGCAGATCCGTGTCGGCTTTGGCCTCCGCCAACACCGCTCTACCGTCTTTCTTCGGCAGATTAAGATCCAGGATCAGCAAGTCGGGACGAACCGCATTCGCATACTGGCCGGCGCGATGCAGATAGGCCATGGCCTCCTCGCCGTCCAGTACACTGCTGATTTGGCTTTGATGCCTGCCCCCGGCCAACGCCTCCCGCGCAAGACCTACGTCGGCCGGGTTGTCATCCACGAGAAGGACCTGAGGCAATTGTTTCATCGCCGGGCTCCCCCCTTCTCATCGTGACGACCGGCAGGCAAAGCGAACTTGAAAGCGAACCCGCAGCCATCCTGAAATTTCACCCATTCCCTTTCACGGAAATGTTCAGTGAACGGCTTGCAGATCTTCCTGCCGATGCCGTTGCGCCGCACAAATCCCCACACGGACATAGCTATCGGCAGCGCCCAAACCGGCTTGAGACCCTAAAGACAAACCATCTCTCGCAAGAGAACAGCTGCTGACCTTCTATCCGGTCATGTCCGTATGGACGTAGTTGGGAGAGCGCTGGAACGACGCTTATGGAAAGGACGAACTTAGAACTGGCTTTGCAAAAGTTGCCATCATGCCGATCAGTCGAGGAGCACACCCGGGTTCCTGCATCGCCGTGAAGGAGGGACGAAGCTCGGAATCGGCTGCACTACGGGGAGGGTTATTACTTCCTGTATATGGTGGGCTGCGGACCCTTCTCGAGCGTCTCGCGGTCCCAGATCATGCCCTCGCGGTTGTAGCTCGCGAGTTCGAAATCCTGGGTGAGTTCGAGCGCATCGGTAGGGCACGCATCTTCGCACAGGCCGCAGAACATGCAGCGGCTCAGGTCGTAGGTAAAGTTCGTGAGCTCTTTGCGGCGGGTTTTTTCATTCCGTTCGCTGGTGACAACGATGAGGTTTTCCGGACAAGCCAGAGCGCATAGGTCACAGGAAATGCAGAGAGTCTCGTCAGTGTCTGGGTTGACATTCAGGCGCGGCGCGCCTCGGTAACGCTCGGCGACCTGCGGCCGCTCCAGCGGATACTGCTCGGTATAAATTTCCTTGGGATCCTGATATCGGAACGTCACGCCCAGTCCCTGGATCAGGTCCACCAAAAACACTTTCCGCACGATGTCGGTGATTCCCATAACCTGCATAGGATAACACTGACGGGAAACAGGCGGGCGTGAGATGAGTCACAGAAGACTGGAGACCGAGGCAGTACCGAAAAAACCTCAGCGGTACTTTCCGTGCTGCCTCGATCATCCTGCTCGTTGGCGCTACTTGTTGACTACTTGCGTGAGAGCTGTGTACTTGGGAGGAAGATAATTCGCGTCGCCACCATAAGTTGCCCTGACGACGTGCGAACCGGCAGGGATGGCCGAGGTTGTGAACTGGGCGACGCCACTCTTCAGCGTCCCGGATCCCAATACCCTCCCGCCCACCGCAAACTGCACCGTCTCGCCATCTGGCGGCGGTCCCGCCATCGACGTCAAGGTCTCCGTGAACGTCACCGGTTGTCCCAGCTTGGAAGGATTCGCCGACGAAGTCAACGTCGCTGTCATCTTCGGAACCAGCAGAAAACTGCCCTTGTTGGTTGAGACCGCGATCACCCCGAAGTCATTGATCTGTGCCGAGTACGTTTGCTCGTTGGCGGCAAAACCCGCCAGCACAGTAAAGTCCTGCATGCCTGCCGACGGAGTCCACAAGAACCCGTGCAGAAATCCATCCCCCGTGCCCGTAAGAGAGGCGCCGACGATCCATCCCCGATTGTTGATGCTGAGAGCGGAACTTTCGCCGCCGCCCAGTGTGCCCAGGTCTTTGATTCCCCCGGCCTGCGTCCAAGAGAACGCATGCCGAAACGCGTTGGCGAAGGGCGATTGTCCCACAACCGTCCCCGAGTCATTGACGGCATATGCGAGAGTGCCAACCGAGCCGAGATTCTGGAGACCCCCGGCTTGCGTCCAGAGGAAGCCAAGCGTGTTACGGCTGCCATTGGGAAAGTAGTAGCCAACAACCTGGTTCGAGGAATTGATCGCCACTGCCGTGCCGCCACCGATGCTGGTGAGATCAGGGGTCAGATCCTGCATGCCGCCGGCCTGGGTCCAGAGAAACGCATGCTGCACAATCGTGGCGGTGTACGATAGGCCGACAACCGCGCCAGAATTGTTGATCCCGCTCGCAGCGCTCAAGGCGCCCCCGAGGGAACCCAGCCACTGCACGCCACTAGTCGGCTGCCAGACGAAAGCTTGAAGATTGCCCGCATGGTCGGGGTCCCCCGCGCCGACGACATCGCCAGAGCTGTTGATGGCAGCCCCGCCACTGTTCGTCCCGATCAGGTCAACGCTCGATGATCCGCTGATGCGGCCCCAAGTCGACACCTGATACGAATCGCTGGTGCCAGTGTTCACCACCACTTGGCCGCCGTTGTTGATCGCAATTAAAGTATTGGGACTCGATCCCGGCACCTTAACGACACTAAACACGACCTGCGAGGACGCGAAGCCAGAAAACAGCAGAGCAAATACCGCAACGACCGCCACTTTGTTCACATTTTTCACAATGTTCCATCCTCTTCTGGGGAGTGCTGATATCGAACGACTCTGGGGTAGACAAGGCCCCACCTGCAAGGTGCAAGCATCGTGCCATTTTGGATCTTTAGTGCCGATTCAAGAAACGGAGCTAACTACAAGATTCATGGTCGGTTATATGGACGTATGTCCGGACGACATTTCCTGCCGTTTGCCTGCACAGAAGGATCGTGGGCGTCTCATGGGAAAGGAACTTCCCACACCATAGGTAACCTGTTACCCGCTAGAATGGTGGGGTCAGTCTGCAGGCTCGGCCTCTCATCTGAGAACTGAGAACTGAGAACTGGCTTTCTGGCAACCTGCCACTGGTGACGGACCAACTGCTCTCCGCTGACGAGCTTTCCTCTGACGAGCGTTCCTCTGACGAGCTTTGGATGGAAGAAGCCTTACGCTGTGCCCAGCGCGCACTGGAGGCGGGCGAAGTGCCGGTGGGAGCGGTCGTGGTGTGCGAAGGGCGCGTGGTTGGACGAGGATGGAATCGCAATCTCACCGACTACGATCCAACCGCTCATGCTGAAATCGTGGCGCTGCGCGAGGCGGGACGAAACCTCGGTAACCATCGACTCGGCGACTGCGAACTGTTTGCTACAATTGAACCGTGCGCCATGTGCGCGGGAGCGGCCGTTCATGCCCGCGTCCGCCGCCTGGTATACGGTGCCGATGACCCGAAGGCAGGCGCCATCCATTCGATTCTGCAGGTGGTGAATCACCCCAGCCTGAATCATCAGATGGACATCCGGAGCGGGGTACTGGCCGGACGTTCGGCGGACATCCTGCAGGAGTTTTTTAGGAAGCGTCGCTAGGGGAAGGGCACGGCTTCAGCCGTGCCGCTCGTGCCCAGAAAAGACGCGGGCTTTAGCCCCTGAGGGGAGGCCGCTTCTACTGACAACTGATTTTCGGAGAGGTGCGTGAGTGGTTGAAACGATCCGCCTCGAAAGCGGACATACCTTAACGGGTATCGTGGGTTCAAATCCCACCCTCTCCGCCATACTTTCATCAGATTGTGACCACCCCCTCTCTAAGCTTGGGTTGGGGGATACTGCTCCGGGTAGGCTGCTTTCCTCTCTCAAGTCTCAGGCGGACGCTGCTACGGATGCGGCGTTAAATAACCAGTGGAGAAATGATTTTCGCCGGAAGGATTTCGCAGGTAATTCGAGGCGTCAGCGAAATGGCGATTCGCGAGCAACCGGACTTCCAGCCAAATCCGTAGTCGGCAGCTACAGAATGCCCCGCTTTCATCATAGGAGCCCCGCTGGCAGCGTTTGCGCGAGTGGGGTGGCCCTTCTATCTTGCTGCGGCTTTTCTTTTGCCATTAGAAGCGAAAAAGAAAGCGGCCGGGAAAAACTCCCGGCCCGTTTCAGGAGGAAGTGCTGCAACAGCTTTATCTCCAACAAAGCTATTTCAGTCCTGCCTTACCGCCCCTCAAGTCGGAAGATTAAAAGTCAAAGTCTTCCGGTGTGCAGGGGCATGCCGCTCCGCCCAACAGGGCGTCTACCCAGCACAGGAGTTCCAGCAGGCTCTGCTCGCCCGTAGCCAGGTTCGAATGCGCAAACATGGTTTCCGTCTGGCTATAAGGAGCAGGGCCATTCGGATTCTTGTTCGCGGCGCTCTGAATGTGCGTCGCCCAGCCGCGCAGTCCAGGAGCCGTAACCTCCGGAGCCGGCTCCGCCGTTTGTCTTTGCGGGAAGAACCCGTTCGTGGACGAGATCATTTTAATCACGCCGCGAGTTGGGGGGGCGATGCGGTCGGCCTTCGTCACCGTCTTTACGGACTCGGAAAGCAGGCCGTCTGGTGTGACTTGGCAGCTGCAGCATGTAATGAGCTCTTCGCTATCGTCGAACACGTAGAAGCCGGCATACAGGTCGCCGCCTCCGAATGCCCCAGCACTGCCATCGTTGATGACGCGCACGGTCGCATCCGGAGCAGCGGAAACATTATTGGCATAATAGGCGACAAAGTAAACGCTGTTGTCACCAACGTTTTGGGCCAGAGCGCTTCCTGAACAAATCAGGGCGATGGCCACCATCGAAAACAGCACAAATCCGAGCTTTTTCATTTGGCGTGATCCTCCTGTTTGGTCGTGGCGCTTGCGCTGGGGGGAGGATCAGCTATGGGCGCTTGAGCAAGTTTTACCCTTGTATACAATTATGGGTGTATGTGTGCTTGAGCAAGTTTTACCCTTGTATGCAATTCTTTACAATTACCTACGTGGTGTAGCCAAACACACTAGTCCGAGAGCTTCTCAACAGCCTCGCGCACGATCTCAATTGTGATTGTGGAATGACAAACAGCAAGACACCGCCGGAACCGCGCTCGCACTTCAAGATGTGATTGAAATCACAAACTGTGTATTTCTCAGAGCTTAGTAGTTTCCTACTAATGATTGATCGCTCGCAGCTACGTACAATTGCGCCGTGTAATTCATGGACCCTAAGTGGAACGGCCAGTTCTCGTGCTTCGATCTCGTCGCCAAGACCGACGATAGCGTGAGGAGTATCGTGCGCGCCGGCGATGTCGAAATTGGCGGCGACGATTTCGTCGTGATGGCTGGCCCGTGCGCGGTCGAGTCGGAGCGGCAGTTGCTGCAGACGGCGGAAGCCGTGGCCGCGGCGGGCGCGCGCATGCTGCGCGGAGGCGCCTACAAACCGCGCTCTTCGCCTTATGCGTTTCAGGGTCTGGGCGTCGAAGGTCTGAAGATTCTGCGCAAAGCGCGGGAAGAGACTGGGCTTGCGATCGTCACCGAAGTGATGAGCGAGGAAGACGTCGACCTGATCGCGGAGTATGCCGATCTCATGCAGGTGGGCACGCGCAGCATGGAGAACTACGCGCTGCTGGAACGACTAGGCGGATGTGGGCGGCCGGTGCTGCTCAAGCGGGGAATGACCGCGACGCTCGAAGAGTTGCTGCGGTCCGCGCAAGTGATCGCAATGGCAATGACAATGCCTGGCAACCCCCAGATCGTTCTCTGCGAGCGTGGTATCCGAACCTTTGAGACGGCGACACGCAATACGTTGGACATTGCCGCGGTGCCGGTACTGAAGACAGTTTCGCACCTGCCCGTGATTGTCGATCCGAGTCACGCCGCTGGAGTGCGTTGCCTGGTTCCTGTGCTGGCGCGGGCTGCCGCGGTCGTGGGCGCTGATGGGCTGCTGGTCGAAGTGCATCCGTCGCCCGATCAGGCACTGAGCGATGGCGCGCAGTCGCTCACCTTTCGCGGCTTCCGCGACATGATGGAGGATCTGCAGCCGTATCTGGCGATCCGAGATGCCACTCGGCGGCTTGGTCCGCAACTGGTCGCAGCGGGGGGAGCCGACTAGTGCTGGCGCGGCTCATCACGGTGGGGCTGCTCTCGCTCGTCATTATTATTGGATTCGCGCCTACGTCCTCCGTGCTCTCCTCGGGCTCGGATTCCCCTGCATTCCTTTTCACCGTTGCGAAACGTTATGAGCCGCTCGCATGGATCCGCGGCGCCGACCGATTCAGCTCCGACGCAATCATATTTCTTCAAGACGCGAGCGGCCGGCATCCTCTGATCCCAAGTTTTGCGGCTTCTGCCGATCCCACCGTTTCGTTCGACGGGAAGAGTGTATTGTTCGCCGGCAAGCAGAAGACGCTGGATCGCTGGCAGATCTGGGAAGTTGCCTGGGACGTTGCCCGGCACTCTGCGATGACCGGCGGCGCGCCGCGGCGCGTCACGTCGTGCGCGGACGACTGTGTTCGTCCCTTCTACCTGCCGGACGACCGCCTCGTATACGCGAAGAAGACCGACGGCCGTTTTGTCATTGAGGCTGCCGACCTGGCGGAGGCCAAGACCGTTCCGTTGATCGTCCAATTGACCTATGGCCCCGGAAACTTCCTGCCGACCGATGTTCTGCGCGACGGCCGCATCTTGTTTGAAGCGACGTACCCACTCGGAACCACTGGCACGCCGGAACTCTATACCGTTTATTCGGACGGCAGCGGAGTGGAGTCCTATCGCTGCGATCATGGCAGAGCGCGTCACTCCGGCAAGCAGGTCGCCTCGGGCGACATCGTCTTCACATCTGGCGCTGGCTCCAGCTTAGCCCGGTTCACTTCAGCACGTGCACAGGAAGTTCCCATCTCTGCTCCCGCCGGCGAGTACGCCGGGGACGGCGCCGAGACTTCGTCGGGGCAATGGCTGCTTGCTTGGCGGCCAGATGCAAAGAGCTATTTCCAGGTGAAACGCTGGAACCCGGGCGACGAAAGTTTGTTGCCCGTCGTAGTAGAACAAAGCGCCAACGTAATCCAGCCGACGCTGGTTGTGGAGCGCACCGTGCCGAAGCGGCATCCCTCGGGCTTGCATGACTGGCTGAATGCCAATCTTCTTTGCCTGAATGCTTACACCTCGAAATACAAGTTTGCTGCCGGATCGATCCACTCGGTTCGTCTATACACGCGAGATAGCGTGGGAACCACAAAGCTGCTGGGGTCGGCGCCGGTGGCACGCGACGGATCGTTCTTTGTTCAAGTTCCGACGGAGCAGCCGTTGCAGATCGAGTTGCTCGACGGTTCCGGCAAGCCGTTGAAGCGGCAAGCTGGCTGGTTCTGGATGCGGCGTGGCGAACAACGGGGATGCGTCGGGTGCCACGCGGGCCCGGAAACTGCGCCCGAGAACGCAGTGCCTATGGTTCTGCTGAAGTCTACGACTCCGACCGACATGACGGGCGTGGCCAGCCACAGCGCTTCGGGAGGGCACTAACTTGAAGACGCGAATCCTGATCCCGCGAGTCTGGATCCTGCAAGTCTCATTCGTGAAAGCGCTGGGATTGTTGCTGCTGTCTTCCCCTCTGCTGGCGCAACCGCCCCAGGCGAGCACGCCGGGCGCGATTCGTTTCGACGATGTAACGGCAAAGTCAGGCATTCAATTCACGCACAGCTTCGGCGCCCAGCAACTGGGTTCGTTGCTCGAAAGCACCGGTGCGGGCTGCGTCTGGTTCGACTATAACAACGACGGACTGCCCGATCTCTACGTGGTCAGCGGGAAACCGCTCGAAGAGGGAATGCATCCCTACCCGCTGAAGCAGCCCCCGGCCGTTGCGCCGCACAATCATCTCTACCGAAATAACGGCGACGGCACATTTACCGATGTCACCGACAAAGCGGGCGTCGCCGCCAACATTTACGGAATGGCCGCGATTGCCGCCGACTTCGACAACGACGGCTTTGTCGATCTGTTCGTCACCGGCTACGGGCGCGCAATTCTCTATCGCAACCGCGGCGACGGTACTTTCGAAGATGTAACCGCGAAGGCCGGCATCAAGGTTGACGGCTGGTCGATCGGTTCCGCGTGGCTTGACTACGATCGTGACGGCTGCGTCGATCTGTTCGTTGGCCGATATGTGAAGTTCGACCCGAAGTATCGTAACTACTACCCCGCCGATAACTATCCCGGCCCACTCGACTACGCCGCGGATACGAATCGTCTCTATCACAATAACTGTAACGGCACCTTTACCGACGTGACCGATAAGTCGGGAATCGGCGCCTACAAAGGCCGGACGATGGGTGTCACGGCTGCGGATTTTGACGGCGACGGTTATCCCGACATCTACGTCGCCAACGACAAGACGGAGAACTTCCTCTTCCACAACAGGCACGACGGCACGTTTGAAGAGGTCGCAGCCGATCTCGGCGTCGCTTATGGTCAGAACGGGGAGAACACTTCCGCGATGGGCCCGGTGTTTGCCGACATCGAGGGCGACGGGCGCGTAGATCTCTGGGTGACTGACTCGAAGTACAACCGGCTAATGCACAACACGGGGCAAAACGGATTCGAAGATATCGGGCCAAGTTCGGGAATTTCGCAGGCCACGGCGCAATACACCAGTTGGGGCACAGGCGTTTACGACTTCGATAATGACGGCTGGCTCGACATTCTGATCTTTCACGGCGGTTTGATCCACCTGGTTCCGCAGGAGCAGTCGCTGTTTCGCGGCCTCGGAAACGGCAAGTTTGCCGATGTTTCGCGCGACGCGGGTCCGGCGCTCGACGTAAAGACGGTGTCGCGTGGCGCCTGCTTTGCCGACTACGACAATGACGGAAAGATCGATGCCTTCGTCGTGAACCTGGGCGCGCCCGCCACACTGCTGCACAACGTCACCCAGAACAGCAATCATTGGCTGACCGTGAAGCTGAAAGGAAAGAAGAGCAATCGCGACGGAATCGGTGCACACCTGGAGTTGCTCTCCGGCGGGAGGAAGCAGATCGCCGAGCGCATCGCCGGATCGGGCTATCTCTCGCAGGACGACGGGCGTGTTCATTTTGGCTTGGGCAGCGCGACCAAGGCCGACAAGCTGACGATCCACTGGCCCAGCGGGCGGGAGCAGGTTCTGGAGAATCTGGCGGTGGATCGCGTGCTCACGGTGGAGGAGCCGTAGATGCCAGTGGCGACTACATTGCGCGGCAAGGCCAGGCTGATCGCGAGTATCGCTCCTGTGTTGGCGGTGACTTTCGCCCTGATGTTGCTCGTGCCCACCGCTAAACCCGCAGCAGCGCGGTCTAAGGCTGAAATCAAAGCTGAAATCAATGAGCGGTACCTATCCCCGTTGGAAATGCTGCTTTCGCCGGACGGGCGCCTGCTCTACGTCGTCTGCCAGGCCAGCGATGAACTGCGCGTTGTGGATATCGAATCGGGCAAGGTTGTGACCGTCGTGCCCCTCGGCCGGGCGCCGCGCGGAATCACGCTCTCGCCCGACGGCACTCAAATCTACGTCACCAATTCCACGGACGATACGGTATCGGTGATCGACGCCGCCACGCTGAAAGTGACGCGCACGCTGGCCACCGGATTCGAACCCGCCGGTGTCGTATCCGACCGGACGGGCGAGACTCTCTACGTTGCCAACCGGCTCAGTGGCGACATTTCCGTTATTGATGTGAAGACGGGGCAGGAAAGGAAGCGTCTTCTGGCCGGTCGCGGGGCAAGCTACCTGGCGCTCTCGCCGGACGGCAAGTTCATTTACGGCACACACATTTATCCGAACCCGGGGGGCTTTCGAACACCACCTAAGTCGGAGATCACCGTCATCGACACTGGGCGGCAAACGGTGGTCGAACGCATGCCGCTGCACAACGTGGCGGGAGTCTTTCACGTGGCGTTGTCGGCCGACGGCAAGTTGGGAGTAGTGGCGCAGCTTCGTCCCAAGAATCTGATCCCGCTGGCGCATGTCGAGCACGGGTGGGTTTTCGGCAGTTCGCTCACGTTGTTCGGCGAGGATGTTGGCGGAACCGTCCAGGTCCCGATCGATGAACTCGACCGCTACTACTCTCTGCCCTGGGGCGTGGTCATCACGCCGGATAAGTCGAAGATGTTTGTGACCACTGCCGCATCGGAGAGCGTCACAGTCATCGATGTAGCGCGGCTGCTCAACTTCGTGCACTCCCGGCGCCAGTCCTTCGCCAACGATCTCTCGGCGTCAGCCAACTACGTAGTGGCGAGAATTCCCGTGGGTCACAATCCCCGCGGCGTTGGGCTGTCGAAAGATGGCAAGCGGCTCTATGTGGCGAACCGGCTTGACGACAACATCGCCGTCATCGACACGAAAGCCAACCGGGTCGTCTCCACCATCGACCTAGGAGGCCCGAAGACAATCGATCCCTTGCGGCGCGGGGAGCGACTTTTCTTTACCGCCGATTACGCTTTTCAGGGCCAGTTTGGCTGCTCCAATTGTCATCTGGATGCAACCATCGACGGTCTGCAATGGGATCTTGAACCGGATGGCTTCGGCAAAGATATTGTCGACAATCGCTCGCTCGAGGATCTTGCCGGCACCGAGCCTTTCAAGTGGAATGGCGGCAATCCCGACATGCCGACCGAGTGCGGGCCGCGCACGGAAAAGTATTTCTTCCGCTCGCAGAGTTTCGGCGATCACGAACTCACCGATCTGGTGACCTTCGTCTTCTCCCTGCCATATCGCCCGAATCGCTACCGGCTGCCCAATGGCGAACTGTCGCCTGCACAGGAGCGCGGCAAGGCGATCTTCGAGAGGACGACCTACAAGAACGGCAAGCCCATTCCTCAGACCAACCAGTGCGCGTACTGCCACAGCGGCCCAAAGTTCACGAACCAGCAGCAACTCGACGTCGGCACCGGCAAGCCGACGGACCGCTCGCCGTTAGTTGATGTGCCTCACCTCCGCAATGTCGTGTACTCCGCGCCTTATCTGCACGATGGGTCGGCGCAATCGCTGGAAGAAATCTGGACCGTGTTCAACCCGAAAGACACGCACGGCGTGAGCAACGATCTCACCAAAGACGAACTGAACGATCTTATTGAGTATTTGAAAACATTATGAATACGAATCCGAGAATCTTGTTTGCAACGCTCGGTTCCCTTCTGCTGCTACTGGCACCAGCAATGCAAGCATCCGCCATCGAGCATCCGGGCATCGTCCCCAAGGATGCCAATTGTTCCTCCTGTCACGTTAATAAAACGAAAGGTAAGTCGGTGCATTCCGCCATGCTGCTTTCGTGCACTGTCTGCCATTTGGCGCAGACCGAAGGCGACATGACTACCCTGAATCTGGCATGGCCGGAGGAAAAGATCTGTTCCGCCTGCCATGAGGGATCTGTGGAATTGCAGCAGCACTCGCCAGTTGTGAAAGGACAATGTGTGGACTGTCATGATACGCACAGCAGTAGTCGTCGCTCCCTGCTGCGAGAGCAGGTCGATGTCCGCCGCCCGTAGCTCCAGGCGCACGCCGAGATTCTTGTCCGCGGCCCTGGCTGCGGTCATCGCGGTTTCCCTCGCGACTGCCCTCGCGACTGGCCAAGACATGCCCCGCTTCCGCTGGGAGAACTTCACCACCGCCAACGGCCTGCCCGACAACCACGTCTTCTGCGTTCTCGTGGACGGGAATCGCATCTGGGCGGGCACGGAGAACGGGCTTGGCCGGTACGAAAACGGCGCGTGGAAAATCTATCGCCCCGCCGATGGTCTGGCCCACCAAGCCGTGCTCTCGCTCGCGCTCGACAAACGCACCGGCGATCTGTGGGTGGGCACGATGGGTGGGCTGAGCCGCATCTCCGCCAGCCGAATTGATAACTTCACGCAGCTGAACTCCGGCTTGAGCAACGACATCGTGTACGGCGTCGGTGTGCAGGGTGATTTCGTTTGGACCGCCACCGCTGCCGGGGCTAGTCGCCTGAACACGCGTACCGGGCAATGGGCACTCTTCAACGAACGCAATACTCCCATGTACGAGATCTGGACCTATGCCGTCAGTCCAGCCGAAGACAAGGTTTACTACGCGGTATGGGGCGGCGGAGTGCTCGAATATGACGTCAAGACCGAGCACTGGAAAGACTACAACGATCCCGACGGCGAAACCGAACTGGTATTGATGAAGGACCAGGGGCTCATCCACGAGATCACGACATCGGTCAGCTATGTCGACAAGATTCTCTGGGTCGCTACTTACTTCGGCGCCAGCCGTTACGACGGCCGATACTGGCATAACTTCCTGCAGAAAGACAGCGGCCTGCCCAGCAATTTCCTGAACCAGATCAAAGGCGTGGACGGCAATCGCGCATGGTTCTCTACTGATAAAGGACTGGCTTATTACGATGGCACGAACTGGGCCGTCTATCGGCCCGCGCTCGACACGCACAAGCCGGAGATGCAGGTTCGCGACGCGGCTGGCACTGTCAAGAACATAGCGGTGCAAAGTGCACCAGCGCATAACTACATTCTCGGGGTCGACTTCCAGGGAGATGACCTTTGGGTGGCGACGGCGAAGGGTTTGAGCCACGGCATTCGGCAACACGATTCGACAGAAACCGCACAAGTTGCATGGAAAGATAAGTCAACACAATGGAACTCAATTCCGAAGAAGTGAGTCCTCAAGGAGTCTTACTAATGAACCTTCAAGAACTACTCGCGGAAGTTACTACGGCGCCCGTGGTCAAGCGCGCCATCACCAACCACTCAGCGCTGAATGAAGCCTACGCTTACGGCAGCGCGTTCTCGCGCGGCATGCGGATCGATTTGAACGGGTTGACCATTCTGCTGATCTCCGGCACCGCCAGCATCGATGATGCGGGCAAGACGGTTCACGTGGGCGACCTGCGCGGCCAACTGCGTCGCACGTTCGAGAACATCAGCGCGCTGCTCGCTTCCGAGGGAGCGACCTGGCACGACATCGTGCGCACGACGTGCTATCTCCGCGACATCGAGCGCGACTACAAGGCCTTCAACGAAGGCCGGACCGCATTCTACAAGGAGCAGGGACTGGATCCGCTGCCGGCGTCCACCGGCATCCAAGCCATTCTCTGCCGCCCGGATTTGCTCGTTGAGATCGAAGCGATTGCCATGTTCCGCCGCGCATCGCCCAATGAGTAAGGAGTAGCGCTTATGCGTCGCGTGCTGGTGTATTTCGTCGCCGTCGCAGCTGTGCTCGGGTCCACGGCATGGACCCAGACATCTGCTCCGTGTTCCTGCGGGAGTAACCCTCCAGGCCCGCCTGCGCCCCGCTCATTAAAACCCTACACCGGCGCTCCCGAGGACTTGCGCCCGTTTACGAAGTTCACCACTCCTTACTTCGAGAACTATCAGGACCTCGTCGAATATAACGGCGCGGCTCGCGACTTACCCGATCCCGATCTGAAAAATTTGCCGGAGATTCGCATTGGCTTCATCGGCCCGCTTTACGACCATCCCGATCAGGTTCGCGGCAACCGCATGCTCAATGGCGCTACGCTGGCCGTCGAGGAGGCGAATGCGACAGGCGGGTACGGTGGCAAGCCGTTCAAGCTGATGGTGCACAACGATTCGGCCATTTGGGGCGCAGCCAGCAATGAGATCGTCAAGATGGTTTACGACGAAAAGGTCTGGGCCATGTTCGGGTCGGTGAGCGCAGACACGACCCACATCGCGTTGCGTGTCACCCTGAAAGCAGAAACGCCGCTGGTAAATAGCGCCTCGACCGATCCCACCATTCCCGAGACCATCATCCCGTGGTACTTCACGGACCTGCAGGATGACCGCGTGCAGGGCTACACGCTGGCGCGCCACATTTACACCGAACTCGGCCTGAAGCGGATCGCGATCCTGCGCGTGAACGATCGCTACGGCCGCT
>OBLU010000953.1_pt1 | contig 26863 bp, 22 predicted proteins | sample 1518681 | NCBI WGS metagenome assembly OBLU01 (sample SAMEA3539304, study PRJEB22396) | soil metagenome | biome: tundra; feature: field; material: soil | place: USA | collected 2010-05 | depth 0.15 m
CGATTGCGCGCGCGATCCTGAAGAACGCGCCGATCCTGATTCTGGATGAGGCGACGTCGGCGCTGGACACGGAGAGCGAGGCATTTGTGCAGGCGGCGCTGGCGAATCTGATGCAGGGGCGGACGGTGTTCGTGATCGCGCATCGTATGTCGACGGTGCGGCGGGCGACGCGGATTGTGGTGCTTGAAGCGGGGCGCATTACCGAGGTGGGCAGCCACGAGCATCTAATGGAGCAGTCGGGGACGTACCGGCGGCTGTACGATCTTCAGTTTGAGTCGGACCGATTTGAACGCCGGGCGGCGACGGAATCGGCCGAAGCGGAAGTGATGGAAGGGATCAAGTGAGCGAGTTGCAAAGTGGAGTTGCGGGCAAGCCGATTTATTCGATGACCGGGTATGCGACGGCGCAGGGAACGACGGAGGAGGGCGTCGCGTTTACGGTGACGTTCAAGAGCGTGAATCATCGGTTCCTGGATTTGAACCTGCGCGTGCCGGGGGATTGCGATGCGCTGGAGGTTGCGCTGCGGCGGCTGATCAAGGAGCGGGTGAAGCGCGGACACCTGGATGTGACGCTGCATGTGGAGCGGAAGATGCGCGAGTCTTCGCAGACAGTGCAACTCAATCGAGAGTTGCTGGCGGCGCATGTGCAGATTTTTCACGAGGCGGCGAAGCTGCATCACTTCAATGTGGAGCCGAATTTGAATGAGCTGCTGCTGATGCCGGGGGTGCTGTCGTCGGACGTGGCCGCTGCGACGCCTGATCCGGGGCGGGGGCCGGCGCTGGAGGCTGCGGTGATGGCCCTGGTGCCTTCGCTGATCGACCAGTTGAACCAGGTGCGCGGGGTGGAGGGCGCGGCGCTCGCCGGCGAGTTGAAGGCGTCCATGATGCGGCTGCGAGGACTGGCAGAGGAGGCGGCGACGCTGCGGACGGGGGCGCGCGAGGCTCACTACGAGCGGCTGCGGACGCGGATTGGCGAGCTGCTGAAGGCGGATGCGGAGGCCACTGGGCAGGCGATGGGTGCGGCGCAGGACTACCGGATGCTGGCGGAGGCGGCGCTGCTGGTGGAGCGGTCGGACATTGAGGAAGAGCTGGTGCGGCTGCGGGCGCACATCGAGAGCTTCGTGGAGATGATGGATGTGGGTGGGGAGTTGGGAAAGCGGCTGGATTTTCTGCTGCAGGAGTTGAACCGCGAGGCGAATACGCTGCTGTCAAAGACTACGGGGGGCGATCCGGGGATCGGGCTGCGGCTGACCACGCTGGGGCTGGAGATGAAGACGGAGATCGAGCGGGCAAGAGAACAGGTGCAGAATCTGGAGTAGGGAATGAAGATGATTGTGGAGCAGTTATGTCGGAAGTGAGTGGGCAGCTAAGCGATTGGGGCCAGGTTCGAGCCAGCGTCGCTCAGTTAGTCGCAAACAGCCCTGACACGTTTGAAACAAACCCCGTCAACAACGTGCATGATCTTCTGGCGGAGTGCGTCAAAGGGACTCCAGTTCCAACCAGTGTGGCCAAGGGTTATTGGGAGACTGTCAGTTTCTCGTGGGGCGACTTCGAGATCGAAGTGTTTGATGACCGTCTCGAGATTTACCGATTCTATGACCAGCGTAGCGAGATCTGGTACGAGGAGCACCAACCCGGGGACGCATTTTCGCCACGGCTAGTGGCTGAGTTGGCCACGCTTGTGCCACAGGGCATGGATTAGCTCGTTGGCAACGACCTCAGGGGCTAAAGCCCATCACGAAGATGCGCGGCTTACGGCACGGCTGAAGCCGTGCCCTTAACGAAGCGGGCCAACTGCGTCATTTTCGAGGGCCGGCTAACTAAGCGATCCACCGAGGTCAACGGGTTACACTGCTTGTAACGCATGGCTGGGATTCTGTTTATCATTTCGGCGCCTTCGGGTTCGGGCAAGTCGACGCTGGTGGCGCAGGTGCGGTCGCTGGTTGCGGGGTTGGACTTTTCCGTGTCGTATACGACGCGGGCGCCACGGGGCTCGGAGACGGATGGGCGCGAGTACTACTTCACGACGCGCGAAACGTTCCGGGAAATGGTGGAGAACGGCGAATTCCTGGAGTGGGCCGAGGTGTTTGGGAACTACTACGGGACGGCGGTGTCGGCGCTGGAGCATGCGCGGACCGCGGGCAAGGATTTGTTGCTCGACATCGATGTCAAGGGTGCGAAGCAGATTATGGAACGGCTGCCGGAGGCGGTGTCGATCTTCATTGTGCCGCCGAGCCGCGAGGTGCTGGAGATTCGCTTGAGGAACCGTAGCGAGGCCGAGCATATGCTCGACAAGTTGGTGATCGAGCGGCGGCTGCAGGAGGCGGGTGAAGAGGTGAAGCAGGTGTGGGACTACAAGTACGCGCTGGTGAACGACGTGCTCGACCAGGCGGTGGCGGAGATGCGGGCCGTGGTGTTGCACGAGCGTGGTGTGCGCGATGGCGTGACGTCGGTGGCGGAGGGTTGCCGGACCAATGCGCGGTCGGCGCGGTTGATGGCGGCGCTGAAGAGCTTTGAGGTGGAGTGATTCGCGGGCAGCTCTTTGGCGCTGCTCGAAGCAAAGACAAATCAAGAGGGTTGCGCAGGATTGGCGATGCAGAGAGTTCAGCGCCAGCGTGACAGCTACGGGAAACGGCGTCAGAGCCCGGTTATCCACTGAAAACGGTGTGGGACAAACGGCGGGGATTGGCGTAGATTAGGGGTATCCCCCGAGGTGGTAACTATGTCGATCGAGGATCCTCTCCACAATAAATACAGCCTTGTCAAAGGCGCGGCCCGCAGAGCACGTCAGTTGCAATCGGGCGCGCAACCGTTGATGCCCACCAAGAGCATGAAGGCCTGTCGCGTGGCGCAGGATGAGATCAGCCAGGGCCGCGTGACGTTTGTTGTCGGCGAAGTTGTGCCGAAAGATGTCGCAGCACTCGAGCCGGAAGTTTAGCCAGAATCATGCCGGGTGAAGGCGAGCCGCAATTGCGCGCGTGGGTGGACTACTTCCGCGACCTGGGTGTTCATGACTTCTATCGCCGGGGCGAGTTTGTAGCTACAGCGGTTGCGGAAGACGAGGCCGTTGCGCAGATTCATGCGGAAGCGATCGTGGTGGAAGCGTCCGGTGCTCCGGCTGCGATCGTGGAGGGCGCTTATTCTGTTGCGGGAGAACGTGCTCCGGCGACGCATGCTGTTGCAACTCCTTTTGCGCCCGACCCCATGAAACTCATTTCCTTCAATAATCTTGCGCCGCTGCCTGCGGGGCCTGTCCCGGCTGCAGAGCGGGCGAGTGCGCTGCGGGCGATTCAAGAGGAGATTGGCGACTGCACGCGGTGTCCGCTGGCGTATGCGGGTCGGCACAAGATTGTGTTTGGGGATGGGGCTGCGACGGCTCGGCTGATGTTCGTGGGCGAAGGGCCGGGTGCGGATGAGGACGCGCAGGGGCTTCCGTTTGTGGGCAAGGCAGGGCAGTTGCTGAACAACATGATTGGCGCGATGGGGCTGAAGCGCGAAGAGGTCTACATTGCGAATATTGTGAAGTGCCGGCCGCCGGGAAACCGCGTGCCGGAGCCGGCGGAGGCGAATACTTGCTCGCAGTTTCTGCTGCGGCAGATGGATGTGGTGCGGCCGGAGGTGGTGGTGGCGTTGGGGTCGACGGCGGCGACCTATCTGCTGGGAGTGAAGCAGTCGTTGAGCGGGTTGCGGGGGCGGTGGCATACGTGCCGCGGGGCGAAGCTGGTGGTGACGTATCATCCGGCGTTCTTGTTGCGGGATCCGCGGCAGAAGGCGGAGGCGTGGAAGGATCTGCAGATGGTGATGGCGGAGTTGGGGCTGGTGGCGCCGGGGAAGAAGAGCTAGAGCGCAGTCACGACTGGCGCATCTCGGAGGAAGGAGACGCGAAAGGCATGATTCATGAGCTGTAAGCTCTCAGTTATCCAGCTATCAGCCAGGTGCGATGGAGACAGCAACTTTGGTTCCGCTCTAAAGACGACTGCAGAGATTCTGGCTACGCCAGAATGACGACTTTCTTACTTACATGTCTGCGCGACCGTTTGAGCGATCAGGCGACGGGGGTGCCTGCGGCTTTGTAGATGGACTCGATGGCGACGAGGTCGTGCAAGCCTTCTTCGCCGGGAGATTGGGGCTCGGTGTTGGTGCGGATGCAGTTGGCGAAGTGCTCGGCTTCGAGCTGAAAGTGCATGGTCTGATCGCCCTCGCTGGTGATGTCGATACGCTGGCCGCGCATCTGCAGACCGCGCAGATGGACTCCGGAGTAATCGTAGGCGGACTCGATTTCCAGCGTACCGCGCTCGCCGTGAATGCGGAGGTAGCCGGGCATGCTGGAGCCGTAAGTGCAGCCGAGTGCGGCCTGGATGCCGGAGGGCATCTTGATGGTGAAGTCGAGGGTTTCTTCTACTTCGGCGAAACGTCCGCTGGTGTGATCGCGGGTGGAGGCGACCGCGGTGAAGCCGACGGGTTCTTCTCCGGTGAGCCAGCGGATTTCGTTCATGGGGTAAATGCCGACGTCAAACAGCGAGCCGCCGCCGGCTAGCTTCCGGGTGAGGCGCCAGGCTCCGGGTTGAGCGCTGAACCCGAACGAGCCTTCGAAGGACTCGACTTGGCCGATGGCGCCGGATTCAATGAGGCGCTTGGCTTCGAGGTGGGTGGGCTCGTAGTGGATGCGGTAGGCAATCATGAGCTTGACGTTGGCCTTGCGGCAGCCGTCGATCATCTCGCGGCATTCGGCGGAGGAGATGGCCATGGGCTTCTCGCACAGGACGTGCTTGCCGGCCTGGGCGCCGCGGAGGGTGTACTCGCGGTGCATGCTGTTGGGCAGGCCGATGTAGACGGCGTCGACGTCCTTATTGTCGCGGAGGCGGTCGTAGGTCTCGTAGGTGTAGATGGAGGTTTCGGGGATGCCGTAGAGCTCCGCGTAGTGCTTGCCCTTGGTGTCGGGATGGCCGGTGACGAGGGCGGTGATCTTGGCGGCCTTGGTGTTGGCGCAGGCACGCATGAAGATGTCAGAGATAGTGCCCAGGCCAACGGCGGCGAAGCCTACGGGCTTCTGGCCGGTTTGGGGCGCGTCCTGAGCAAAGGCGGGCAGGCGGGTGGCGGCGAGCGCCAGGGCAGAGAGTTTGGTAAAGCTTCGGCGGTTCATCGGGGATGTCGGGGGCATGTGCAACAGCTTAGGCCGCAGATGGTTCGGTTGTCGAATTAAGGTCTTTTGCGACGATGGGCGTCGTCAGGGGCTGTCTAGTCGCTGGAGATGATGGAGAAGGGAGGGGGCTCGTCCGAGAGGCCGTTTCGGAGGAAGGCGGGGCGGACGTGGCCGTGGCTGGGGGATGCGAAGGTGAGGTCCCAGACGGGGGATTGCAACTCCGGCATGGGGCTGGCCTGGAAGAGCTTGCGGCATTGGCGGGCGGTCCAGCGAGCCCAAGTCTTGGATTTCTTGCGGCGGGCGCTGTCAGTAGAAATGCCTGTTCCTGCATACATTTGCCGGTAAAGCTTCGAGAGAAACATGAAGGCAATCCGGGCGCGGAGGGTGGGCGTGCAGGCGGAGCGCTGCCAGATGGCGCTCCAGTTGTAGAAGCGGTCCCAGACCTTCTGCGTGCGGTCGCGAATCTCGTCGGAACTCATCGACGGATGCGGCGTGAACATCTTGGGACGGACGTCGGTGGGGATGAGCCAGTAGCGGGTGATGGGGACGCCGGCGACGAGCGTCGGGGAGAGGTCTTGCTCTTTCTCCCAGCGGGCGAAGTCGACGGTGCCGGGGAAGGGCGTCATCATGACGAACTGGGCGAAGGTGACGCCGGCCTTGAGCGCCATGTTGACGGTTGCGTCGAAGGTGGCGGGCTTGTCCGTGGGCAGGCCGAAGATGAAGGAGCCGAGGACGTGGACGCCGTGCTGCTTGAATGTCTGGAGCTGCTTGGCGAGCGCCTCGCCGGAGTAGTTCCAGTCCTTGAAGACGGCCTTGAGGCCTTCGGGCGTGACGGCTTCGACGCCGACCAGGGCGCCCTTGATGTTGGCGCGGCGCATGGCGTCGAGGTACTCGCCATCCTCGCCGGCTTCCATGGTGATCTGGGTGAAGAAGACCATGTCCTTGGGGAGCTTGGCCAGTTCGGCCATGAGTTGGAAGCGCTCGGTGCGGATGGCGTTCAGTTCTTCGAGCTTGGCGGTGTTGTTTTGTTCGCGGGCGAGGCGGAGGTCGGTGAGGGTGACGGGGTAGAAGTTGTCGTCGGCGAGGGCGATGAAACGGAAGCCGAGGCGGCGGAGGTCGACGATCTCGTCGATGACGCTTTGGAACTGCCGCTGGCGGGGCTTCTGTCCGTCGGTGCGCCAGACGCTGCAGAAAGAGCAGTGCTTCGGGCAGCCGCGAATAGTCTGCACGGAGGCCCACATGTACTTGTCGCGGGGGACGAGGTCCCAGCGCGCGGCGAGGAACTCGCTGCCTTCGATGCGGCCACCCTCGTAAATGCGCTGCGGCTTGCGGAGAAGGAGGTCGTTGACGCAGCGGCCCCAGGCGAGGTCGCCGTCGCCCTTGACTACGGCGTGCCCCTGGCCGATTTCGAGGGCTTCGTCGGGGAAGAGCGTGGCGTGGATGCCGCCGTAGACGACCCAGGCGCCGCGTTCGCGCGCCATGCGGCCGACTGCGTACCCGCGGAGCGCGTTGCCGGTGTGGACGCTGATGCCGACGATGTCTCCGGGGTGGATGCTCTCGGGGACGATTTGCTCGAGGGATTCATCGATGAGGATGGGATCGCCGGCGACGCGTGGAGTGGCGGCGGCGAGGACGAAGAGCCATCGCGGGGTAATAACGGCCGTGCCAAATGAATTGTCGCTGGGATTGACCAGGTGAACGCTCATCGAATCCAACCTTTCCTCGTTCGAGTACGGTGGCTTCAGTGAGCTTGTACGCCAGAACTGATCATACGCGAGATGGTCGTTCCGCGTGACCAGTCCGGCCGGGCAGTCCCGCCGGAGTATGTCGTCAATCATACATGGAGTCGCGTGGCGAATGGCGAGCGGGGCTGGAGCGAGTGGTGCTTGGAACGACTGATTTAATGGGAGATATGGCGTGTTCGCGTTGGCCGAAAACGGCATACTAGAAGATGCGCCGTAGGTTCGCCGACGACGAGAAGGCTACGAGTATCTCGATGTGTTGATCACGATGTGGTAGTCATGCTGCTAGTGTCGGAAATCTGGTGGTGCAGAAGTTCTGAAAGACTCGCCGTTCGCGGTTGGCGGGAGAGATGGGGAAGCGTGTAAGTTTTCGCGTCCTTTTCGCATCTTGGGGCCAGCGCCTATCATCAAAACAGCTACTCGGCAAAACGGTTGGATGGTTTTCGACGCCGGGTATTGCCGCATCGCCGCGCGGTTGCCGGGCGTCGATGTGCAGGTTTTCCAGGAGACACGCTGTGCTTTTGCCACAAAGATTCTGCGTTGTCCGGCGTGTGCCGGTGAAATTCCTTGGCGGAGTGGCTGCTCTATCGCTCGCTGTCGCGCTGGCCGGATGCATGAAGGCGGCGCCCCAGTCTGCTGCACCGGCTCCACAGGCGATGCCGGTGGCGGTGCAGCCGGTTTCGTTGAATGCGATTGCGTCGTCGGACACGTACGTGTCCACGATCAAGAGCCGGCGCTCGGCCACGTTGCAGCCCCAGGTGGATGGCAACCTGACGAAGATCCTGGTGAAGTCCGGCGATGCGGTGAAGGCCGGGCAGTTGCTGATGCAGATCGATCCGCTGAAACAGGTTGCGACGGTTGAGGCGCAGCAGGGGACCGAGCAGCAGCAGAAGGCGGTCTACCAATACAACCAGGCCGACCTGGCGCGGCAGGAGCAACTGTTCAAGGATGGCATCATCTCCAAGCAGGCGTACGACCAGGCGGTGCAGGCGTCCCAGAATTCGAAGGGGGCGCTCGATGCGGCTTCGGCCCAGACGAATACGCAGAGGCAGCAGCTTGCGTACTACCAGATACGCGCGCCGTTCGCGGGCGTCGTGGGCGATATTCCAGTTCATCTGGGCGACTATGTTTCGACGACCACGGTGCTGACGACGGTGGACGAGAACAGCGATCTCGAGGCGTACATCTATATCCCGACGGATCGTGCGGCGCAGGTGCGAAACGGTTTAGCGGTGGACTTGCTGGATGAGAGCGGCAAGGTGCTGACCCACTCGAGTATCTATTTTGTGTCGCCCGAGGTGGACAACGGACTGCAGGGGATTCTGGCGAAGGCGCCGATTCCGAAGACAGGCGAGCGGTTACGCAATGGGCAGATTGTGAATGCTCGGATTACGTGGGGTACGACGCAGACTGCGACCGTTCCGGTTCTGGCGGTGACGCGGATCGGCGGACAGACGTTTGTTTACGTTGCCGCTCCACGGGGCAGCGGCTATTCGGCGCACCAGGTGGCGGTGAACCTGGGCGAGCCGGTTGGCAATCTGTATCCGGTGCTCGACGGACTGAAGACGGGCGATCGCGTGATTCTCTCGGGGATCCAACTTCTCCAGGAGGGGGTGCCGGTGCAGCCGATGGAAGGACCTCCGGCGGCGCACGGCGGCAGTTAGTGGCTCTGAGCATTTCCCATCCAGAACAAGACATGAACTGTGGCAGCGCTGAAGGCCTGTGCGAAGCGCGACGTGAAAGGTAGAGTCCCTTGGTTGAGTTTTTCATCCGCCGTCCCATCTTCGCGACCGTTTGCGCGCTGCTGATTGTGCTGGCCGGCGCCGTGACGATGCCGACGATTCCGATCTCGCTGTACCCGCAACTGGCGCCGCCGCAGGTGGTGATCAGTTGCAATTATGTGGGCGCGAACTCGCAGGACGTGGAGTCGGCCGTCACGGTGATCCTGGAGCAGGCGGTGAACGGCGTTGAGGGCATGCGCTACATGTCTTCGACCTCCTCGAACGACGGCACGTCGGCGATCACGATCACGTTTCAGACCGGGTACGATCTCGATATTGCCGCGGTGGACGTGCAGAACCGCGTGGCGACCGCGCAGGGGCGGCTTCCGGCGGCGGTGAACAATACCGGCATCTCGATTACGAAGGCGAATTCGAACTTCGTGCTGGCGGGCGGATTTCTCTCGCCCGACCACTCGCTGTCGCCGGCATTCATTTCAAACTACCTGGACGTGTATGTTGCGGATGCGCTGAAGCGGGTGCCGGGCGTGGGCAACGTGATCATCTTCGGCGAGCGCAAGTATGCGATGCGGATCTGGCTCGATCCCAACAAACTGGCCGCGCGCGGGCTGACGCCGCTGGATGTGACGAATGCGCTGCAGGAGCAGAACGTAGAGGTGCCGGCCGGACAGCTTGGGCTTCCGCCCTCCGCCCCCACGCAGTCGTACCAGATGGCCGTGCGGGTGGTTGGGCGGCTGACCGACCCGCACCAGTTCGAGAACATCATTTTGAAGTCGAATGCGGCGGGGTCGGCTGCGGCGACTGCGCCCAGTGCCGGTTCGGGCATTGTGCTACTGAAGGACGTAGGGCGCGCGGAACTGGGTGCGGAGACGTACAACACCAGCCTGAAATACGGCGACAGTACTTTCGCAGAGGGAGACGCCGTCGGCATCGGCGTGCAGCAGCTTTCGAACGCCAATGCGCTGGACGTGGACAAGCGCTGCAAGGCGGTTCTTGCGGAGTTGGAGAAGTCGTTTCCGCCGGGGCTCAAGGGATTTATTGCGGTGGACACGACCACCGTCGTGCATGACTCCATCGTCGAAGTTGAAAAGACGCTGGCCGAAGCGATCGTTATCGTCATCATCGTTATCTTCCTGTTTCTGCAGGACTGGCGCGCGGTGCTGATTCCGGCGATCACGATTCCCGTCTCGCTGATTGGAACGTTCGCGTTCATCAAGCTGTTCGGGTTCTCGATCAACTCGTTGACGTTGTTTGGAATCACGCTGGCGACGGGCCTTGTGGTCGACGACGCGATCGTCGTGATCGAGAACGTGCAGCGGCACCTCGAGGGCATGGTGATCATGGGTGCGGAGGACTGCGCGCACGATCCGCACAAGGCGACTTCGGTGGCGATGAAGGAGGTTACCAGCGCGGTCATTGCGACTTCGCTGGTGCTGATCTCAGTGTTTGTGCCGGTGAGTTTTTTCCCGGGAACGACGGGAATCCTATACAAGCAGTTTTCGCTGACGATCGCCTTCTCGATTGCCATCTCGGCGTTCAACGCGCTGACCCTTTCTCCTGCGCTGGCGGCACTCTTCCTGCGTCCCGAGACGCGGCCAACAGGCCTGATGGGGGTGTTGCTGAATCCGGTGGAGGCGCTGATTCAGAAGGTGATTGCAGGGTATGTGGTCGCAGTGACGTGGGTGGTCAAATGGCGCTACGCATTTCTGGTTTTGTTTGGCGCGGGCCTTGCGGGCACGGTCTACATGTACAACCACGTGCCGACCGCGTTCGTACCGGTGGAGGACCAGGGGTATTTTCTGATCCTGGTGCAGACGCCTCCGGGCGCTTCGCTGAGCTATACGACGGATTTTGGGGCTAAAGGCGCGGTGATTGTGTCGAAGGACCCGGATGTTTACGGGACGTTCTCGGTCATGGGCTTCTCGCTCGCCGGGGGGAGTTCGCCGAACTCGGGCCTTATCTTCGCGCCGCTGAAGCCGGTCGACGATCGGACGAAGAAAGGGCCGGGGCACTCGGCGCACGACATTGTGGCGCGGATTGCGCCGCAGTTGTTCGCGGTGCCGGGCGGGATTCTGTATGCCGCAGAGCCGCCTGCGATCCAGGGCATCGGCACGGTTGGCGGGTTCCAGTTCATCCTGCAGGATGGCGGCCGCAATACGTTTGCGGACATCGATCGGATAGCGCATACGATGGTGGGCGCGGCGCGTGACCCGTCCGCCGGCCTGGTGAACCTGAACACGACGTTCACAGCGAACGATCCGCAGATTTCGGTTACGATCGACCGGCAGAAGGCGGAGGCCATGGGCGTTCCGCTGTCGCAGATTACCTCGGCGATGGGTACCTTCATGGGGTCGAGCTATGTGAACGACTTCAATTTCAACAATCGTTCGTATCGCGTGTACGTGCAGGCCGACCAGCAGTTCCGTCGGAACACGGGCGATCTGCAGCAGTACTACGTTCGCTCGAACGCGGGGCAGATGATTCCGCTGGACAACCTGGTCGCTGTCAACGAGACTGCCGGGCCACAGGTGATCAACCACTACAATCTTTTCCGCTCGGCGGAGATCGATGGCTCGCCGGCAGAAGGGCTGAGTTCGGGGCAGGGGCTTGCGAATATGCAGCGGCTGTTCGACAAGGTCAAGATGCCGGGGATGATGTTCGAATGGACAGGCCTGGCATTGGAAGAGGTGGAGTCGACGGGCAAGGCGATCGTGATCTTCGGGCTGGGTCTGCTGGTGGTCTACCTGACGCTGTCGGCGCAGTACGAGAGCTTCTTCCTGCCATTCATCATCCTGCTGGCGGTGCCGATGGCGGTGCTCGGCGCGCTGTCGCTGGTGGCGGCGCGGGGCATCAGCGACGACGTGTATGTGCAGATCGGGCTGGTGATGCTGATTGGGCTCTCGGCGAAGAACTCGATTTTGATCGTAGAGTTTGCGGAGCAGCAACGGGAGATGAACAAATCCATTATCGTGTCTGCGATTGTGGCTGCCCAGTTGCGTCTGCGGCCGATCCTGATGACCAGCTTCGCGTTCATCCTGGGCGTGATGCCGTTGTACTTTGCGAAGGGGGCCGGGGCGCTGGGGCGGCACTCGGTGGGGACGGCGGTGGTGGGAGGGATGCTGCTGTCGACAATCCTCAACCTTTTCTTCATCCCTGTTCTGTATGTCATTCTAAAAACGCTACTTGCTCGCTTCACTCCGAAGAAGAATCCGCGGAACCTGCCGCCCTGCGATGAACCGGAGATGAGCTCCACTGTCTCGGTTTAGGAAGTTCACTAACACGAAAGTTGTAGCCGTATCCTACCCATCGGTGGGATGGGATTCGGGGCCGGGAGGGGCGATATTGGAAGGGCTGGTGAGACCGTTCACCGTAGAAAGTTGAGAGGCCCACAATGCATAGCGTCATGGTCGCACTCCTGTTCACGGTGGTTGTGATGTTCCCCTGTCTCTTGGCAATGGCGAGCGAGTAAGACAGCCCTCCCCTTCACCTTAGTTCCTGAAAGCTCGTACACACATCAGCGTGGCATTCCCCGTGGGAAGGTCACGCTGATGTGTTTTTGCGTGTCATGATTGCGCAACTAGAAGCGGCTACAATTGGCTGCATGACCTACTACGGAGCCAAAGAGATCGCGGCCAGTTTCCGCACTGTCCGCAATAACACGCTGAAGATTGCTGAAGAGATTCCGGAGGAGAAGTACAGCTTCGGGCCGGCTGAGGGCGGCCGCACCGTCGCGCAGACCTTGATTCATATTTCCAACGTGCACAGGTTTGCGCTAGCGATTCATCGCGACAAGGTGCGGTCCACTATGGAGGGATTTGATTTCATGGCGTTCATTGGGCCGATGATCGCGAGCGAACAGGAGACGCTGACGAAGGCGGAGATCATCGCGCGGCTGACTGTGGCTGGCGAAGAATTCGAGAGCTGGGCGAAGACGCTCCCGGACGAATTCCTTGGGCAGACGGTGACGATGCCGCCGGGCGGGACCCCGCCGTCGAAGACACGCTTCGAGCTGTTGCTTGCGGTGAAGGAGCACGAGATGCATCACCGCGGGCAGCTTATGCTGATTGAGCGCTTGATCGGCATTACGCCGCATTTGACGCGGGAGCAGGAAGCTCGCAGGGCGGCGATGATGGCGGCGGCAGCAGCCAAGAATTAGCTCTGAAGAGAGAATCTCGCTCCGCCCAGAGGAAGGTTCTGAGCGGAGCGAGTTTGTTTAGAAGAGCAGCTTGAGGCCTAGCTGGATCTGGCGCGTGGTGGCGGCAGAGGTGACGACTCCGGCGGTGGGGCTGAGCGCAATGGCGGCGGTCTGGTTGGCGGCGGTGCCCTGGGTGGGGCCGGAGGAGAAGACCGTCTCGGAGGGTGTGCCGAGGTTGGTGTGGTTGAGGACGTTGAAGAACTCGGCGCGGAACTGGATGCGGGCCTGCTCGGTGAGCTTGGTGGTTTTGGCGAGCGAGAGGTCGACGTCGTTGTAGGCGGGGCCGGTGAGCGAGTCGCGGCCGGCGTTGCCAACGGTGCCATATGCGGGGGCGGAGAAGGCGGCGGGGTTGAAGTACTGGGCGACGCGCTGGGCCGTCGTCCCGTGGGTGTAAAGCGAGCCGGTGAATGCAGGGTTGACGTTGGGGCGGACCGGGTTGCGCGAGTCGCCGGAGCCGGTGGGGTTGTAGCCAAGCTGCGGGCTGAACGGGAAGCCGGATTCGAGCGTGGCGATGGCGGAGAGCGTCCAGCCGGAGATGACCCTGTTCACGAGGGGGCTGTCGCCGGAGCGGAGGAAGTGAATCCTGCCGAAGGGGAGATCGTAGCTGGCGTTGATGGCGGCGAGGTGGCGAAGGTCGGTCGCAGCCGGGCCCCAATCGAGGCCGGGATGGTTGGGGTAGGAGACGAAGGCAGGCGTGTTGGCGGAGACGCTGGTGTTCCAGGCGGAGCCGTCATCGAGATTGCGCGCGTAGGTGTAGTTGGCGCGGAAGGAGAGGCCGTTGCTGAGCGAGCGGCGGAGATCGACTTCGAGCGCGTTGTAGGAGCTTGAACCCTGCGAGACCCACGACGTCGTGTTCGCCAGCGCAGGGTTGGGCTTGGTGGTGGTGGGATAGTAGATGGTGCCGTTGGGCTCGACGATGGAGGCGGGCTCGTTGAGGTCCTCGGAGAGGATCTGGTGGTAGCCGTGCGATCCTACGTAGCCGATGGTGAGGGATGTGTTCGGGGCGACTTGCTGCTCGACCCGAAGAGTCCAGGAGATGACCGACGGCGTGAAGATGTCGGGCTGAACCGTGGAGGGCGAGACGGAAGAGGCGCCTGAGGTTGGATTGGCGACGGTGCCGGAGGTGGTGTAGATGGTGTTGAAGGGGGCGGACTGGTCCAGGCGATAGTCGAGCGTGTCGAGCAGGGCGTGGTGGAGGCCTGCGCTGGCGCGAACGACGGTGCGGCCTGCATGTTTGCCGGACGCGAACGGATCGTAGGAGAGGCCGACGCGTGGTTCGGGGAGGAACCTGGCGCGGTTGGTGGTGAGGGCGGCCGAGCCCGTTGTTGGCGTCGTGTTCATGACTCCGTTGGCGAAGCCGTAGACGGGCGCGCGACCGTGCGAGGCGTTCCAGCCGTCGGTGGATTCGGAGCGGATGCCGGCGCGGACTTCGAGGTTGGGGAGGATCTTGATGGTGTCCTCGAGGTAGCCGGCGACGAAGGTGCTGCGCCAGCCGAGTTCGGTGGTGACGGGAACGTAGGTGAAGGTCTTGATGGTGCCTTGCAGGAAGGTGGTGAGTGAGGCGAAGCTGGCCTGGCCGTACTGGTCCTGCGCAAGGTTGTCGTTGGACTCGAGGAACTGGAGCCAGCCGCCGGCTTCGATCTGTTGCTTGCCGCGGGTGTAGAAGATGTGGTCGTCGAAGGTAAAGAGGTTGCGCGTGGTGGCGTTGTTGGAGCCTACGTTCGCGCCTGCAGTGGTGATGGTAGAAGCGCCGTTGGAAGCGGTGGAACCGGCGATGACGACTGCGCCGGTGGGCTTGCCGGCGAGAAAGGTGGGCGTGACGGCCTGGACCGCCGCGGGGATGGAGCCGAGGAAGTAGAAGTTGGCGCGGGATATACCGATGCGGCCTGTGTTGAGCAGGCGCGGGGAGAAGACGTGCTGCTCCTGAATGCTGCCGACCTGCTCGCGGAGGCTCTCGTTGACGAGGGAGAGCGGGTTCTGGGTGGGAGTGTTGGCGATGGAGTCGTCGACGGTATAGACGGCGAAGAAGAGGTCGTTGGGCGTGAGGTTGGCGTCGAAGCGGGCAGTGCCGAAGTCCTCGCGAATGTGCTGCGGCGCGGAAGAGAAGGCTTCTCCGATGCCGGTGGGCAGGCCGGTGGAGGAGAGGAGCTCGGGGCCGTTCTGCACGGGCCAGAGATTGAGCAGGCCTGCGACGCCGGAGCCGAGAGTGACGGGCGTGAGGACGCCGGTGGTCGCATTCGGGACCAGGCCGTTGCGCGCGTTGTTGTCGGGCACGAGCGTGACGTCGGTGACGCCGAGGTTTTGGCGGTAGCCTTCGTAGTTGCCGAAGAGGAAGAGCTTGTCCTTCTTGATGGGGCCGCCGAGCGATGCGCCGAAGTTGTTGCGCTGGAAGTTGGGGATGCGGGCTGGGTCGAAGTAGTTGCGGGCGTCGAAGAAGGAGTTGCGGAGAAACTCGTAGGCGGAGCCGTGGAGGTTGTTGGTCCCCGACGCGGTGACGATGGAGACCTGCGCGCCCTGACGCTTGCCGTAGGCGGCGGAGTAGGTGTCGGTGATGACGTTGAATTCGCGGACTGCTTCCACGCCGAGGAGTTGGCCGGATGTGCCGCCCGGGGTGACGTTGATCAGCGATGCGCCGGTGTATTCAACGCCGTTGAGCAGGTAGAGATTGTCCTGGGGACGACGGCCGGAGACGGCGAACATGTTGCCGACCGACGAGTTCGACGTGCCGACGGAGCCGCTGCGCTGGGCGGTGTAGTTGACCGTGGCGGGATTGAGGGTGATGAGCTGGTCGTAGCTGCGGCCGTTGAGCGGAAGCTCTTTGATCTGGCGCGAGTCGACCAGGCCGGCGGTTTGCTGCGTGGAGAGATTGACGACGGGCGGGTCATCCTTGACGGTGACGTTCTGGGCTACGCCGGTGAGTGCGAGGGACAGCGAAATGATCTGCGACTGGCCGACGGAGAGGGAGATTCGGCTGAGGCTGTGATCGTCGAAGCCGTCGGCGCCGGCGGTGACGGTATAGATGCCGACGGGGATGGAGGGCGCGGAGTAGCGGCCGTCGGGACCGGTGGTGAGGCGGCGCTCGTTGCCGGTCTCGTCGTTGTGGACGAGGACGTGGGCGTTGGGAATGGCGGCGCCGGTGGTGTCGGAGATGGTGCCGGAGATGGTGCCGCCGACGACCTGGGCGTGCGCGGTAAGGGCAGGGAAGAGGGCGAAGAGGCCAGCGAATGTGACGACGAAGAGAGCAATGGTGGTGAGGGTCTTGCGGATCATGCGGATCTCCTGAGATGAGGGGCGGGCGGTTTCGCGGCGGGTAGTGGAAGCTGGATTGTGATTGGACTTGCGGGAGGCGGCGTGTTCTCGCTAGGGGCGACAACAGAGGCGTGCGGAGGGGATGGAACTGGCGGGAGCATTTCGCGTGATCGCGCGAATGCCCACCTGCGACGCAAACGCGCCGAAGGTGAGGCCCCCATATTCCTGCATACTCGGAGCGGAAGTCATCGGGCGAGTCCGTGGTTGTAGCTCCAGAAGACGAGGCCTAGGGTGATGATGGCGATGAAGACCTCGCCGAGGACGCCTACGACGAGCGGACGCCAGCCCTGGCCGACGAGGTCTTTGAGGTTGGTGCGGAGGCCTACGCCAGCAAACGCGGGAAGGAACGACCACTGCGACAGGCTCGAGAGGCTGTTGAGCTGGCCCTTGGTGAAGAAACCGGCGGTGGCAAGGACGGAGATGGCGAGGAAGCCGAGGATGAACTTGGGAAACTTCTGCCAGAGGAAGAGCGGCTTGTTAGCGACGTGAGCGGCCTGCCCCTTGGAGGCCCAGTAGACGGCGTATCCGAGAACCACGAATCCGATGAAGGAGGAACGGGCGGTCTTGGCGAGGATGGCCCAACGGCCGGCTTCCGGACCGTACAGCGCGCCGGTGACGACGGACTCGGCGGTGTTGTCGACTGCGAGACCCGCCCACATGCCGTACCCCTGCTGTCCCATGTGCAGCAAATGGCCGATGGCGGGGAAGGTGAAGAGAGCGATGGCGCCGAGGGTGAGGATGGCGGCGATGGCGGTGGAGGTGTCTTCCTCTTCGGGGTCGATGGCGCCCTGGGCGGCCATGATGGCGGTGACGCCGCAGATGGAGGAGCCTATGGCGAGCAGGCTGGTCAGTTTGGGAGGCAGCTTGAAGATGCGGCCGAGGATGGTCATCACCGAGAGCGAGAGGACGAGTTCGACGGCGACGAGACCGAGCGAGAGGCCGCCGACGTGCAGGACATCCTGCAGCAGAAAGCGTGCGCCGACGAGAATGATGCCAAGCTTGAGCCATAGCTCATAGGTGGCGATGCCGGGGCGGAAGACGCCGGCGATGCCAATGAAGTTTGAGACGGCGAGGCCGAGGATGATCGCCCAGAGGACGTACTCGAGATGCACGGGGAGGATGTGCTGGAGGAGCTTGCCGAGAAGACCGATGGCAAAGAGGAGTGCGATGCCGGGAAGAAGGCCGACGAGATTTGCCGGCTTGAGGGGAACTGACGCGTCCACGGGTGCCGCGACATTATGCGGGGTTTTGGCGGCGGGCATCGGAATGGTCTGGGTGGACATTAGTCAGCGACCACCGGCTTGGAAGGCCGGCGCTCTAAACAGGCCTCTTTAGAAGTTGATCTGGTGGATGACGCCGAAGCGGATGAGGGCGGCGAGGGTAAGGCCGATTGCGATGGCGATCGCATCCACATTGATGGGGAGCCGGTGACTGGAGTGCCGCTGTTTGGTGTTCGGGGTTGGCATAAAGCTCCTTGGTGATTCCTGCTGTGCTGCTTTGATTTTGTTTGGGCACATGAAAAAGCCCGCATATCGCGCTTTGCGCTGATACGTGGGCTCCGGATGTCTAAGGCTCAGATGTTTCTAAATTCGCCTAGGAGGGGGATGCACCAGCGCAGCAGCGGCTCTTGCCCATACAACAAAGGCAACAGCTACACATACACGCGGTGATGCGGGTCACTCCCATGAAGTTGACGATACAGACTTTGGGGTTTGACGTCAAGCCACTTTGGAAGCACCACAAAATCAACGCTTAAAGGGGGCATTTAAAGAGGAAACCCACGCAGCGCGGTGGGGGCTGTTGCGTGGGTATTCCGGTAAAGCAACGAAGTGGGTGGACTTCGTTGTGACCGACTCAACCCGAAGGGAGTCCTGCCACTCCCATAGAGTAGTTCGGAACGGGTTTGACGTCAAGGGGAAATGCTGGACGCCTGTGGAGGGAATCCATTTTGAAACTTCATTGGATTGCGCCGCGCCACGTACGGCGTTGCTAGAGGCGGCAGATCAACAGCTCTCGTTCGTAGATCATCTCGGCAGGGAGGTGATCGTGGAGATCGATGAAGAGCTCCTCGTGATGCATAACTTCGCGCTTCCAGGCTGTGGGGTCGACGTGCTGGAGTGCCTCGAAGGTGGTACGGAGTTTGGTTTCGTCCATATTCAGGCCCGCCCAATTGATATCGTCGAAGAAAGGAGTCCAGCCGATGCGGGTTTCCTTGCCCTGGGCGCGTCCACGCACACGGTCGACGATCCACTTGAGCACGCGCATGTTCTGCGAGTAGCCGGGCCAAAGGAACTTGCCGTCCTCGTCTTTGCGGAACCAATTAACGTGGAAGATGCGCGGCGTAACCGCGAGCGAGCGCTGCATCTTGATCCAATGACGGAAGTAGTCGCCCATGTGATAGCCGCAGAAGGGCAGCATGGCCATGGGATCGCGGCGGACTTTGCCCACCGCGGCGCCTGCTGCGGCGGTGGTTTCCGAGCCCATCGTCGCTCCCATGTAGACGCCGGCGGACCAGTTGAACGCCTGGTAGACGAGCGGGAGTGTGGTGGGGCGGCGGCCGCCGAAAAGAAACGCGGAAATGGGAACACCGTTCGGGTTCTCCCAGTCGGGGTCGATCGAGGGGCACTGCGAGGCAGGCGCAGTGAAGCGGCCGTTGGGGTGCGCGGCAGGGGTTTTGCTCTCCGGGGTCCAGGGGTGGCCGCGCCAGTCGATCAGGTGTGCGGGCGGCGCGTCGGTCATGCCCTCCCACCAGATGCCGCCGTCGGGCTTGCCGTCCTCGCCCACGGTGAGGGCGACATTGGTGAAGATGCTGTTGCGCGCCAGCGTGGCCATGGCGTTGGGGTTGGTCTTCGCGGAGGTGCCGGGGGCGACGCCAAAGAATCCCGTCTCGGGATTGATGGCGCGGAGCTGGCCGGTTGCGTCGGGCTTGATCCAGGCAATGTCGTCGCCGACCGTCCATACCTTCCACCCATCGAAACCCGTGGGCGGGATGAGCATGGCGAAGTTGGTTTTGCCGCAGGCCGAGGGGAACGCACCGGCGACGTAGGTCTTTTCCGTCTTGCCGGTTGCGTCGGGAGGAGATTCGACGCCGACAATAAGCATGTGTTCGGCCATCCAGCCTTCGTCACGGGCGATGTTGGAGGCGATGCGCAGGGCGAAGCACTTCTTGCCCAGCAGCGCGTTGCCTCCGTAGCCGGAGCCATAGGACCATATCTCACGCGTCTCGGGGAAGTGGACGATGTACTTCTCGTGGTTGCACGGCCAGGGCACGTCGTGTTCGCCGGGCGCCAGCGGCGCGCCGACGGAGTGAATGCAGGGGACGACGCGCTTGACGTCCTTGTCGATCTCAGCAAAGACCGGTGCGCCGATGCGGGCCATGATGCGCATGTTGACGACGGCGTAAGCGGAGTCCGTGAGCTGGACGCCGATCTGCGACATGGGCGAGCCGACCGGGCCCATGGAGAACGGCATCACGTACATGGTGCGGCCGCGCATGCAACCGCGGAAGATATGCTTCAGCTTGCGGTGCATCTCGCGCGGCTCGACCCAGTTGTTGGTGGGGCCGGCGTTGTCCTTGGAGAGCGAGCAGATGTAGGTGCGGTCCTCGACACGGGCAACGTCGTTGGCCGTGGAGCGGGCGTAGAAGCAGCCTGGCCACTTTTCGTCGTCGAGCGGGAAGAAGGTTCCTGCCTTCACCAGTCTGTCGCACAGGAACTCGTACTCGGCCTGCGAACCGTCGATCCAATGGATGGACGCGGGCTGGGTGAGGTCGGCCATCTTCTCTACCCAGCGGATGAGGTGCTTGTTCGTCGTGGGAGGCGCGGCGGCTAGCTTTGTCGTCATAGGTTGTCTTGGGTTCCCTTAGGGTTCAAGTTTTCCTACTGGAGATGAAGACTGTCAACTGTTCCGGTGAATTTTAGGTCGCAAACATGCATATTGCGGCCGATTACCGATCAAAATCAATCCTCAGTGTAGATTTCTCCGCGAAGTGCGGCGGGACCGCGGCCAGTGCCGGTGGCTGTACAACCCGTGCCTCATCCGAGTCGCGATTAGTCGGCGACCATGAGTTCGCCGGGGACGATGGGGCGGGTGCGCGGGAGGACTCCGCGACGTGCGGCCACCGCGACGAGGAGCAGCGCGCCGGCGAAGACCGCCAGCTTGATGACGCTCGCAGTGCGGGTAGCGGGCAGAGTCTTCCACACTACGAGCAGGATGGTCTGCGCGATGACGGCGGCCCAGACGGAGCCGTAGAAATAGCGGCGCTCGGTGCCTTCGCCTTTGGTGGAGGGCCGCACGCGGGGAAGCACGCCGGTGGCGCCGAGCAGCAGGATCGTGATGCAGAGCGGCGCGTAGGCGTAGGTGTAGATCTGCTTCATGTACCAGGTGCCGGTCGTGGCGGCGATGGTGACGCCAGCCAGGTTGAGGAGCGCGAAGCTCAGCACCGCATTCCACGCGAAGGTGTAGCAGACGCGCCGGTAAAGCGGGTTGGGTTTGTCCTCGTCGAAGCGGAGGATGTAGGGCGCGGGTTCGGCGCCGGGCAGGCTGCCGCGCAACGCGGCGATGCCGGTGCCGATGAGTACGAGCGCGAGCCATGTGAGATTGCCGCGGCCGAAGCCGTGCGCAAAGAGCGAGAAGGTGAGCGGGCCGGGTGCGAGGAAGAAGACCCATATCCAGAGAGGCCAGTGGGCCAGCCGATAGAGGCGGGTGTTGCGCGTGCGCATCTTGCGCGCCTGGGCATACTCCAACTTGCCGCGATAAGACATAGTCGAAGTCTTCCAGAGGCGCAGGGGCTTCGTCAATCGGCATGCGGGTCGGCGCTGCTGGCGCGTGGCGGATGCTACATTGATGCATACTCTCGCAAATCCCTGATGGAGCCAACGCTTGAACAACCCTGCGGAAGAACTGGCAGCGGAATCGGGAGTAACGCCGGGTCGAGCATCGAGCCACGCGCTGAAACGCGAGCTTGGCCTGTGGGACCTGGTCCCGATGCAGATTCTGCTGGTAGTGGGGATCACGTGGGCCGGCATCGCGGCGAAGCAGGGCGGCACGCACGTGTGGTTCTGGCTGGCGGCGCTGCTGTTCTTGTTTGTGCCGCTGGCTGCGGTGACGGGTTGGTGCGCGCAGGTGTGGCCGCTGGAGGGCGGTGTCTACCAGTGGGCGAAGTATGCGCTGGGGCCGTTCGCAGGATTTCTATGTGCGTGGAACTTCGGGCTGTGGGCGCTGCTGGCGGTGGCGAACATCGGAATCCTGACGGCGACCAGCCTCAGCTACGGATTGGGCCCGCGTGCGGCGTGGATGGAGGACAATCACACGCTGATCGCAGGGTTCACGATTGTGCTTTTTGTCGTGATCCTGCTGGTGAACCTGCCCGGATTCGGCATTGGCCGGTGGGTCTCGCACTTCGGCACCGCAGTGACCGTGCTGGTCACGGTGCTGCTGATGGGGCTGCTGTTCTTCCATCCGCATGCGAGCGCGGCGCATCCGCATGTCAGCCCGCAGGCGCCGTTCAGCCTGGCGATGCCGGCGCTCACGCTGTTCAGCGTGAATCTCTTCACGAAGATCGCGTTCAACGCGCTGAGCGGGCTGGAGCAAGTGGCCGTATTTGCCGGGGAGACGCGCCACGCAGGGCGAGCGATCATGCGGTCGGCATGGATCGCGGCGCCGATGATTGCCGTGATCTACATCCTGATGACCGGGTCGATGCTGGCGTACATTCCGGCAGCGAAGGTTGATCTCACCGGGCCGATTCCGCAGATTCTTGCGGTTGCGTTTGGCGGGGACAATGCCTCCGCGGCGATCGATTGGGGGCTGCTGCTGGGGCGCGCGACGATCCTGGTGCTGGCGGTCGCGCTGGTCGCGCAGTACGCCGTGATCGTGGCGGAGACGAGCCGGCTGCCCATGGTGGCGGGCTGGGACGGCATGATTCCCGCATGGTTTACGCGGCTCGATCCAAAGTGGAAGACGCCGACGCGGTCGATTGCGGTGATTGTGGTGCTGGCGATTGGGATGGGCCTGCTCGCGACTTACGGGACCGGCGCGCAGGAGGCGTTCCAGGTGATCAACTCAGTGGCGAATGTTGGTTACGGAATCTATTACCTGATGATGTTTGCGATTCCTCTAATCGTGGGCGATCGGTTCGGGGTGCGCGCCGGGTTCTGGCTGAAGGTCGCGTCTTTCAGCGGGCTGGTGGTGACGGCGATGGCGATGGGATTTCTGGTGCTGCCGATTGTGGACGTGGCGAGCAAGTGGCTGTTCGCCGCAAAGGTCGTGGGCGCCTCGCTGGTGTTGAACCTGGTGGGCGTGTCGATCTACTGGAACGGCACTCGCCGCGCCCGGTCCGCAAGCTCTATTGCTTAGCCGCGGCGGTTTGGATGTCCTTCATGTATTGGTCGAGGTTGCGGGTGGGGCCGAAGACATGCGTCATGACGAAGCGGTAGACCGGCGGCTTGATGAAGCCGGTTTCCGTGATGCGTAGCGTGGTGGTGGCGGGGACCGGGCCGGGTGAGAGCTCATACGACCAGGTGCCGCCGTAGGAGGCGCGCGGATCGTCGAGTTGGACGTCGCGACGGATGGGAGGATCGGTGCGGACAGCGAGGAAAGTCATGAACTGGCCGTGGTCGAGGTATTCGATCCAGTGATCTGGGTCCTTGTTGGTGCTCAGGACCGTGACGGATTTGATGGCGGGCCGCCAGTCGGAACCGTGGGCGACGTTGGTGATCAGCGCGAAGACCTTCTCCTGCGGAGCGGGGACAATCGCGGTGACTGATACGGAGTGGTTGTAGGGAAGGTGTGCGCCGTCGACATAGACGCCAATTCCGGCCAGCACAAGCAGTATAAGAATGATGCCGAAGGCTTTCATGGAAATCTCCACAACAGGAGTAAGTGGAACAGGGGATTGCGTTTGGGGAGTGATTAAAGGTAACCCACGCGACGAGGTTAGGGAAGAGGCTTTACAATCGCAGGCTATGAAGCGACGAGAGATGTTGAAGAGCTTGGGTGCGGGCGCGTTGCTCTCCGCGCTGGCCGGCGGGCAGGGATTGGCGCAGGCAGGCGAGGGGACGGTCTTCGAGCTGCGGATCTATCACACCAATGAGGGCAAGCTGGATGATCTGCTGGCGCGCTTTCGCGATCACACGATCACGATCTTCAACCGGCACGGGATGGAGAGCGTCGCTTACTGGACTCCAACTGACGATCCGTTGAAGGACAGGACGCTGTTCTACATTCTGAAGCACCCAAGCCGGGAGGCGGCCGCTGCGAACTGGGCTGCGTTTCAAGCTGATCCGGAATGGAAGAGCGTAAGCGCCGCCAGCGAAGTGAACGGAAAGATCGTCATTAAGGTTGACTCGACTTTTCTGAAGCTGACGGATTTTTCACCCAAGTTATAAACGGTCGCTCGGCTCCTCACGAGTGAAGTCCAGCGAGCGTTGAGACTGGATTCGCCCAGTACCCAGGCGCAAGCCGTCGGACCACTTGCCTGGCGCGCGCGGGGTTCCGGAATTTCGCTACAATCAGGAAGCCGTAGCCCCATCCACCCCGAACGGAGATTTGCCATGACCGACTCATCCGCCGTTTTCTTTCACGCTCTCGAAGCTCGTCTCGAGGGCTACGACCTGCTCAAGCATCCCTACTACCAGGCGTGGTCGAAGGGCGAATTGACGCGCGACGATCTGCGCGAGTACGCGTCCGAATACTGGCACCACGTGTCGGCGTTCCCGGCCTATCTGAGCTCGCTGCACTCGCAGTTGCCGGATGGCAAGCTGCGCCGGCTGGTGCTGGAAAACCTGGCCGATGAAGAGGGCCTGGAAGACGGCACTCCGCACAGCGATCTGTGGATGGACTTCGCGCGGGGCATGGGCGCGGAGGAGTCGGCCGTGCGCGCGCGGAAGATTGGTCCGGAGATGCAGGCGCTGCTCGAGCACTATCGCGCGACCATGCGTCACTCGCCCGCGGCAGCGCTGGCTGCATTGTATGCGTACGAGTCGAAGGTGCCGGGGATCGCGAAGACCAAGGCTGACGGGCTGGCGCAGCACTACAATTCGGACGCTGCAACCCGCCGTTACTTCACCGTGCATACGACTGCGGATGTGCATCATGCGCGCGTGTGGCGCAATGCGCTGGCGGCGGAGCTTGCGGCGCATCCGGAGGAGACCGAAGCTGCGCTCGAAGCAGGGGAAGCGGCGGCACGAGCGCTGTGGACGGCGCTCGACGGCGTGGAGCATGCGCGCCAGGCGCGGATGGCGGCGGCAGCGTGATTCGACCGACACCGGGCAGGCTGCGGATGGTAGGAGCGGCCTGCCTGGTGTTGGCATTTGGCGCGGCTCTGCCGGCGGCGGCGCAGGAGATCTGGCGGTTCGATCAAACGGCGTCGCTGGGCGGCCACGCGACCAAGGTGCTCGGCCACCCGCAAGTCATCGACACAGCAATGGGCAAGGCAGTCGCGTTCAACGGCGTCGATGATGCGTTGTTCGTGGACGTGCACCCGTTGGCCGGCGCCGCGACGTGGACCTGGGAGATGATCTTCAAGCCGGATGCGGACGGCAAGCCTGAACAGCGCATCTTTCACCTGCAGTCGATCGATCCCGCGACTGGGGCTGACTTCGCGAACGAGCGCATGCTCTTCGAGATTCGCATCGTCAACGAACAGTGGTGCCTGGATAGCTTCGCTGCCGCGGGCGGCCAGTCGCGGGCGCTGCTGAACTGCGAGAAGCTGCACCCGTTCGGTCCGTGGTATCGCGTGACCGCGGTGTACGACGGCAAGATGCTGCACAACTACGTGGGCGATGAGTTGCAGGGCGAAGGGCCGCTCGAAATCCCGCCCGAGCGGCCGGGGCGCTCGTCGGTCGGCACACGCATCGATCTGCGCGACTACTACAAGGGCGGCATGTACCAGGCGCGCTTTACGCGCAAGGCGCTCGACGTGGCCGACTTCCTGAAGCTGCCCGCCGCTCGATAGCTGGCTGCGGCTGAGGCCTGGATCTGGCGCTCTTACGGGTGTACCCCCCCTATCGATTTTCTGCATAATCTTCCAAACAAACCACTTACGGGCACCCGTATCTTGCAGGATCTTGAAAATAAAGGAGATAATTTTCAAGATATTCAAAACATTGGAGTTATGGTTGCTTTGGAGCTTTGGGAGACACAAGCCTGAGGCTGGTGGATTCTGTCTCTACCTAAGTTAATTATACGCCCCGGTGTCAAGGGGAAGATTGTTCGGACGGCACTCGGCGGCTGGCAGGTCGGGACGGTAAGGGCCAGACGAAGGCGCAATACGGAGATTCTGACCCTTCGGGTCAGAATGACGGCGCGAAAGAGTGGGTGACGGGGGGCGGGAGGGGTGAGATGCATTCGCCCGGTCAGACCCCACTCATGCCGATGCGACTGTCATGAATGGGGCACCCATGCTTGTGAGTGGGCCTCCGCCCAGATCGCGGGATCAGGCGGTGACGCGCTGCTGGAAGATTCCGCTGAAGGCGGAGCGGACGCCTGCGAAGGCGAGCGCCCAAAGAATGGCCGCGGCCAGCGCCAGCGGAAGACCGTTTGGGGCCATGAATGCGTGGAACAGCAGGATGTTGACGATCACCGGGCCGAGCAGCACCAGAGCCAGCGGCACGTAGCGGTCTGCCAATAGCAACAGGGCCGGGACAAGCTGCAGCAGGAAGACGACCACGAGATAGTGCGAGACGAAGAGCGCGCCCATGAACTCCGCGGCCGTGCCGGTGGGCGGAGGCATGTGGATGAACTGCAGGAAGCCGTTGAGTCCGAAGACGAGGAAGACTGTGCCGAGCAGATAGCGGGCGATGGTGGATGCGGTTTTCATAGCGTGTGGTCCTTTGCGAATTGAGATAGGTGCGAATCAGGCGGCCTGGAACTGGGCCCGGATGGAATCGACATGCGGCTGGAGGAAGGTCTGGCGGTCGATCTTGCCGTAGTTGAGTGCGGCGGCGCCGCCGGCGGTGACGAACGTGGTGTCGCGAACTCCGAGGAATCCGAAGACGGTGCGCAGGTAAGGCTCGACGAAGTTGAACGAGGCCATGGCGGTGCCGGCGTCGTACTTGCCGCCGGAGGAGGCGATGATGGTGGCTTTCTTGCCGGTGAGAAGGCCGACGGGCGAGCCGGTGGCGTAGGAGAAGGTCTTGTTGACGCGGGCGACCTGGTCGATCCAGAGCTTGAGCGTCGAGGGCACGGAGAAGTTGTGCATGGGCACGCCGAGGACGTACTCGTCGGCGGCTTCGAGCTCGGCGACGAGCGTGTCGGAGAGGGCGAGCAAGCTGCGCTGCTCCGGCGTGTGTGCCTCGTCGGGAGTGTAGGCGGCACCGACCCAGGCGGCGTTGATGGGCAGAATCGAGGTGATGGCGAGGTCACGGGTGATGACCGTGCCGGTGGGGTTGGCCAGCTTCCAGCTGCGAACGAACTCGGCGGTAAGTTGCCGGGAAATGGAGGCTTCGACGAGGGGACTGGAGTCGAGTTCGAGCAGGGTCGGCATCGGGTGAATCTCCTTTACAACAATTGATGTCTAACCAACATATGTCGATTCAAGAAAAGACGACAGCCGTTGTTTTAGGTGGCGGGGACGTGGAAATCAGGTAGTCTGAAGGCGGGAAATTCTATGGAAGATCTATGTATGGAGACGGTCGATCCGCGGATTCGGCGGACCCGTGTGCTACTGCAGCAGGCGCTCGGGAAGCTGCTGGAGACAAAGGAGTTCGACAAGATCTCGGTGCAGGATATCGCCG
>OBLU010000954.1_pt1 | contig 26845 bp, 23 predicted proteins | sample 1518681 | NCBI WGS metagenome assembly OBLU01 (sample SAMEA3539304, study PRJEB22396) | soil metagenome | biome: tundra; feature: field; material: soil | place: USA | collected 2010-05 | depth 0.15 m
GATTTTCTTGGCGTCATTTTGCGCCAGCCCTAAACCGGATGGGAGTTGGATTCTGTCCTCCTTGGCCTGTGAAATGGAATTTCGTATTTCACAGGCCGAGGCCCGTGAAGTCCTTGGCCCGTGAAATCTCCGGTTTATTACTTCACCGGGCTATTTCACCGGACTGCTTCACCGGGCCTTGGCCCCTGAAGTCTCCGGTTTATTACTTCACCGGGCAGCTTTCTACTTTGCCTCAATCACACAGTCCGGCCTCGGCCCGGTGCCCAGCATCCATTCATAAACTGCGCACATTTGGCGGGAGATGGCTGGCCAAGTATAATGATCTTCAATCAATTGTCTTCCGCGTCTGCCCATTTCGCTTCGTTCCGCGTCGCTCAAGACCGTCGCTTCGCGCAAGGCTTTTACCAGCGGTTCGACGCCGGTTTCAATCCACCAACCGCAACGGTGGGTTTCCAGTTCTTCCCACGGCGTCGCGCGGGTGGTGATGACCGGCACCCCGCAACTCAATGCTTCCGCGATCACCAGCCCAAAGTTTTCGCTGAAGGAAGGCAGCACGAAAAGGTCGGATTCACAATACAACCTGGTCTTGGCCTCGCCCATGACTTCACCTTGAAAAAGAATCTGCCTTTCCAAGCCGGCAGCACGAACCGCCGCCCGCACTTCCGCGAGATGTCCGCCTTCATCCGGCCCCACGATGAGCAATTCCCAGTCTGATAATTTCTGCTTTCCAATTTCTGATTTCGCAATTTTGCTCCAAGCACTGACCAGATTCAACAATCCTTTCTTGGGGTGAATGCGGGATAAAAACAAAGCTCTTCTAACTTCTGACTTCTGACTTCCGCTTTCTGCTTTCCCCGGCCCGTGAAGTCCTTGGTTGGCTACTTCACCGGGCCGCCCTCCGTCGTCCGCCCTCCGACCTCCGACTTCCGGTAATTCCACTCCATTGGGAACCAGCGCGATGGGATTTTTGAATCCAGCCAGCCGGATGCTTTGCGCTTCCAAAGTGGAAGTCGCCCGGATGCAGGCGGCGTTTTTTAGGCAACGCCATTGATACAGCCATCCGGCCAGCCGTTTCTTAAAGCGCGATTGCTGCAACGACCACGGCTCAATCATTCCATGCGGCGATACAATGTAGGGCTTGCCCGTGCGCCGGGCCCAACGCAACACCGCAATCGAAGGATATTGCCACATGCCATGCACATGAACCAGATCGGGGTTGCTGGCAAACAAGTCGGCGGTCTTGCCGCGCGTATAGCCAAAACGCTTTGGCCCCCAAACAGCATGCGTTCGCACTGCGAGTGGTCGCCAGAGTTCAGCATCCTGATCCGTGTGACTGTCGCGCGTGCCGACGATATTCATCTGAAATTTATTTCCCACAGCAGCCACCCCCAGGCTCAAACCCCTGACACTCTCAAACAATCCGGCCGCCTCGCGCGAAACAGACGTCATCAGATGAATGACTTTAATTTTTTCCATTTTGAAAACCCAGTTGCGCCGTTTGGTCCATTATGCGTTACCGTTGTTTCCGGCATGAATCACTTCTTCATATTTTTCAATAAAGACACGACCCGTTGCCGCAATTGAAAATCGGTCAAGTGCCGCAGTCCTGCCTGCCTTACCCATTGATGCGCACAACGAGGGCGACGACAGGAGGCGGCCCATCGCGGCTGACAGCGCTTCAGCGTCGTTAGTCGGCACTAGCAATCCTGTTCGTTCGTGCTCCACTGCCGTTTCCGGCCCGCCGCAAGCAGTGGAAACCACTGGCAAACCGCACGCCATCGCCTCCAAAATCACAAGGCCCAGACCTTCCTCATCTGATGAAAGCACAAAAAAGAGCGCAGATTGATATAATTTAGGAAGCTCTGCTGTTTTCTGTGCTCCCAGCAAACGCACAAATTGTGAGAGACCGTGTTCGTTAATCAAATGGAGAGTCTGTGGCGGCGGCTGTGGGCCAACCAGCCATAATTCCGGCGAGTCCGGGAATTTGCGCCGGAGCCGCGCATAAGCTTCCACCAATAAAGCCGTGTTTTTGCGCGGGTCATCCAGCCGGCCCACGCAGAGAATATATTGGCCTTTACCTGCACCGGGAGCTGGCTGGAACACCTCGGTATCTACTCCACAAGGGGCGAGAATTCCGGCGTCAGGCCCCAAAACCTTTCGCACAGCATCAAGGGTGTAGTTGCTTAAGGCAAAGACCTCCGAGGCAATTTGCAAACCCGACCGCTCATATCGTTCCGCCAACGGGGTCATGACGGCCGCCCACAAGCGCCGCAATTTGCGGGCTTGTTCGTTTCGACTGGCTCGATCAGGACGGACCATTGTGGCAGTCCAGAGGAATTTTGGTTTTTTAACCCGTGCTGCAACACACATCAAGGGAGGCGTGCCAACCACAAACTGAACCAGGTCGTAATCGTTCAGCATTTCAGTCAGGAGAAATCGCGGACGATACCGCTGATATTCAAACTCGGAAAACATCGCTCCAACTTGAAGATACGGAATTCCGCCACGAAAACTTTCGGCACGGCGAACACCCCGGATCCAGGTTCGAGGCGACCGCAAGAGAACGCTGTTTGAATCCGAAGCGCTCACGGCCAGGGAAATGATTTGCGGTTCAAAACGACCGGACTCGCTCAACACGCGATGCAGAAAACGGGTCATCGTGGCGGTGCCTCCGCCACCGCCAAAATCGTGAGTCACCAAAGCTACGCGCGGTTTCATGAAATAAATGACGAATTCCGAAGAATGACCATCAGGCGCAACTGCGGCGCGTCCAATCCAACAATTCCTCCAAGCCCTCTTCCAAAGTTACTTCCGGTTGCCAGCCAAAAGTTGACTGAGCCGCGGATATGTTGCAGTAGAAAACTTTTTGATCCGCTGGACGCCACTGGGCAAAAGTTGGCTTGATTCCCCATTTATTGCAAAGCTCGACCAGCGAAATCGTGTTGCCATATCCTCCTCCAATATTGAATACACTCCCGGCAAGGCTCTCGCTTTGGGAGCCGGTCAACGCGTCCATCTCGGCACACATAAGTCTGACTACATCCTGGATGTGCAGCGCGTCGCGCACTTGTTTGCCATCGCCATAAATCACCGTTTCCCGCCCCTTTATTTTGTTTGTGGCAATGTGCGAAAGCCAGCCCTGATCCACAATGCCGAACTGGTTCGGGCCATACATGCAGGAACAACGGTTCGCGATCCCTCCGAATTCACGCACATAGAATTCACCGACCAGCTTCGAGATTCCGTAAGGCGTGTGGTGTTTCGCATCAATCGAAAACGATTCCGGCAGCCCGTTGCCCTGGTATTCACCGGCAAAATCATAGCGCGTCTCCTGTTCCACGATCTCGACAAAGTTGACGTTGTCGCCATAAACCTTGTTGGTTGACGTATAGATGACCGGCGCCCCAACGTCACGGGCCGCCCGGGCCACCAGGAAACTCCCTTCTGCATTGATCCGGAAGTCGCGCTGCGGATTCTCCACGCTGCTGGTGACGGCAACCTGTGCGGCAAAATGAAACACGATGGCCGGCTTTTCCTTGTAAATGAGCGCGGGCAAATCCTCGATCTCGCGGCGCTCGAAGCGAAGCGCAGGGTAAGTGGAACGCAGCCATTGAATGTTCCAATCCGCCCCGGCTCGGGCAAGCGAGTCAGTCGCCACAACGTCACGGCCGTCGCGCAGAAGTTTGGCGGTAAGGTTCGTTCCGACGAAGCCGGCTGCTCCGGTTATTAGTATGCGCATATAAGTTTATATTTTGGTTGATGTTGTTGTTCACTCTGTCCGTTGGAAACAATTTTTCGTCCGCTGAAGATCGTGGTCATTTCAAAAGCCGTTGCAGCAGGTTCTTGATCTGCTCCCGATACCGTTCTGATGTGAATTGCCGAGCGAATTGTTGGGCGATCTGCCCATTTTTTCGAGGCCTCGGGGTTTTTGGCATAAAATTCCAGATGTTGCGCAGTGGCTGTGTTGTCCATGATGGGCACGCGCCAGGCGGAATCCGGCACTGGCACGCAGCAATTCTCCGTTACGATCACCGGCAGCCCGCCTGCCATCGCTGGCTCCTCCTCAAGCCGGATTTTCGTTGATGGGAGCACCGAGGATTTCAGTTCTGGAACGGGGACGTTTGTTGCGAATGATCGGCGCGTTGTAAACCCCGAATACTTGCAGCATGGCAACGGTGAACCACAATATAATGGCGAAAATGATGATTCCGCCCGTCATCAATGAAAAATTGCTTTCGGCAAATACCAGGGACTGGGCATAAACAATGGCCATCGCATATTCGGCCGGCCCTTCGGAAGCGCCCATCAACCAGACCCACAGCATCCGGAACATCAACCCCAACAAAAACATGATGCCGATGACTCCGGCCAGGCCGAAATTCATATACATCTCAGGCAGCCACGGCAGGTTGAAGGAGGTGGTGGAATCATTTTGTCCCAGATAGCCGTAGCGCGATGCCCACTCGTTTCCCAGCCGTTCGTCTGGTTTTTCTTTCCAAATGGCGCGGGGAATCCACTTGGTCAGCAACGGCATATAAGTCGCGCCCCAAAGATAGGGCTGGGCTGACGGCGTGTCCTGGATGATGGCGGCGGTGGTGGCCAGATGGTTGATGCGGTCAAACGAATTGTCGAAATTTTCCTTGCGGCTGGCCATCATGGCGGAGGCAGAGCCATAGGTCTGCCGGAAGCCATCGGCATAGACCTGAAGGGCTTCCAGCGGCCCCAGTTGCACGCCTTCATCCCAGGCAATTGACCGCACATAAAACTTGACGGGCTGAAAGATAAGAAAGAAAACAAACGCACCCGCCAGCAGGAAAATAGGAATCCGCCCCCTGACCCGGAATATCACCAAGCTGATCCAGCCAATCAGCGTGACCGTCCCCAGCAGTTGTCCGTTGCTCAAACCCGAAAAGTAAAGCAGTTGCATGGGCAACAGCACTGTCAACACGGCCACGCGGGTGAACAAATTAGCCCGCTTCTCGAGCGTCATCACCAACAGCAAAAAAAAGCCCAAGATATAAAAATTTTGACTAAACTGACCTAGGGTGGTGATGGTAAGTTGGCGGCCCCCCCAATCAATGATCACCCCGCCAGCACAACTCAGCCAGCCCAGCGTTTCCAGTTTGGCAGATGAAAGGCCCTGGCTGGGGCGAAGCGGTTTGAAGCCTTTCAGCAGCAGGGGGCTGGCCAGGTAATACGCCGCCAGCAGCGCCAGCATCCCCATCAAAGTGACGGCTAGCGCCCGGACCAACTCCGCTTCGTTGACAGAAATGCTGCCCATGATGTGCGGAATGGGCAAAAATCCCGCGAACCCAAAGGTCAGTGCGTAGAACAGCCCGTGACACTCGAACACCGGCACCTGGCTGGTTTTCCCGCGGCTCAGGAACAAAATCATCGGCAGGCAACTGACCGCAAAAACCAAACTGGCCAGCACCAGGGCCAGCGGAGATTTCTGATTCGGGTTAAAAACATCGTAGTAGGCCAGCAACAGCGCGATTCCCAACATCAAAAGTCTGGCATAATTTGCGGGGATATGCGTCCCGGTTTCCGTTCGCACCCCGGCTCCCGCCTGGTTGAAAAGCTCTGCGGCCTTTCCTTGCCGCTGTGCTTCCAAAGCGGCGCGCCTTGCCCGAATCCGGCCGGGAAGTTTGGGGACAGTAATCATTTTTTATTTAAAGGTTGAAACTGGATCCAATATGGAGCGCAACCGGTCAACATAGGTGTGTTGGGATTGCTGACAGATTCGGGTAAAAACCCGGCTGCCCAACACGCGGGCACGCACCGGCTGCTCACATAAGGTTTTTATCTTGTTCACCATTTTCTCGAGGTTCGAATAATACTCCACACAATCGCCATCGTTACAATATAATTCCCGGTGTTCCGGCGTGTCCTCAACCACCATGCAGGCTTTCATGGCGGGCAGTTCCAGGCTGCGCATGGCGTGGCCGTCCCGGTTGGCCTTCCGCGCCAGACAGAGGTTGACCGTGGCCCCGCCCACGGCCAGCCGCAAATCCCGCCCATGCACAAACCCGCGCCAGTGCGGGCGCAGTTCGGCGTCCCGATTCCAATAGCCGCCATAAAGATGCACGTTCAACCCCGCCCGCACCAGCGCCCGGGCCGCCGGCAGCCGGTCGGCATCCGCCCCGCCCACAAAAACCACGTCGCAGGCAAACCGCGCCTGCTCCTCCGCCGTCTGTGGCGCTTCGGGAAAATGCAGTTTGGGATTGTAACCAAACGGCAGATACTCCACCCGCCGACAACCGTGCCGCCGCAAATCATCGAGGTTAGACCGCCGGGGCGACCACACTACATCATATTCCCGCAGGGCCGGCCAGAAAAATCCAACTCCGTTGGCCGGATTCCACGGATCATCCGTCAGGAAATTGGCGCGCTGAATCCCCATTTCGCCGATGGCTTGCAAGGCGCGGATATGCGGTGCCGAAATGCCTGTCACCAGCAACAACTCCGGCTTTGACTCCCGGCACAACGCAACGAGCTTTTGACTGAAACGGTCCAACTGCGCCGGACGTCGGTTCAGGACACGATGAAAAAAACGGTTGACCCAGACGTTTTGGCTGTGGGCTTCCCGCACATCCAGCAACGTGGCTTCCAAGCCAAGCTGTCTGGCCGCGGAAAGAAAATGTGCTCCAACATGGTGTTCTTCCGGGTTACCAACAATCAACAGTCGTTTTGCGGGGTTAATCTGCATATCGCGGCAGGAGATTCAGGCTTTCAGTTTTCTGCTTTCTGCTTTCCATTTTTCAGGTTTCAGGTCTCCGGTTCACCACTGCCCTCAATGCTTCCAGCAGTCCTTTCAAATCCGCCTCAAAATCCCAGCGGCTGATGATTTCCAGACTGCGCTGCCCCATCCGTTGCAAGTCCGCGCCGTCGGCGGCCTGCTTCAGGCAATCCGCCAAAGCCGTCACGTTACCATGCGGGAAAATCCAGCCATTGACGCCCGGCTGCACCAAGTCAGGAGCGGCCCCGACGCGGTCAGACACAATCATCGGTTTGCCTGCATTCATCGCTTCATTCACAACCAAACCCCACGGTTCATGGACTGATGGGAGAACAAAAACATCACAAAGATCATAAAACGCCGGCAGTTCGCTTTGATTTTTGAAACCGAGAAAACGGACATCCGTTCCCTTCATCGCCCCCGCTTGTGCTTCCAACCCCCCGCGCAGCGGCCCATCGCCGACGAACAGCAAATACGGTTTTGGTTTGTCTTCTGACTGCTGCCTTCTGATTTCTGATTTCTGATTTCTGTCCTCCGCCTTCTGACCTCCGGCCTCCGTCATCTGACTTCCGACTTTCAACTTCCGTCCTCTGTCTTCCGCCTTCCGTCGTCCGTCGTCCGCTCCCTGCTCCCCGCCCCACGCCCTCTGATACGCCCGCAGCAAATCCCCCGGCGCTTTCACCGGAATAAACTTGGCCGCAAACAAAATAACCGCCCGCCCCGGCTCCAGCCCTAACTCCTTGCGGAAAATTTCCCGACGCAAAGCGGCCTCGCGGCAGCGCGCTTGAAACCAGACATTGTCCACCGCATAAGGCACTGGAAAAAGTCTTTCGTCTGGCACGCCAAAGCTGCGATAAAACTCCCGGTTCAGCGAGCCGATGCACAGAAATCCGGCAATCTTTTGAAACAAGTTCCGGCAAAAAATGTCGCGCAGCTTGCAGCGCAAGGTTCGATTTGATTTTTGACCCGGCGTGGATTCCCCGCGCAGCAAAACTGGAATGTTCAACGAGTTGGCCGCTCTTATTGCCTGCCGCAAGCCGATGTGTCCCCAGCCATGCACCCAAACAGCATCAAAGCGCCCCGCTTTCAATCGCTCTTTAAGTCCCCGAACCGGCCACCAAGGACGCATTGATGTTGAACGGCCAATGCCCCAGCGCGGCAAAACTTCCCAGTCATAGCCATCCGTCAAATTGACATCCCACTTGAACGTCTGGTCAAAGGCATCTTCACGATGGGCATGAAGCGAAAAATCGCTCAAGAAAAACACCTTCAAATCAATTTTCCCGCTCGCCGCCAGCAGCCGCAGCAGCGGCGCTTGGTATTGGATGGGATGCGTGACGATGTAGGCAAGCCGGAACATGACTATTTAGGTTTTGATCCGCTTTGCCAGCCAGCCATTCAACCAATGACGGATTCGTCCGGTTTGTCCCTCAAATAAGAAATACATCATCCAGGCGAACCCCAGGCAGACGAGTGATTTCACCCCAAACAGGGAAAGTGAATATAAATTCAATTCCCTGGCCCGCTCGTGTGCAAAGCCCTCCCAGATGCCGAGCACCGCAAAATGCACCAGATACAAGGTGTAGGAAAAGGCCGCCAACGGCGCTCCCCATTGCTCAAAAGTTTTCTGGCGCGAAGTTTGCGGCTCCCATTTTGCCAGCGTCCTGACCAGGACTGCAAACCCCAAACTTAAAATCAGCGTGGCGACGGCGTGGGAGGGCAACCGGGCGTAAAATCCCTGCGTGGGCAGGGAATTTGAATCGGTGGTTAGTTGCGACAAGACCAACCCCGGCCCAATCAGCAGCAGTGAACCCGCCAGGCCGAACCACCGCGGGATTTTTGACGGGGAAAAAGCGGCCAGCACACCCAATAGCCAGCAAAAAAGGTAAACCGCCTCCAACTTGGTGAACAGGGTCAACGCCCCCAGCACACCCAGCCAGGCCAGGATTCTGGCACATAATCCGCCGCCGATAAACAGCGTCAGCACCCCGCCCCAAAGGATGTAAAACCAGATTTCATAGGCCAGCGACCACAGCGGCGCGTTGCCGCCAAAATTTTCAACCACCACCCCTTGCAACCCGGCGAGGTTGCCGAAAAAAGCGCCCGGCGAAATGTGCCCGCCCCGAAACAGCACCACGCCGGCCGTTAAAATCAAAGCGGGAACCAAGGGCGTGTAAATCCGGGTAAGCCGGTCAATGATGTAAACCCGCGTTCCGAACGTGCCATTGATCGCCCGTTGGGCCGAACCTCCACCCACCAGAAAACCACTCAAAACGAAGAAGAGAACCACGGCTTCCCCGCCCAGCCGAGTCAGGGCGAATGCGCCGGCTACCACCGCCGAGTGGTATTGGGGAGCGAGATCGCCATAAGCGACGAAATGCCCGCCGCGCACATGCCCAACCATCACCACAAACGCCGCGCCAAACCGCAACCAGTCCAGCCAGAAAAACCGGGTGGAACGCAGGGCTGAATCTTTTTCGGCTGAAACCTTGGTCTTCGCTTCAGGCATGGCCGTAAAGCCGGGGCGTGTTTTCTTAAATGCTCGCAATGTTCGCCTTCAACAGTTCCGGCCATTGTTCGGATGAATCCGGGGTCGGTCCTTCGTAAAAGAGTTCGTTGACCGGTTCCGGTCGTATGGACTTGTGAATATGGTCCGGGTGCATGAGGATGGCGCTGTCACCGAGAAAACCGGCCCAGTAACCGAATGAGCTGCCGGAGGAAGGAACCAAAATTTTGCTGCGGGACATTCTCAAAATATCCACGATGGCGGTTTGCCGGGCGGCGAGTTCAACCGCCGGCAGCTTCAACAGTTCCTGCAACTGGTTCCGCCTGCCATCGCTCACAATGGCAATCGGAATCTGGGAACCATGAACCGCGCGAAGGCATCTGATTATATTGGTGAAATAACCCAATGGGGTGCGGGTATTCCCCGCCTTGGAAAAGTCCGCTCCTGGTTTAAGGCGCTGAAAATCCCCCATGCGGACCTGAATACATACTTTGGGCTTTGCGGCCTGCTCAAATTCACGCCGCCGCGCGGGGGTGAGCATTTGAAACAAGGCCGCGCGAATCAGCTCCCGGTGCGGTTTAAGCTCGCCAAAGGAATCCGACCAATGGGGAACCTTGGAAAACTTGTAAACCGCCGGCGGGCCGGTCCGCTCAAGCTGGACTACGGGCGGTTCCTCGACAATTTTTGCCCGGCGGCGGATGGCCGCTTGCTTGAGCCAGTGAACCTCCTTCACCGGACGAAAATAATTCCAATAAAACCGGAAATCCCCGCCCCGTAAAATCGGCGACAATTGAAACTGGGTCCAGCCACTGACCACCAGCGGAAGCTCGTTCAGCCTGGCAAAAGCCAATGCCTTGGCCCAGACAAACAGCTTGTTGCCCAGCCCGGCCTTGGGCAGCTCCGCGTGGCAAAATGAGAACGGGATGTCTTTTATTGTTTGGTTCATGTCGGCTTGCGAAAGCAAAAACATGCCACCGGATCTTTCACTTCGGCAATTTCATGTTCAGACACGAGCGGTTTTGGCGACGGCGTCAGAAGACATGAGTCCACAAGTTCCCAGCCTTTAAATAATTCTGCTGCCTGCGAATATCGGAACCGCCGGTTGGCGTTGAATTCCAACGTTTCATCCGAACCAACCGGCACACTATATACCACAATGCCGCCCGGCTTAATCACTCGTGCAATTTCTAAAGCTGCATCCAGGGTTCCAGCCGGATTCAGCGGATCGCCATACCGCCCTAATCCGATATGCTCTATGACACACATAGTTGTCAGGCAGGGGACCTGATTATCCTTGAATGGAAGGCTTAAAACTGATCCAGCTTTGCACTCCAATCCTTCCAATTCACTTATAATGGGTCTGATATCAACGGAAATCCATCTGGTAAACTGAGAGAGAATTCCCACCAGCAAGACAGTGGAACCAACATCCACACCCCATTCGGGGCGTTCCCGAAACACCTGTCGCGCCGCCCAGCAATCCTGATAAAAGTAACTACCGTGACCAGACTGGCTTTCTTGCCGGTCGTTCAAACAAGGGTAAAATCGCAGTGGTGTCAAGTTGCCGGTCATTTGGAGCTCCAGCTTCCGATATGTTTTTAATTCGCGAACAAAACCCGGAAGCCGTAGCAGTAAACGGGGATGAGTGATCACTGCCTTAACCGAACCGAGGCTCACATACCCTCTAAACTTAGATGTTAGTTTGTGCATAGTTAGTTTGCAGAATGCGCAACACCGGCGTAAACTGGCTTTCGTAATTCCATTCCTTCAATATCTGTTGCCGTCCGCGCTCACCCATTTCGCGGATTTCCACCGGGTGCATCAGAAACCAGCGCAATTGCGCGGCGATGGAATCGGTATCATCCGGATCGCAGGCCAGTCCATAGCCGGGTTGGACAAACATTCTCTCCCAATCTGGTCGGGCACACACCAGCAGCGCCAGCCCGCAGGCCAGATAATCAAACGGCTTGTTCGAAGCCCCGGTCATGTTGGCCATATTCACGTCCCCATCCTGGAGCGGCATGAACGCCAGACCCACATCGCACTTGGAAGCTTGCTGGTAAATGTCATGGCGCTTTGGCAAAGCACCAACAAATTCCACCGCTTTGCCCAAGCCCGACCGCTCCGCGGCCTGCATGAATCCGGCCATGTAGCCTTTGGCCCCAACCGTTTCGTAGCCTACCACAGACAGATGCACCCGCCCCGGAAACCGGCTCATCGCCTCCACCACGGCCAGCGGCAACCGATCCCGGTTGATGGACCCGTGAAACGCCAAGCGCAGCCTACCGTCAATTCCGTTTTCCGCTTTTAGCGTTTCAGGTTTCAACATTTCAGCTTTTGTTTTCCCCACTTCTTCCTTGCGTGGACAATTATGCACGCAAAAGGACTTTCCTTGTCGCCCGGTGGCTTGCACAAATAGCTCCAGCCGTTTCTCGTTGGGCAACACGACCAAGTCCGCCTCCCGCCCCACGCGCTTCCGCGTCCACAAAAGAAAAAGCTGGAAGGTTGAAACTTCCTTAAATTCTGAAACGCTGACATTCTGAAACGCTGACATTTCGGTTTTATTTTCTGCTTTCAGTTTTTCAGTTTTCAGCGTTTCAGTTTTTCCCCTTTCTACTTTCTGCTTTCTGTTTTCTCCATTTGGTTCGCTCGGCGAATCATGTTCGTGATACAACACCTTGCACCGGGTGAAATGCCCGATCAGCCACGCCGCCGGGCAGCTCATCAAGTCCGAACAATAGACCCACGCCGGCCGCTGCCAGAGTGCGCGCCACAGGGCGGCCAGGGTAAAGGCGGCAAATTGCAGCTTTTGTTTAAGTCCGGGCGGTTGATGTTGCCACAAAGTCACACAATCTGCCAAAGCTTCTCGAAATACCAATTTGCTGCTAGAACCTTCACTTTGAATCCCAAAGTAATTTACCACCCACCCTGCTCTTAGGAGAATCATACCACTATGCTCCAGCGGTGGATAATTCGCCGGGTTGGTATATTGAATATAAAGTATGCTTCGCAATGTTGTTTAGATTTTTTCCATCACGACTGAGATACCCTTAATTATCAGATCTTCTTCCGCCAAGCCAGCCCCCAACAACTGCCGCCACTGGTCAGGGTAATCTCTACGAAAAGCGAGACTGGGCGAGCTTAACTTTGCCACCACATGGCGAATCCTGAAATGCCTCTGAAATTTATCCAGATACTCCCGCGCAAACGCAAAAGAAAACTGCTTCCTCAAAGCCCAGAAAGGAAGATTCGGATCTATTTGCTTGTCAAAAAAAGACTGGTTGCGAATTCTCGCCTGATATTCCGACTCAGACAAGAGAATGTGATTAAATCCATCCGCGCGCCCGTAAGCTCCAATGCAATGGTCGCCGCCAAGACAAAAGTAGAGAGGGCCGAAGCAATGCCAAGCCAGGCCACCAGGCTTTAAAACGCGGGCGGTTTCACTCGTAATCGCATCAAGATTTTGAACATGCTCCAGCACTGCCCGTGTGGCCACCACATCGAAAGACTCGTTTTCGAATGGGAGTAGTTCCATCGGGGCTTGCTGGAAATTAACTTTGCGTTGATAGTGTTTTTCGAGCTTTGGGATGATGATTGACCATCTTTTGGCGAGATTATTCAGGTCAATGCCGTCGACACGCTCAACACCTCTGCGCAGCCAGCACTGGACATCTTCGCCGCCTTGATAGCACCCCGGCACCAAGACGCGTTTAAGTTGGCGACCGGCGACGATCCGATCAAAAGCTGCCTGGGAAGCATCGTCTCCAAATCGTTCCTCCAAACAAAGCGCGTTGACGGGAAACGAGAGCGGTTGCGTTAGGAGCCGGGCGTTCCGCTCGCGCAAAAAGCGCAGAACGGAAGGAGCAACAACCCGAAGCATCTTCCGCTTTATTGGTTCCCTTGGCACGATAGTGAAAGAATTCTGAATCCGGTCGCTGATATCTTCTGAAAAGCAGTTGGGGATGTTGGTTCCAACGGCCTGTTTGCAAGCCAAAATTTGGTCGAGTCTCATAGTCAATATTCCGTTGGTTGGTATATTTGCACCATCTTGATCCCTAAGCTTAACGCCAACGGCGGATAGTTTGCCGGGCTGGTGTATTGCAGGTAAAGGATGGAGCGGTTCATGCCACGGATTTTGCCCAGCCCAAACGTTGTATCAGCCCATTTCGCGTTGAATGATACTTTTGCTCGGTGACCAGGGACAATCCCCAGCAAAACACGAGCGTGACCCCTATGAAACTGAAGTAATAGGCCCAAGTCTCGATGCTTGCTGCCGCAAGCGGCAGATCCGCCCCCATGCGCGTGGTCACCAAAGCGGCGAGAAAAACCAGAAGCGGAAAGTGGCAGGCGTATAGCGTATAAGAAAAACCGGCGCAGTGTTTGCCCCAGCTTGAAAACGCTTTGCCAGCCGATGGTGGACGGTGTGATATTGCGAGCAGCCATATACAGAAAGTCAGAGCCACAATATAATCCGAAAGCACATTGATACCAAAGCGACCGGGCAGCGGCGATTTGATGAATAAAAGAGCCGCCAGAAAAATTGCACCCGCCAGCGGCCACCTGAGTGCGAGTCTTGCCGGAATAATGCGCACACCAGATCCAGCCAGCCAGATGAGAAAACCCAACAGTTTGTCACCGCCCAGCAACCATAGAAGAAATGCCGTCGCACCCAAGCCCAGGACACGCACCGTCAGGGGAATTCCTCTCCAGGAAGTCAGCAAAACGGCCGGGAACAAAAAGTAATACCAAAATTCATTCGCCAGGCTCCACAACGGCCCGTTGCTGCCGAAGACAGGAACGAAGATGTTCTGCAGACAGGCAACATTCCCCAAAAAAGTTTGTGCATTCAAGTTTGCACCCACATCCCAAAACAAAACATAGGGGAAATGACTATGGGAATAGATGGCGCTGGCGTGAAGCCAGTTCGTTCCCCAATAATCCCAGAGGCCGCCTAGTAAAAGGGCGGGCAGCAGCACGGAATGGATTCGCACGATACGAGAAACGCTGTATCGTCCCAAATGGATGCTCCCCGTTTCCATCAGTTCTTTTAGCACGCTGCCTCCGACCAAATAACCGCTCAAAACAAAGAAAACCACCACAGCCTGATGGCCCAAGGAAGTGACAAAATAAAATGGGTAAAAACCTATCTTACCTGTCCCTCCACTCGACCAAGTCTGGAAACAAATTGAACGGCAATGCCCGGCAAAAACCAGAAACGCGGCGACCGCCCGCGCCCAATCCAGCCAAACGGATGTGCTTGCCGAAATCCGACAGGGTAGGAAGAATGATTTAATCAAGGTGTTTCGGCGAGTTGGGTTATGGGAAATAAAGGACGGGACGGGACATAACAAAAGGAGAAATTACAAATCAAACGTTGACACGCTGAAATGCTGACACGCTGAAATAATTTCAGCATTTTAGAGTTTTAGTTTTTCAGCTTTTCTTAACTTTGAAACCATGGTGGTGAAAATAGCCATGAGTTCATCGGTTTCGCGCAGCAACCAATCAATCCTTTCGTCTTGGATGCCGCAATCATCCCGCAGCAATTCCAGCCAGAGCTGGGTTTCATCCGCCTCCTGAAGCAGTCCGTCCAATTTCGAGCAAAACTCGGAATCGGAACGGGCCCGCGAAGCTTCGCGGGCGTGTGCCGCCACCGACGTTCCGGAACGCAGCAATTGCTTCCCCAGCACGCGCACTTCTTCGCGTTCTCTGGGCAGTTTCACATAGCACCGGATGATCCCCGAAGCGTAGTTCTTGGTTCGTCCCCGCAGTTCTTGGCTCAATCTCATATTTCAGAATTTCAGCATGTCAGCGTTTCAGTATTTTGAGCTTTTGGCCATACCGCTCACCATACGCCCGCCAAGAAAGTTGTTCTTTCGCCAATCCTAGAATATTCCGCATGCCGCTTTGAGTGCCCGCCTTTGCGAGGACCTGTGTAATGCCGGCGCGGAGGGCACCAACATCATCGGGCTTGACCACCGTCACCCAGGATGGGTCTTCCAAAAATTCCGCAAGATCTTCGCCTCCGGTCCGGTCGGTGCAAACCAATGGCAGTCCACAGGAAAGTGCCTGCACCTGGACATAACTCAGCCCTTCCTCGCGCGAGGGCAGCACTAAAACGTCGGCTCGCGCATAAATCCCGGCCAGTTTTGTCTGGGGCACAAACCCGAGCGATTCAAAGTTGGTGAGCTTCGGAAACGGCATATCTCCCCCAGAGCCAACGTGAATCAATTTCCAAGGCTGACCTTCTATTGCTTTGGCCAGAACATCACACCCTTTGCGCAAGCACCACGTTCCGGAAAACACTAGCGTGGGCACCTTATTCTGCGGCTTGGGTGTGGGTGGAAACATGGTCAAATCCACGCCGTAAGGATTGCGGAATAGTTTTTCATTCGGGAATCCTCGTTCCAGAAAACTGCGTTCCACATGGCGAGACGGAATGGACACCACGTCGGCAAAGTCATAGCCCCACAATTCACGGCGCACATTAAACTCCGGCACAGCAGGACGCGAAAATCCTGGAATGCCTTCCAGAATTTCTTTTTGTGAGAGGATATGGCGGCTGGCGCGTTCAATAAATACTTTCGATCCATATTTCTCTCTTGCCAGCTGTGCGCTACGCACGCAGAGTCCGGACATGCCGATGAACACATCGCACGGCTCCAGCAACCAGGCAGCCAACCCGTCAACGGCCTTTTGCAAAAGGATGTCCAGTTGGTTGCCCCAAGCCTTTGGTCCTTGACGCTGCGCCGCGACGATTGGCAAGACCCACGGCAACAGGCTGCGATGACATTTGCGCGGCAGCCCGAACTGTTCCGCCCGCCGGCGCGGAACGTGGGAATAAAAAGCAACATCATGTCCCAGCGCCGCCAGTTCCCGCGCCAAATCCAGGACATGAAAGCGGCCAGTGGTGACAACTGCTATACGCATGGACTAAATGTTGACCATATCAACCACTCCCCGCTCAATCACGCCTGCCGTCGCTCACTTCTTCTGCAAAACCAGGGAAAGCGCCTTAGTCAAAAGCTGATCTTCTCTCAAACCACTTCTCAACAGGGCTGACCACTTTTCTGGGCATTGTCTGCGGAAACGCAAAGCTTCTGAACTGACTTTAATTACTATATGATGGATGTGAAAATCCTCTCGAAACAAGTTCAAATATTCTTGCGCGGTTGCGAAGGAAAATTGCTCCTTTCGCGCCCAAAAGACGCAGTTGGGATCGGGTTGTGTATCATAATAGGGCTGATCTTGAATTCGCTTCTGATAGATGTCTTCGTCTAGCAGCAAATGGTCATAACCCGCCTCCACCCACTGGGAGGAATTCGGTCAGATCTTGTCCACCTTTCGGATCCACAAGCTGCAAACCAGGTCGTTGGATGCAATTGTTCCAACGAGTCGGGACCCCGCCTGTTCGCATTACACTTTATGCCGACCTGGCAATCAGGAAAAACCTCGAATCCGGCAAATGGGCGGGGTTATCCAGCACTTGGAAAGGCCTGTCCTCCTCCGCAGACCAAAATAACTGGTATTGGGCAGGCGGGAACAATGACAGAAGCTCGCTCACTGACCCATGTCGTTCCAATCCCACCCCGGCATGAACCTCCACGAAGAAGTCCGCTCCCCTTTGGATTGTTTCAGTCGCGCCGCGCAGAACGTTGCATTCATAGCCTTCCACATCCACATACACGACATCCGGTCTATGGTATCTCCCGGCCAGGGCGTCAATACTGACGCATGGAATCTCGTCCATTATTCCACGGTCAACCGAAACCTCGCCGTTCAAGGCCTGATTAAATCCCATGCGCCCCCCGTCCTTCTCGGCGGCAACCGCGTGCAGAGCAATGACATTTCCAATCCCGTTCAATCCGCAGTTTTCGGATATGAGGCTGGCGTTGTGCCGCGTGCCTTCCACGGCGACAACCAAGCCTGATTCTCCCACTTCACGCGACAGAATCATTGCCACAACTCCTTGGTGCGCTCCGATATCAAAAACTGTCGCTCCTTTCTTCAGGCGGCAATTACGAAGAAATCCTATCTCGGGCTTGCAATCGCAGTCGCAGTCATACCAACTTGCGGCCATTCCGTCGTGCAATGAAACTTTCAGCCGGTGTCCGAAATAATTGTGTTCAACGATCCGTTTCGGGAAATTCTTAACCGCCTTCTTCAGGCGGCGCTGCCTAATCCTGTAAACCAGCGCTGGCGGGAGCAGACGCTTTAACAACGACCGAGTTTTTTCAAATTTAGCCTTCGGTTTAGGGTCCTTGTAGCGCCAATAAAGCTTAGGCCAGAGAGCCTTAAGGAATATTTTTGGCAATTCGCGCAAAATGGAAGTAGTCGGCGCCGAATAGAGGCATCGGAATGCGAATCTCCACCATGAAATCCCGCCAGCCAGATATAATTGTCTGCGCGCAAGGCTGAATTCGCGCCATCTGATAAGTTGCTTCTGGATGGCGTCCAAGTCCGGCCTCCAGCGACCCGCTCTCTGAAAACACGCCAGGTCATCCAGATGGTTTTGGAACAGGGTGACCTGCCGGCGCATGGCTTCGGCGTTAGCCTGCAACCAGTCATTCACTTCTGACTTTGAGGACAGGCCAAAGGAAGTTATGTTGTTTCCGTGTTGCCGCCAATGAACAAGTATTTCTGGCACATGGAGGGCGCATCCCAGCAGTTCCGCACGAAACCAAATGGCACTATCCGCATTCACTACATCTGCGCGCAACGGTCCGAAAAAGTCAAACAATGCGCGATGCCAGCATTCCGAACAGCCGATGATGGAGGTGGGCTGCCCATGCAACACTTCCAGCACGCTTGTCAACTCATTTGGATTGCGCTTTGCGGCTTCCGGTGGCCGGCCGGCCGCGTAAAGTTGTAGTATATCAGAACAGATGACACAAACAGGTCTTCCAGCCGTATTCCAGGCAGAAAATATTTTTTCAATCCGATCGGGGAGAGACAGATCGTCTCCCTCCGCTCCTATCACCAGCTCCCCTTTTGCCAATTCCATAACTCGGTTCACATGCCCGCCGGGCCCCTTATTCTTCTCGTTTCGATTCAAAACAACTCTATGAGGGCCAGAATAGTTTTTTGCCATTTCCTTCATGACCTCAAACGTCCTGTCCGGCGAACAATCATCCGACAAAATGATTTCCAGCGGCGAATAGGTTTGAGCAAACGCGCCGCCAACTGCCTCGCGGATAAACTCTTCATGCATGTAGGCGACGACAAGAAGTGTAATCAGCGGTTTTTCGCGAGCTATGATCATATTAAATCCATTGAACCTATCTCTTCACCTGGCCCAACGCGCCAGAAATCCAAATTGCCCCAGCCGGTGTGCGGGCACGCGGCGAAGCAATCCCTTAAGGCATATCAAACCGGCCAACAATGTCGTTGCCAGACCAAGCGGCAGGCTCCAGGCGAACGGCAGATAATACGTCGCCACAAATACCCCCGCGACCACTGGCAACATCCAGCCGAGCATCTGCAGGTTAAGTCTGGACCAGCGGAAGTCCGTCAACCGGGTTGCCAAAAAGAAAACAAACACTGCCTCCCAAGTATACATCGCGGCAAAAGCCATCCCGGCCCCTTTGACGCCAAAACGTGGAATTAGCAACCAGACCAATCCGACGTTGATTGCGCAAGTCAGACTTTCTGAAATCAAAAATAATTTCCCTGCTCCTTTGGCAAGCAAAATAATGCCGACGGGCCATGAGATTATTCGGCCGAGAATGCCCAGCACCTGCCATTGCAGCACCGCCGTCGCCGGGTCGAAAGCGCCGGCATAAAACACGCGGATGACAAACGGAGCCAGCGTAAGTGTGCCCAAAACCCCAGGCACGGCCAATAGCAGGGCGATTTCCGCTTGTTCGTTCACAAGCCGGTTGACAGTAAAATGATCTTCCGCCACGGCAGTCAGCCGAGGATAAAAATCCACACCCATGGATTGAAGGATGAATCCGGCGTAAATGCCTGACAGCGTATAGGCTGCCGAGTAGTAGCCTGCGGCGTTCAAACCCAATTGGCGGACGATGAGAAGGCGCGTCACGTAAGCAACGGCGGCGATCATTAGACCGGACACCATGAAGGCCAATCCCCAGCCAAGCAACCCGCGAGCTTCGCGGACTGTTTCCCGATACGTCAACCGCACGGGCGCAACAGTGATACGCCGGGCGAACCACCACGAAAATAGGAGCCCCATGGCAGAAAGAACGACCAGCAACGGAACAATACCCCGCGCACGCAGCCACCAGATCAGCGGCAACCCGATTACCGTGCCGGTGAGCGCAGCCAAGATATTGAGCCGCGCGAGATTGGCGATGTGACGCAACCCTTGAATCAGCGCGGATTGACCGGTGGATACTGCGCCAAAAAGGACGGTGATTCCCAGCACGGCAATAGCGACCGCATGCGCATGGTCTTTAAAGGTGAGCATCGAAAGTGGGAGGCTAAACGCCGCCAGCAGTAACGCACCCACCGCCCCGAGAACCAGCGTAGTGCGGCGAAGCGTTTTGATCGTGCGCGCGATGCGTTCCTGATCCTCGCTGCCGGCAGCCTCGGCGATCTGGCGCACACCGCTGCTGCCAATGCCCATGCCAGAAAGTGTCGACGCCAGCCCTATAATGGTCATATACAAGCCGATGAGTCCAACGCCGGAAGGTCCAAGTAGAACAGCCATGACTTTGGTGCGCACGATCCCTAATAAAATGTTGATAACCGACGCGCCGCCAGTAAACGCGGTGGACTTGAAGATCTGGCCGTAAGAAGAACCGGGAGCAACGGTGGCTGATGCCACGGACGGCACGGAGGGGGAAACGACTTCGTTTGGATGGGCCTCACTCATATGGATCGCGAGTATAAAGCACTAGCACGGCGACAGTCATAGCGGCAACCCGTTCAATCTGTCATTGCAGTCTCATGGACAGACTCTCAAAACGAAGAACGCGGGTCTCTCATCGCAGACTTTCCGCAATCAAAGGCGACTTGTTTTTGCCAAGCGCGGCTCGCACCACATCGGCCTTCTCGATAGCAGTTTGAATGATGCGGCAAATTGTTTCTATAATTTGTGAGTTGATGGTCTGTCCTGTTGGGAGGAGAAGGATGCGTTTGGCGATCTCCTCGGTTTTTGGTAATAACATCGAGGCATTGGGTTGCAGAGAACGATAAGGCTCCATTCGGTGGCAGCCGGGCCAGAAATATTTTCGGGCCAAAACATTTTCCATGTGCAACACCGCCACCAATTCATCGCGGCTCAATGGCGACTTTTCCGGATCCACTTCCACAACGATATATTGGAAATTATTCCGCTCCGCCGGGTTGTATTGTATAATTGAAATACCGGTAAGTCCGCGCAGGTTATCGCAATAGGCTCCGTAGTTTCTGCGGTTGACGGCAATCAAATCGTCAACCGCTTCCAACGAAGTTAATCCCATCGCGGCGCAGACTTCCGTCATCTTGCCGTTGGTGCCTGGATAGATTACCTTGTCATAATCAACAAATCCAAAGTTGCGCATGAGCCGCAGCTTGGTTGCCAGTGCGTCGTCATTGGTCACCACTGCCCCACCTTCAAAGCAGTTGATGAATTTAGTGGCGTGGAAGCTAAACACTTCGCAAGCGCCAAAATTACCAATCATCTTTCCGCGATGCGAACAGACAAAGGCGTGCGCGGCATCATACATCACCTTGAGCTTGTGTTTTGCAGCAATGGCCTCGATGGTTTCCGTATCGCAGGGCCGCCCCCACACATGCACACCGATGATGCCGGTGGTGCGCGGGGTGATGAGGCGCTCAATGGTTTCCGGGGCAATATTGTGGGTGGCCGGGTCCATGTCCGCAAACACCGGGGTGATTTTCTGCCATTGCAACGCGTGGGCCGTGGCGATGAAGGTGTAGGCCGGCACAATCACCTCGCCGCGCAGTTCAAGGGCGCGGATGGCAATCTCCAGGGCAATCGTGGCGTTGCACATGGCCACGCAATGCTTCACGCCCACGAGCTCCTGGATGCGGGATTCAAATTCCTTGACCAGCGGGCCGTTGTTGGTGAACCAGCGGCGGTCAAAAATCTCATTCACCCGTCGGAGCATCGCCGCGCGGTCGCCCAGATTTGGGCGGCCGACATGCAGTGGCTGTGAGAAAGCAGGCGTTCCCCCAAGGATGACCAAGGTTCCATTGACTGACTTAACGGATTTCATAAATGTCAGCAAGCTGTTGAACCGTCATGCTGCGCCGGTGAAGGAGCGATGGACTATCTCCCGGCCGCACCTCCGGTAGCGTTCGAACGGGAAGACGAGCGCCCATTTCTCATTTTCGGATCGTCCGCTCCGCCTTGAGCTTCAGAAAATCAGCCTCCGCTACGAAGACATCGTTGATGATCCGAAAGAATCGCCCACCGGTCAATTGAGGGCGCTTGATTTCTTCCTGAAACAGAAAATGTCGTATGCACATCTCCGGTTCATTGTAACCATAATGGGCTCTTGCGGAAGTGGTGCTCGAAAACCTAGGATTGATCTCAAATACCACCGGGCCACGCCGCGTGAGCCGGAGTTGGACATTGGCCGGACCTAGGGCACCCATGCTTTCCAAGACACTCTCGCAGTATGATCCCAAGGTCGAATCGACAAGCACTTGAGCTTTGAAGGTCATCCCAAGACCAAGTTGCCGCTTCATGACGATGCTGGCTACGGCCTTGCCGCTCGAACCCATGAAGCCCCCCACGGTAAACTCTTCGTCATCCGGATATAGATATTCTTGAACGACCGCGTTCGGAATAGTTTCCACGAGCCAATCTAATTGGCGCTGGGTGCGGGCAATTCCCAGCCCTTGAGATCCGCCCCCGAATCGATCCTTAACGATATAAGGGTAGGGAACGCGCCGGAGAAATTCAGCAAACTCTGTTACATTGCCGGGTAACACCGAGTCGGGATGGTCGAATCCGTGAGAGGCTAGGTGGCGGGCCAGCGCAAACTTGTCTTCCATCGTCTGGAGCACCTTGGGGGCTGAGGTGACGACGAACGCGCCAGTTTGCTGTCGAATCAGGTCTTGATTTTGCGCCAGCAGGCGCATCTCGACCATTCCCCCCACCATAATAATGTGGATCTCTTCCATCTGGCATATACTGATAATGCGTGGCAGGTAGCCGGCATCCTTTGCGGGCGGAATCACATAACCGACATCCGCTTGATAAAGTCCCACTGCATTGGGGCTGTAGTCGCAAGCAACCACGCGAATATCGAGCCGAGAAGCCATCAAGGCTTGTTGGATGAAATGCGCCAAGTTACCGCCGGCGCCTGTGAGCAAGACATTGGTTTTCATTGATTTAATTTGATGGCGACGCGCGGTGGTTCATCGCGCTGGTGAGAGCTGTCACTACATGACCCAATTTGTCCGGGCTATGGGCATCCGAGCCGATCGAAACTAAACAATCCAGTTCCAGGCATCGTTCCAGAATGACGGGAAAAACGTGCCGGTAGCGAGGGTGAGAGTTGAGTTCGATGACCTTCCCGCGAGAGGCGGCTACCGTGATCAGATGCCGGAGTTTGTCGCGGTCATATTCGCCGAAGAAGGTTGAGAACACTCCGGCGGGATGGCCGAAGACATCCACGACAGGATTGGCAACCAAGGCCAACGAAAGGCGATAATCAATCTCTAGCGCTGCTGCCCGCTGCAATTCTTTGAAGGAGAAGTAGCCGCCATCGCCGTTGGGATAACGATGGAGCACGCCGACGATGAAGTCGGCCATGCTAAGGCGTGGCTCACTCAAGGCGAGTCGTCCGTCCGTATGGGCGACTTTCACTTCTGCGGCGAGGTAAACCTGTATAGGGAAAGCCAGCTTCCGAAGTCGTTCCTTGTTTTGCGCATAGCCCTCGAACCAACTCGACGTGTCATCCGCATGTTCGGTAAAAGCAATGGCGGTCAAAGCCAACTCTTTGGCGCGCAATATGTAATCTTCCAGCGATCCTTTGCCGTCCGTGAGGGCGGTGTGCATATGGGCGTCGATTTGCGGAATCCTGCCGGTCGCCAGTTCGTGAGCGCGAAAGAAAGGCCCCTTCATAATTGAAGAAACATCATGGCGTTCGTTTGCATTTCATCAGGATTCCAAGACACAATTCCGGGTAATCCACACCCACCTTGCACATTGCCTGGAGAACACTCTCCGGTAGATTAAGCGCCAGGAGTTGCTGTGTTGTAACTGGCTTGAGAAAAAGACCTTCACATTGCTCGATTACATATCCGCATGATTTCACCAGTTCCTGCCACCGCGCTATTCCCCAATTGCGCTTGTGGCCTGATGCACGATCAAAATCACTGAGTTCCGTCATATCCGCCAGCAGCCCCGCTTCATACCCGTATCTGCGATTCAATGCTTCGGCATTTGGAACGGCAACAAACAGGGACCCGTCTGTTTGTAGCAGTGGTTTGAATTGATCAAGGATGAGCTTTGGATCATCCACATGTTCAAGAACAAAACCCATGAGGATATTCTGGAAAGTCTCGATAGGTTGAAAGGTCTCAAAGAAGGTTTTAATGATCTCGATTTTCTGCGCTTCTGTAGAATACACATCTTTGAAACGTTGTATGACCTTATCCGATCCTTCCAGCACGACATATCGTCGAAACTTTCCGGCAAATCGGCTTGCGGTGATACCATGTCCCAAACCTAGTTCAAGCATCGAATCCATTTCTGCCATTTTCAAGATGCGCCCCGCATACCAGTTCAACATCAACCGATTGTCCAGCGCATGTTGAGTCTCATCAACATATGGTGTGATCTCATTATCAAGTGCATTCATTTTGTGTGGTTCCTTCGTTTTGTTGTTTTTTTCTGGAAATCCTGCAACGTTCCTTGGACGTGAGGTTGGTTTGTGCCTTCTCGTTGTTAATACTCATGGCTGGGTTTCGGAGATTGGCAGATTCAACTTTGATAACGCTCGCCTCGAAATCATCGCTCCAGGTCATACTCGGCCAAAAGGGCGCGGATAGCGTCCACTGAATTAAACATCATTACGTCGAGAATGGACAACGCTGGGATGAATTCGTGGTTGAACTGCGAATAGGCGGGCAGCCGGCTGCGGAGAAAACGAAGTTCTATTCCTTTTGAGGCAAAGGCGTCGGACGCGTATAGCACACGACCCCCGAGGGCGTTGATGTAAAGAGTAGCTTTTTCATACGCGCAAATATCGAGGACGCGGTCTTGCGCGTGCAGGTGGCTGTTTTCATAAATCGTCGAGGACGGCTCTATCCGGGCTGGGAGACTCAGTGTCTGGCAGACCGCCAAGATGCTTCGCCGGGCGAGTTCGCCAATGGTGCCTGGGTTGGAATCAATCACGTCCGAAATCAACACACAGGTAGGCTCAAACTGCGGCGCTTTGGAATAGGCGAGTGCAATGGTCTTTAGGAATTTGTCTTTCCACCGTGAATACTCATGAACGCTTACGACCGTATCGCAAATCGCCCGGTTCGAGCTTGCACCCTGGAGCGGGACACTGAAGAGATGGGGCTTTCCATGGAGCACTATCTGATTTCGATTGACCCATCCTTGCTTCATGAAGGCCACGTCATCATAAATCACAAACTTGTCGACCGCCGCAATTATTTGGAAATAGCCGATATATGGAAACAAATACGGCTGCATGATTCCGAGTTTCATGGTCGTTATCTATGGATAGCCGGCAGTGCGGGAAATATTGGCAAAGGGTGAATAGATTTGAATGTTTGAACGAGCCGGTTTAAATCTTCCGATGAATACCGCTGATCGCATGGCAAGGTCATAATCTCCTGGGCCAGCCGATGACTAGCCTGAAATTCTTTCGGCACAATATCCTGTATCGGCCAGTGGACTGGAGGGTAAATTTCATGCCCATGCAAACCCTGCGCTATGCTGTCGCGTTCGCGCACGCGCACTGGAAAACCAAGTGGAACAACTTCATTTGGCAATTCACGAAACATGGCGAATTCCGGCAAAGCGGCTGCCAGTTGGCTGAAATTTCGGCGGCGGCTCGCGGCAATGCTTTCGTAATCATTTGCGTGATCCAGCAACAGGGAACTCAATTCGCTCATCCGCGTTGGTTCTACCGGTCCATGAGGATCGGTCTTGCGGAACAATTCGAACCATTGCCGGTCGCCGCCATGCCGGTCAAATTCGGCGCGCAGTTGCGAAGCCTTCAACGCATAAAGCCACCACTCCGGCGGCGGTGCCGGAAGATTTCCCGACGGCAGGCTTGCTCCGTTTTGCGCCAGAAGAATTCCACCATCAGGCACGCCGATGAACTTGCGTGGGCTGGCGATTACGTAATCTGCATACTCGCTGAAATGAAAATTCAGCATCGCCTGACAGGCGTCTTCGACCACCCAGGCTCCGCGCTCTTTCGCCTGTTTCCCGTAAGGGTCCGATGCATCGAAACCGAAGTAGTCAATAAAAACCACCATGTCTCCGGCTTGCACTTTAGCAACCCAAGCATCATTCGAGATTCTTAAATCCTCGCCGACCGCATAAAAATTGATGCGTGTGCCAGAAGCGACAAATGCATCGAGCACGCCGCCGCAGAGATACGATGGAAGCCAAACAGTTGCCGATCGCAAAGTTCGAGCGAGTAATGTAAACGCCGATCTCGCGGTAATGAGCCGCAAATGTGGTCCTGCTAGAATTGGCGGCTTTGTCACCGCAGACGACGAGTCGGCTCGGAGGTCAATTTCAAGACCGAACATGCCACCCATGATATGGGAGTGTTCGGAATTGCCTTTGTTATGCGCAGACATGATTTTGGCTGGTTGCCATTAAAGTGTCCACCTATTCGACTTCCCAGCGCAAAACGGGCTGGACTACTCCCGGTTCCCGCCCCATCCATGAACCTTTTCTTTCCGCTATATCCACGATGGTGAAAGAGGCCAGGCTTTCGTGGATGTAGGTCACCTTGTTGCCATGCTCCACCACCAGCAGTTTCAGGTAGTAACCACCGCTGTTGAGCAGGTTGCCCGGCACCTGACAGACGGCGCGATGGAGGCCCAACTGATGAAATTGTGTCGGCGACCCGCTGGTCAGCACCGTGATGCCCTGGTCAAAGGCCAGCCGCACATACATGCCGCTGCGGTAACGTTTCACCGGCGTATCCAGAAACTTCTCCACTTCCGCAAACGCCACAATCTCATCAAACTTCTTCCGTGTCTCCGCCCGGCTCATGCCCAGGATCGCGCTTCCTGCCCGTAGAGCATCCAAGCCGGAGGCACCATTTAGGAAGACATTTTCGTGCCCGGTCAACTCGGGATGGAACCCGGTGCCCACTTCCAGCAAGCTCGCCACCCGGCCTTTAATATGCACCCGCCCCGCCGTCGGTTCGGTGATGCGGCCTCCAGCCCATAGTGGCTTACGGCCCGGCGGGCTCAAAATTTTCAGCAGCGTGCTCTTCCCCGCGCCGTTCCGCCCGATGATGCCCACCACCTCGCCGCGTTTGACTTCAAAGGAAACGTCTTTCAAAGCCCAGAAATCTTCCGAAGAAGAGATTTTCGACACCTCACCCTGACCCTCTCCCCGGTCGGCGCGGAGAGGGGATGTCTGGGGAGCGCGACCGTCTCTCCGAGCCGTAGTCTCCGAGCCGGAGGCCCGGTTGCCT
>OBLU010000955.1_pt1 | contig 26838 bp, 30 predicted proteins | sample 1518681 | NCBI WGS metagenome assembly OBLU01 (sample SAMEA3539304, study PRJEB22396) | soil metagenome | biome: tundra; feature: field; material: soil | place: USA | collected 2010-05 | depth 0.15 m
ATGTTTCTGCAACTTCTGGTGGCGCAGATCCAGAATCAGGACCCAACCAGTCCCCAGGATCCCTCACAGTTCGTAGCGCAACTCGCCCAGTTCAGCCAACTGGAGCAGGTCATCGCCATCCGCCAGGATGCCGATGCCATGAGTGCGTCGGCCTCGGCGGCAACCACAGGCAAGACAACCACAGGCACCACAACGGGCGCCTGATCACAGACATAGGGGAGACTCATGTTCACTGCATTTTCAACGGCACTAAGCGCACTCAACGCCACATCCACCGCCATCGATGTGGTCGGCAACAACCTGGCGAACCTCAACACAACCGGCTATAAAGAGTCCGTCGTTTCATTCCAGGATCTGGTCTCGCAGTCCCTCGGTACAGGGCTGGGTGAAACTCAGGTTGGATTCGGCACCGCCCGACCGCTCACCACTCGGCAATTCACGCAAGGCGCCCTGCCGGCCAGCTCCGGACTGTACGATGCGGGAATTCAGGGCGACGGTTTCTTCGTAGTGCGAGACACCGCGACCGACGCCACCCTGTATACCCGTGCCGGCGATTTTCAGATCGACAAGGAAGGGAACCTTCTTACCAGCACCGGACAGCGCGTGGAGGGCTGGACGATAGCCAACGGAGTGATGAACACCGATGGCGCCGTTAGCGACATCCAGGTTCCGGTGGGTCAACTTCGTCAACCCATCGCGACCACCAGCTTTTCGCTGAGCGCTAACCTCAACGCGTCGGCCGTGTCCGGAGTGACCACCGGGGATACAAAGGATAGCTTTTCCACCCCTATCCAGGTGATCGATTCTCTCGGGAATCCGCTGGTTCTGACGGCAACATTTACCAAGGACCCGGCAACGCCGCTGCAATGGACTTATCAGATCACCGTTCCTGGCGATGCAACCACTGCCGGAGTGGCCGGCACCCCCACACCGCTGCTCGCCACGCCCGGCGTCATTACCTTCGATTCTTCGGGCACAATGGTGAGTCCTGTGGCTTCGGCCGGTGACATTCCGGTCGCCGTCACCGGGCTCAAAGACAACGCCTCGGACATGAATATCAATTTCAATATGTTCGCCGCCGATGGCTCCCCCACCATAACTCAGTTCTCGCAGCCATCCACCACCTCAGCGATTTCGCAGAACGGCGTTCCGGCCGCGCAGTTGATTCGCGTCGGCCTGGGCGATGGCGGCCAAGTGCTGGCTCAGTACTCCAATGGCACTCAGCAGGTGGTCGCTCAACTGGCGATGGCCGCCATCCGAAACCCCGGATCGCTGATAGCCGTTGGACAGAACAACTATGAAGCCAGCGCCGAGACGGCTCAGGCGGCAGTAGGTGTAGCCAATACTGGCGGCCGTGGTCAGATCACAGGTGGGGTGCTCGAGTCCTCCACCGTCGATATCGCCAAGGAATTCACCAACCTGATCGTGTTTCAGCGTGCTTACCAGGCCAACGGCAAAGTGATTACCGCCAGCGACCAAATCAGCCAGACCACCATCGCCCTGATCTCGTAACGGAGACCTGAATTGACCGCGACTGAAGAACTTGCGCTTTACCTGGATGTCCCAATGGACGTCGATGTGGAATTGGACCGGCATAACCTGACCGTCCGCGAAATCCTTGCGCTGGACCTAGGTTGTGTAATTCGCATGAACCGGTCGGCTGGGGAGAACCTGGACGTCCGGGTGGGCGGGGCGCTGTTCGGCTTTGGCGAAATTGTTGTCAACGAAGCAACCTCGGGAGTCCGCCTCACAGATTTCTTTCAGAGCGAATAAACATGGAGAGTCTACAACAAACGCTCGGCGTGCTGGTCGTGTTTGGACTCCTCGGCGCCACACTTTGGTGGCTGCGCCGCCGGGGACTCGCCCACGTTACCGGAATCGCCCGGCGTCGCAAGGGTGGCATTCTGCAGAGCGTGGAATGCCTGCCGCTCTCTGCCGGCAACGTGCTGCACCTGGTACGGATCGCGGACCGCGCGATCCTGATCGCGTCCTCGCCTGCGGGCTGCCATGTAGTAGAAAGTGGCCACTGGGCACAGTTCGAAAGCCGTCTCTCGGAGGTAAAGAGTTGACCCGCGAGACAGTTGCCCGGGCGATACTACTTGTCCTGATATTGCTCTTCCTGCCTGCCACCAACGCCGCGGCAGCCCCAGGCCCACTGCTGGGCGCCAGCCTCACCAACGGCGGCGAGTCCATCAGCGCACCCATGCAGATCGTCATCCTGATGACGCTGCTGACATTGTTGCCTGCCGTGTTGATGTCGATTACGCCGTTCCTGCGCATTGTGATCGTATTGCACTTCCTGCGGCAGGCGCTCGGCACACAATCCACGCCCTCCAACCAGGTGCTCGTGGGGCTGGCGTTGTTCCTCAGCATGCTCGTCATGCAACCCATCGCGGTGGACATGTACCACCGGGGTTGGGAACCTATGGAACAGGGCAAGCTCACAACCTCGCAGGCTTTCGTGGAAGGCGTCAAGCCCTTGCGTACGTTCCTGCTGCGTTTTGCCCGCGAAAAGGATATCAAGCTGTTTGTCGAGGTCACGCACTCCGCACCGCCGCGCACCTCCGCGGACCTCGATATCAAAGTCCTTATTCCCGCTTACATCCTTTCCGAACTGAAGGCGGGATTTCAGATTGGGGCTGTTCTGTACCTGCCGTTCCTGGTGATTGATCTCGTCATCGCCTCCGTGACGGTCTCGATCGGCATGATGCAACTGCCACCTGTCATGATTTCGGCGCCTTTCAAGGTACTTCTGTTCGTCCTGGTGGATGGCTGGAATCTGGTGATCGGGTCCCTCATGAAAGGTTTCTATACGTAATGAACTCCCTTGCCGTTGTGCAAATAGTGCGTGACGCACTGATGATGGCGTTCTGGCTCGCCGCGCCCATACTGATAGTGGGTTTCGTGGCCGGCATCGTAATGAGCCTGCTCCAGATCGTCACCTCAATCCAGGACTCCGCATTCAGTACCGTCCCCCGTCTCGCCGCCGTACTGGCGGCACTCATCCTCGCCATGCCTTGGATGCTGCAAAAGGCCAGCACGTACGCCACGTCCATCTTAGGGAATCTCAGCCGGTATGCCCAGTGAAGCCAGCGTTCCACTAACTACAATTTACGCCTTCCTGCTGGTCCTCGCGCGCATTTCGGGCGCTATCATATTCGTTCCGATTCCCGGTTTTGCCGCTGGCCCAGAGCCGGTCCGCATCATCCTGGCCCTCTGCTTTACCATCGCCTTGTTCCCGCTCTGGCCCGTCGTCGCCGTGGCGCCCGGAATGGGTTTGCTGGCCGGCTGGCTGGTCTCTGAAGCCGCCCTCGGGATCACGGTCGGGTTGGTGGTGAGCTTCTTTGCCGAGGCCTTCGGGGTTTTCGGCCAGATGGTGGGTCTGCAGGCCGGGTATTCCTTCGCATCCACCATCGATCCCACGACCCAGGCCGATTCCAGCATTTTTGTCATACTGGCCCAAGCGATCTCCGGGCTGATGTTTTTCTCCCTGGGTCTGCACCGCGAAGTGCTGCGTCTCTTCGCCCGCAGCCTGGAAAACATTCCGCCGGGCTCATTCGCCATCACGCCGGCTCACGCCGACGCACTCGTCCGGCTCGGCTCCTCCATCTTCTCCACCGGCGTGCGGCTGGCTTTTCCCGTGGTTGCGTTGATGGTGATGGTGGACATCGCGCTGGCTCTGCTTGGGCGCATCAACGCCCAACTACAACTCGGGTCTTTGACTTTCCCGGCGAAAATGTTGGCTGGTCTCGCAATTGTCTCCGCCATGGCCGGGATCTTCCCAACAATCTGCCAATCCTATGCCGAACGCCTGTTTGGGGCGTTGCCGGCGCTGACGGGCCATTGACAATGGCCGATTCCCAAAAGACGGAACAGCCGACTAAGAAACGGCAGGATAAGGCACGTGAAGAAGGCCAATTCCCGTCGTCAAAGCAATTTGTGGGAGGCGTGCAGTTCTGTGCTTTCGTGTTCATGCTGCAATCCTATGGCTGGGATTGGATGAATGGAACCGTCCTCGGTATGCGCGGCCTGCTCAAGTACGCGTTTAATCCCGAAGTCAACGCCGCGGGTTTGTTCCAAATGAGTGCGGATCTGGGGTATCGCTGCGTGATGCCCCTGCTGACCGGCGGCGCCGCGCTGGTGCTGCTGACGCTGGCCGTCCAACTGGGCATTACGAAGTTGGGATTATCCGTCAAAAAGCTCCTTCCGGACCCAAAGCGGATGAACCCAATCTCGAAGCTAAAGCAGTTGCCTGGCCAGAATCTGCCCGCAATGCTCCAGGCACTGATCCTGCTGCCCCTCTTCGGAGGCGCAATATACGCGGTCGGCAAGGAACACGTGGATACCTTCATGCTGCTGCCCCGGATCTCCGTCGCCTCGGGTATGCGCGTGGTGACGGGCGCCCTGCAGTCGCTGATGTGGAAAGCCGCCGCACTGTTTTTCGTTTTCGGCTGTGTGGAACTGGTGCGCGAAACACGGAAGCACGCCAACGAGCTCAAAATGAGCAAGCAGGAAGTCAAGGACGAGGCCAAGGAGAGCGAAGGCAATCCGCAGATCAAAGCGAAGATCCGGGCCATACGGCGCGATCAGGCCCGCCGCCGGATGATGCAGGAGGTGGCCACAGCCACCGCCGTGATCGTCAACCCGACGCACTTTGCGGTCGCGCTGAAATACGATCCCGAAGGTATGGCGGCGCCAATGGTGGTGGCAAAAGGAAAGAACTATCTTGCTCTGCGCATTAAGCAGAGGGCTTTGGACAACAATGTACCGCTGATCGAGAACCCGCCGTTGGCGCAGGCTTTGTACAAATCCGTCAACGTCGGCCAGGAGATCCCGCCGCAGCTTTACCGAGCGGTGGCCGAGATCCTTGCCTATATTTTCAAGCTAATGCATAAGAAGTAGAGCGAGCCAAAGGACTGAATGGCAACCAACGCACTCCCCGCACCACAGACCCGGAAGCTCCCCAAGTTGACTGCTGCCGCCGCCGCGGAGATGGCCGTACCCCTGGCCGTACTCGCAATCGTGGTCGCACTCATCACTCCTATGCCTCCGTTCCTGCTGGACCTGTTGTTGGTGATCGATATCATGCTCTCGGTCATCGTCCTGATGGTTTCCCTGTATTTGAACAAAGCTGTGGAGTTCAGCGTCTTTCCCACTACTCTGCTTATTCTGACGCTCTTCCGTCTCGCCCTCAACGTCTCCTCCTCCCGGCTCATTCTCCTCAACGGCAACTCAGGGACCTCGGCCGCCGGCGCTGTGATCGAATCGTTCGGAAACTTCGTGGTTGGCGGAAACTATATCATTGGCGCAGTAATCTTTTTGATTCTCATCGCGATTCAGTATGTGGTGATCAACCATGGAGCAGTGCGCATTTCCGAAGTGACGGCACGCTTCACCCTGGATGCATTGCCCGGCAAGCAGATGTCCATCGATTCGGATCTGAACTCTGGCCTGATTGATGAATCCGAGGCTCGCTCGCGCCGCAAGGGACTGGCCGCGGAAGCCGAGTTCTATGGCGCCATGGATGGCGCTTCCCGATTCACCCAGCGGGACGCCATGGCCAGCATTCTCATCACAGTGATCAACATCGTGGCCGGCTTCCTGATTGGCGTTCTGCAGCACGGTATGGATTTGAAGCGCGCGATCCAGACCTACAGCGTACTCACTATTGGTGATGGTCTCGTAACCGTCATCCCAGCTCTGATGATCTCGATATCGGGTGCCATGATCGTCACTCGATCCAACTCCGATAGCCGGCTGGGGGATGAATTCCGCCGACAGGTCTTCGGTAAGTGGCAACCGCTCATGTTTACTGCCGGAACGTTGATCTGCCTTGCCTCGTTTCCCGGTCTGCCCAAGGTCCCCTTCCTGATTATGGGGGTGGGACTGGGCGCCGCCTCGTGGCGGATGCGACGAAATCTCGTCAGCTCGGAATCCGAAGCCACCGTGGCGCCGGTGCGTGCCATGAAAGAAACCGTAGAGGACTTGCTCAAGGTGGAGTCTCTCTCGATTGAAGTGGGCCTTGGCCTCGTGAGACTAGTCGAAGGCGGTGCCGATTCGCCTTTGTTGCGCAGAGTGGGCGCGATCCGCCGCCAGTTGGCTGCCGACCTGGGCTACGTTCTACCTGCAGTACGGCTCAAGGACAATCTCTCCCTAAAGGCGCACGAATACAACATCTGCATGAAGGGAGTGGAAATCTCGCGCTTCGAAGTGCCGCCCGGCTGCGAACTCGCCATCGCCGTAGGCAAGCCGAGCGCCGTCATAGACGGCTTGGCCACGCGCGAGCCGGCATTTGGTATCCCGGCACTCTGGGTCCGCAACGACCTCTGCGAAAACGCGCGCAAGTCCGGCTACACCGTGGTTGACCCGGTTACGGTCATCGGTACCCACATTTCGGAATTCGTGCGGCGATATGCCCACGAGCTATTCTCGCGCCACGATGCCAAGAAGATCCTGGATCGCGTCACCCTGGACAATCCCAAGCTGGTCGAGGATCTTGTGCCTAAACTGCTGACCCTCCCTGTGCTGCAAAGAGTATTTCAGAACCTGCTGCGCGAGCGCGTTTCCATCCGGGACGCAACTTCCATCCTCGAGGCGCTCGGCGAAGCCGCGGCTTCTACCCACAACCCGATCCTCCTCACGGAGTTCGTGCGACAGTCCATTCGGCGCGCAGTCATAAAGCCCTACGTCAACCGAACTGGCGAACTGCCGGCATACTTTCTGGACGCGGCTCCGGAACGGGCTATCGAATCCGTCGTGGAACACGGAGAGCAGACCAGCCACCTGAACGCCTCGCCAGAATCGATCCGTGACTTCATCAGCCGCGTCGAACGGTCCATTCCAAGGCCAGAGGCACCCACAGTCATGATTACAGGCTCCGGGTCGCGCTATTTCGTGCGCCAACTCGTGGAGAACAGTATGCCCAATCTCTTTGTGCTCTCTCACAATGAAATCCCCCCGGAATTGAGAGTATTATCGCTCGGAATTGTGCAATAAAGGAAAGAGAAACTATGAGTTTCGACTGGATCACCAGCCCCCTCGCCATGTACGCCGTCCTCGCAGCCGGAGGTGCAGCCGCTCTTCATCTGGTGGTATCCACCAAGATCGAGATGCGCCGGATGCAGAAGCGACATCTGGCCGACCGGCAATCCCTGCATGAAGCCATTGCCGCCCTGGAGCGTAAGGTGCAGCAGGTCTACGTCGAAGTGAAGGAAAACATGGCGCCTCCGGCCGCTTACGTCCCATTTGTGGGACTCAACGTCCACAAGCGGGCGGAAGCTCTACGAATGTACGGGCGCGGCAGCGACCGCGATTCCGTCTCTGCTGCCCTGGGCTTGCCACAGGCCGAAGTCGCTCTACTGCAAAAGGTCCACCATCTTCTGCGTGGAGTGGCGGCCTAGGCCGGGCAAACCCCCGGCCTATTCCTCCCAAATGCTTTCCAAGTAGGATGAATACTCGCCCGAAGCGTAGATCTCGAAGGTAAATGTGACTTCTTGAGCCGCCGTGGCATCTTCCGCCTTCGCCCTTACATCATAAAGCGCATCGGCATATATATGAAAATTCCGGAGAAAAGACTCCGATACGTCGCTGGCGGATGGCGGATGCGGAAAAACGGCGTTAAGCCCGATTGCGCGTGAAAAAATAACTTGATACTGTTTTACCCCCCAAATGCGCATTTTCTGAAGCACCGCTGTGGGGGGAGAGAAAAGTAGCGCCGCGATGAAGCTGCACTCCGACAGACCAGCCAACTCCGAATCCCTGGCGGCTGTTTCCACGCATTGCTCCAACCATCGGTTCAGGTCCTTTCCTATCAGGCACAGCATGCGAAACTCGTCGTAGCGGGCCTCCAGGCGAGGATCCATAAGTGCTTCATGATAGTTTAGTTGGAGTCGAGACTCGGGTTCAGGACGGTGATTGAAAGGGGAGAGAATCAGCGGCGGGAGTTCGCGCGGAACTCTGTTTGATTCCATAACGCCTTGCGGGCTGGCTTCAGAGATAATCACGACGATATTGTCGCCTGGGAACAGTGGCTATTTCAAGTACTTGAGGACCTATCAGTTTTGCTTCCGCCCTCAACGCCAAGACACCCGTTTACATCGTTAACTTAATAGATAGCAACCTCTGGTGACCGTATGTTATTAGGACAGATGCCTACAGATTCCCCTCAGAAAATATGACACCAAAATGGGAACAGCACCGATTGTGTGTACGGCCCGTCACGGTTCATCCTATTGGAAGGATTGGCTTTGGGGCGTGAAAAGCGAAATGACGGATCACCTTGACCGTCTGTCCGCTTTGTCAAAGGCTTTCCAAACAGCCCTGGTGCAATTCTTATTGTACTTTGCTAGCAGTACTGATGGCACTATTCCGTCGACGGGCGCCTGAGTTCTACCGTTATGGCTCCCGGGCGCTCATGTTTTCATGAAAGACGAGGCAGTTTGGACGATATGGTCAACATGCCAAATATCCTAAGGGTACTAGACGCATCAGCCCAAAACTATGAAGTCGTGCTACTGGAGCGACATGGGCGGGTATTGCTATTAGAGAGTCCCTCACCGATCGCTCCCGACGCTGCGCTGCAACTCAAGCTGGAAGGAGAACTCCTCCTCGGCGAGGCAACCGCCTCCATACCCCGGAATGGTCATTTTGAGGTCTGGATGCGGGCGCAGGAGGTTTTGGCCGACTCATGGCATCCGCACCCAGACTGGAGTGCCCTCGATACCGAGGAGTCCGTCCAGGGTTCGCTACGCGCGCTGAATTCGCACCTGGTGTTTTATGAGCAGCGGCGCCGAACCCACAGCAACGGCAGGCAGCACAATTTGAACGAATCAAGGTAGTCATCACGGCAGTTCACTATCATGAATTCTACTCACGTTCTCTTCTTCGGTCCTGATGCGCTCTCGGATCTCGTCCTTCAATCCGCCACGGACGCGAGTCTGATCGTTGAGCGTGTCCCCACGTCGGCCGACCTCATTTCGCGCATCCAGTCGAGAGCGTTTTCGGCGGTCGTTGTGGACCATGGCCTGCTCGGGTCGGCGGCGTCCGAGGTTATCGCTCTAGCCCGAACCATCGCGGTCCCCGTGATGTTGATCTTCCTGGTGGACCATAGCACCCCCCTGCACGAGGCGGTACGGCTGACTAAGATGGGCGCCTACCACGTGATGGACGGGCAAGCGGGCGATGACGAACTGACCCAGGCCCTGGAAAGAGTGAAAGAGGAAATTAGCTCCCGCGAGTTGGCGAAGTGCGATGATCACGAGACCTGGCGCAGCCTATCGGTTGGAGACAGTGCTCCCATGCGGGACCTCGCGAGGATTATTGAACTTGTTGCGTCACGTCGCTGTACGGTCCTTATCACCGGCGAGACCGGCACGGGCAAGGAAATGGCGGCCCGCGCGATCCACATGGCTGGGGACCGTTCCCGCTTTCCCATGGTCGCTCTGAACTGCAGCGCAATTCCGGAGCACCTGCTGGAAGCCGAGTTGTTCGGTCACACCAAGGGAGCATTCACCGGAGCTGTGGCTCAGCGCACCGGCCGTTTCGAAGAAGCCAACAACGGTACGCTGTTTCTGGATGAGATCGGCGACATGCCGCTCGATCTCCAGACCAAGTTGTTGCGCGTGCTTCAGGAACGCGAATTGCAGCGCCTTGGCAGTTCGGAGACCGTCAAGCTGAACGTCCGGGTGATTGCTGCTTCAAACCTGGACCTGCTCGAGCGCATAAAGGAGGGCAAGTTCCGCGAGGATCTGTATTATCGCCTGAATGTCGTACCAATTCAGATGCCACCACTTCGCCAGCGCCGCACTGACATTCCCCTTTTGGCACGTCATTTTGTCCACAAAGTCTGTCGACTCGAGGGTATTCCGGCAAAAGAGCTCTGGAACGAAACCATCGAGCACCTCAGTTGGTACTCCTGGCCGGGGAATGTCAGGCAGCTTGAAAACATGGTGGAAAAGGCTGTGGTGATGTCGGGAGATCGGCTCGTCCTATATCCCAGTGATTTTGTTCTTCCCGTGGGGGGCGCCCACCCCGATGTCGGCCATTCCACGCTGCCCTTCGCTGTCCCGGACACCGGTATCAACTTCGCCCAGCTAGTGAACAGCTTTGAAAGATCCATTCTGGACCAGGTACTGCAGAAAACCAACGGCAACAGAACCCTAGCTGCGGATCTGCTACGCCTCAAGCGCACCACTTTGGTCTCTAAGCTGCGTGTAATGGAAATGTCGGCCTAGCGCCCCGGCAGGCCCGAATAGTGGCCAGAGTGACCGATATGCCCCACATGGAGTTAGTCTAACTCATGATTGCGATCATCGGTATTGCCCTCGTCATAGTCGCTATCCTGGGTGGATACTTGATGGAGCACGGTCCGCTGCTCGTGCTGGTTCAGCCTGCCGAGCTCCTGATCATTCTTGGCGCTTCCATCGGCACTATTCTAATCGCCAACCCTCTTCCCGTGGTCCTCAGGCTGCTTAAGGACATCGTGGGGGTGTTCAAAGGTGACGGGCGGGACAAGGCCTTTTATCTTGAAAATCTCAAAATGCTGAACGAACTGTTTGGGTACGCCCGCAAGAACGGGCTCGCCAAACTGGAAACCGATGTCGATGAGCCGGCAAAGAGTTCAGTCTTCACGAAATACCCGAAGTTTCTGAAGAACGATCACGCGGTCCACTTCATTTGCGATACGTTGCGCATGTTCATCAGCGGCGGAGTGGATCCGTTGGAACTCGATCAAATGATGGAGCTGGACATGGAAGTGCACCAGCACGAAAGCCAGAAGCCGGTGAACGCGCTCAGTACCGCCGCCGATGCGCTGCCGGGTCTGGGAATCGTTGCCGCCGTCCTCGGTATCGTGATCACCATGGGAGCGCTCGGCGGCCCTCCCGATGAAATCGGGAAGAAGGTCGGTGCCGCGCTGGTCGGTACGTTTCTCGGCATTTTGCTATGCTACGGCTTTTTCGGCCCCATCGCGGCGCGTATGGCCCGCATCAATGAGTCCGAAGAACAGTACTACCACGTCGTGCGGGTAGGAGTCATCGCTTTCATTCGAGGATCGGCGCCTATCCTGGCCGCGGAATTCGCGCGCCGGGCGATCCCTTCGAGCGTGCGGCCGACGTTCAAGGAATTGGAGGCTGCTTGCCGCCGCGGAAGCAGCACCGCCGTTCCGGCGCAGACGGTCGCGGCATGACGGAACTCCGTCACCGGCACGATAGACCGACTATTCCGACTCCTCATAGAGCGGACTCGCACGAGCCACGGCGAGTGTGAGTCATCCCAGGTTGGGCAGCTTTCGGTTCTCCACACAATCCACTTCGTATACTTCGTATACCGCTGAAGAGTCTCGAAAAGATCACCGTTCGCCGCTTAGTCCCCGGTACACACCTTCGTCAAGTCGTCGCCGAAAACTCGTCACTGGCGAAAATACGACACCCCTCTACAGGACACTCTGGGCCGAACAGTCGCTGGGATAACTTACGACTTCGACCAATGCACACCATGGACAACTGGTTGGTGCTCCGATTGCAACACTTACCATCGTTAATCGTCTTCGTTAACCATTTCTTGGCCGCCACCAGCCTCGGAGCCGAACAACAATTGGCGGTCCTGGGTTTTGCTCCCGGAGCTCCTCCCCATAGAGATGTCGAACGACATGATGAACAAATAGGGAACAAAGAAATGCAAATTACCTTTTCCTACGCATCGGGAAGAAGAGTGGCCGCAGTCGTCCTGGCCGTCGGCGGAGATTTCATCCGGATTGCTTCGCCTCGAAGTGCCGGCGGGTTCAACATCTATCTCCTTGATCAGGATTGGATCACCGAAACGGGAAAGACCGTTCGCGTCGAGGCCCTGCGCCTCGGGGACGGAGCCGGCTTCTCATCGGAGATCTCCCCCAAACGGGCCCGCTCGACGCGAATGAGAACCGTTGCAGTAGCTGCTTCATCCGGCTGGTAGTGCGGTTCACTCGACCGCGCCAGACCGGCACATCTCAAGCCCAGCCCTCTCCGAAGAACTGCGACGCGCGGTGAGTAATCCAGCGATTGAGCTCTACGAGCCGATTCTTCTCCTCCGTCAAGAAAATGGATCAGCCGTGTTTTGCGCCGTTTCCAACGGCACCCGCCTTCCCAGCCGGCGGAACCGTCTCGCCCTGATGAGGCAGGTACTGCACGATGACCGAAATCCGCCGATTCGCCGGATCGTCCGGATCCTTCGCATTTCGCAACTGCTGATCGGCAAATCCCCTGACCTGGAACACCTGGCCCGTCCTCAATCCGGTAGCCAGCATCAATTGCCTGGCTTGGTTCGCCCGATCGGTGGAGAGTTCCCAGTTGCTATAGGCGCCGTTACTCGCGTAGGGAATCGCGTCTGTATGCCCCTCAATCAGGACACGATTTGGCAACTTCCCCAATTCCTCCGCCAAGAGCCGCAATAGTCCCACGCCCACGTCGGTGGCTTTGGCGTTTCCGCTTTCAAAGAACATTCCTGCCTGTGTCTCCATGAGCTCAATACGAAGGCCCTCGGAGGTTACGGTAATGGAGATCTGGTCTCTCATCGCCTGAAACCCAGGAAGAGTTTTGATGGCCTTTTCCAGTTCGTGCTTTAGGGTCTCCATGTTGTCTTTGGAGACTTCTACGGTCTTATCCGTGCCTGCCTTGTCAGTTCCGGCCATCTTTCCGATTCCAGCCGGGTCTCGGAAGTATCCGGCAACCGCTTCCTTGACCTGGGCATTGGAATTCATCAACCACAAGACGATGAAGAGCGCCATCATGGCGGTGACGAAATCGGCGTACGCTACTTTCCACGCCCCGCCATGGTGAGCCGCGTGCCCTTTCATTTTGCGTACGATGATAACCGGCCTGGCCTTCTGCTCCGCCACACTTCCTTATCGGACGAAGAATGACGATCGTAGCCGGGGAGCATTAGTTCTTTTTTGCCTGGTTCTCGCCGGGGTGACGATATCTCGCCGAATTACTCGGCCATCGTATTCGTCATGGTGCTCGTTAACCATATTCATCTACCACGCGGCAAACCGGACTGCTAAACTGGGGGCGTTGAGATGGCCCACAATGTGCTTCAAAATATGGAGGACCGGCGGCTCGGGCACGCTGGGCAATACAAATGCGAATTGTCGATACAACTAACCTCGGGAATACCACGCCCGCCCAGACTGGACGCACTGGAGAGCTTCGCTCGATTGATTCCGGCGGCAAGCCTGGTTCCGTACCCAGAAAGGGCTCCTCAGCCACCGATTCGGTTCAACTCTCCGGCTTCACCGATCGTCTCTCGCAAATCATGCAGGAGGCAGCGGCTAGCCGGGCGCAGCGTATTACCGAGCTGACTGCGGCCGTGCGTTCCGGGTCCTACCAGGTGGACGCGAAGGCTGTTAGCCACGACATGGTGAGCCTGGCGATCTCGTCCGGCAGTAACGAGGGCTCATGAGCAGTGAGCAGGTGGAGGAACTCATTTCCGGCGCTGGCGATGCGTTAACGCGGGCGCGCGCTCTGCTGTTGCATCCTGCCCCACGGAATCTCGACATCGCATGCTCCGCTCTTACCATCGCCATTGGGCGGATTACCGAATTACAGACGATGTTGTCCGCGTCGCCATCCCGCGAATTGGCGGCTGCTGTTGTCGGACTTCGTGAAGAGGTTGATCGTATCTCCCGCTTGTTGGAACACGCAGCCTCCTATCACGTGAACCTGATGCAATGCATGATCGAGGCATCCGGTGTTCACCTTTCGGCGGACCCGTGCGTTGAGTCGGCGCGGTGCGTCTCCGTGGATGCTTGAACCATGACGAACCTTTTTGCCACTCTGCAAACCTCCGCCAATGCTCTGGGCGTCTTCCAGACCGCTCTCAATGTGACGGCCAATAACGTGGCGAACGCGTCCACTCCGGGCTATGTGACGCAGACACAGGGAGTCCAGGCCCTGCCGTTCGATCCCAGTGTGGGTCTTGTGGGCGGGGTGTCCAGCACCCAGGTGGAGAGTGCCCGTGATGTTTATGCGGAACGTGCGGTTCAAGTCCAGCAAACCGCGCTGGGCACATCGCAACAACAGGTCGCGACGCTGTCGCCGCTCCAGGGCAACTTCGACATCACCGGCACCACCGGTATCCCCGGCGCCCTGAACAAGCTCTACTCGGCGTTTTCAGCCTGGGGCACGGCTCCGAACGACGGTGCCGCGCGGCAAGGTGTCCTCACGGCGGCGCAAGCGGTCTCCCAAGCGTTTCAACAGCAAAGCAACGTTCTCGACCAGGCGGCCTCCGGCGCGGATAGCCAGTTAACCGGCCTGGTAGCTCAGGTCAACAACCTCGCAGCCACCATTCAACAGAACAATGTGCAGCGCGCGCAGAGTAGCGGCAAGGATCCATCCCTCGACGCCAACCTCTATAACGCCCTCGAAGAGCTATCCCAACTCGTACCGATCCAAACGCTTCAGCAGAGCGATGGTACCACCACCGTGCTACTCGCCGGCCAGGTCCCGTTGGTGGTTGGCCAACTCCAATACCAGATCAGTGCCAATGTCGCCGTTCCTGGGGTTCCTGCACCCACCAATCCGTCGGGACCGCCGAGCGCCCAGATCCTGGATTCGTCCGGCCGGGACGTGACTTCGTCAATTACCCAGGGCCAGATTGGCGGCCTGTTGCAGGCTCGCAACGTTGTCCTCGCCCAACTGCGCGGCGATTCCCGGCAGCAGGGTCAGTTGAACCAGCTCGCGCAGTCAATTGCCGATCGCGTCAATGCGCTGTTTGTTGCGGGCAGTATTGCCGATGCCGTCCCGGCCAGCGGGACCAATCCGGCCACACCGGCTGTCGCGGGCGTCCCGCTGTTCACCTACGATCCGGCGCGGCCGAGCAGTATCGCACAGAGTCTATCCGTGCTCTCGACGACGACGGCCGATCAACTCGCGGCCATCGACCCCGGCCCTCCGGAAGTGAGCAACGGCATCCCTTTGAAGCTCGCCAACCTCGCCACCCCGCAAAGCGCGGCCGACGAGATCGATAACGTCAGCTATACCCAGTTCTTCGGCAACATCGCCGCCTCGCTGGGCGCGGCGATTTCCAGCGCACAAAGCAACCAGACCACCCAGCAGGGACTTCTTACTCAGGCTCAGACTCTGCGCCAGCAGACCTCGGGCGTGTCGCTGGACTCAGAGGCAATCAAGATTCTTGAATTCCAACGTTCCTATCAAGCCGTGTCGAAAATGGTCACAATACTGGACGACCTCACGCAAACCGTGATCAACATGATTCAATAAGAGCGAAAAGAGGGTGTATGCTATCCACTATTTCTCCAGCCGGCCAACAGTTCGTCAATTCGATAAACGATGTGCAATCGCGCCTGAGCATCGCTCAGCAGCAGATTTCTACCGGATTGAAGGTCAGTCAGCCCTCCGATGAGCCGGATCAGATCAGCTCCATTCTCCAACTGCATTCCGCAATTCAGCAGAACACCGACATCCAGAATGGTCTAAACGCGGCGGTGACCACGATGAAGGCGAGCGACGATGCATTGTCCAATGCCATCAACTTGCTGCAAAGTGCTGCCGTTGCCGCGGCCCAGGCTACCAGCACCACTCAAACCGCCGACACACGGGCTACACTGGCACAGACTGTTCAGGCCCTTATGGAACAGATGGTCGCCGCCAGCAGCACCACGGTGGGGGGGCGTTATGTCTTCAGCGGCGACCAGGATGGAACGCCCTTGTACCAGCTGAACCTCGCCTCAACCACCGGACCCGGAGTGGACCTTCTCCACGTTACCGCAGCCACCAGTCTCGTGCAGGGTACCGGCGGCGCCCGCTATTCCACCTCTCTGAGCGGCAACGTGATCTTCGACCCGCGCAACTCGGACGGTACACCCGCTGCCGGTAACGCCTTCGCCGCCCTCAATGGGTTGCGCCTCGCGCTTCTCGCCAATGACGCCAAGGGTATCGCGAGCTCCGCCGCCGCGATCAACTCCGCCTCCACCTATATGAATAATCAACTCGCATTCTACGGTCAGGCGGAAAGCCGGGTGAGCGCCGATCTCAACCAGGCGCAGAGCGACAATCTGCAGCTCCAAGCGGAACTGAGCGGCAAGACGGACGCCGACATGACTCAAGCGGTTACCGCACTCACCGAAGGTACGACCCAGTTGCAGGCGGCCCTTGCCGCCCGCGCCAAGATGCCGCAGACTTCGCTGTTCGACGTTCTACCCGGTTAAGGTCGACGAAGAGTCTTCGTCGCTCGATGGGATCCATGCAAGACCGAAGGTTATCTGCTGCCGGGGCACGCTCGACTGACCGCGGGACCTTTCCGTTGTTGGGCAGCTTTTCTCCGCGCGACTCAGAGGGCGCTCCACCAACCGTCCGCTTCTAGTCCGCCTGGGTTCGCAATTGGATTAGCGCCTTCAACCGCTCGGGCGCCAGTTCCGGTCGGCTCTGAAACTCGTCGCGAAACGCTTCGTCGGCCTCCGCAACAGGGCAATTCTCCAATTCCGGATATCCGAGGTTGGCAGCCACAATACAGGCCTGTTGAACGATTCGCAGCGACCTGCCGTGATCCTCGGTCAGGCAATCGTGGTGCGCACGAATTGAACGGCCAAGAATAGACGGGAAGCCCCATGTCTGTGCGAGGTGGCCGCCGGCTTCGGCGTGTGTCATCCCGAAGAGAATCTTCTCCATTGCATTTGCCTCGTCCATGCTGAAAAAGGTTTTGCTGAGTGTCTCCGCATATCGTCGACCCTGTGACTGCAAGAGCCCGAGCCTGCCGAGATCATGTGTTAGGCCGGCGGTAAAGAGATCGGCCGACCCAACTGCAACGCATTTGCCAATCTGCTCCGCAATCACGGCCGTTGCCACGCTATGCAGCCAAAGAGGTCGTACCTGGGCACTGGATAGCCCGCGGTGCACATAACTCCTCAACGCAATGGTGAATGCCAGGTTCCGCGTGCCCTCTATCCCCAGCATCATCAGCGCGAACTGGAGATTCGACACACTCGCCCGGAGTTCGAACTGCGCGGAGTTTGCCACACGCAAGAGTTCCGCCGCCAGCGAAGGGTCGGTGCTGAAGATCGCGCCGAACTCTTCCAAGGCGGAATCGATGTCGTCTGGCACTCCCAGTAACCTGCTTGCGCTTGGGTCCAGCCGTGGCAGGTTGCAGAGCCGGGCAATGGTGTCGGACTTCCTGCTAAGTTCTAGATCTATTGGGGTTGAGGTGGATGGCATCAGCGTGTACGTGACCTCATTACACAACACCCAACGGCAACTGGAAACGCTGCTTTTCGTTAGCCAAGCGGTACTGTCTGCGCCCGGAACCGAACCACCCGGCTTCCGTTAACCGGCGCGGAGACCCGCCAGAAAAAACGAAGAGGCCATTTGAGTGAAGTGCGTTGGGCGCGGGGATCCTGTTGCGGATAGGGCCATCAGGGATTCCGGCGGCGCCACTGTGCGATAGCGGACTCTGCTGCCAGATCGTCGAGTTCGTGGTCAGCCCCTGCTTTCCAGCTTTCATGCTTCCGCGCTTTCAGTCGTTCAATCAACTTCACTCCGCGCCGCGCCTCTGTTACGCAACGGTTCTGCACCTCGATTGATTGTCGCAGCATCAGACTGCGAGCCGCCAGGCTCTTCTCTTCGCGAATCGCCCAAACCCGTGACGCCTCGAACGCTCCCAACTCTGCGCCACTTACGCTAGCGGCCCGCCCCACGGCTGCTTGCGCCGCCGCCCGGCGCTCCACAACGTTCGCCATCGCTTCGTTCGTCGTGCGCAAACCACCCAGCAACTGCTGCGCCTTCGTCTCTGCGACCGTAAGCTGCGCTCCACGCCAGGATAGTACGCGCTCCAGACGGAACCGGAATGACTTCATTCGTGCTGCCTCATGTTGGTGGGACAGACCATCGCCTTGTGTGGTCTGTCACGCCGCCTCAAAGGGGATCCTCTGTCCCGCCTATGCCACGGGCTTCCAGCCGAGTCAGCCCTTGTCAACCGGGAAGCATCGGAGAGGGACATATTCAGAGAACTACATCCCCAGCTTCCCAGCGAGGCTACAAATCCCGCCCAGGGCTTCATCCAGCGGGACACTTGTTTCGGCCTCCTGACACAGAAACTGGAGAATCTGCGACCGCAGTTGGATTGTGCGATCCAAACGTGGGTTGGATCCGGATACGTAGGCCCCCAGTTGCACCAGATCCTCGGCCTGCTGATAAGCTGTCAGCGACTCGCGGAGAATGCGCGCTGCTTTCTTCTGATCCGGCGTGGAAAGCTGCGATTGTAGCCGGCTTACGGAGTTGAGCACATCGATGGCCGGGTAGTGCCCCGCCGCGCCCAGTTGCCGCGAAAGAACAATGTGCCCGTCCAGAATTCCGCGCACGGCGTCGCAGATGGGTTCATTAAAATCATCGCCTTCCACCAGCACCGTGAAGAAGCCCGTTATCGAGCCCTTAGGAAAGTTCCCCGCTCGTTCAAAGACCCTCGGCAGCAGATTGAAGACGGACGGCGTATAGCCCTTCTGGCTCGGCGGTTCGCCGGCGGCCAGGCCGATTTCCCGCTGCGCCATTGCAAGCCGTGTCACGGAATCCATCACCAGGAGCACGCTCGCTCCTTGGTCGCGAAAGTATTCCGCGATGGCAAGCGCCACAAAGCACGCACGTACGCGGACCGGCGCGGGGCGGTCGGAAGTGGCGCACACCACGACCGAGCGCTTCATGCCCTCCGGCCCCAGGTCGTGTTCCAGGAACGCCCTAACTTCCCGATTGCGCTCTCCAATAAGTGCGATCACCGTGACATCCGCGGAACTCTGCCGCGACATGGCCCCCAACAGGGTGCTCTTCCCGACCCCGCTGCCGCCGAAGATCCCCATGCGCTGGCCTTTACCGCAGGGCAACAGAGTGTCGATCGCACGCACTCCGGTGACCAGTTGCTCCACAATGTGTTCCCGCTCCATCGGGCTGGATGGCGGGGTATAAAGGTTGTAGAATTCCACAGGGTCGATCGCGGGATTCCCGTCCAGCGGGAGCCCGAAGCCATCGAGCACGCGGCCCAGCAAACCGGGCCCCACCGCTACCCGCGCCTCGTCGCTGCGCGCCACAATAAGGTCGCCGAGTTGTAAACCGTCCGTCTCCTCCAGCGGCATGGAGAGCACGTGGCCGTCGCGGAAGCCGATCACCTGGGTGCGTATCCCGCGGCCGGACTGAGTCTGAATTTCGCAGAAGTCGCCGATAGCCGTGGCCGGACCAAGCGATTCCACCAGCAACCCGATCAACTCCGTGACCTCGCCCGTCCATAAGGTGGGATTAACACGGCTAAGTGTTACAAAGTACGGTGTCAGATCGATTCCAGCAGCCATTAGCCCTGTCCCCTTAAGCGGTCGGTGAGTCCCCGCTCGATTTCGCGAAGTTGGGTGCCGATCGAAACGTCCAGCTTGCCCCGGCTTGTTTCAAAAATAACGCCGCCTCGCTCCTGCGCAGGGTCGGCGCTCACTTCGACGTGCGCCGCGGCCGACCGTGTGAGGCATTCCTTGAGGGCCGCCACGTGGTCCGGACACACCCGCACGCGCACCACGTCCTGCATCCGAACCTTCTCGAGACCCACCCGCACCAGACCCGCGATTACTTCCGGATCGATGTTGAGTTCGCGCTGGAGAATTCGTTGGGCGATCGCCACCGCCAGCTTTACCATGTCTGTTTCGGCCTGCGCGCGCAGCCGCGCCGGAAGCTCCGACGCCTGTTGGATCGACGCCGCAAGTCTCTGCAAAACCGGCTGCACTTCCGCCTCGGCTGCCCGTCGGACCGCGGCTTCCCCTTCACGCCGGCCTGCCTCCCGCGCTTCAGCAACCTGCCGGTTTTTCTCTGCTTCCGCCGCCCGGCGCTGCGCCAGTTGCGTGCCGGTCTCCGGCGCCTGGTCATCGCCCCCGTCCCGCGTGCTGGATTGTGGCGAGCGGCGCGCCAGCGGCGTAGTCCCGTCCATGGTGTGCCACGGCATGGGATGAGCGCCTCCGGCCGCCTCTCCCGAGATCACTTTAGAGGCCATTCGTCACACTAGACCACATATTGTTGTCCAACCGTGCCGCGTACGCTAAGCACACCTTCGTTCTCTAACTGGCGGACCACCGCGATCACCAGCTGCTGCGCCCCTTCCACATCCTTGATCTTCACTGGACCCATCGACTCCATTTCTTCCCGAATTAAATCCGCCCCGCGCGTGGACATGTTTTTCAGGAAATGATTCTTAAGCTCGTCCCCGGTTCCTTTCAAAGCCAACGTCAGGACTTTGCGATCCACCTTCGCCAACACTTCCTTCAGACTGGTCTCGTCAAGTAGCAAGAGATCGTCAAAGACAAACATCAAATGCCGGATGGTCTCGACTAAGGCGGCATCCTGCTCCTCGATGGCCGTCAGAACGTCTTTGCTGGTCACCGAATCCAGCCGGTTGAACATTTCCGCCACCGCGCGCACGCCGCCGTAAGACTCGCGGCTGAATCCTCCTAAACTGTTCAGCTTCTGCCCAATCACGACGGCGATTTTGCCAATTACCTCCGGCGAGATCTCGTCCAGGCTGGCGACGCGCAGCGCGATGTCGCCGCGCAACTCACGCGGCAGGGCGCTCAGCAGCGCCGCGGCCTGGGAAGGGTTCAGGTGTGCCAGCACCAGCGCGACCGTCTGTGGGTGCTCGTTGTGCAGAAACTTCGCAAGCTGTTCGGGGTCGGCCTTCTGGAGCGCATCGAAGGTCACCAGGTTTTCTCCGAGGCCTGAGACCAGACGGTCGATCAACCTCTTCGACGCCTCGGGTCCGAAGGCTTTGATCAGCATACTCTTGGCGTAATCCACGCCTCCGCGAGCAACGTACTCCCGCGCCGAAGTGAGCTGGTAGAACTCTTCCAGAACCGCTTCGGCGTCCTCCGGGCTCACCTTCTTTAGACGCGCCACTTCGCGGCTGACAGTTTCTACTTCATCTTCGGAAAGGTGCTTGACGATGCTGGAACTCGTCTGGTCCCCGAGCACTACCAGCAGGATCGCTGCCTTCTCGATGCCGGTCAGAACGTTGGCTCCGGTCTGGGCGTTGGCAATCATTTGTTGTGATCAGTTCCTTTCGCGAATCCACGTCTGTAGAACCTGCCCGGCAGGTGCGGCATCTTTGCTGGCGCCGTCGCGCAACTGTTTTGCCAGCACTTCCGTCTTCTTCGTCCTCACTATTGGCATCTTGATGCTGGCCAGTGCAGCCAGGTCTGCGCGCTGCTGCTCCGCATCGCGCTCTGCCATCTGTGCCTCAATCTGGTGGGTCAGGTTCGCCGCCTCGAGTCCCGCGTTCGGGGTTCCCGCCGGCAACTGCCTGGTCATCTCCATCTCCTCGGCGGGGGAACGTTTCTTGCCGCGCATTACCACAAAGGCGATGCCCGCCAGTACGATTAGCCCCACGGCGACCGAGATCGGGATCAACAGCGGCTGCTTCTTCCAGTCGTTCCACTTGACCGGTGCGTCGCTGCGCTGCGGCGCCGCGGCCGGCTCCGGAGCGGGCCCGTTTACGGTCTCCTCGAACGGGAGGCTCTCCACCGTGATCTGGTCGCCCCGCTCCTGGTTGAAGCCCACCACCGTTGACACAAGGTCCTTCACTGTTTTCATCACTTCCGGAGTCAGCGGTGTGATCACTTTACGCATCGCTTTGCCGGTGCCCTCCCAGCGAATGGTCTGGTCCAGCAGCAGCGCCACCGAAATGCGTTTGATGGCACCCTGCGGCAGCTTCATATTGCGCGTGATGCGGCTGGATTGGTAGGTGACGTTTTCCGTGCGCCGCGTGGTGGAGTTGCCGCCCGATCGGGGCGTCGAAGTGGGCCGCGGCAAATTGGATGCCGTTCCCGGAACTCCCGCGGAGGCCCCGGACCCCGTCACCTCTTCCATCTTTTGGGACTGCACCATCACGGAGCGCGCCGGATCCAGCGTCTCTTCGCTCATTTCTCCGCTGTTGATCTCGCATTCCGCCAAAACCCCCGCGCGATAACGTTCGTGTCCCAGCAGAGGGTCGAGCGTGGCGTTGATCTTCTGTAGAAGGTCGTGTTCTACCTTCTGACGATGCTCCAGCCCGGCCTCGGAAGCGGCTTCGTCCTTCGAAACCGCCGGCCGGCTGAGCAGGTTCCCTTGCATGTCCAGTATGGAAACGTCTTCCGGGCTCAGTCCTTCCACCGCGCTCCCCACTAGGTGGGAAATGGCTATCACATTGCGCGGCGAGATCTTGGCTCCCGCCCGGATCTTCACCATCACGCTCGCCTTGGCCGGCTCGCGCGATTCCAGGAACACCGAGTCTTTCGGAAAGGTGACATGCACACGGGCCTGCTCCACCTCGGAGAGCGCCATCACGGATCGTTCCAACTCGCCTTCCAGTGCCCGGCGATAGTTGATATGCTCCACAAATTCCGTGGCGCCCAGATTTGTTTTATCGAAGAGCTCGTAACCGATGCGCCCGGTCTTGGGTAGGCCCGCGGCCGCCAGTTCGAGGCGCGCCTCCGCCAGCTTTGCGGAGGGCACCAGCACCGAATCTCCCGAGGCCGACAGGCGGTAGTCCGCCCCGCCTTCTTTCAGCTTCGCCACCACTGCTGCGGAGTCTTCCGCCGCCAAGCCGGTATAGAGTGGCTTGAAGTCGGCCTCTTTCCTCCAATTCGAGAGGGAGTAGATGCCGCCCAACACCAGCAGGACCACTGCCGCCGTGATGATTTTTTGGCCTGCCGTGAGGCTCGCCAGTATTTTCCTGAACTGATCCATGAACGGTCACGTTTCGCAAACTGTAAGCCGGAGAGCGGACTACAGTTGCATCCGCATGACCTCCTGGTAGGCCGAGACAATCTTGTTCCGCACCTGCAGCCCAAGATCGAACACCAGGTCCGCGCGCTGCGTGGCCAGCGCTACCGTGTGCAGTTCCCCGTCGCCATTGAGCAGATTCTGCACGGCCTGGTTGGCCTCTTGCCGGGGTTGCTCAACGCCCTGTATGACTCTATCCATCAAGGAGGCGAAGTTTGCGGACTTACCCGCGGCCGATGCGGCCCCCACGCCGGCGTTTGGGGCGATTGGCGCGATCGGTATAGCAGATGATATGGAAAGTGACATGGGTGTTATCGCAACAGGTCGATGGAACGTTGAATCATATCTCTAACCGCGGACATCGATGCCACGTTGGCTTGATAGCCGTTGGAGGCGCTCATCAGGTCCACCATTTCCTCGGCGGGGTTCACCCGCGGATAAGCTACATAGCCATTCGCGCCCGCATCCGGATGTCCGGGCATATATCTCTGTTCCGGATCCCGCTGGTCCACCAGGATTTCCGAGACCGCCACTCCCGCTCCGCCCATCGCGGCGCTCAGCGCCGAAGCGAACGGCGAACCGGCGGCGTCCGTCTGGAACACCACGTCCTTGCGGCGGTACGGCCCGCCTTCCGGGGTGCGGGTGGTCTCCGCGTTGGCCAGGTTTTCTGTCAATAGCTCGGCGCGCGTGCGCTGTGCGGCCATACCGGAAGCGCTGATCGAGAGTGCGGAAAATAGGCTCATCCGTTTTTACCTTCGTCAATCGCGGACTTCAGTACGCGAATCTGCCCGCGCAGCAGTTGGGAGACGGCGGAGAACCGCAAAGCGTTTTCCGAAAGCAGCCGGGCTTCGCGGTCCATGCTCACATTATTGCCGTCGTTGTTCGTCTTCAGCCCCGTAACTTCGGTGGCGTGTGCCTGCCCGCCCTGTAACAAATTCTGAAACTCCGTTTGAAAGTCCACGTCCTGTGTCTTGTAGCCTGGCGTATCCACGTTGGCAACGTTGGAGGCAATCAGTTTCTGACGGACGCTCAGCAGGTCGAGGTAGCTTTCGAGGGAAGCACCGATTCCATTCAACATACGTTCGAGACAAATGCACGCCGCCCTCCAAAAATAAAATGCGGAAAACCACGGAAAATGGTCGATGTACCCTGTCGACTTTCCACCGTCGTCGAAGTCTCGTCAGTACGATCGCCTTTCGTGGACTTGTCACTCTTCTCTCCACACGCGATCGTCTATCCTGCCGTAGCTTCGGAATTAACCTTTGTCTATCCGAAACGATTTGACAAATAGGAAAGAGACCTGAATATTCCGGAAAAACCCCCTGAGTGCTCGATATGGTGTTTGTCAGAGCTCGGGGCGGCAAAGTCGCCCGGCCGGGAAAGGATTCTCCGGCTAATGAGTTATTAGGAGATAACACGAATGTCTTTTTCGATCAATACGAACATCACCTCGCTCCAGGCACAGGCCAACCTGCGCGCCAGCAGCGACTTTCAGTCCAAAACCATCAACCGCGTAACCTCCGGCCTGCGCATCGTGGATTCCGGTGACGACGCGGCCGGTCTCGCCATTGCTAATAGCTTCCGTTCCGACCAGGCGGTTCTGAACCAAGGTATCCGCAATGCCAACGACGGTTTGTCCACGTTGCAGACCATCGATGGCGGCATGAACAACATTGCCTTGCTGCTCGATCGCGCTCGTACTCTGGCTACTCAGTCGGCCTCCGGCACGTTTACCGGCGACCGCACCCTGCTGAACAGCGAGTTCAGTAGTGTCTTGACGGAAATCAATCGCCAGGCCCAGGCGGTCGGCATGAACCAGGGCGGGGAGTTTGCGAAGGCCCTCACCACATACATCGGCGGCGGCAAGGACTCAACCGGCAGCTCTGCCAACTCGGCCGCAACCACGAATGGAACTGTCGGTGTCGACCTCAGTGGGGCAGCCGTTGACGCCAGGTCGCTCGGGCTCGCCACTTTCCAAACCACCGCTCCCACCACCGCGCCCGTCCTCAGCACGATAGTCGCCAGCGCCACTCAGCACTTCGTCTTCTCCGGCGCGGGCTTCTCCGGCGCAAATGCCATCACCGTTACCGCCAGCGGTATGAACACTGCCTCCACAATGGCCGACGTGGTCACCAAGATTAACGCCGGCATCGCGACGGCAGCCGCCCAGGTTGGCGCTCCCGCCGCGGCGTTTAAGGCCGCGGGTGTTGTCGCCAGTCTCTCGTCCGATGGAAAAAGCATCGTCTTCGGCTCGGCTAACGCGCAGTTCTCTGTGGCTGCCGACGCAACCGGCACCGCCGCTGTGGAAAACATTCTAGGCACGACCATCGTGGGACAGGCTGTCAGCGCCGCGGGCGCCCAATCCGCCACTCTCGGGTGGGGTGCGGACCAGATCGCCGGCGATACGCAGCAGTTAATCCTTACCACGACCGATGCGACCGGAAACCAGGTTTCCCAACAGATCAACCTCACGTTTGGCAACGGAGCGACTAAGGACGCGGCGATCGCGACCATCAATACCGCGCTCCAGACCGCTGGTGGTAACCTCGGCAAACTCGTGGCCGTCGACGAAGATACCCTTCACGGAACCAATACTGGTTCCATCAGGATCCTGGGCCCGCAGAACTTCCAGGTCTTGATTGGAACCCAGGGCCAGACCGCGGGTTCGGGCGTGAACAACGGCATTGGCGCTGGACTCCAAGCCCAGAATGTGTCCGTAACTTCCGCTTCCTCGGGCAGCGCTGGCGCCGTGGACATCACGACCGCGTCGAATGCCCAACAGGCTGTCAACGCGCTGTCGAACGCGGTTTTAACACTTGGCGCCGCCCAGGCCGCGGTCGGCAAGGGTGAGAACAACTTCAACTACGCCATGAACCTGGCGCAGTCGCAGTCCACCAACATGGCCGCCGCCGAATCGCGCATCCGTGATGCCGATCTGGCCACCGAAGCCGCCAACCTGACCAAAGCGCAGATCCTGGTCCAGGCCGGCACCGCCGCCCTCGCCCAGGCCAACTCCGCTCCTCAGGCCATCCTGTCCCTGCTGAAATAGTTAGTTAGCTCGTGTTACGAACCTAAGCCGCGGCATCCGGACACTTAGTCCGGCAGCCGCGGCCTTTTTTGCGTTGGTAGGACAGACCATCGCCTTGCGTGGTCTGTCATGCTTCTAGTGGTCTGCGGCAAGCAGATCAACGATTATCCAGCACGGCGCGGGCGCGCTTGACCTTTTCCAGAACATCGGATGCCTTGGCGGTCCAGACAAATGGCTTCGGGTTGTCGTTGTGCTTGTCGATGTAGTCGCCGATGGCCATGATCAGTTCCTCGACATCGCGGAATATGCCGCGGCGGAGCCTCTGCTCGGTGAGGTCACGGAAGAAACGCTCGACCATGTTGAGCCACGAGCCGCTGGTCGGCGTGAAGTATCGTGGAAGCGCGGATAACGGGCCAGCCACTTCTGCTTGGCATTGCTGGGCTTCTCTTGCGTCGTTTTCCGGACCACTTCCTGGATCTTGGCCGGCGTGATTGTCGAGGGTCTTCCCGGTCGTGGCGCATCTTTGTCCAGGGCCGCCAACCCGCCGTCCAGAAACCGGTTCCGCCAGCGGGCTGCCTTCTCCGGCATGATTCTCAATTTGGCGGCAATCTGCTTATCTTGCATTCCACCCGCAGCCAGCAAGACAATCCGCGCTCGCTCCGGGGAACTTGGGAGGTCGAAGTCGCGGCGAAACACGAAAGTGCTAGTACATAATAAGTATAACAAGTGAATTGGGTTGACCACTGTGTTGAATATTAGGTAATATTGCCACGGTAGGTCCGAGTGCGGAGATCCGGGCTAGGTTGCCTGGCAGCTACATAAAGTGCGCTTCGTTCCGCAGGCTTGGTTGAGGTTAGATGTGGCTAGACTCTTGATCGTCGACGATCACCCGCTAGTGAGGCGAGGTATCGTCGAAGTGCTGGCGGAAGCCTTTCCGGGCGGCCAGATTTCCGAAGCGAGCGATGGAGCGGAAGCCTTGCGGGCGGTTAGCGACGGGGCGTGGGATCTGGTTGTCTTGGATCTGTCTTTGCCGGGAAGGACCGGGCT
>OBLU010000957.1_pt1 | contig 26826 bp, 23 predicted proteins | sample 1518681 | NCBI WGS metagenome assembly OBLU01 (sample SAMEA3539304, study PRJEB22396) | soil metagenome | biome: tundra; feature: field; material: soil | place: USA | collected 2010-05 | depth 0.15 m
GTGGGAAACGGCGTCGCAGCTGGCGCAGCCTGGTACGTCCTGCGTGAACACGTCGGACAGAACAAGAGGGACCTGCCCAAACGTGTCGCCTCCGCGATCCTGGATGCGGACCCGAACCCGTGCCCTGACGCTCTGTCGCCAGCCGCTTACGCGTTCGAGGACCACCTCCTCGAGGAGAAGGTCGCTACTCTCGCGAGCTAACCTATTTGGGTGGCCAAGAAGTGGGTGAGTACAGCCGCCGGCAAGCACCTCTCGGGCCGCGTGCGGGAGAGCACGGCCCCTGAGGTCGCCCTCCGCAAGGCACTCCATGCGGCCGGTGCCAGGTTCCGCCTTCACCGTCATTTAGCCAAGGGCTGTACTCCGGACATTGTTCTTCCCAGCCGGCACCTGGCCATTTTCGTCGACGGGTGCTTCTGGCACGGGTGCCCGATACACGGTCGGAAGACTCTGTGGACCGGGCCGAACGCCGAGCTCTGGGCAGACAAGATGCAGCGGAACCGCGGACGCGACGAGCGCTCAACACAGCTGGCCCAAGACCTAGGTTGGATCGTGGTGCGTACCTGGGAATGCGAAGTACGCAGTTCTCCAGCTGCCGTCGCGGCTCAGCTACTGCAAACGACCTGACCGACGCACTCAACGCAACCGGGCGCCAGGCAGGATGTCATGCTCGGGTCGTCTGGCGGCCGGTATCTGACTGAGCTAACTTCCCCTTCATGACGTCTCCGCAAGACGACTCTGGCAGCCAGCTCTCGCGCCTTTCGACCTCTGAGCCGGAGTTCCTGGCAGCCCGGAGCAAACTCGAGGCCGTCAGCCGCATCAGCGCGACGACCCACAGCCCGCCAGAGACCCTCGGTCCGGGCAGCAAAGAGCGCAAGTCAGTCCTGGTCAACCTCGCCGCCGGCCTTCACATCTCGGTGAACACAAAAGCAGACAAGCCTGGTCTCGGTGAACAGATCGCGCGCAGCCTGCACGTGGGTTGGGACACGGAGTGCTGGTCAACTGGCCAGACGATCACCCTTGTCGGCCTCAACCAGCTCCTTGAAGGTGCGGAGCGCGAGGTCAGACGTCGAGAAGCTCAGGCGCCGTCCGTCGTCTCGTTCGTGCCGGCGAGAAGCAAGCTCGAGGCGGTCGCACGGATCAGCGCACTGACCGATGCACAACCAGAGACGCTCGGACCAGGAAGCAAGGAACGCAAGTCTGCGCTGGTCAACCTCGCGACAGGTTTGGGCCTCACGATCGACTTCCGGAAGAACAAGCCTGAGGTCGGTGCCCAGATTGCCAACGAGTTGGGCACGACATGGGAGCCAAGCTGCTGGTCCACCGGCAACACAATCACACTGATCGGCCTCAATCGGCTCCTCGAGGCCGGTCAAAGCGAGGTCGAACGGCGTCACGGAACTCTCCTGGGCGGCTTCTTCCGCACGGCTTGCGAGGAGGCAGCCGCCATCATTGAAGCGCTAGCACTCGTGATCCCGAGGCACATGGAAGGGCGCAGCTGCGTCGGCCGAATGCTCGAGGCTGAGTACTCCCAGTGGGCTCAGGACGAGTGGGCTGCGTTCTTCTTCGAGTTCGTAGGGCTCCCCGCCCTGGTCAACGCCTTTTCGGGTGGACCCGTGGTCTTCGAGAATACGATCTTCGACTACAGCTTGCGCCAGGTCTGGGATCTCAAGCTCCATGCTGCAGCGAGAGACGCGGCACCCTTGAATGCGATGCATGCGATCGATGCATGTTTGGACGCCGGCAGAGGTCTGGGGTTCATCGTCCTCTCGGGAGACACCGAATACGACAAAGGCGAGTTCCGTCAGTGGCTACGCGAACTACGGGTCACTCAAGGAAAGAAGGCGGCCCCGCGGAATGCGCCACCTAGCTACGTGCGAAAGTCCAAGGCCAACTTCAATCCGACAAAGATCGAGGCGTTCTTCTTCGCTAACGGCGAGGCACTCGAGAGGGCACGCAACTCCGGCGTGCTGACCGTCATGCACCAGGGCAAGCAAGCGTCCGGGGCCGAACGCAGACCGAAATATGGACTCAACCTCGCCAAAGCCCGCGCAGCCGGTTTGGCTCTCGCTACAAAGATTCTTACCGGCTGATTCCGACGCCTCAGCTGTGGTCAGTTGTCGCTTCTCCTGGAGACCATTGCATCACCACAACGAGATCCGCGATTCGGACATGCTCGGTGGTGACGGTCTTCTCGTTGTCGGTCAACAGGTACGTGGGCGCCCCACCCAGGCGGCGCAGCGTCACGTCCAGGGCCGCCATCACGCTCGGGGAGGTCTTGTCCCGGATCGCCAACACCACCCGGAACCGCGACCACGCCAGCCACGCACAGAACAACGTCGTCTTGACCCCGTCGATGACCGGTCCGTCACCGAAATCGTATTGGGCCCACTGGCCAGGTTCGGTGACCCACGGGCGGTGCACCCGCACCCGGCCCAGGCGGTAGTTCTTCTTCACCGCGGCGACCGCCCGGCGGGTCGTCCGCTCCGAACCGGTGAAGCCGACCGCGACGAGCTTGTCGTGGGCGACGTCGGCGCGGACTTTGCCGTTGGAGCGCTCGACCCACTCCTCGACCTTGGGCAGGAACTCATCAATCAACATCGGCCGCCTCACCCCGCAAACAGCCAGGCCGCTATCTCGGACCGCGACGTACCGGGCGACGGTGTGATGTGAGACCCCGGCGAGCTCGCCGGCAACACGCAACGACCCGGTCAAATCAAACGCATCTAACATATTCATGATCTCCTCGGCAGACTTCACGGTGTCCCTCCTGGGGGCGGTAGGCGCTTCAGCACCGCTAACCGCACCCCAGGAGGGGCCTCAACCGCGGGACGCGGCGAGGCAGACGGAATCGTGTCGGGCAGATCTCATGGCCGTCAGCGGGCAGTTTTCATGTCCGCCACCGGGCAGCTTCGTGGCCGTCTCCGGGCAGTTTGTCGTGTCCGCTGTCACTCCAGTGAAGACCAGTGCGCCATCTGTGGTCGGGGTGAACTTGGCGAAGTGATCCTTGAGGTACGGCACTACGAGCGCTGGAACGCTCACGGTGCGCACCCCAGCTCGGGATTTTGTTGGCCCCACCACGAGGATCGATCCGTTTACCTCGCTGTAGGCCTTGGTCACGCTGACTGTCCGGGCATCTAGGTCGAGATCGTCTCGCTGTAAGGCGATGGCCTCCCCCCACCGGTGGGGCGAGACATGCAAGACGCTCGGGTTCCCAGGACTGCATTTCCATGATCTGCGGCACACCGGCAACACACTGGCGCAGACCGGCACCAGCCTCCGTGACCTAATGACGCGAATGGGCCATGACAGCCCTCGCGCAGCGCTGATCTACCAGCATGCAAGCTCTGGTGCTGACCGTGCGATAGCCGACGCTCTTGACCTACTTATTACGGCGACGACGGAGAGGCTTCCAGACCAGGCCGACTGCGAGCACGACCATGGCAACGAGGGGGCCGACCCTAGTGCTCATCTAGCCAGCTAGTAGCACGCAGGTGGCACGTTGGGTTTGGCATGGCCACGAGTGAGGGCGGCCAGGTCAGAGGATTATGCCTCTGACCTGGCCATTGACCTGGGTGGAGACACGGGGAATCGAACCCCGGACCTCCTGCTTGCAAAGCAGGCGCTCTACCAATTGAGCTATGTCCCCGAGGGCGTCTCGTTGTAATGGTCCAGCCTGGGCTGTCGTTCAGCTGAGCTAAAGCAGCCTAGACCTTGTCCGTCGCCTCGGCCCAGAGGTCCTGCTCGGCCTGCTGGTCCTTGAACTTCTTCTGGATGGCGAGGGCGCCGGCAACGGCGGCGATCAGCAACAGGATCTTCTTCATGACCGATGCTCCTTCGTACAGCTCATCGTGCAGTCGTGAAACTCGTGCAAAACCATTGTGCCGCTCATCGCCGGTCACTGGAAGACAAGGAGAAGGTAGTGGGCCTAAGAGGACTTGAACCTCTGACCTCTTCCTTATCAGGGAAGCGCTCTAACCGTCTGAGCTATAGGCCCGTTCGCCATCTCCCGCTAGCCAGGACCCTCAAGTCACGAGTCACAGGCGCGCGACGCATGACGTTACCTCACCCTTGTCGTCCCCTGCAAAACGGCCCCCGATGCACCGCTGACTTGCGCGGGGATGCCGGGCTTCAGTCGTCCGTCAGGGTGATCTGCAGACCGCCGACAAGGCTTGAGCAGACGTTGTACAGGAACGCGCCCAGTGTCGAGATCGCAGTCACCAAGATGACGTCGATAACCGCGATGACGATCGTCAGCGACACCACGCGACCGAGCCCGATGTAGTTCATGAGATCGAACTTCGGGCCGCTTGTGGTATTCAGGACGCTGTCCACGGTGCGGTTCATGTCTGTGAAGACACCCATGCTGGACAAGATGAGCCACAGGGCCGCGATCATGACGACCCCTGCGATGCCGACGGCAACCGACAGTAGGAATGACAGCTTCATTGCCGTCCATGGGTCGACGCGCGAGACACTGAGCTTGACCCGACGCGGTACGGAAACCGGGTCTCGTCCGGGCGTCACCGCACCTCTGGCCGTCTGGACAGGCTCCGGTGGACCGTCAGCGCGTAGTGCAGTGCCGGCCTGGCCAAGACTGCTCACTCGCTGCCTCCCGCATTGTCGTCCACATTCTCATCCGTGTTGGGATCAAACGTTACGCTACCAACCGCCGGTGCGTCTTCAGACGCGCTAACCGCCAGTATTGGGCCATCTAGGTCAGCTGTCACGGCCGGGCCCGGCTCTCCAGTATCCACAACACTGCCGAGCACAACCTCGATACCTCGATCAGCGTTGCGTGCCACCGCAACGATCGCATCATGCTTGTCCGGAGCGGCGAACTGAACGCCCATCGTGTTGCGGCCGGTCCGCCGCACCTCGTCGACCCGGGAGCGGACGATCTTGCCCTTCTCCATCACGACCATGACCTCATCCTCACCATCGACGGTGAGCGCGCCGACCAGGTCACCGCCCCTCTCGGAGAGCTGGGCGACCCTGACACCCAGGATGCCCCTGCCCTTAGCGGTGTAGTCCGATGCGAGAGAACGCTTGGCCAGTCCGTTCTCGAACACCACGAACACATCTGGGTCGGAGCCGTTCACGATGACACTCATCGAGAGAAGGTGGTCTCCGGGGCGGAACTTCATGCCGGTCACGCCGCTGGTGGAGCGACCCATCGGACGCAATGTCGTGTCGTCGGCGGTGAACCGGACCGACTGGCCCTTGACCGATACGAGCAACAGATCATCGACCGCCGAGGCGACCCCCACACCGACCAGCTCGTCGCCGTCGCGCAGGTTGACCGCGATGAGGCCACCCGATCGGTTGGAGTCGTACTCCGACAGGCGCGTCTTCTTGACCAGGCCCTTGCGGGTCGCGAGCACCAGGTAGGGGTCGGTGACATAGTCACGAAGGGCCAGAACCTGCGCGATCTGCTCGCCCGGCTGGAAGGCCAGAAGGTTGGCGACGTGCTGACCCTTGGAGTCACGACCGGCCTCGGGGAGCTCGTAGGACTTCGCGCGGTAGACCCGGCCGAGATTGGTGAAGAACAACAGCCAGTGGTGGGTTGTCGTGATGAAGAAGTGCTCCACGATGTCGTCACCGCGCAACGAAGCGCCCTTGACACCTTTGCCGCCTCGATGCTGAGAGCGGTACAGGTCGACCTTTGTGCGCTTGGCATAGCCTCCTCGGGTGATCGTGACGACCACGTCCTGCTGGGGAATGAGGTCCTCCATGGACATGTCCCCGTCGAAGGGCACGACCTTGGTCCGGCGATCGTCGCCGTACTTGGCCACGATCTCGGCGAGCTCCTCACTGACGATCGTGCGCTGGCGCTGGGGTGAGGCCAAGATCGCGGTGAACTCATCGATCATGGCCTGCAGCTCATCGTGACGGTCGATCAGCTTCTGCCGCTCGAGAGCGGCCAGACGGCGCAGCTGCATGTTGAGGATCGCCTGGGCCTGCAGCTCGTCGATGCCGAGCAGCTGAATCAGCCCGTCGCGCGCCACCTCGACCGTAGCCGAGGCGCGGATCAAAGAGATGACCTCATCCAGGGCGTCCAGGGCCTTGAGCAGCCCGCGAAGGATGTGGGCCTCCTCCTCGGCCTTGCGCAGCCGGAACGCCGTCCGCCTGCGGATGACGTCCATCTGGTGCTCGACCCAGTGACGGATGAACGCGCTCAGCGGCAAGGTACGAGGCACACCGTCAACCAGGGCGAGCATGTTGGCACCGAACGTGGTCTGCAGCTGGGTATGTTTGTAGAGGTTGTTGAGTACCACCTTGGCTACGGCATCGCGCTTGAGCACGATCACCAGCCGCTGGCCGGTTCGCCCTGAGGTCTCGTCCCGGATGTCAGCGATCCCAGCCAGGCGGCCCTCTTTCACCAGCTCGGCGATCTTCTGCGCGAGACTGTCCGGGTTGACCTGGTACGGCAGCTCGGTCACGACCAGGCAGATGCGGTTCTGGATCTCCTCGACCTCGACCACAGCGCGCATGATGATCGAACCGCGCCCGGTGCGATAGGCGTCCTCGATGCCCTTTCGTCCCAGGATCAGCGCGCCGGTGGGGAAGTCCGGTCCCTGAATCTGTGTCATCAGGTACGCGAGCAACTCCTCGCGGGGAGCCTCAGGGTTCTGCAGGAACCACTGGACACCGGTGGCGACCTCACGCAGGTTGTGTGGCGGAATCTGGGTGGCCATGCCCACCGCGATACCGGCTGAGCCATTAACCAGCAGGTTCGGGAAGCGACTCGGTAGAACCGTTGGCTCCTGGGTCTTGCCGTCGTAGTTGTCCTTGAAGTCAACTGTGTCCTGGTCGATGTCGCGAACCATCTCCATGGCAAGTGCCGCCATCCGGCACTCGGTGTATCGCGGCGCGGCAGCTGGGTCGTCACCTGGTGAACCGAAGTTGCCCTGCCCGTCGACCAGCGGATAGCGCAGCGACCAGTCCTGCACCAACCGCACCAACGCGTCATAGATCGAGGCATCGCCATGAGGGTGGTACTGACCCATGACCTCACCGACAACGCGTGAGCACTTGTTGTAGCCGCGGTCCGGTCGGTAGCCCCCGTCATACATCGCATAGACAACGCGGCGGTGCACGGGCTTCATGCCGTCACGCACGTCCGGCAGTGCCCGACTGACGATGACCGTCATCGCATAGTCGATGTAGCTGCGCTGCATCTCCAGGTTGATGTCGACCGGCTCGATGCGGTCGGTCTCAATGATCGGCGGCTGCTCAGTCACGCGCTGTCCTTACTTTCTGGTGCATTCTCAGTCTGTATGACGCAAAGCCCGCGGCGCGGGTTGGCCCTAGATGTCAAGGAAGCGGACGTCGCGGGCGTTGCGCTGGATAAAGCTGCGTCGGCTCTCCACGTCCTCGCCCATCAGAATCGCAAAGATCTCGTCCGCGGCCGCAGCGTCGTCGAGGGTGACCTGGAGCAGGATGCGGTGATGGGGGTCCATCGTGGTTTCCCATAGCTCCTGGTAGTCCATCTCACCCAGGCCCTTGTAGCGCTGGATGCCGGCCTCCTTGGGCAACCGCCATCCGTGGCCCTGGCCCGCCACGAGCATGACGTCGCGCTCACGGTCGGAGTACGCATACTCGTGCGGGTGGTTGCTCCACTTGAGACGGTAGAGCGGCGGCTGAGCGAGATAGACGTAGCCGGCCTCGATCAGCGGGCGCATGAAGCGGAACAGCAGCGTCAGCAACAGCGTCCGAATATGCAGGCCGTCGACATCGGCATCTGCCATCAGCACGATCTTGTGATAGCGAGCCTTGGCAAGGTCAAAGTCCTCGCCGATGCCGGTGCCAAAGCCGGAGATAAGAGCCTGGACCTCGTTGTTCGCCAGAACCTTGTCGATCCGAGCCTTCTCGACGTTAAGGATCTTGCCCCGGATCGGCAGGATCGCCTGGTTGTGCGGGTTGCGGCCTCTGACCGCTGAACCACCGGCCGAGTCGCCCTCGACGATGAAGACCTCACTGATGGTGGGATCGCTGCTCTGGCAGTCGCGCAGCTTGCCTGGTAGACCCCCGGACTCCAGCAAACCCTTGCGACGAGTGGCCTCACGAGCCTTGCGTGCCGCCATCCGAGCCGCTGCCGCCTGGACGGACTTACGGACAATGTCGCGGCCCTCAGTCGGGTGGGCACTCAGCCAGTGGCCAAGCTCGTCGGTCATGGCCCGCTGGACGAATCCCTTGACCTCAGAGTTACCGAGCTTGGTCTTGGTCTGGCCTTCGAACTGCGGCTCGCCAAGCTTGACTGAGATGACCGCGGTCAGTCCCTCACGGATGTCATCGCCGGTAAGGTTGTCGTCCTTGTCCTTGAGCAGCTTCTGGCCTCGGGCGAAGTCGTTGACCAGTTTTGTCATCGCGGCCCGAAAGCCCTCTTCGTGCGTACCACCTTCGTGGGTGTTGATGGTATTGGCGTATGTATGAACCGACTCGGAGTACGCACTGGTCCACTGCAACGCAACCTCGAGGGACATGTGTTTCGTCTTGTCCTCGAGCTCGAAGGAGATGACCTCGGGGTGCACCGGCTCGGAACGCTTAGAAGAGACAAGGTGCTTGACGTAGTCGACAAGGCCGTCCTCATAGCGGTAGGCGACCGTGCGCGGTTTGACCGGTTTGACGTCGGCTTCAACCTCATCCAGTTCCTCAGCCGAGTCGGCGTCCCCGGCCGCCTCGATGGCCCGAGGACGTTCGTCGGTCAACGTGATGGTCAGACCCTTGTTCAGGAACGCCATCTGCTGAAACCGGGCACGTAGTGTCTCGTACTCATAAGTGGTGGTCTCGAAGATGTCGGGGCTGGCCCAGAAGGTAACCGTGGTTCCGGTCTCGTCGGTGACCTCATCCTTGGACAGGTCGGCTGCGGGCACCCCCACCAGGAAGGTCTGGCGGAACACATGGCCGAGTTGGCGGACCTCGACCTCAACCTTGTCCGAGAGCGCGTTAACCACGGAGATACCAACTCCGTGCAGCCCACCTGAGACCGAGTAGCCGGCGCCGCCGAACTTACCCCCGGCGTGCAGTTGCGTCAGCACAACCTCGACGGCCGGCTTGCCCTCCCCAATCATGACGTCCGTCGGGATGCCACGGCCGTTGTCCACGACCTTGACCCCCCCATCAGGCTGCAAGGTGACCTCGATGTGGTCGGCATAGCCGGCCAGCGCCTCATCGATGGAGTTGTCGACGACCTCCCAGACCAGGTGGTGCAGCCCACGCTCACCCGTGGAGCCGATGTACATGCTGGGACGCTTACGGACCGCCTCGAGACCTTCAAGGACAGTGATGGCACTCGCGTCGTAAGCCGGTCCGTCTGGTCTGAGTGCTTTCGCCGTTGATGGGACCTCAGCGCCGGGCACGTTCTCTGGGCTGACCTCGGACACGGTGCTCCTTTTGGCTTTCCTACAGTTGTCCAGTGGTCCGTACGGCCCGGGAACCTGCATCGCGGGACTTGTCGGCCAAGGTCGGGCAGTGGAAGCGGCCACACCAGACGTCAGGAGTTCCCCGGAGGCCTCCGTGATGTTTCACGTGAAGCAAACCCCGGGCACCTCGTCAGGTAGGCCGCCGAATCTTGTCCAGTCTACCCGTCGGCACTGACAAGAAAGTGCTCAGGAGGCCCGTTAGCGCCATTTTCCGGCAAAGAGGTGCCCAGTTCCTACTCCCCCTACGTGACTGGGTCTCTCACCGCCCGCAGATGGCCGCTATGTGTGACATCCCATCACGGGTCATCCGTATGTATCGCGCGGACCAGGTCCCGTCGACTTTCGCAGGCCCCGGGACCATGACGGGGCGCTCGGGCCCTGGACCCGAAGCTCGGTGACCGCATCCTTTCCGACCTCGGTCTCGAGCCGCGCCAGAATCGTCGACGACATCAGCCGAAGCTGGGTGGCCCAGGCTGTCGATTCCGCCCGCACGCTCAGGACTCCATCGCTGAACGTCACGGGTACGCAGTGTGCTGCCACCTCGTGACCAACGATCGCCGGCCACCGACCCATAACTGAGCCGATGGCCACGTCAATGTTCCATCCGCGATCGAGCAGCAGCCGGTCCAGTTGGTCACCAAGCAACGACGGGTCGCGGCCGTCATGTCCCGAGGCAGCCGCAGTGGCTCTTTGGGCGTTGGGGTTTCGTTTGCGCCTCGGTCTGCTGCCCGGTCGCAGACCCTTGGCCTGGGCAGCTTCACGCGCCCGCGCCAGCGCGGATGCCGCCGCTGTGTCTGCGGTGTCCGCCGGTACATGGTTGCTCGCCTCAACAGCCGGCGGCGCGGCATCCGGTGCATCGTCAATCGGTGCATCGTCAATCGGTGCATCGTCAATCGGCACGGACCACCTGCCCCAGGGTCACCCGATAGGTCGTTCCAGAGTCTGACAGAGTGGCGGGCACGTCGCCTGGGAAGGCAGCAGTGATCAGTACCTGCTCACAGTCGGCGATCAGCATGGCCAGCCTTTCACGGCGACCCGAGTCGAGCTCGGCGAACACGTCGTCCAGAATCAGCACCGGGTCCTCGCCAAGGTCGTGCCGCAACAGCTGGTATGCCGCCAGCCGCAGCCCCAGTGCATAGGACCAGGCCTCGCCGTGGCTCGCATAGCCCTTCGCTGGCAGTGAGCCCAGGGTCAGTACCACATCATCGCGATGGGGTCCGACCAGGGAGATGCCGCGCTCGATCTCGTTGACCCGGACCGCCTCGAGAGAGGCCAACAGCTCATCATGCAGCTCCTGCAACTCAGGAACCACGCCTGCCGCGATTGCGGCGGACGTTTCCTCGCGCAGGGAAGACCTATAAGCAATACGTGCATCGGACTGGGCCGCACTGACCTCGTCATAGGCCTTGGTGAGATAAGGGGTGAGGTCACGCATCAGCCGCAGCCGGGCATACAACAGCTGGGCGCCGACCTTGGCAAGGTGGCTGTTCCACACATCAAGGGTGCGCAGCGCACTCTCGCTCGGATCCACATCCTTATCCACAGAATCTGTGGATAAGGATGTGGATCCGATGTGAGGACGGCGAACACCGCGCCGCAGCACCGGAGCTGCGGACTTCAACAGGGCGTTGCGCTGTTTGAGCACCTTGTCGTATTCGGACCGGATACCCGCCCATCGAGGCTGACGAGCCACGAGCAGCTCGTCCAGGAACCGGCGGCGTTCGGAGGGATCGCCCTTGACCAGGCCCAGGTCCTCAGGGGCGAACAGCACCGTGCGCAAGGTTCCCAGGACCTCGCGTGGGTGAGCCGCTGCCGAGTGGTTGACACGAGCCCTGTTTCGGCCGCTGGCACGTCCGGTGTTGATCTCAAGTTCGATCAAGGTCTCGCGGCCATCACGGATGACCACACCGCGCACTATCGCTTGCTGGGTACCGGCACGAACCAGCGGCGCGTCGGTGGCCACCCGATGTGAGCCGAGCGTCGCCAGATAGCCGGCCGCCTCGACCAGATTCGTCTTGCCCTGGCCATTGAGCCCGATCAGAGTGGTGACCCCTGGTGCCAACGGCAGCTCGGCGCTGGGGTAGCTCCGAAAGTCCGTGACGCTCAGATGCCTCAGGTGCACGATGGCCAGAGGTCAGTGATCGGTCAGGACACCGGACTCGCCGGCTTTGGTCACTGCGTGTCCACCGAACTGGTTGCGTAGCGCGGCCACGGCCTTCATCTGGGGGGAGTCGTCCTGGCGCGAGGAGAACCGAGCAAACAATGAGGCTGTGATGACCGGCATCGGCACAGCGTGGGCGATGCCCTCTTCCACCGTCCAGCGGCCCTCACCCGAGTCGTTGACATAGCCCCGGATCTGGCCAAGGTCGTGGTCCTCCTCGAGTGCCTTGACCATAAGGTCGAGCAACCAGGAACGCACGACGGTCCCACGGGTCCATGCCTTGAAGCTACCCGGGACATCCTTGACGGTCTCCTTGGCCAAAAGCAGCTCGAAGCCCTCGGCATAGGCCTGCATGAGGCCGTACTCAATGCCGTTGTGGACCATCTTGACGTAGTGCCCAGAACCGACCTCGCCTGCGTGGACGAAGCCCTCGTCGCGCGGGCCCTGCGGGCGAAGGGCGTCAAAGATCGGCATCACCATCTCGACGTGCGTGGCCTCACCGCCACACATCAGGCCATACCCGTTCTCCTGGCCCCACACGCCACCGCTGATACCACAGTCGACAAACCCGATCCCCTTGGCCTTGAGCTCTTGTGCGTGCACGATGTCGTCGGTGAACTTGCTGTTGCCCCCATCCACGAGTAGGTCCCCCTCGGAGAGAAGGTCCCCCAAGGCGGTGATGGTCTGAGCGGTCGCAGCACCGGCGGGCACCATGACGATCACAATGCGAGGGGTGGGCAGTGCGGCTACCAACTCTTCGAGGCTCGTGACGTCGCGGCTGGGCGAGGTTCGGCTGTACCCGGTGACCTCATGACCCGCGCTGCGAATCCGAGCGCGCATGTTGGCACCCATCTTGCCGAGGCCAACGAGTCCAATGTGCATGGCATAGCTCCTGTTGCAGTACCTGGGCCGCAGCAAGTGCAGCCGTGAATGTGGCTTTTCCGTGAGGTGGCTTGTTAGCTGGCGAAGCGGACGGGCATCAAGACGTAGCGGTAGGACGTGTCAGCAGGCCCGTCGAGCTCGGCCTGACCGGAGAGCACCGCTGGACGACTGCTCTGGGTGAACGACAGCCGGCTGTAGGTGGTCCCTACCGCTCCCAGCCCGTCCAGCAGGAACTGCGGGTTGAACGCGATCTCGATTTCCGGTCCGGTAAGCACCGCCTCGACCGCCTCGCTGGCCTGGGCCCCGTCGCCGGTGCCGGCCTCGATGGTGACCTGGCCGTCGCTGAAGCGCAAGCGGACCGGGGTGTTGCGTTCAGCAACCAGAGCGACGCGCTTGACCGCCTCGACAAGAAGCGCTGTCTCGATCACCGACTCGGTGTCTGCGCTGGAGGGGAAGATGGAGGTGACTTTCGGGTACTCGCCATCGAGTAGGCGGGTGGTCGCGAGACGCTGCCCGGCCTCAAAACCGATCAGCCCCTCGCCTGTGGCTGCGCTGCCGAGGTGGATCTCAATCGAGCCCAGGGCGCCCAGGGCCCTGGCTGTGTCGAACAGGGTCCTGGCCGGCACCAGAGCGACATGGCTGGCGTCTGTGGCCGCAGGGTTCCAAGTCAGCTCACGCATCGCCAGGCGGTAGCGGTCAGTCGCCAGAAGGGTGATCTTGTCACCCTCGATCTCGACCCGCACACCGGTCAGGATGGGCAAAGTATCGCCTCGGTCGGCGGCGATTGAGACCTGGGCCACAGCCTGGGTGAAGGCGTCACCAGCAATGGTGCCACTGGCCGCCGGGGCTGTGGGCAGGGTGGGGTAGTCGTCGGCCGGCATCATCAACAGGCTGAAGCGGGTTGAACCGCAGGTGACCTGAACCTTGGTGCCCTCGGTGACCACGTCGATGGGTCGGGCCGGTAGGTTGCGGGAGATATCAGCCAGGAGCCGTCCGAGCACCAGGACCGTCCCGGATTCTCCTACCTCGGCGGCGACCGTGATCTTGGCCGAGACCTCATAGTCAAAAGCCGACAACGTGAGAGTTCCCTGGTCATTGGCTTCGATCAGGACGCCCGCCAGCACAGGTACCGGAGGATGGCTTGGTAGTCCTCGAGCGACCCATGTCACAGCCTCTGCAAGAACATCGCGTTCAACCCGAAACTTCATCGGTAACCCGCCCTTCGACGTACATGGGTGCTGACAGCGATACGGCTGCGCTTTGAACAGAGGCGCGGATCGACCCTAGTGCCAGGAGGTCTGTCAGCCAACATTTGGCTGGAGTTCCTCAGGTTTTGTGACGGGGCATCAACGAGGTTGATCGGGAGCCGTTCGTCCCCAGGTACTCGGAGCGGATCTATTTCTCTGAAGGTCTCATCATCGTCATAGGGCCTGTGGATTCTGTGGATAAGCCACATCGTTGCAGGTGCCACGGCTGAAGACGGGTGGATGACTCGTGGATAGGATCTCGGCACTGCACCGCAATCGTGTGGATGAGTTCCAGTTGTCCACAGGGCACTCCTGGCGAGAGTGTGGTTACCAACAGCACCAGAGGCCGTCATCCACATGTTTTCCTCCTTGAGTTCACAGCCGGTTGGGGGTTTCCGGGAGGAAACGTCCACAGAGTTATCCCCAGGCTGTGGACGATACGGGTCCCGGAGGCGTGGACGGCTGGTCATGAGCCGATGGTTAGGCCACAGGGCTGTGCATGACTGTGTGGACGAACCTCTTGGGTCCCTAACGAGACTGGTTACGGATCCGGTTGGTCAGCTCGGTGACCTGGTTGTAGGTTGCGCGGCGTTCGCCCATCAGTTGACGAATCTTGCGGTCGGCGTGCATGACGGTGGTGTGGTCGCGCCCGCCGAACAACTGTCCGATCTTAGGTAGGGACAGCTCGGTGAGCTCGCGGCACAGGTACATCGCGATCTGCCTGGCGGTGACCAGGACCCTGGAGCGTGACGCGCCACACAGGTCCTCCATGGTCAGGCCGAAGTAGGCCGCGGTCTGGGCCATGATCGTTGCGGACGTGATCTGGCTGCTTTGGTCCTGCGGGAAGAGGTCCTTGAGCACGATCTCTGCCAGGTTGAGGTCTACGAACTGCCTGTTGAGGCTGGCGAACGCTGTGACCCGGATGAGTGCGCCCTCGAGCTCACGGATGTTCGTCGTGATCCTGCTGGCAATGAACTCCAGGACCTCGTCAGGGGTGGTCATCTTCTCCTGGATCGCCTTCTTGCGAAGAATGGCGATCCGGGTCTCCAGGTCAGGTGGCTGAACGTCTGTGAGCAGGCCCCACTCGAAGCGGCTGCGCATTCGTTCCTCGAAGCCACCCAGTTGTTTGGGGGGCAGGTCGGAGGTGATGACGACCTGTTTGTTGGCATTGTGCAAGGTGTTGAAGGTGTGGAAGAACTCCTCCTGGGTCTGCACCTTGCCTTGGAGGAACTGAATGTCATCGATGAGGAGCACGTCAACGTTGCGGTATCGGCTCTGGAAGGCCGAGGCTTTGTCGTCGCGGATGCTGTTGATGAAGTCGTTCGTGAACTCCTCGGAGTTCACGTACCGCACCCGAACATTCGGATAGAGGTTGCGGGCGTAGTGGCCTATCGCGTGGAGCAGGTGCGTCTTACCCAGCCCGGACTGGCCGTAGACGAACAGAGGGTTGTAGGCCTTGGCCGGCGCTTCAGCCACCGCGACTGCGGCAGCGTGTGCGAAGCGGTTGCTGGCGCCGATGACGAAGGTGTCGAACGTGTACTTGGGGTTGAGCCGGGTGGCCTCGACCTCGGTGGCATCACGGTCTGCGATCCGCGGCCGGCTGGACTGGCCACCCGCGTTGGTGGCCCGGATCGTGCTGAACGGTGAGCTCAGGTCTGGCAGCTCGTCGGCTTCGAGCTCGTTGAGGCTGGCCAGATCGGCGATCACCTCGGGTTCCGGGGGATCTTTGGCGGCGTTCTCAGCTCGTAGCGCGGGGTCAACTGTGACCGCCAACCGGATCTCCATGCCGAGCTGGCTGGACAGCGCCATCACGACCTGCTGGCGCACCCGGGTCTCGATAAAGTCCTTGGTGTACTCATCCGGCACGGCCAGCAATGCGGTCTGCTCGAGCAGGCCCACGAACTTGGCCTGGTGCAGGAACGCGCGCTGGGTCGGGGCCAGCCCATTGGCGTCCAGTGCACTCAACGTGTTGTGCCAGACGTGGCCGAAATCAACCTGTACTTGCGTCACGATCGGTACATCTCCACTCCCGTTGTCATGATCTCAAGCCGCGTCGGTCCCTTGGTCGCTCGAGCATCTTATGCTCCTTCTTCCACACGCTTTTCCACAGCCTGTGCATATGTTGTGGACGTAAATGTGGGTGCGGAGCCTGGCAGCGTTCTGCCCTCACGGGCGCCGTACGAGGGTCGAGATCGTAGTGTTCATGCTCACCAAACCTGGTGTTCACCTGCGTGTCGCCTGACAGAGATAGTCCCGCGGGACCACCATAGGCGGCTTTCGACCGATTTGGTGGCACAGCGCACGGGCAAACCGCGCGAGTTTGACCGTGCCCGGTCGGCTCCCGTACCGTGGACCATGCCTGTATTGAGGGCCGTTTTCGCATGCCCGTGCATCCCACACAGTTCTGGGTGGCCGCGGGTTTCCGATTGTGGCCGATCAACGGCTCGGAAACAGTGGGGATTCCTTTCCCCGTCGAATCAGTTGAGTGGTCCAACCTTGTACCCTGCACCACCTTCAGCACAGATCCCCGGATGGCTGTGCAGTAACGGAGAACCTCGTGAGCAAGCGCACATTCCAGCCCAACAACCGTCGAAGGGCCAAGACCCACGGCTTCCGCCTGCGCATGCGCACGCGCGCCGGCCGAGCCATCCTTGCTGCTCGTCGCGTCAAGGGTCGCTCCGAACTGTCCGCCTGAGGCTCGACGCGTGCTGCCAGCGCGTCATCGTCTGCGAAGCAGCACCGATTTCGCCGCAGTTTTTCGAGGGGCACGCGGAGCAGGTGGATCTCGTTCAGGCAGCCGCTTCGTCGTGGTTCATGTCAACTCGACCGATGCGCGTGCGGGTCAACCGCCGCGCGTCGGTCTTGTCGTCTCTAAGGCCGTGGGCAACGCCGTGGTCCGCAACCGCACCAAACGCGTCCTGCGGGCTCTCATGAGCACTCGTATCGCTCAACTACCCGAGGGTATTGACGTGGTCATCCGTGCGAAGAGCGATCTGCCCGGTACACCGACGGCCATCCTGGCCCAAGATCTGGACAAACTACTTTCCACCGTGCTGCGCCGGGCCGGCTGGCAGGAAGGACGCTGAGGTCGAATGTCGATTCCTTCACTGCGTGCGGTAGTCGCCGCACCCGCGATCTTGCTGATCAGGGCCTACCAGCTGGTCTGGTCACCAATGAGGCCGCAGACCTGCCGGTTCTATCCTTCCTGCTCCGCCTATGCCCTCACCGCTATCCAACGGTTTGGCATCGTGCGCGGCTCGTGGCTTGCCGCTCGCCGTCTGTTGCGTTGCCACCCCTGGAACCCAGGGGGGGTCGACCATGTTCCCCAGCGGGGTCCCGAACATATGTCCGGACACCCCAGCGGGCAGACTTGACCATGATGGGGACCGACCGGTACCCGGTTGATCCCAGTGTCCCACTGGTAAGCGGCCAGCTCACCCCACGACAAAGGACCCGATGAACGCGATGATTGATTCAGTACTCGCCCCGCTTGAGTGGGTCGTGGCCTGGCTGATGGTCGGCTTCCACACGATCTTCACCGCCATCGGCCTGCCGGCCGACGCGGGGTTCACCTGGGCCTTGTCAATCGTCGGCCTGGTCGTCGTCATTCGGATCATCTTGATCCCCTTGTTCGTCAAGCAGATTCACGCCTCTCGGCGGATGCAGCTCATCCAGCCCGAGATGCAGAAGATCCAGAAGAAGTACAAGGGTAAAACCGACACTGAGTCCCGCCAGGCGATGACCCAGGAGACGATGGCTCTCTACAAGCGCACGGGCACCAACCCGTTCTCGTCCTGCCTGCCCATCCTGCTGCAGTCCCCGATCTTCTTTGCGCTCTTCCGGGTGCTCAACAGTCTCGCTGGCATAGCTGCCAGCACGAAGCCGCCCATCGGCCCGTTGACCCCGACGGTGGCCGCACAAGCGAACGCGTCCACGATCTTCGGTGCGCCCCTGTCCGCCACCTTCCAGCACACGCTCACCATCGTGAACAACGTTGCGGTCTCAGGACCGTCCTCCATCAACACGAAGATCGTCTGTGTCGTGATGATCGTGCTCATGTCGGCCTCAACGTTCACCACCCAGCGTCAGCTGATGATGAAGAACATGCCGGCCAGCGCGTTGGACAACCCGTTCGCCAAGCAGCAGAAGGTCCTGCTTTACGTGATGCCGTTGATGTTCATCGTCTCAGGCGTCAGCTTCGCCATCGGCGTCCTGCTGTACTGGCTAACCACTAACCTGTGGTCGATGGGCCAGCAGTTCTACACCATTCGGCGGATGCCGGCCCCTGGCTCACCCGCCGAGAAGGCCCTCGAGCAGCGTCGTATCAAGAGCGGCAAAGAGCACAAGAAGTTCACCATCCCTGGCCTGACCCATGACACTGAGGTTGACGAGGTCCAGGACACCCCTGTTGTCGAGGTCAAACCAAAGTCGGGTCAGCGCCAGCAACCCAAGCGCAAGAAGCGGGTCAAGCCCACGGGACAGGATGACGCAAGGCCGACCCCGAAGCAGGCCCCGGGGCCAAGGCAGCAGTCTGGCGCGAAGAAGCAGTCGAGCGTGAATCCGTCGGCTGCTGCGGACCGCGATGCCTTGTAGCGAAACTATAGCAATGAGCTCTAGGTCGTTGACCTGCGACGATGGCGCCCTCGAGACCATCAACAGCGGTGCGAGCACGCCACGCTTCATGGGCCGACCCGGTCCGGCAGACAGCATGATCAGGAGACGGACATGACCGAACAGGACACTTCATCAGTCACGCAGGACCCCTCTCCCATGAGCGAGAGTTCCGCGCAAGATGTGTCGAAGCCGGATGTGGCGAAGGACGCTGCAGTCGAGGCCAAGGGTGAGGTCGAGGCAACCCCGAACAATCCGACCTCACTTCTTGAGCGTGAGGGTGAGGTTGCCGCCGACTTCCTGGAGCAGCTCCTGGATATCGCTGACATGGATGGCGACATCGATGTGGATGTCGATGGCGACCGGGCAGCGGTGGCCATCGTGGACTCCGAAGAGGGCCGGGTGTCGCGTCGGCTCGTGGGCACTGACGGCAAGGTTCTGGAGGCGCTGCAGGAGCTAACCCGTCTGGCCGTCCAGTCCGCAACTGGCGAGCGGAGTCGACTCATGCTCGATGTGGCGGGGTACCGGGCCGAACGACGCGCCGCCGTGGTGACGGTCGCGCAGGCCGCCATCGCAACAGTGAAGTCCTCCGGCGAGAAGGCGGCGATGGACCCCATGACCGCATTCGAACGCAAAGTTGTCCATGACCAGGTCCTCGCGGCCGGTTTGGTGTCCGAGTCTGAGGGCGTGGAGCCGCAGCGTTACGTGGTGATCCTCCCTGCGTGACCCACGATATGTGCTGGTGTGTTTCACGTGAAACCGGGCACGAGATGGCTCATGCGGGGCAGGCTCTCCGCCGTCTTTCGTGGCGAGCACCGACCCCTCAATGAGTGATCGGTTGGGCGGAGAGGCCTCAGTGAGCACCCACCCAGACAGTGACGATCCCGAGGCAGAGCGCGCCAGTGAGATCGCGCCCTCCGGCCAGGAGGAGCGAGTCGCCCCCCCGCCGCCTGCCGGTGCGCGCCAAGTCTTCGGTGATCGCTTAGAGCTGGCGCAGGGGTTCACCGCGATACTGGCCGACAGTGGCGTTTCTCATGGACTCATCGGGCCACGTGAGGTACCCAGGCTGTGGGAGCGGCACGTGCTCAACTGCGCAGTCATCCACCCGGCGATAGCTGCCGACCAGATGGTGATCGACGTCGGCTCAGGGGCAGGACTTCCCGGGCTTGCCCTGGCCATTGCGCGTCCCGACCTTGACGTTCATCTAGTGGAGCCGATGCTGCGCCGAACCAGTTGGCTGTCCATGGCGGTTGCCGAGCTCGGCTTGACGAACGTTACGGTCCACCGAGGACGCGCCGAGCAGTTCTGGGGGGTTCTGCGCGCCCCCGTCGTGACAGCACGTGCGGTTGCCCGTTTGAGTGAGTTGGCTACCTGGTGTCTGCCGTTGCTGTCCCCTGGTGGCTCACTGCTGGCGATCAAGGGATTAAGCGTCTCTGAGGAGGTGGAGACCGACCGCCCGATACTGAGACGGTTGGGCGCTATTGATGAGGTCATCGAAAGCTTTGGGAGCGGAGTCCTGGATCAGGAGACAACCGTTCTTCGCGTGGTTATGGGTGACCGGCTGGTCCAGCGGGGCGGGAAGAAAAAGAAGAAGTCAGATCGGAAGCGCCGCGGTTGATCATCGGCCGGTGTTCGTGCCAGCCGCTACGGTAGAGCGACCTGGCGTTCCGCAGCCTAAGTGTGAACAAGGAATGAGGTGGCACGTGTCGACGTCCGGATTGGCCCATGCAGGGCTGGGCTGGCCAGTGGATGGTTCAGGAAACAATGACGCCCCGGCATCTGGTCTGGGCTGGCCACGTGCCGGACTTGAGTCGAGCCCACAGGTGAGGTCCACGGAGGGCGACCGCCGGCGAGCAACCGAGGCCGTTTCACGTGAAACAGCTATCCAAGGTGGTGTAGAGCACTTGTCAGAGCGCGATCAGTTGGTGGCGTCCCTACCGGATCCGGGTGCAGAGACCCCCCTGGCTCAGGCGGTGGCAGCCGATGCCCGTCGTCGTCTGTCCTTGAGCGGCAAGATCTTTCCCAAACCTGACCACACCCGCATCTTGACGGTGGCCAACCAGAAGGGAGGGGTGGGAAAGACAACCACGACAGTGAACGTTGCGGCAGCGCTGGCCCAAGCCGGTCTTCGGGTGCTGGTGGTCGACATAGACCCGCAGGGTAACGCGAGCACTGCTTTGGGGATCGACCATCACGCTGAGGTCCCCAGCATCTACGATGTGCTGGTCGACGATAAGCCCATCGTTGATGTTGTGCAGGAGTGTGTCGACATTCCCAACCTGTGGTGCGTCCCTGCCACAATCGATCTGGCCGGCGCCGAGATCGAACTGGTGTCGCTGGTGGCTCGTGAGACCCGGATGGAGAGGGCCTTGAGTGCCTATGTTCGTGGCGCGGCTGAGCGCGGCGAGAGTCGCCTGGACTACGTGCTGATCGACTGCCCACCCAGCCTGGGGCTGCTCACCGTCAACGCCTTTGTTGCAGCTGATGAGGTGTTCATCCCTATCCAGTGCGAGTACTACGCGCTCGAGGGACTCTCGCAGCTACTGAAGAACATCGAGTTGATCAAGAACCATCTCAATCCAGGCCTGCATGTGTCGACTATCTTGTTGACCATGTATGACGGCCGCACCCGTCTGTCGGCTCAGGTCGCCGAGGAGGTGCGGGCACACTTCCCTGCACAGGTGTTGCGCACAGCCGTCCCCCGTTCCGTGCGGATCTCTGAGGCGCCCAGCTTTGGACAGACCGTCATGACCTACGATCCCACCAGCAGCGGGGCGTTGTCCTATCTTGAGGCGGCTGGTGAGCTTGCAGACCGTGGCGCGGCCATTGAGCCCACAGACCATGAGGGGCTCAGCCAGCTCACCGGCCGCCGCGCGGCAGGTTAGTCCATGGTCAGGTCTGCGAGCTCTGCAGAGGACTGAGCTGAAGAATGATGAACCCGTATCCAGCCGGGGCGAGTACCTCGCTACGGTCGTGTTTGCTTCAGAGAGGTCGTGGGTATGAGTGAGAAGCGGCGTGCGTTAGGTCGTGGGCTCGGAGCATTGATTCCGACGTCCCCCGATGGCAATGGGAGCAGCCGCCCTATGGACGTGTTCTTCAGGGGCAACTCAGCCACCCGGCCCGAAGTCGCGGCTCCGGTTTCACGTGAAACAGCTAGCAGCCGATCCGACCAGGATGGGGGGTTAGACGTCGCAACCACCACGTCGTCGCTGGCACCGGTTCCGGGAGCTCGCTACGCGGAGCTCCCGGTCCTGTCCATCCGACCGAACCCGAGGCAGCCACGTAAGGCGTTCGGCGATGACGAGATGGCTGAGCTGGTTCACTCAATCCGTGAGATCGGCATCCTGCAGCCGGTCGTCGTGAGGCCCATTCCGTCCGAAGAGCTGGCTAGCTCTGCAGGTCAGAGTCTCACCGGGGTCGAACAGCCGCTCTTTGAGCTGATCATGGGTGAACGTCGGTGGCGAGCTACGCAGGCCGCGGGATTGGCCGTCATTCCATCCATCATCAAGGAGACACACGACGACGACCTGCTGAGGGACGCCCTCCTGGAGAACCTGCACCGCAGCGAGCTCAATGCACTAGAAGAGGCTGCGGCTTACCAGCAGTTGCTGGATGACTTCGGCTGCACCCACGATGAGCTCGCCGCCAGGATAGGCCGCTCACGCCCGCAGATCTCCAACACGCTGCGCCTGCTCAAGCTCCCGCCTCTGGTGCAACGCCGGGTAGCCGCCGGTGTGCTGAGCGCCGGTCACGCCCGTGCCTTGCTTGGCCTTGCCGACCATGAGGCCATGGAACGTCTTGCACAGCGGATTGCGGCCGAGGGCCTGTCGGTACGCAACGTCGAAGAGATCGTCGCACTTGGGGATGAACAGACTCCTCGAGTCCGCAAGCCGCGAGCTGGCGCCCACCACCCCCAGCTGGACAGCCAGGCCGCCTGGCTCTCTGACCGTTTCGATACCCGCGTACGGATCAACCTGGGTCAACGCAAGGGCAAGCTGACGTTCGAGTTCGCCTCAGTCGAGGACCTCGATCGCATCCTCACCTTGATGGGCGGCGACACCGGACGAGGCAACGAGGTGGTCGGCGAAGCCTTCGCGTAGTCCGACCAGGCAGACCCTGATCACGTGGGGCTCTCAGGCCGCCAGGCTTAGGTCGTCGTGAGCGCACGTTCCACAATGGCGGCATAGACCTGCGTGGCATCCATGCCGGCTGCCTCCACTGCCATAGGGAGCAAAGAGGTCTCCGTCATGCCGGGGGAGACGTTAGCCTCAAGGAACCACGGGCGCTCGTCTGAGTCAATGATCAGATCAACCCGGCTCAGGTGCCGGTGGCCGAGTGTTTGATAGGCGGTAAGGCTGACGGCGGCCGCGGAGGCGGCCGCTGAGCTGCTCAGACGTGCCGGGGTGAAGAACTCGGTCGAGCCCGCCGTATAGCGGGCCTCGTAGTTGTAGACGCCTCCGTCCGGGACAATCTCGACGGCGGGAAGGGTCTGAGCCTGTCCCTGCGCGTTCTCGACGATCGAGAGCGCGACCTCGGTGCCCTCGATGAAATGCTCGATCAAGGTAATATCACCATACGCATAAGCAGTGACCATGGCGGACGGAAGCTCCCCGGCTGACCGGACGATGGTCAGGCCCAGGGATGATCCGCCGCGCGCCGGCTTCACCGCCAGCGGCAGACCGAGTGAGTCAATCACCGACTCCAAGAGGGCAGGTGCCCCCAGCTCACGGAAAGTGGCATGGGACAGCGCCATGCCTGCGGGGGTCGAGATACCGGCTGCACTCACCAACGCCTTGGCAACTGGCTTGTCCCAGGTCAGGCGGCACGAGGCTGGCTGGGATCCAATATAGGCAATGCCCAATGCCCCCAACACATCTCGTAGCGCCCCGTCTTCACCGCTGGCTCCATGCAACACCGGCCAGATTACCTCAGGGCGCGCACTTCTGATCGTCTCAAGGAGAGTCGGGTCCACGTCTCGCACATAGGCCTCTGCACCGGAACGGGCCAGAGCATCGGCCACCCGCCGGCCCGAGCGCAGCGACACATCACGTTCGTGACTGAGACCTCCGGCCAGCACCAGAATGTGTCTCATGTCGGAATCCTCACTACAGAAGGAGTGCAGGCAGGGGCCCACACTGTGACAACGGGCACCGAAGAGCCCGTCGAAGATCTCACCGAGCGCATCACGAGAGGTCAGGAGCGGGGAACTGCACGCCGATGGAGGGACCGGATCCTCGGCCGGTCGGGTCATATGGCCCAAAGGTCTCCAGTAGCTCCAGCTCGGACTGCACCACGCCGGCAAACCGGCGCACGCCCTCACGGATCCGGTCCGGGTCGGGATAGCAGTACGAGAGCCTGACGTTGCGTTGTCCGGTGCCATCGGCGAAAAAGGCGGTACCCGGTACGTAGGCCACGCGCTCGGTGACCGCTCGCGGCAGCATCGCCTTGGTGTTCAGTCCCTGGGGCAAGGTGACCCAGACATAGAAGCCGCCATCGGGGTGGGTCCAGGTCGCCTGGGGCAACATGGCTGTCAGGGCATCGATCATGGCGTCGCGACGTTCGCGGTAGAGCTCCCGGTAGATCTTGATCTGGGCCATCCAGTCTGACGTGGCCAGGTACGTCGACACCGTCATCTGGGAGAAGGCGGAGGGACATAGGATCGCCGACTCGCTAGCCAGCACCAGCTTCTCGCGCACCGCGTGTGGTGCCAACGCCCAGCCAACCCGAAGTCCTGGCGCGAAGGTCTTCGAGAATGACCCGAGGTAGACGACGCCGTCCCCTGACAAGGTGCGCAAGGCGTCAAACGGCTCACGGTCGAATCCGAGCAGGCCATAGGGGTTGTCCTCCAGCACCAGGATGCCGTAACGGTGGCAGATCTCGATGATCTGCGGCCGGCGCGTCCGGGACATCGTGGTGCCGGCGGGGTTGTGGAAGTTCGGGACGGTGTAGAGGAACTTGATCCGTCTGCCGGCGCCCTTCAGGCCAAGGATGCGCTCCTCAAGGGCCTGTGGGACGAGACCGTCGTCATCGGAGGCGACGTGGGCGACCTGCGCCTGGTAGGCCGCAAACACCCCAAGCGCACCGACGTAGCTCGGGGCCTCGGCGAGTATCACATCGCCGGGGTCGATGAAGATGCGAGTGACCAGGTCCAGGGCCTGTTGGGACCCGGTTGTCACGACGATGTCGTCGGCGTGAGCTGAGATCCCCTCCAGCGCCATTACCTCCAGGATCTGCTCGCGCAGCGTGGGGTCGCCCTGTCCGGAGCCGTACTGCAAGGCGGTCAGCCCCTGTGTCCTCAGCATATGCGCCACCGTGTCGGCGACGGCATCCATGGGCAGAGCAGTGAGGCACGGCATACCACCAGCGAGGGAGACGACCTCTGGGCGCGAGGCGACGGCGAAAAGCGCGCGGATCTCTGAGGTGGTCATGCCTGTTGTGCGCCGGGCGTAGGACTGCGTCCACGGGTCAAGTCGAGACCCGTGCTGGCCTCCTGGTGAGGTCATGACCAGCCTCCTGTGCCAGTGATCGGGAATACGTGGAACCATGGGGTATGGCGTGCCGTGCAACGCGTGGTAAGAGTCTGCCATGCCTGGTTGCCTTTGATGGCGAACTGTCTCGTGACCGGGATGTGTGTCACACGAGATGTCGCCGGGCACCGTGCCCCAGCGGGGATGACTCCTGGTGAAGGGGGTTGGGCGTGAGGTCTTCTCGCTGACCCTTGACCGCCTCCAAGATCTGCTGGAACCGTGCGTCTCGTGTGTCTTTTGGGAGCTTGACCCAGCGCTGGCCGCGGGATCGATTGCCGGTGGTGAACCCGGCCTGGACAAGGAGTCGTGGCTGTCCTCGGCACTGCTCGAGTGGGGCAGCGTCGGCCAGATCGCGTACGTCGACGGGGTCCCCGCCGGTTACATCACTTACGCCCCAACGTATCTCGTGCCTCGCGCGGCTGCCTTCCCGACCGCCCCTATCGCTGTCGACGCGGTAATGCTCATGACGGCCCGGGTGATTCCTGAGTTCGCCGGTCAGGGCCTCGGGCGGGTACTGATCCAGGCCGCGGCCAAGGACGTGATGCGGCGCGGGGTCCGCGCTGTTGAGGCATTCGGATATCTCGGGGACCCGAACTCGCCGAAGGCGGCGTGTGTCATCCCGGCCAGGTTCCTCACGGCGGTGGGCTTCAAGACGGTGCGCGAGCATCGCACCTACCCCCGTCTGCGCCTGGACCTACGCACGGCGCTGACCTGGCGCGAGGACATGGAGGCTGCAGTGGAACGCCTCCTGACGGCAGTCAGGTCGCCCAGCCTCAGCCAGGGCCGACGCGCGGCCGACGCCAACGCTGGGGCGCCCAAGGCGTGGTTGGCCTGAGGCACTGCCCCAAGCTCAGCTCGTGGCGGCTCGTTGCTTCGCGTTGTAAGCCCCCAGGTCTCCCAGGCGCAGAACGCCAGTGGCGTTGGTATCGTCCTCACCGAGGTACATCCGTTGAAGAGCGATGACAATCGCCTCAGCCAGGGTGTCCAGGAATGCCGGGTCGCCAAGGTGTGCCGCGTCCTGGGGGTGACTGAGGTAACCCGCCTCGATCCGTACCGTGGGCATCTGGGTGCGTTGCAGCAGTTGCCATCCACGCGGGTGCGACCGACAGTCGGCCAGGTCGGTGCGGGACACGATCTCGCGCTGGATCAGGTTGGCGAGATGCTCGCCCACCGCTGACCAGGCCCCGAAGCGTTGCAGTCCCCAGAAGAACGTGGCCACGCCGCTGGCCCGGGACTGATCGGTGGAGTCGCAGTGGAGAGACAGCATGATGTCTGCGTGGGCCTGATTGGCCATTGTTGCCCGCAGGAGATCGTCCGGGCCGGTGGTGGCCGATCGGGTGAACAGCACGGTCACTCCGATAGCACTGAGCCGGCCTTCGATCCGGCGGGCCAGGTCGAGCGTGACTTCGGACTCGGTCAGTCCGTGGGCGACGGTTCCCGTGTCATCGCCTCCGTGACCGGGATCAAGCACGACTATCCGCCCGAGCAGACGGTGTCCGGAGCTTCGGACCAGTTCCTCCTCACGTAGCGTGTACGGCGACCCCCCAGACACCGATCGGTTCAGATCTGCGAAAGCACGCAAGGTCTGGGGGCCGACGCGGCCGTCGACGGCCAGTCCCACGTTCGCCTGGAAGCGTCTTACTGCGTGCTCGGTGTGGGTTCCGAACACACCGTCGACCCGGTCGGGGGTGAATCCCAGTGACAACAGGCGCTCCTGGAGCTCGGCCACGTCATCGCCCTGAAGCATGTGGCCAGGGATGTGCGAGAGCATTCGGTCGCCCAACTTCCAGTGAGCCCCGTCCAAGGCGATATGCGTGTGCGGTCCGAGCACCCCGTCGACCAACAGTCCCCGCCGCTGCTGGAAGGCGCGTACTGCCTGGGCCACCTCTTCGTCGTATACATCGGAGGCCTCGACTGTTGATGGAGCAAGGTCGCCGGTGGCGTGTAACAGGGCGCGGATCGAACGCACCGCTGCT